>Ga0181592_10005261_pt1 | contig 10646 bp, 10 predicted proteins | sample 071ome_20_FD_133755 | JGI IMG/M metagenome (GOLD analysis project Ga0181592, IMG submission 133755) | Coastal salt marsh microbial communities from the Groves Creek Marsh, Skidaway Island, Georgia - 071412BT metaG (megahit assembly) | ecosystem: Environmental > Aquatic > Marine > Intertidal...
ACGCACCGCGTGGGTAAACGGTCGCACCAAGATGTTCGAAATGAGCTCAATGGGTGCGAGCAGGACGTACATCGCCTTCGGCACACCCGGAGGGAACATCATGTTCGTGAAGAACTTGATCGGGCCCTGCTTGATCATGCCGAGCGGGACCCAGGTGAAGTAAACGATCAGGGCGAAGGCCACCGGGATCGCGAAGATCGACGTCGCGGGCAGTTGTGCGCCGGGAAGGATGCCGAAGAAATTCAGGATCCATACGAAGAAGAAGAAACTGAACAAGAAGGGGACGAATTTCTCGCCACCGTGGCCGATGGTCTCCTTGGCGATGCCGTCGCGGATGAAGACGTAACCGACCTCACCGACGTTCTGGGCACCACGCGGCACCAACTTGGGCTTACGGAAGGCGTAGGTGAAGAAGCCGACGATGAGCACAACACCGAGGAGCAGCAGAACCGTCACCTTGGAGAAGCCGAACTCCAGGCTCGCGAGTTGCAGGGTGAAGATGTCCTCGAAGAGGAAGATTTCGGCTCCCGGAGCCGGGAAACCGCAACCGGACATCAGGTGGCAGTTGAGCCCACCCGAAGCGGAGACCCCCGCGGGAGCAGACGCGGAAACGACCTCAGCGAACACCCAGGCCCTCCATCACGTTCGATCCTTCCGGTCGGTTTCGGCGTCTTGCGGGTCGTGGTGCACGCCCGACCCCACCTGACGCGCCCGCTCTTCTCGGGCCAACCCGGTGAAGATCAGGTAGTACGACAGGCCTAGCCCGATGAAGGCCCCGATGGCGATGAGCGCCGGTCGGTTCCCCCACCACAGGGAGATCACCCAGCCGATCCCGGCGTACAGCGCAATACCGGCGATCATGCGACTGGAGATCGTCCACGCGGCGTTGTCCATTGCCGGGGAAGAGGGCGCACCTGCAGGTGTGGACGACGACGGGGTCGAACGCTGACGCGCACGGTACCAGGGACTGGTCATGCTCACGACCCGGCCTCGGGGTCTACGTAGAGAACCTTGGTTCTTGCGAAGACCCACACTTCGGCGATAGTCCACGCGACGGTGCACGCAACGATGGTGCCGGCGAACACCCGCGTGTTGAACAGGGTCGTTTCGGCGAAGGCGATGATCAAGACGAACAGCACGCCGATCTTCACGAGGTAGATGGTCAGGGCCACGGTCATCGCCATGTGGGGGTTGCTCTTAAGCACCGAACCCAGCACAAACTGCCCCACGCTGAAGAACACGATCACCAACGCGGTGGCGAAGATTCCTCCGATGGCACCCGCGCCACCGAAAGCGATCGTCCCTATGGCGATGCCGATAGCACCCACTAGACCTGTCACCACACCGGCGCGCTTCAAGATGAGCGCATCAATGCTCGGTGAGGCGGCGGCACTCGGCGAAGAGCTGGGATCGTGTGTCATAGCGTTGTCAGACGTTCCCGAATGGGAACTGCGTCCGTGGAGAGGACGCTATCGCACGCCGTGATTGGTTTCACCCTGGAAAGCCCTTGATCGGCGCTCCCGCCGAGTGCTGTTCGTCACGCCAGCCTGTTCGTCACGCCAGCCTGTTCGTCACGCCGGCCTGTTCGTCACCCGAGCGAGGAGTCCCGGCTCGTGGGAGGGGGAAGCGAGCGCACCTGAGCGGTCTCAGTGATGCCGCCGGTGCGGGACGGACGCCGCACCAACCACACGAGCGCGGCAAGACCCGCCACGAAACCTCCCGCGGCATAGGGCCAGGGGACGAAGGCCACGGCCACGGCCGTACCGGCGACCAGTCCGGTCCAGGCGTACATGAGCAGGACGGCCCGGCCCTGGGAGTGCCCCATCTCCAACAATCGATGGTGCAGATGCTGCTTGTCCGGGGCGAAGGGGTTGCGCCCAGCGCGCGTTCTGCGGATGACGGCGAGCAGGAGGTCGACCAATGGGATCGCCATCACCGCAATGGGCAGGGCGATCGGCAGCAGGGTCGGCAATAAAGCGCCGGTGGTCAAGGCGCTGGGGTCCACCTGGCCCGAAAGGGTGATCGTTCCCGCGGCCAATAGAAGCCCGAGCAGCATCGATCCGGTATCTCCCATGAAGATTCGGGCCGGGGTGTAGTTGTGCGGCAAGAACCCCGCCGTAATTCCGACGAGCAGCACACTGACCAGTGTCGCGAGGGTCGCCCGATCGAGCCCGGATTCGACACTCAATAGATAGGCGTAGCCGAAGAACGCCCCTGCAGCCACCAAAACGATTCCGGCGGCCAGTCCATCGAGACCATCGACGAAGTTGATCGCGTTGATGCTGATCACGACGATCAAGACGGTGAACAGCACGCTCGTCAATGGGTCGAGCACGAATGTTCCACCGATCGGCAACCAGATGATCGCGATGCCCTGGAAGGCCATCACACCGGCCGCAAGCACCTGGCCTGCGAGCTTGGTCGGTGCGTCCAGACCCCATTTGTCATCAACGATGCCCAGCGCCACGATGATCGCGACTCCGGATAGCAGCGCGATGGGGGTGCGACCGCCTTCGAATACGGCGCTCATCATGGGCAACTTGCTGGCGAGGATCAGCCCGGCTAGCAAACCACCGAACATTGCCAAGCCGCCCAACAGCGGCGTAGGGGTGTCGTGGACGTCCCGGTCGCGAACGGGTGCCATCACCTTCCACTTCTTGGCGAGTTCCCTCGCAAGAGGCGTCAAGAGGTAGGTGACCGCCGCAGCAGCCACCAGGCACAGGATGTACTCCCGCACGCGACCTATTCCGTCATTCCGTCGCGGGGACTTGTCGTGGATAGGCCGGATGGCGCTCGACGAGCTTGCCCACTTCCACGGCGATGTCCGCCGCGGCAGATCCGTCGGCATCGATCACGGCTCGGTGGATGAGATCGGATATCTCGCGCATGTCGTTCTCACGCATTCCCTGCGTGGTCACCGACGGGGTACCGACCCGAATTCCCGAGCCCACCGACGGCGGCTGCGGATCGTAGGGAATCGCATTCTTGTTCAAAGTGATGCGGGCTGCGTCGCAACGCTCCTCGGCCTCGGCACCGGTGACACCGATCGATTGGAGGTCGATGAGCGCAAGATGGGTATCGGTTCCGCCGCTGGTCGGGCGCATTCCGTGTTCGGCCATCCCTTCGCACAGAGCCTGCGCGTTTCGAATCACCTGGGCTGCGTAATCCTGATACTCCGGTGTCGCCGCTTCCTTGAGCGCGACCGCTTTGGCCGCGACTGCGTGCATGAGCGGGCCGCCCTGCATCATCGGGAATACGGCTTTGTCCACCGCCTTTGCGTGTTCGGCTTTGCATAGCATCATGCCGCCACGCGGACCTCTCAACACCTTGTGAGTGGTGAACGTGACGACGTCTGCGTAGGGCACCGGACTCGGGATGGCCTTGCCAGCGACGAGGCCGATGAAGTGCGCCGCATCGACCATCATGATCGCCCCGACTTCGTCGGCGATCGCGCGGAAGGCCGCGAAGTCAATGAGTCGTGGATAGGCAGTGGCACCGCAGATGATCATCTTCGGTCGATGCTCCAACGCGAGGTCGCGAACTTGGTCGTAATCGATCAGTTCGGTGTCCTCGCGCACGCCGTACGAGACGACGTTGAACCATTTTCCGGAGAAGTTCACCGGCGAGCCGTGGGTCAGGTGACCGCCGTGCGGAAGGCTCATCGCAAGGACGGTGTCGCCCGGAGATGTGAAAGCACCGTAGGCGGCGATATTCGCACTCGCACCACTGTGCGGCTGCAGATTGGCGTGTTCGGCACCGAAGAGTTCCTTGGCTCGAGCGATGCCGATTTCCTCCGCTGAGTCCACTTCGGAACAGCCACCGTAATAGCGGCGACGCGGATACCCCTCGGCGTACTTATTGCTGAGGGTCGATCCCAGGGCGGCCAGCACGGCCGGCGAGGTGAAGTTCTCACTGGCGATCAATTGGAGCCCGCTGCGCAGGCGGTCGAGCTCCCCGAGGATGATCGAAGCGATATCGGGATCCTCGGACTGCAGAGCACTGAAATCCGGTCCCCAGAAGGTTTCCTGTGCCGATGAAGCCATTGCTACTCCTGATCCTGGTTGTTCTCGGAAGGTGACTTCAGCGAGGCCGCGCCACTTTCCTCTCCGTGCGCCTGTTCCTGCTCGGCCACTGTATCCCTCGTATCCTCCCCCATCCGCCTCAACACCGCCTCGATCCGCTCGTCAGCGATAGCACCGGCTCGAACAATCGAGACCTGACGATGCCGGACGTCCACGATCGTGCTCGACAACTGGTGGTCTTCGGTCGGTGACCATGGCTGCTCCCCGACGGTCCCCGCGTCGCATGCCCCGGCGACGTCGTCGCCTAATCCCTCGAGCGCGTCCTCGACGGTCCGAGGAGCATCGCCGCCCGAAATCGTTGCGGTGCTCGCTGCGATCGGCCCCAGTCGCGAGCACACCTGCAACGTGAACGGGTGGAGCGGCATCCGCACCGCCAACGGGGCACCGGTCGGGTGGTCCCAGGCGAGCGTGGCCTGCGCCCGCATGAGCAACGTGAGCATTCCGGGCCAAAAGGAGTCCATCAGGATTCGGCCTATCCGGGGAACACGGGCGGCGACCCCCGAGACGGTGGTGGGGGAAGCCACCAGCAGACCCAGGGGCGTGGACACCGGCTGCATCTTCGCCCGTCGTAAGAGCGCGGTACCGCGAAGCGAGAAAGCATCGGTGGCAACGACGTAGCTGTTTTCGGTCGGAAGGATCACCAGGCCCCCGCGGCGCATTGCGGCAACCGCTGCGCTGACTGCTTTGTCCCGATCGGCGCCGTCGGCGCCATCGGCACCATCGGCGCAGTTCCACACCTTCGCGCTGCTCATCGAGTCCTTCTCTTATGCACCCGTCAAGGGCCGAACTAGTTATCGGCCCGCGTAGCGAGAGTAAAGCGGGGAAGTCCGGCCAGGTCCAACCTGTCGGTGACCGAAGTGAACAGTTGGTCCCCGGGAACTCCCGGGACGAGCATCGCAAGATCGTCATCTAGGCACGCCTGGCGAAGAATCCCCACAACACCTCCCCCTGGCGCCTGGGGACCTTGGACATCGGCGTGCTCGATCACCAGCAATCCGCCTGGACGAAGCAGGACCGCAGCGGTCCGAACGACGCGTCGGATGATGTCCAGGCCATCGGCACCCCCGTACAACGCGACGGCCGGATCGTGATCTCGGACTTCGATCTCTCGGGGAATCATGGAATCGGGTATGTAGGGCGGGTTGCAGCAGACAACGTCGATGGATCCGGCGAGAGAACTCAACGGTTGCCCCACCAACGCGACATCGCCGGCATCTGCAGCGACGACTTCCACCGTGGACCCGACCGATGCCACCGCCTCCCGGTAGGTATCGACGTTGCGATTCGTCCATTCGAGCGCATCGGCATCCCGTTCAACGAGGTACACGATCGATCCAGGAGCTTCCAGCGCCAGCGAAAGGCCCAATGCGCCACTGCCTGAACACAGATCAACCGCCGTGCCTGCGTTCGCTTCGCGAAGAGCCCGGATTCCAGCCTCAGCCACCAGCTCGGACTCCGGGCGCGGGATGAACACACCCGGTCCGACGGCTAGATCTATCCGACGGAACGCCGAACGACCGGTGATGTGCTGGAGGGGAATCCTGCTCAGCCGCCGAGCTACCGCTTTTTCGTACTGCATTCTTTGCGCATTGGTCGGCTCGTCATGCAAGAAAAGCCGGTTACGGGGCACATCCAGTACCCAGGCCATCAGCAAAGCGGCGTCGGCCTGCGGCGAGGGAACCCCCGCTCCCGTGAGTCGGCGCTCGGCATCGAACAGCAGGTCGCGGACGGTGTGACGCCCTCCGTCGGTGATTTCGGCGGCCGAATCGACGCCGTCGAAGAAAGCGGAACCGTCAGCCACGATGCCCCGACCGCTCAGGCCGTCGCCTCGGCTGAGCCCGAAAGCCGGGTCTCTCGATCGGCTGCCGTGCAGGCATCGACGATCGCATCGAGGTCGCCATCGAGGACCTGGTCCAAGTTATGTGCCTTGAACCCGACCCGGTGATCGCTAATGCGGTTCTCCGGAAAGTTGTAGGTGCGAATTCGCTCGCTTCGATCGACCGTGCGCACCTGGCTACGCCGGGCATCCGAAGCCTCCTGCGCGGCTTGTTCTTCGGCGATTGCCAGCAATCGCGCACGAAGGATGCGCAGCGCCTGCTCGCGGTTTTGCAACTGACTCTTCTCGTTTTGACACGAGACGACGACGCCGGTGGGAACGTGGGTGATGCGCACTGCGGAGTCTGTGGTGTTCACGCTCTGACCACCGGGGCCGGAGGATCGGTACACATCGATGCGCAAATCGTTGGGGTCGATCGTGACGTCGACATCTTCTGCTTCGGGCAGCACCAAAACACCGGCCGCAGACGTATGGATTCGACCTTGCGACTCAGTCACGGGCACGCGCTGGACACGATGCACACCGCCTTCGAACTTTAACCGCGCGAAGGGAGCTTCACCGGGTTCGGGAGCGCCCTTGGCCTTCACTGCCAAGGAAACGTCTTTGTATCCCCCGAGATCCGATTCGACGGCATCGATGATCTCGGTTGCCCAGCCGCGGCGTTCGGCGTAGCGCAGATACATCCGCAGCAGGTCACCGGCGAACAGGGCTGATTCCTCGCCACCTTCACCGGCCTTGACCTCGACGATGACGTCTTTGTCGTCCATGGGATCGCGCGGGATGAGAAGTTCTCGAAGCTTGCCCGCCGCCTGTTCCTCGCGCTCGGCCAAGTTCGCGGCCTCGTCGGTAAATGACTCGTCTCCGAGTTCGGCGAGCTCGACTGCCGCGGCGTGATCCTCGTGAAGGTTCAACCATTCACGGTAGGCAGCGACGACGGGTCGCAACTGCGCATAGCGCCGCCCGAACTTGCGGGCCTTCGCTTGATCGGCATGGATCGCCGGATCGGCGAGCTCACGCTCGACATCGTCAAGCTCACGTGCGAGATCCTCACAGCTCTCGAACACGCTGTCCGCCTTCCGTCGACTTCCAACATCCGCCAGCATCCACCATGCCGAGGCATACCCAAGCAGCATGCCAAAAGAAATCGGGCGCCGGTCGGGGATCGACCGCGCGACGGGGGAGACACGCGGCCGATCCCGGGCCGGCGCCCGGGGTCTGAGCTACTTCGATCCTGAGCCGGAGCCCTTCCCGTAGCGCGTTTCGAACTTAGCCACGCGGCCACCGGTGTCGAGAATCTTCTGCTTACCAGTATAGAACGGATGGCACTGGGAACAAACATCTGCGTGGATGACGCCGTTCTTAGCAGTGCTGCGGGTGGTGAAGGTGCTCCCGCAGGTGCAGGTCACCGTCGTCTCCACGTAATCGGGGTGGATATCAGCCTTCACGTTCTCACGTCCTCGTAGTCGTTGTCCGGGTCGATCCCAGTCGCCCCCGACGGGCGGTGGGTCGTGAACCGGAGCCGCATAAGTATGCCACGGGCAGGGTTAGTCCTCTTCCGAGGACCCCTGAACCGACGGCGTCGTCTTTTGCACCTGAAGCAGGAAGTCGTAATTGTTGTCGTTTTCCCGCAACTTGCTCAACAGCAATTCGATCGATTGCTGCTGATCGAGGGCGTGCAGCACACGACGCAGCTTCCACACGATCTTCAACTCGTCGCTGGACATCAGGAGCTCTTCCTTACGAGTACCCGACGCGTCGACGTCCACCGCCGGGAAGACCCGCTTGTCCGCGAGTCGGCGATCGAGCTTGAGTTCCATGTTGCCGGTGCCCTTGAACTCTTCGAAGATCACTTCATCCATGCGCGATCCGGTCTCAACCAGTGCCGTCGCCAAGATCGTCAGCGAGCCGCCATTTTCGATGTTGCGAGCGGCACCGAAGAACTTCTTCGGCGGGTACAGCGCGGTCGAGTCGACACCACCGGACAGGATTCGCCCAGATGCCGGGGCTGCAAGGTTGTATGCGCGCCCCAGCCGCGTCATCGAGTCCAGGAGTACGACGACGTCGTGCCCGAGTTCGACCAGGCGCTTGGCGCGCTCGATGGACAACTCCGAGATGATCGTGTGGTCCTCGGCCGGACGATCGAAGGTCGAAGCGATGACCTCGCCTTTGACCGAGCGCTGCATGTCGGTCACTTCCTCCGGGCGCTCGTCGACCAAGACCACCATCAGATGGACCTCGGGGTTGTTCTCGGTGATCGCATTGGCGATCGCCTGCAAAACCATGGTCTTTCCGGCCTTGGGCGGGGAAACGATCAGGCCGCGCTGGCCTTTGCCGATCGGCGCTACGAGATCGATGACCCGCGTCGTGAGGTTCTGCGGAGTGGTCTCGAGGCGCAACCGCTCTTGCGGATACAGAGGTGTCAGTTTCGAGAACTCCGGACGGTCCTTTGCCGCCTCGAGGTCTGCGCCATTGATCGTTTCCACGCTGACGAGCGGATTGAACTTCTCTCGACGCTCTCCGTCGCGCGGCTGGCGAACTTGCCCGGTGATCGCATCGCCCTTGCGTAGTCCGTACTTGCGAACCAGGGACAGTGAGACGTAGACGTCGTTCGGACCAGGCAGGTAGCCGCTGGTGCGTACGAAGGCGTAGTTGTCCAGCACGTCGATGATCCCTGCCACGGGCAGCAGAACGTCGTCCTCGGTGACGACGGGCTCGCCTTCCCCGTAGCCTCCCTTGCGGTCCCGCCGATCGCGGTAGCGATCGCGTCCGCGGCGGCGACGACGGCCGTTGTCGTCGCGGTCGTTCCGGTCACCCCGGTCGCCCCGGTCACCCCGGTCGCCCCTGTCGCCCCGGTCGTTCCGGCTCCCCCGAGATTCAGAAGATTCGGAATCCTGATCGGCCTTGCCCTCGGATCGGTTGTCAGATTCCTTCGAAGCGTCCTTGGAAGCGTCCTTCGCAGGAGCCTGCGGTGCGCCGGCCTCACGCGAGGCCGAACGGGAGGAACGTCGCGGAGCACCACCTTGCTTTTGCCGCTCGCTGATGGCCGCAACGAGTTCCTGCTTACGCATTCCGCTCGAACCGGTGATCCCGAGCTGCTGAGCCAGTTGCTTGAGTTCAGGCAGAAGCATCGAGGCCAGGCTGCTGCCCCTATCGGCAGCATGCGTTGTGGTGGTGTCGGTCATGTTTTCCTTCGGATAACCCGACTCTCGGACAGAACCCGGGAATCGCACATTGGTGGTCTTCAGCCCCCGGCACGGTCACCGGTTTCGGGGCCGCCTCACGAATCTTGGCTCACAACCCTGGGAGATCACCCTGGGCGGGAAAGAAGCCGGGGATTCGCCTGATGCACAAGGATCGTGCACCGTCCGGACTCGGACTGTCGAGGCGGTCAAACCGTACCACCCGACTGGTCAGACGAGGTCTATGGGGCGCTCCTGCGCTCCGACAGCGCTGATCGCAAGCTCATGCACCATCCACGCAGCGGTTGCTTCCTGGGATGCAGTCGCCTCATGGATGCGAGCTACATCCTCGGCCCGAGAACTCACCACCACCACGGACGGTCCGGCACCTGAGATCGCCGCCGGGACTCCACGACTGCGCAGCGTCTCCACGAGCGCGACCGATTCGGGATACACGTCGGACCGCGCCCGTTGATGAAGGCGATCGGACATCGCCTCCCACAACAGCTCCGGCTCCCGAGTCATCGCGTGCACCAGGAGCGCCGAGCGGCTGACGTTATGGACGGCATCGGAATACGGAACGGATTCCGGTAGCGCTTGCCGCGCAGCCGACGTTTCGAGGCTGGCCGCTGGAACGGCGACGATGACCCGCAGGTCGCGATGCGGTTCAAGACGCACGCACCCGGGCGCGCCCGCGTCATCGAGCCAGGCAACAGTGAATCCGCCATGGAGTGCCGCCGCCAGATTGTCCGGATGGCTTTCCATCGTCGTCGCAAGCGCCAGTAGCTCGGCGTCGGTCATCGCAGGCTCGGACAAGGACGACTCGTCGACCATCGCTCGCGCGAGGACCATTCCCCCGATGATGGCCGCGGCAGACGAACCCAGGCCGCGACCGTGCGGGATAGCGTTTCGGCATCGCAGAACGAAGCCGGCCGGCTGCACGCCCATGGCCTCGAAAGCCCGTTGCATGGCTTGAACGACCAGGTGCCGTTCGTCGCGGGGGACGTCGTCGGCCCCTTCACCCGCAACTTCGACCAGGACGCCGTCGTCGTCCGTGGCCATCGCGATCAACTCGTCATACACCGACAGGGCTAAACCGATGGAGTCAAAACCTGGGCCAACGTTCGCACTACTGGCCGGTACAAGCACCCGTACCGGCCCGGAACGCAACTCGCCCATCAGCGTGCGCCCATCAGTCGACCAAACCCAGTGCTTGTGCGGCTGCCCTGACGTCCACGGGCACGACAACGGGTTCGGGCGCCGAATCCAATGCCCACTGCGGATCCTTCAAGCCGTTACCGGTCAACGTCGCAACGATCGTCTGGCCGGAATCAAGGTCACCTTGACTCTTCATCTTGAGCAGCCCCGCAACGCCCGCCGCACTCGACGGTTCGCAGAACAGGCCCTCGGTGGATGCGAGTAGGCGATAAGCACTCAGGATTTCCTCGTCCGTGACGGAATCGATCAAGCCTGCGGACTCGTCCCGAGCGGCGATGGCTGCATCCCACGACGCAGGATTGCCAATGCGAATTGCCGTTGCGATCGTCT
>Ga0181592_10005262_pt1 | contig 10646 bp, 6 predicted proteins | sample 071ome_20_FD_133755 | JGI IMG/M metagenome (GOLD analysis project Ga0181592, IMG submission 133755) | Coastal salt marsh microbial communities from the Groves Creek Marsh, Skidaway Island, Georgia - 071412BT metaG (megahit assembly) | ecosystem: Environmental > Aquatic > Marine > Intertidal zone...
CAACGGCACCTACTCCTTTAAGGCAATCGCCACCGACGAAGCAGGAAACTCAAGTGCGTTCTCGGCAATCCGGACGCTGACGGTCGCTGCAACAGGTGGAGACACGCCGGTCACCCCGGGCGTCCTCGCCATCACCGCCGTGACCGACAACGCGGGCAGCGTGCAAGGTGATGTGCCTCATAACGGCACGACCGACGACGCCACCCTGGAGGTCGCCGGCACAGCACCCGCGGCTTCGGTGGTCGAGATCCGAGACGGTTCCACACTGCTCGGCAGCGTGGTGGCATCGGCAGCGGGCACTTGGTCGTACACGACTCGTCCGCTGGCCAATGGCGTGCACAGTCTGACCGCCACCGTTGGTGCTGACACAACGCCAGCCCGCACTGTGATTGTTCAGGTCGATGCAACAAATGGTGCCGACATCACAGCGTCTGCCGTTTGGGGGCCTGATCCTGCTGAGGGCTACCGCACGGTGCTGATTGACTTCAATCAGCCTGTGACTGGGGTAACAGTTGACGCGTTCATGATTGAGCACCGAGGACGGAAAATCCTCGTGCAGGGTGCGACGGTCACGGGCGGTGGCATGAACTACGTGCTCAAGCTGCCCGATCGCTTCCGTAACCTCACCGGTGGTTTCACCATTACGCTCTTCTCGACGGACATCGAGAGCCTGCTCAACCCGGGCAGCACGATGCGGAAGCCGCAGTACTTTGATCTGCCTGATCCAGGCGTGAACAACAACCCAGGCGGCTGATGCCGCTGGGCTTCTGCTGACAAAAAAACAGCCGCTGCTCGCAGGAGAGCAGCGGCTGTTTTGTTTGTAGACCCGCGATCCGTCGCAGATGCAGTCAGCCTCCAGCCGTTTCACTCGCCGGCATAGTCAGCTGGAGTCAGCCCCTTCTTAGCTCCCTTAAAGCCGAACGCCGTCGGCTCATACGTACCAACCACAGCCACATCGGTCTTCTCCGGGATGGCGTCTTCCAGGCCAACTGCCCAGTAGCAGGCATTGACGACCATCCGCCGGCTGCCCTCAGCGACCAGGTCCGTGGCCGCGCCCATCGTGGTGGTAAACACCCGCCCCTCAGGACCGTCGTCGATCTGGTAGGTCTTCACCCAGGCCACCGGCATCATTGGCTCATTCTTGGGGCCATCAACCGGCTCAGCATCGGGCGTCATTCCCGCGAGCACCTGCCCAAGCACCAACGGCGTGGAGTCGCCCGGCAGTGGCAGACGCACACCATAGACGTCGGAAGGGCCCCAGATATCGCCATCAGCAATCCCCCGCAGAATCGGATGGTTCTTGGCGGCGGCGGCGAGCAGGCCACGGGTGCTCTCACGGCCGTGATGGCCATGGTGGCTGATCCACATCTCACCGAGCACCAGCCGGCCAAAGCCACCCTTCCAGGCTTCCTTCTCCCCACCGTAGCCGTTGTTGTAGTGAGCAAAGGCCTTATCCCCGATCCCGTTGAAGGCATGGGTGGCTGTTCGCAACCCAACGACAGGCCGGCCAGAACGCAGATAGGCATCGATATGCTCCATCTGCTCACTCGGCAGCTTGCGAAAGCGGGTGGCAATCACCATCAGGTCCGCATCTGCCAGAGCCTCAAGCCCTGGAATGTTGCCCTGGTTGTCAGGGTCGATCTCGCCGGTTTCGGCATCGATGGCAAACACCACCCGACAGTCGAAGCCATGCCGGTGGGCGAGAATCTTCGCCAGCTGCGGAAGGGCCTCTTCACTGCGGTACTCCTCATCACCACTGATGAGCACCACCCGCTTGCCCTTCCCTGGCCCCTCACCACCTTTGACCTCAAGCCAGGGATCAGCTCCGTGAACCCCAGCGACTCCCATCAATGACACACCGGAAACCACCATCCCCCAGCCCATCGCAAACAGGCGACGGCTCATCAAAGAAACACGCATGAAAAATTCTCCCCAGGAAACACTCCACATACGGAGGCTTAGGAGAGAATACCGGTCACAACATGCCCGTGCACATCGGTCAGGCGGAAGTCTCGCCCCTGGAAGCGAAATGTCAGCCGTTCATGATCGAGCCCGAGGCAGTGCAGGATCGTTGCCTGTAGGTCGTGGACATGCACCGCATCTCGAGCGACGTGGAAGCCGAGTTCATCGGTCTCGCCGTAGGTGATGCCCCCCTTAATACCCCCTCCGGCGAGCCACATCGTGAAGGCGTTGGGGTGGTGATCCCGCCCCTGGCTACGACCGAGCACCGCACTCGCCTCGACCATCGGCGTGCGGCCAAACTCGCCCCCCCAGACAACGAGGGTCTCATCGAGCATGCCCCGCTGGGCGAGGTCTGCCACGAGCGCGGCCGAGGCCTGGTCGGTCTTCCCGCAGTTGTTCTTCACGTTACCTGCGACATTGGAGTGGCCGTCCCAGCCCTCATGGTAGATCGTGACGAACCGCACGCCTCGCTCCACCAGTCGTCGTGCCACCAGGCAGGCCCGGGCAAAACTCGCCTCCTCCGGCGTGCAGCCGTAGAGCGCCAACGTCTCAGCAGACTCATCAGCGAGATTCATCAGCTCCGGAGCCGACACCTGCAGCCGGTGCGCCATCTCGTAAGCAGCAATCCGGGTGGCAATCTCGGGGTCGCCATCCGCCGCAAGCCGCTGGCGATTCAGGCCACTGACCAGCCCCAGCGTGTCGTCCGCCAGCTGCCTATCCGCCCCTCCCGGCGAGTCTACATTGAGAATCGGCGGGCCAGCGTTGCGAAACCGTGTGCCGGTGTAGACGCTCGGCAGGAAGCCGCTCGACCAGTTCGCTGCCCCACCACTGATACCGCCGCCGGTGCTCATCACCACAAACGCTGGCAGATCTCGGCTCTCGCTGCCGAGACCATAGGTCGCCCACGAGCCAATGCTCGGCCGCCCCGGCTGGGCGAAGCCGCAGTTCATAAACAGCTGTGCTGGCGCATGGTTGAACTGGTCGGTACGGCAACTTTTCACAATCGCGATCTTGTCGACCACCTTGGCCAGGTGTGGCAGCATCTCCGAGAGCTCCGCGGCACACTCACCATGCTTGGCAAATGAAAACTGCGGGCCCAACACGCCAGCATCAGACCGGATGAAGGCATACCGCTGACCGCCGATCACCTCCGGCGGAATCGGCTTCCCTTCGATCTTGGCCAGGGTGGGCTTGTAGTCGAACAGGTCGAGCTGGCTTGGAGCTCCCGCCATAAACAGCTGGATCACCGCCTTGGCCCGACCAGGAAAGTGGGCCGGCCGCGGTGCCAGTGGATCAGCCACCGCATCAGCCGCCTCCACCCGCGTCGCCTCAGCCAACAGCCCAGCCAGCGCCATCTTGCCAACGCCGACGCCACACTCGTGGAAGAAGTGTCGCCGCGTGCGAGCCAAGCCTGCCAGATTGACCGCGTGCATGTCTTCTCTCATCGCTTCACAATCGCCTCATCGAGATTCATCATCGCCCGCGCCACAAGCATCCAGGCCGCCTGCTCCACCACCTCGTCGGTTTGAACTGCCGTATCTGCATCGGCATCGGCAGAGTGCCCCATCAAGGCCGCTGCATCGAGTTCACTCGCTGCCAAGCGTGCCCGTTGCTGACGAAGGTAGTTGCCAATCACATCTGCCTCTTCCGCAGTCAACGATCGCGAGAGCAGCCGGCGGGCCAGCATCTCAAGACCTGCCTGCTCACCCTCCGCCTCCACTGCGGCGAGCCTGCCCAAAGCCTGGGCAATCTCCACAAACATCGGATCGTTCAGCAGCGTCAACGCTTGAAGCGGTGAGTTGGAGACCTCACGCCTTGCCAGGCAGGACTCCCCTGTTGGCCCATCAAAAGTGGTCGTCATCGCAAACGGGGCCGTTCGCTTCTGGAAGGTGTAGATGCTGCGGCGATGCCGATCTTCCCCTTGGCTCACGGCCCACTTCGGTGCCCCGTAGGCCACTTCGGTCACACCTGCTGGCTGGGGAGGCCGCACTCCCGGCCCATACATTTTCTCTGAAAGCAGGCCCGCAGCAGCGAGCATTGTGTCACGGATCACCTCCGCCTCCAGCCGCACTCGTGGTCCCCGTCCCAGCAGCCGATTCTCTGGATCACGGGCAGCCAGTTCAGGCGACACCACCGACGCCTGCCGGTAGGTGCTGCTTGTCACGATCAGCCGGTGCAATCGTTTGAGCGACCAGTTGCAGTCGTCCATGAAGGCCACCGCCAGCCAGTCGATCAGCTGCGGATGACTTGGCGGCTCACTCTGGTAGCCAAAGTCTTCGAGAGTCTTTACGAGCCCCGTGCCAAAAAAGGCCTGCCACTGTCGGTTGACCGTGACCCGCGCGGTCAACGGATTCTCGCGACTGACGAGCCAACGGGCCAACGCAAGCCGATCGGCTGCCACACCGTCCGGCAGCTGGGGCAGGAAGCCCGGTACGGCTGCCGACACCTCCTCTTCCGGCTGCGTGTATTCACCACGGTGATGCCGGTGCGTGGGGCGTGGGTTCTCAGCAGGCCGCTCCCGCATCACCAGCGTCCGTGTGCCCTGCTGCAACGAGTCTTCCAGCCGGCGAATCTCCGCCACCGGCTCTGCCAGCTCTTCCGCCGACTCCAGGAATCGCCGAAATACCAGCTGCGTCTGCTCGTCAGTCCGTTCTGCGGCGGCCACCACAAGTGCTGCCTCTTCAGCCGCGGTATGCCCACGAGCGGACGCGGCCTCGTCGTCACTGACCGAAATGCGAAAGCAGCCGAGTGGACAGGCATAGTGCCGTTCAAACCGCATCGTGACGGAGAGTGGCATGCCTGCGGGCAGCGGCTCGGCAAGCACAAACACCGCCGCATGCGGTCGTCCCTGCTCGCCGTTGGTCGTCCAGCCACTCGACATCTCCCCATCAATCGCCCCTGCCGCCCCACTCACTTTGCCAGCAAAGGCCTTGCCCGCGAACGATTCCGTAGCTGAGGCGATCGCGACCGCCTCACCGGCGGCAGTCAGCTCGAGCTCTGAGAGAAAGAAGTCTCCCTTAGGCCCTTCGTAACCGGTCATTCCCGGGCCGTTCGCCGGCAGACTCTCATCAGGCAGCACCTCCAGCCGGATCGCTCGCACCGGAGTTTCTGAAGCGGGCAGGAGAAGCTCGTAGACCTCGCTCTTCGTCGAGTCACCGCTGCCAAGCAGCGTGCCATCCTCCTGCACAACGAGATACGGCATCGTCGACGAGATCACCTCAGGATGCGACACCTGCCAGGCCACGGCAGCCTGCGACTCCTCCGCATTCCATGCCACAAACCGCGTCTCCAGTGCCGCCCACGGCATGGCCTCGGCTTGCTGAGATTCCTCCTCGACCTCAGCCTCTGCAGCCTCCTCAGGCCACTTCCCCGGAAGAGCTTCCCAGGCCTTTTCGATCTGAGCCGCAACGTCCGCACGTCGTGCCGCCTGCTCGTCGCTTGGGATCATCCACTCCGGCTCGTCGGCGTTGTTGAGCAACGCCATCAGAGAGAAGTAGTCGGTGTGGGTCAGCGGATCAAACTTATGGGTGTGACACTGCGCACAGGCTGTGGTCAGCCCGAGCCAGGCCGTGCCCGTTGTGCCAACACGATCGACCATCGCGAGATACCGAAACTCCAGTGGATCGATGCCCCCCTCTTCATTGAGCATCGTATTGCGATGGAAGCCGGTCGCGATCAGATCGTCGATCGTTGGCTCGGGAAGCATGTCGCCTGCGATCTGCCGAATGGTGAAGGTGTCGAAGGGAAGATCATCATTGAGGGCTCGGATCACCCAATCACGGTAGGGCCAGATCTCACGTGGACGGTCCTTCTCATACCCGTTGGTATCGGCGTAGCGGGCGAGATCGAGCCAGCGACGTGCCCACCGCTCCCCATACCGCGGGCTCGACAGAAGCCGATCGACCAGCTTCTCGTAGGCGTCCACTGACGTGTCTTGCAAGAATGCTGAGAGCTCCTCTGGGGTTGGAGGCAGGCCCACCAGGTCGAGCGTCACGCGTCGACAGAGAGCTTCGCGATCCGCCTCTGCTGCAGGCGTCAGCCCTTCAGCCTCCAGCCGGGCGAGCACGAAGCGATCGATCGGCGTCTGCACCCACTCTACTGACGACACCTCCGGCAGCGGCGGACGCTGAGGGGCTACGAAGGCCCAGTGCGGGGCGTAGTCGGCTCCCTGCTCTATCCAGCTGCGGAGGAGTTTTTGCTCCTGCTCAGAGAGCCGCTCCTTGGCATGCGGCGGTGGCATCACAAGATCCGGATCGTCACTGATGATCCGGGCAATCAGCTCACTGTCACCTGGCTGCCCAGGAACAATGGCCCGAACACCGCTGTCGAGCGAAGCGACCGCCACCTCCCGCTGATCGAGCCGAAGGCCAGCCTCCCGCTTCGCCTCATCCGGACCGTGGCAACTGAAGCAGCGGTTGGAGAGAAGCGGCCGAATCTCACGGTTGAAGTCGATCGGTGGATCGCCTGCGAGCTCAGCTGCAGCCGAAGCGGTCGTCACCGTCGCCATCAGTAGCATCGCCAGCATGCCCGTCTGCCGCGGCCCGCAGCCCGCAGGCCTCTGCGTGGACCACGGCCACACGTGGAGTGGGCAGTCTCCCCGGCCATACCACAAAGAAATCAGCTGCATGTCTGCCTCAACTCGGTGTCTCATCGAACCTGCTTCAGAGAAATTATGGCATGAGCCCTACAGGCTGACCACCGCATGCAGCCGTCTGATTCACATCGCTTTGCATCACGGCTCAGCACGGGCTCGATGCTCGAACTACACTCGAAGGAGAGAACGTTTCCCCGGTGGAGAGCGCAATGCCCTCAGGACCAACCAACACGATCACGATCCCCTCATTTGACCCGCGACACCGCCGCTCCCTGATCATCGCTGGAGCGATCGGTCTGTTTGTGCTGCTGGCGGTGACGGGTTCCTTCTACTCTGTGGGCCCGGAGAGCGTGGCGGTGGTGCAGCGTTTTGGACGCTACATCGGCACGACAGACCCGGGGCTGCGGTTAAAGATTCCCTTTGGCATCGACACCGTCTCGATCCTGCCGGTGAAGCGGCAGCTCAAGCTCGAGTTCGGCTTTGGCTCAGATGGCACCACTAATCCTTTCCAGGCCTCCCGTGAGACAGATGCCGAAGCCGACATCGTCACAGGTGATCTCAACGCCGCCCATGTCGAGTGGGTCGTGCAGTATGAGATCAGTGACCCGAAGGCCTATCTGTTTAACCTCCGTGAGCCTGTGGCAACGCTCCGTGACATTTCTGAGAGCGTCATGCGTGAAGTCGTCGGTGACCGAACCGTCGACGAAGTCCTCACGATCGGCCGGCAGGGGATCGAGACCGCCGCGATTGAGAAACTCACCACCGTGGTCAGCGCCCTGGACATGGGACTCCGTGTGCAGCAGGTGCAGCTGAAGAACGTACATCCACCGACGGCCGTGCAGTCCTCTTTTGACGAGGTGAATCGGGCTCAGCAAGAGCGCGAGCAGATGATCAACCAGGCCAACGGCAACTACAACCGCGAGGTTCCAAAGGCTCGTGGTGAGGCCGAGAAAGACATCCAGTCTGCTGAAGGCTATGCGATTGAGCGGGTGAACGAGGCTGAGGGCGACGTCGCTCGCTTTACCGCGCTGCTCGAGCAGTACGAGAAGGCTCCGGAAGTCACCCGACAGCGGCTCTACCTTGAGACGATGATCGAACTGCTGCCGGCACTTGGCAACAAAGTGGTCATCGACGAGGAGGCTCGGCAGCTGCTGCCTCTGCTCAACCTCGCCACCCCACAGCAGCCCCCGCGGCCACCCGCCGCCACCCGTCAGCGATAGCCACCCACCTGCCCATTTTCAGACGAGAGTTCCATGGCTCCTTCACGCTCGCTCCTCTCCCAACTGACTGGTCCGTTTGCACTGCTGCTGGCGGTGACCGCGGTGGTCCTGCTCTCAGGGAGTGCCTACACGATTGACCAGACTGAGCAGGTCGTGATCACCCGATTTGGCAAGCCGGTGGGTGAGCCGATTAATGTGGGGCGTGAAGATGCTGGACTGCACTTCCGTATCCCACTGATTTCCACTGTGAACCGGTTTGACACCCGGATCCTCGAATGGGATGGCCAGCCCAACCAGATGACCACCCGCGACAAGCTCTACATCGTGGTCGACACCTTTGCCCGCTGGCGGATCGCTGACCCTCTGCTCTACTTTCAGGCCCTCCGCGATGAGCGGAGCGCACTCTCACGGCTCGACGACATCATCGGCAGCGAGACCCGCAACGTCGTCGCTCGCCACGACCTGATTGAGGTTGTCCGCAGCGAAAAAGATCGTGTGCCCGTGCGTGACGAGACACTCGAAGAGTTTGGCACCACTGTCGGCGTGCTGCCGCCGATCCAGTTTGGCCGCATCGCGCTTGAACGTGAGATTCTCGAAGCTGCAATCCCCAAGGTGAAACTCTGGGGTATTGAACTGCTCGACGTTCGCATTAAGCGGATCAACTACAAAAGTGATGTGATCACCAAGATCTATGAGCGAATGATTTCTGAGCGTGAGCAGATCGCCGAAAAGTTTCGCTCTGAGGGTGCCGGCGAGGCAGCCAAAATCGACGGCCGCCGAGAGAAAGATCTCCGCGAAATCCAGTCGCAGGCCTATCGCGAGGTTGAGGAGATCCAGGGCAAAGCTGATGCCGCTGCCTCCGAGATTTATGCCAACGCCTACAACACGAGCCCCGTCGCCGCTGAGTTTTACGGCTTCCTGAAAACGCTCGACCTCTACCGCGAGGCTCTCGGTAGCGACACGACGGTGGTGCTAACGACCGACAGCGATTTGTTCCGCCTGCTCAAGACCCCGATCCCAGTTCCAACCGAAGAGTAGCTGCTTTACCTTATCAGCGGTTCTACTGATCAGCGGTTTCACTCATCAGCGCATAGAAACGGGGGCAGAGAAATCTCTGCCCCCGTCTGCGTTTTCACCATGAAGCCGGACAGTTTGCCCGGACGCTTCACCTTACGGCAGGATCACCGCGTCGATCACATGGATCACGCCATTGGAGCACTCAATGTCGGTCTTGACGACGTTGGCGTTGTCGACCTTCACCTTGCCATCGGCAACGGCGATATCAACCTCGCCACCCTGAACCGTCTTCGCCTTCTTCAGCTTGACGACGTCGGCAGCCATCACCTTGCCGGGCACCACATGGTAGGTCAGCACAGCAACCAGCTTGTCCTTGTTCTCAGGCTTCAGGAGCGTCTCAACCGTGCCCTCTGGCAGCTTGCCAAAGGCTTCATCGGTTGGGGCGAAGACGGTGAAGGGACCGTCACCCTTGAGGGTGTCTACCAGACCGGCAGCCTTGACTGCAGCCACCAGCGTGGTGAACGCCTCAGCACCGACAGCGGTATCAACGATGTCCTTCTTCTCGGCAAGCTTCACTGCTCGCACCTTGACCGACTTCTTGGCTGCCAGTGGGCACTCCGCAGCAGTTGCTGAACCGAGAGTCGCCGCGATAGCTACCACAGCTGCAAGAACGCCACACACAAGTTTCGAAATACGCATGCACTACACCTTATTTTTCGGATCAGAACTGTCTGACCAAACCAAACTCGCAGAGGAAAGGGGCCGCAGACGCACGACAACACGGATTTCCTCCAGCTTTCTCATTAACCGCAGCGGTTCGGCCAGCGCAACTGAAAAAAATAATTTTTCTGCCGAAGGCCTCACTTCTGCACCTTTTGCCGCGTTTTGCTCGCAAGCCGGACTTCCGACCGGTTAGGCTGACCGTGTTCTCCTGGGGGTCTCACCGCCGTAATGAGGTCATTCGATGCCGGTCTTTGCCGCCGTTTTTACTGCCAGAGCTCACACCTACGCCTCAAGTCTTCTGCCCGGGCTACCTGTCCTGGCTGCCCTGATGTTGCTTGCATCCCCAGCAACCGCAGGTCTGGAGGCTGATCTCAAGGCACGTGATCCTGCGACGTTGGCGGCACAGGTCCGGCTGCGAGGCAACGCCCGTCGGGGCGGAATCCTGTTTCACACGTCGGCTGCCTCCTGCACACGGTGTCACACAGCTGGCGACGCCGCCACGCCGCTGGGGCCCGACCTCGCCACACCCAGGCCCGAGGCGTCAACCCTCTCGGATGCCATCGAACACACCATCAGTTCGCTCCTCGAGCCTTCCGCCAAGATTCGCGAGGGCTACGAAACGATCACGATCCAGACGGTCGATGGTGAGGTGCAAAGCGGCCTGCGTGTCCGCGAGAATGCTGATGAGGTCGTGCTGCGATCGGCCACGAATCTGCTGGAGGAATCGGTCATCCCCAGAGAAGACATCGAAGCCGTGGGAAAGTCCAACGTCTCGATGATGCCCGCCGGGCTCGTTGATTCACTCGGCGACGAACAAGCATTCTTTGATCTGGTGCGGTATGTCGCCGACATCGCTCAGGGGGGTAAAGAACGACAGGCAGCTCTGCAGCCTGATCCTGAAGATCTCGTGATCGTGGATGACACCGAAGGCCTCGATCATGCCGGCATCCTGCGAGACCTCGGTCGCCGTGACTTCGACGCTGGTCGTCAGATTTTCGCAAGCCACTGCGTCAACTGCCATGGCAGCGATGGCAACGAACCTCGACTGCCGACTGCCCGAGCGTTTGGGGTCGATTCGCTGAAGTTTGGCAGCGATCCCTACCGGATGTTCCTCACGGTTAGCCGCGGTG
>Ga0181592_10005263_pt1 | contig 10646 bp, 8 predicted proteins | sample 071ome_20_FD_133755 | JGI IMG/M metagenome (GOLD analysis project Ga0181592, IMG submission 133755) | Coastal salt marsh microbial communities from the Groves Creek Marsh, Skidaway Island, Georgia - 071412BT metaG (megahit assembly) | ecosystem: Environmental > Aquatic > Marine > Intertidal zone...
GAATGGGGGGTAGAAATTCCGTTTTTAATTAAGAAAAGACCTCTCTGGTTTGTATCAACAGTAGAATATTTTTTTGGATGGTTAATGTTCAGAACAAAAACTCATGGAAGAACAAAAAATGGTAGAAGAGAATGGTATGTAGTAGACAAAATTTCTCGATTAAAAAATGCTGAAGCGAAAATTTCAGGTAATAAATTAGGAAAATATACTAATTTTTACCCAAAAGCAAATTTCGGGTTCAGTGATCCACCAAGTATGCCGGCTTCGGTACAAGTTAGAAGTCATATAGAATGATTCAGAATATATCATCATCGTCTTCGTCTTCGTCAAATGACATCATTGATTCAGGACTGGTCTCTTTCTTTGGAGCGGGTTTCTTGGCCACGGGTTTCTCTGTTTTCTCTTTTTCTTCAGTTATTGACTTCTCTCTAGCTTCTGCTGCCTGTCTTTCAAGCTCTGCCAACTCATCGGATGACATTCCGGCCTCTCTAGCTAATTTTAGTCGACGTTCGTCTCGTGCACGTATCTCTAGCAATCTTTGTCGGGCTTTATCATAATGTTGCATCATATACATTGCATCGTGTTCTAGTAATGGAGAATCAGAAATAATTGTAATATCTAACCAATCTCCTTCTTCTGCTAAATATTCTGCGAAAGGTTCGAATTTTAAATCGGATTTTTTAATCTGAGTGTAATGTAAAGCATTGCCCATTCGATGTTCAACTCCTGCAAAGTGACAATAGAACTTCTTGCCACCATAACTTTCTCGAACTAAATCAAATAATTCTGCATAATCTTCACTAGTTTTCATTTTCCCATGCCCTCTAGCGTGAATATGAGCCATATTAATGACCGGAACTGTACCATCAACATGATTGCAAACTTCTAGAACTTCTTCGATTGTACCCCACAATTCTTGTCTTCCAGAGGTCTCAATTCCGACTAATGAAGGTTCAGATTCATGAATCCAAGGGAATGCAGCATAATCTAGTTCTTCCTGTGCATCTCCCCAAATTGAGCGAACCCTATCCACGACACCTGAAAACACATTTGCAACTTGCTCATTAGCCGCACTACCGGGATCATATTCTCCATAAGGCCCCACATGGAAAGTTAGATGTCTAGCATTCAGAATCTTACCTGCTTGCATACTAGATTCCATCTTGAGCAAACTGCGATTTCTTTCTCTACGGTTACCCAATAATTCTGCATAATAAGGGCCATGCATATTCATCTCGATATCTGAATCCCATGAAAGAATTCCTGCTTGCCAGTATTGATCAAAATGTTTTGGTTGTACTGTACGGACCGTTTGTATCTCCATTGCATCCAGTCCAAGTACTGTTATATCGTCCATTCCTTCTACAATTGTACGTCCTTTACATGACAAAGGAACACCTGCTGGACCTAATCTTAGTGGCATACTTGCATTCCCCGAGGGTTGCCCGAATGGGTGACCCTTCAAAAGGCATTGTTGCTACAAGTCCCTATCAAAGTTGAATTAAAAGATAGAATATTAATTCTAATATCCCATTATCAAGCCAAACAGGCGTCTTTAATTCCTATTTCTCCAGTTCCAGAAAATGGTAACTTACAGATATATCTGGCTAACCATTCCAAAGGTTGAATAATTTCTTCCGTAGATACTGATATTGATCCAGTTGAATATTCCACTAATGCCTTCTTTTCCTCTGTAGAATATGAACAAACATGGGGGACAAGCCCTCTGTTCCGAATTGTCTCTAAAACACTAGAAATGGGTATTTCTTCTAAATTAGATATTGCTTCCAATGCTCTCGATGTGATAAATAATACATGTATCTGTCTAATTCTGCTGATTACAAATCCCCAAATAATTGAAATATCGTTTGGATTATCAGGAACATCGACAACCATCACCATTTTTGCTCCTTCCAACTCTCCAAATGTCATTCCCGCACCTACAGCTGATTTTGGAGAATTTCCAAGCAAGATAGTTTCAGCAGAATTGACTAACCAGTGTATACCGTTAGTTGACTCTCTCCAATCAATATTCCCATGATTAAATGTAGCAAATGACTCATTTTCTTCACAAGTGACATACTTTGTTTGAGCCCCTATCGATTTACAATAAGAAAAAACTTTGAAGGCATTATCGTTTCTATTAGGGTCACCGAAGGCTAAAATCTTGACATCTGAAATTGACATATTATCAGTCCATTTTCCACCTTAACAAAGCTATAGCGCCACCGATACCTAGTAACTGCTGTGCAGAATCATGTTCTTGAGATACTTGAACTATTTCACCTTTAGATAATTCAATAGTTTGCAAAATAGATTCCCAATCTTTTCGAACTTCAGGATCCTGACTTCTTATGAGATTCGCATCTACTGCCAAAGTATCAACCGCTCCTGCATCTGCTGCTTCTGAAATAATAGTCTTACCGTATGCTACCGAGCCATTAGTAGATATTCTCTTCAAACCTTCTTCTATTACCTTGATTTGGGTAACAAGTGCGTGTTCACCTAAAACAGAGTCAGCCAAGCCATCTGCTAAAACCTCATTAGCTGCTGAACGACCACCAATAGATGTTGCAGCATTTAATATGTGATTTTTGGAACCATTCATCCTTAACATAGACTCGAATTGCTCTCTAGCGAGTCCTGGGCCACAGATTACCATCGGCATTTCATCTGGAAAAACTAAGATTGTTTCTTTGGCCACTCTCTCAAAAAATCCTTTCCTCACACTTGATGAATCATTAGTTCTTTTACCTCCTCCACGCATACTAAATTGAGATACATCTCTAATTCCATGTGATGTGACTTCAAACAGAATTATTTCGTCATTCTCAACTACTATCAAAGCAGATTTAGCCCTTAAGCCCGATGAAATGGTTTCCCTGAGCAAGGAAATATCTGATTTAGCGATACCTCCTGGGAACTCTAACTCAACTTCATCACCAATAGAAATTATATGAGTATGATGACTTCCGATATCAATTTTAGCATCTTTAATCACTCCATGTGCTCTTAGATTGTCTGTGAATAGCTGAAACTCTGTTTTCTCAACATCCAATACTATCCACATTGGCTTCCTTTCAGCGCTCTTAGCTCTTCCGTCTATCTGAGTGCCAGTAGTAGAATCTCTTCTGTAAGATAGCATTCCTAGAATTGAAGAAGGACGACATAATTGAGATAGGACCCAAAGATCGTCCTCAAATTCAACCCTTAGGCGGAATCCTTCATCCAGTTTTTTAATTTGCCGCACAGCCTCAACCTCAACCGAAAACACCCATCAGATTACCATCTTCATCCATGTCCATATCCATTGCTGCTGGTCTCTTTGGAAGACCAGGCATGGTCATCATTGAGCCACAAATTGCAACTAAGAATCCCGCACCTGCATTTATTCGAATTTCTCTAATTGGCAGAGTAAAGCCTGTTGGGGCTCCTAACTCAGTAGCTTCATGACTAAAAGAATATTGAGTTTTTGCCATACAAACTGGGAGCCTATCCAAATCCCATTTATTCAGAATCTCAAAAGAACGTTGTACTTCAGGACTAAAATCTACATCATGAGCACCATATACGTTTGTTGCAATCTTCAAAATTGTTTCTCTGACCGACATACCTGAATCAATAATCGGCGAATATTTGCGACCTGAAGCCTCATGTTCTTCACAAGCATTAACTACGGCATCTGCTAACTTATCTGCCCCTAGACCTCCCTTGGCATGCCCTTCAAAAATAACAACCTCTTTGGCACCAGCCAGTATGGCCTCTTCAGAAATTGCTTCAATTTCAGCATCTGTATCAGTAGCAAATTTATTTATCGAAACAATTACTGGTAACCCAGTCATGGAAATATTTCTGACATGTCTTCTTAGGTTGGTGCTAGAACCCTGTCTTGTAGCTTCTACATTCTCTGATTCTAATTCTTCTTTGGGAGGCCTCTTACCTCCACCTGTTGAAAATCCCCCGCCGTGTAACTTCATACTTCTTACTGTAACATTAATGACTACACAATCTGGAGTTTTTCCCGATGCTAGAGACTTGATATGTAGAGCCTTTTCAGCCCCCATATCTGCTCCAAAACCTGCTTCAGTAACAACATAGTCCGAACACGAAAGAGCTAGAGAGTCTGCGATTATTGAAGAGTTGCCATGTGCAATATTAGCGAACGGACCACAATGGACAAATGCAGGATCACCCTCTAAAGTCTGAACAAGATTGGGTAGTAAGGCGTCCCTCAATAATAGAGCCATGGAACCCGCAGCACCAATATCTTCAGCAGTTACAGGTTTTCCAGAATTAGACTCAGCAATAATAATTCTACCTAACCTCGAACGTAAATCATCATAATCTCTAGATAATGAAAGAATAGCCATTACTTCACTTGCTGCTGTAATATCAAATCTATCGCTCCTGACCAGACCATTTGATTTACCGCCAAGTCCAATAGTTACTTCTCTCAATGAACGATCATTCATATCGATTACTCGAGGCCAAAAAATATGGTTTGTATCAATGTCTAAATCATTTTCTCTATGTAGGTGATTATCAAGTATTGCAGAACATAAATTATGTGCAGATGTGACTGCATGTAAGTCACCAGTGAAGTGTAAATTTATTTGTTCCATGGGAATAACCTGTGAGAAACCTCCACCAGCTGCACCTCCTTTAATTCCAAAAACTGGACCCATTGATGGTTCTCTAATCACACAACAAGCACTATGTCCTTTTCTATTTAGGCCTTGATTGAGACCGATTGTTGTTACCGTTTTTCCTTCTCCGAAAGGAGTTGGATTTACTGAAGTAACTAAAATCAAGAATCCTTGCTTGCTAGAAGACTTAGATTTCATACTTTCCCATTTAATTTTTGCAACTGTTGGTCCTTGCATAATCAAGTCACTAGCAGCCAACCCAAGCTTTGATGCTATCTCTTCAATTGGTCTAGGTTCTGCCCTTCGGGCGATATCCAAATCACTGTCCATCAACCTTTCCGGGCGAACTACTCACTTGAAACCTTCATTGCTAACAATTCGTAGGAGGTCATGTGAAGACACCCGCCTATTGGGGGATTGCTGGATTTCCCATTGCTCATTCTCTAACTCCTAGGTTGTTCAAAATTGTTGGCAAATATGTAGGAATATCCGGAATACAAAGTGTATTCATTGAGGCAAATTCGATTGATGAGTTCCTAGACAACATAAAATCTCTAGATGGAGATATTTGGATTAGTTGCACTTCACCATTGAAGCATTCACCTCAAGAAAGATTAGGAGTTTCAGCCCCTGAAGGAATCAATGCAATCAATCAATTAAAAAGATTAGATGGAGAATGGTCTGGGACAAGTACTGATGGATTAGGATTTATTGCCGCAGTGAAACATATCGGAATAAATCCCAAAGGAACTATTCTGAAAATGCGGGGAGGAGGTTCCGCTGCTCGCTCTATAGCTTCAGTATGGTCATCTGAAGGAGGACTTATCCATCCAATAGATGGAAGAAGAAAACTTGTAGATGGACCTTGGAATGATGCAATAGTAAAGGAAGGAAATGCAGCTATTGCGATTGATCTCGATACTTTTGCTGGTGGTGGAGGTTCTGAGAAGTTAACAGCGAAGAAACAGGTTTCAATATCATATGGGAAAAATTGGAAAATTGACGATTTTGCTATAATTATGGTTGCAGCACAGCATCTTGAAGCCTGGAAAAAACTCTTTTCTCCAAATAATATTGCTCAATTGCCTTCTCTAGTAGAATTACTAAAGTTACTCGATGAGAGTAATCATTCGTCTTAAATCAATATCTTTGGAAATTTCACAATGGTATGTTACCATGCTTCTTAGGAGGCATCCATTCTCTCTTAGATTTTAGAGGTCTCAATGCTTGAATTAATTTTTTCCTAGTTTCTGATGGCTCAATCACATCATCTAACCAACCATTTTTGGCTGCAACATATGGGTCACCAAACTTATCTTGATATTCAGAAACTAATTCAGAATGAGTCTGTTCTTTATCCGAAGATAACTCTAGTTCACGACGATGAATAATATTTACTGCACCATCTGCACCCATCACAGCCAATTCTCCAGATGGCCATGAAATATTGTAATCAGAACCTAGATGTTTGCATGACATGGCTAGATAAGCTCCACCATATGCTTTACGAGTTACAACTGTTAGTTTAGGAATGGTTGCTTCAGCATATGCGTATAACATCTTAGCACCATGTCTGATTATCCCCCCCCACTCTTGTACGGTTCCTGGAAGAAAACCTGGGACATCAACGAAAGTGACCACTGGAATGTTAAAAATATCACAAGTTCGAATAAACCGAGCAGCCTTTACTGATGAATCAATATCTAAACATCCTGCCAATACTTTTGGTTGATTAGCAACTATTCCAATAGATTGTCCATCTAAACGAGCGAAACCAATCAGGATATTTTCGGCATACGATGGGAATAATTCCAAGAATCTACCTTCGTCTACTACTTCTTTAACTACTTGAGACATATCATATGGTTTATTGGAATCTGAGGGAACTATCTGCTCTAACTTTTTACATGAACGATCCCATTTATCAGATGAATTGACAATTAGAGACTCTGCTAGTGTATGATCTGGTAGATACCCAAGTATTTCTGCTGCAATATTAATTGCATCATGCTCATCATCTGCAACCAAACATGCGATGCCACTCCTACTAGAATGTGATTCAGCCCCTCCCAATGTTTCTTCGTCTATCTCTCCATTAATTACTTCAGGAATGAAGTATGGACTACGCATAAACATTTGACCATGTTCAGAACCTAGTATGACAAAATCAGAAAGACCTGCCGCTAACGCACTAACTCCAGAAACTGTACCGAGTATAAGAGAGAGAATTGGTATACGACCGGAACATGCTGCAAATACATCCAATAACTCGCCAGTTGCTCCTAAGGATGAAACTCCTTCATACGCACGTTGCCCATCTCCATCCCAAATACCAATAACAGGTAACATCGATTTTTCAGCAAATTCAACGATTTTGGATATTTTCTTAGCATGCATTTCCCCCATTGTACCTTCAAATATAGAATAATCTTGGGCGAAACAAACTATTCTTCTACCGTCAAGCATTCCATGACCGGCAACTACTCCATCACCCAATGGTCTATGTAAATGTAAATTATGATCACCAGAACGATGCTGAACAAAAGCATCGATTTCAACAAATGTGTCTGCATCAAGTAATGCATTGATTCTTTCTCTTGCTGTCATACGACCAGATTTTCTCAAATTTTGTACTGAAATACGATCTCCGGGATTGTTTGCTATTTGACGCAAAATGTCAAGATTATCGCTCGGCGAGGTCTTGGCCATAACAATCCGAAATGGCAGGAGGTTATTGAGAAAGTCGGAAAAAATTAATCAAGAATGTGAATCAAATGGATTTTCTCCACAAAGGTCATTTGACCATGATGATTCTACAAATTGCCTGGTTTTTTCTACGGAGAGGAGATGGTGTAGTTTTACCAAACCAGAACTAGGTGGACACAAAGAACCATGGCCAATCATACCAATATTTTGCTGATCTCTACCTTTCGAATATACATCTAGATGCACCGGTCCGTGTATGGATTGAGTTGTTAAAACAGCAATACCTCCAGATTTACAATAATCCTCAATTGTAAGTTTTAATTTGATATTCTCAGGACTATCATTTTCAGGATCGTGTATTGGTAAATGACCAAGCCCTGTACCATGAAAATATAACGCATCATAATTAGAATCAATAGCTGCTTGAATCAAATCTGAATGCAAATGTGGACCAGATGAAAATTCAGCGATTTTAATTGATTCATCGAAATATATTGGAGATTCAGATTCTATTCTTGCATCATGAATTTGTGTTTCATTTATCTCTATTCTGGCACCTTTTTTATCAATCAATATTTCAGCAATTGGATCTTGATTAATTGACTTAAACGCACCCCTTCTCGAAGAATGATATTTCCTGGTTGCACAACCGGGAAGTACTGAGCAACATCCGTCGGATGAGTCTGCATGTAGTACAACTACTGCTGAGTCTCCATATCCTCTAGGAGATGGGCCATTAGCGGCCCAATGTACAGCTGCAATAAGATTTTCAGCAGCATCGGAAGAACCCCTATCTGGTGACCTCTGAGAGCCAGTAATTGCAATCCTTCCTGGAGGCCTTCCTCCTTGGCCTGCCCAACCATAAGAAATTGCGGCTGCCGTGTAATGTAGAGTGTCGGTACCGTGAGTAATTACAACTCCGACCGCACCTTCTGAAAATGCCTCTTCAGTTGCTTTCAACATCCTGTTCCAGTGCCTAGGCCTAATATCATCAGACCACATATTACCTATCTTTACAGCATGAATGCGTGCTATAGAACGTAATTCAGGTACAGCATCTAATAATTCATCAGGCTCAAAACGAGCAGACACAGCCCCAGTTTTATAGTCCACCTTCGAAGCGATAGTACCTCCAGTGTGGATTAAGTGTACAAGTGGTAAAGATTCATCTTGTGGAATTGGTTTAACAATCTCCTCCTCCTCCTCCATTTCAACTGATTCAAGAATCTCTATATTTTGGATAACTAACTCGGGATATGATATATTGTAACCATTAATTAATTTCATAGTTACTAATTTTGGTCCTGCTGGAGGTAATGCAATGCCTTCATGAGAGGTCTCGCCCGCCCAAGTCTTGACAACTAAACGGACTGGTGTTCCTGCGTCTGGCCAATCCACCATGACACCTCTGGAATGCTTGCACCACATCAAACACACGCCTCGAAGGACTCAAATGATGTGTTCATTAGTGGTTACATGTAGGGACCAACATGGAAGTGCAGACTGTATTATTGGCTGCATTAATGGCTGGTATCGTAGCAACAGCCGTTACAGTCTTGATAGAAAAATATGGAGGAGTTATCGGAGGGATATTAGGAACAATACCAACAACGATCATCCCTGCATCCATAGGGATGGCCTCGGAAGGAGGAGATGATGCACTTATCATTAGCCTAGCTATAGTCCCTGCAGGAATGTTAATTAATGCAATTTTCCTAAGTGTTTGGGCACTTCTTCCAGATAAATTACCAAAAACATGGAGTCAAGATACAAGCTTAATTTTCACGAGTTTGTCATCTCTAATGATATGGGCAGGAGTTGGATTACTTACAATATATATCATTGATATTGCTATAGAAAATAATCTATCACCAATACATATATCAGTTATCGGATTTGTATTGGTTGTAACTCTAGGTTCGTTGATGTGTTGGAATCTGAAACCTGCGCCTAAAGGAGAAAATAAGGTGAGTAAAATGATTCTAACGGCTAGAGGTATTGTAGCTGCTACGGCTATTGGTATAGCAGTATTAATTTCCAGTTTAGGAATGCCCCTATTAGCAGGGTTGGCATCAGTATTTCCAGCGATATTTTTGACAAGTATGATTGCGCTATGGTTAGCTCAGGGACCCTCGGTACCACTAGGTGCAGCAGGTCCAATGATGATGGGTGGAGCGTCTGTAGCGATGTATTCGATTATAGCTATGTGGTCTCTGATTGAATACGGATTATTCGTCGGTTCAGTAATAGCATGGATTGGTTCTATTACACTGTGGTCTGTTCCCTCATTTGTATTTGTTAACTGGAGAGCAAAAGTGACAATGTCACATGAAAACGACTGAATAGGAATTGATTTGAGTCGCTTTGATGGAAGACCCCCCATTGATTCATCCAGATATCAGAAAGGCACAAACGCTGCCTTCAAGATATTATACTGAATGCACCGTTTTTGATGATTTGAAGTCTAAATTATCTAAATCATTTCATTATGCGGCACATATTAGTCAACTTGAAGAGAATAATATAATTCCATTACCTCAATTAGAGAATATATTAAACGAATCATTAATTCTAGTAAAAGGTAATGAAGTAAAATGTTTGTCAAATGTGTGTACTCACAGAGGAATGCTAATTGCAACAGAATCATGTAGTTCTAAATCTCTCAAATGTGGATATCATGGACGAACATTTGGACTAGATGGTTGTATGAAAAATATGCCAGAATTTGATGATGTAGAAAATTTCCCTATTGAGAAAGATAATCTTAATGAATTTCAAGTTCATCAATGGAAGGGATTATTTTTTGTGGGGGGAAATAAATATTTTAGTTCTGTAATAGAAGAATTAGAGAGAAGGATTGGGTGGCTGAAATTAGAAAAATTTACACACGATGAATCAAGACATAGAGACTATGAGATAAAGGCTAATTGGGCACTATATATTGATAATTATCTGGAAGGTTTCCATATTCCTTTCGTTCATGGTGACCTACATGAAATTCTTGATTACGACTCCTATAAAACAGAATTATTCGAAGGAGGAGTTCTACAAATAGGAATTGCAAATGAAGGAGAAGAGTGTTTTGATTTACCTGATTCATCACCCGATTACGGAGAAAATATAGCAGCCTACTATTATTGGATATTCCCTGGATTAATGTTAAATTTTTATCCATGGGGACTATCTGTAAATATTGTCAACCCAATTTCTGTCGATAAAACACAAATCATCTATCAAGGTTTTGTTGGAAATGAGAATTTACTAGGCAAGGGTGCAGGTGGAAATTTAGACAAA
>Ga0181592_10005267_pt1 | contig 10642 bp, 11 predicted proteins | sample 071ome_20_FD_133755 | JGI IMG/M metagenome (GOLD analysis project Ga0181592, IMG submission 133755) | Coastal salt marsh microbial communities from the Groves Creek Marsh, Skidaway Island, Georgia - 071412BT metaG (megahit assembly) | ecosystem: Environmental > Aquatic > Marine > Intertidal...
CTTAATTTCTAATGCTTGTAAATTTACTGAAAAAGGAAAAATAACTATTGGAGTAAATAAAATTTTACGTGATGGCGGTGATTTAATTTCTATAGATGTTAGTGATACTGGCATTGGTATGTCAGACGAGCAGATGTCAAAATTGTTTAATTCATTTGTCCAGGCAGATAGTTCTACAACACGAAAATATGGTGGCACTGGTCTAGGACTTACTATTTCAAAACAACTTGCAAAATTAATGGGTGGTGACGTTGTGGTTAATAGTGAGTTAGGAAAAGGAACAACTTTTACAGCTACTTTTCTTGCTGATTTTATTGGAGCGTCTGACTCTGTTAAAAAATTAAACCAACAACCCAGTTCTTTAATTGAAAATGTTGTGTCTTTGGATAACAGTACAGGGAAGACAGTTTTGATTATAGATGATGATCCAACAGTAAGCGAATTAATGAAAAGACAACTATTAAAAGAGAATTATAAAGTAATAGTTGCTCCTAATGGTAAAGAAGGGATACGTCTAGCGAGAGACATAAGGCCAGATGTTATTACATTAGATATTCTTATGCCTGAAATGGACGGATGGTCAGTCTTAAGAACTTTAAAAGCAGATCCTAAAGTATCAGACATTCCGGTAATTATGGCTTCTATTTTAGATGAAAAAAATAAAGGATTTTCTTTAGGTGCTGCTGATTTTCTATCAAAACCCGTTCAAAAAGAATATTTAATGAAATCTATTAGAAACCTAATTGGAGATAAAGAAAATTTAAAAATTTGTCTGATTGAGGACGATGATAGCTTAAGATTTACTATAAAAGAGATTTTAGAAAAACAGGGTGTTAAAATCATTGAAGCTGAAAATGGCAAACTGGGAATGAAAGTTTTAGAAAAAGAAGAAATTAAACCTGATTTAATTTTATTAGACCTAATGATGCCAGTTATGAATGGGTTTGAATTTCTAAAAAAGATTAGAGAGACGGAGTTAAATTCCATTCCAATTTTAGTGCTAACGGGAGCAGAATTAAGTGAAGACGAAAAAACATTTCTGTCGGGTGAAACGCATAGAATTCTTGAAAAAAGTGATGATACATTGTCAACAATTGTAAATGAAGTTGGAAATGTACTGAAGGCTTCTGCAGAAAATGGAGATAATAAATGACCAAAATTTTGTATGTAGAAGACAATGAAGATAATGTTTATATGTTGTCAAGACGTTTAAAGAGAAAGGGTTTTGATATTGTTATTGCTGTTGACGGAGAGCAAGGTGTGGAGATGGCATCATCAGAAAAACCAGATTTGATTTTAATGGATCTAAGTTTACCAAAAATGGATGGCTGGACAGCTACTAAGCATATAAAAGGTAATAGTGAACTTAAATCTATACCTATTATAGCTTTGTCAGCTCATGCAATGGAAGAACATAAGAAGAGGGCACTCGAGAGTGGTTGTAATGATTATGATACAAAACCAGTAGACTTAGATAGATTATTAACAAAAATTTCAAAGCAATTAGGCAACAACAATGATTAATAAAGAAGATGCAAATATCCTTATTGTTGATGATATTGAAGACAATAGATACACTTTAGAAAGAAGGTTAAAAAGAGACGGATATACAAATATATTTTCAGCTGAAGGTGGAAAGACTGCACTTGATATGGCTGCTGAAAATAAGTTTGATTTAATTCTTTTAGACTTAATGATGCCAGACATGAGTGGACTTGAAGTCCTCAAAATCTTGAAAGGGGATCCATTACAGAGATCAATACCAGTTATTATGGTTACTGCGTCTGATGAAGTTGAGACAGCTGCAGAATGTATAATTAACGGGGCAGATGACTTTATAACTAAACCATTTAATGGAACATTATTAAAAGCTAGAGTAGGTGCAAGTTTAGAGAAAAAAAGATTACGAGATTCAGAAGAAAATTATCTTGATAGAGTGGAAACGGATAAGAAACGTTCACAACAAATTTTGAAAACAGTTATGCCTACATCGGTTGCTAATGAATTACAATCTTCAGGAAAAGTAAGGTCACGAAGGTATGATGATGTAGCTATTCTAATTTGTGATTTAGTTGGGTTTACATCTTTTTGTGAAAAAAATAATCCTGAATTAGTTGTTGAAACGTTACAAAATCTTGTTGAAAGTTTTGAGAAAGAATTTGAAGAATTTGGCTTAGAAAAAATAAAAACCGTTGGGGATGCTATTGTAGCTGTAGCTGGTTTATCTTCTCACGCTACTTCACCTGTCAAGTCATGTGTAGATTGTTCTTATAAATTAAGAGAAATAGCTAACTCAGCAGACATGCCATGGGACTTGCATCTTGGAATACATTCTGGACCATTAGTTGCTGGAACGGTAGGAACCAAAACTGTACAATTTGATATACTTGGAAAAACGGTCAATATTGCATTTAATATTTGTGATATGTCTGATGCAAATCAAATTTTAATTTCGAGCGACGCTTGGATGACAGCAAGAAATGAAATAAAGGTTAAATCTATTGGCCTTAAACGACTTAAAAGTGGTCAAGATATCGAAATGTTAGAATGCGTATAATTACCATTCATTTTCAAATTCGTGAGAAAATGAAAACATTTTCTTTGGAGTAGCTTCACCTGTAGGTATTTTAGCAGTAGGGTTTAATTTATACTCATCTACTCCTCTTGCTAACTGTGTTTCAAAAAAAGGCCAGACATTTAAGTCTCCTTTTACGTTAGTTGGAGAAAATCGCATTGTGACTCCACACCTTCTTCTATCTGAATTATTTGCTTCAGATCCATGAAGTAATGCATCATTGTGAAGAGAAATTTGACCAGCCTTTAAATTTAAAGAAACAATTTTTGATTGATCTAATTGATCAAAAGATACTTCCTGGTTTAAAACTAAATTTTTGGCATCATTTTTTTTATGTACAAACTTTCCTAATTTATGACTTCCTGATACCACTTTCATCGCTGCATTTTCTTCATCAGTGTCAAAAACAGCCAGCCAAACAGTAACTGCATTAGAAGGGTTTAAAGGCCAATACTGGGCATCTTGATGCCACGGTACTACCGAACCATCTTTGGGTTCTTTACTGAAAAACTGTCCTCCCCATTGTACAAAATTTGGTCCTAGTAAATCCTCTACATAATCTAGAATAACTGGTGTTCTACACAAATCATGAAATTTTTTACTAGCTTTATGCCACATATTAGTTTTGTTAATATCTATATCGTTTGGCAATTTTGAGCTAAGTTCGTGATACCAATTATGTAAATCCTTAACTGCGTTTTCTGAAAATACCGGCAGACCAGTTACGTATCCTTCATTGATATATTGGTCTTTTTCTTTTTGTGAAAGTCTTCTAGCTTTTTTATCAATTTCAAACAATGTTTATTCCTCCCATTTTTCGTTTGAAGCTTTCGTCCACGCAACCTTGAGTTTTTCAATATTGAAGTTCTTTTCTTTTGCAGCTTCAATAAGGTGTTTTTCTTTTTTGGACATATGGTTAATAGCTTTTTTGATAATTAAAAGTGCTTGGTCAGGTATAATTACTGCTCCATGTTGATCTGCATGTATTATATCGCCATCATTAATGTTAAGGCCATGGATATTGACTGATGATTTGAATTCAACAACATGAACGTAAGCATGACTTGGTCCAATACCATTGGCTAGAACCTGATAATTTTTATCTATTGCATCTAAATCTCGCAATAACCCACTTGTTATTGTACCTTCTAGTCCTAAACCCTTATGCAACGCAACATTAACTTCACCCCAAAAAGAACCTGTTGGATTTGGCCAATCAAGATCTTCAATCACACAAACTGGAGAAGCATCAGGAGATTCTGTAAATTTCTTACTTATATATTCATAATATTTTAATCGAATAGATGTAGTTTCTTCTGGTGATAATATGGGTGGATTAGAAGCCCTTATTTTAGCCGTTCTTGCTATTCCTACAATTGGTTCTAGCTTGGGATTAGCTGAAATAAATGGATATTTTGTATAACCATCTGCAGATCTCGACCCTCTATAAATGTCTAGTGCATTTGATATTGTTGGTGTATCAAACTTCTTTAAAAAAGTTATTAATTCTTTAGTTAGCAAAAAACTCCCCCTTTGGAATAATGTAAACTATTGAATATGTTTTTTAAAAGAAAATTTATTTGTTTGTTATGATTTTTGAGCTGTAATGGGGATTATTTATGGCTTTGGATGCACCTATCAAACCATTATTATTATTTTCAGTAAGCCATACAGGTATATTCTTTACATACTCATATCGTCTTCCTTTATTTAAAAAATTTACATTAAAATTACTTTCACTTAAAATTGATTGTAATTTAGGAGTAATCCCACCTGCAATCACAACACCGCATTGGGTTCCATTAATTAAAATCACGCTGGAAACAATTGTACCAAAAATACTAAAAAATAATTTAATAGTATCATGTGCTTTAGGTTCACCTTTTAATGCATTATTGCCAATAGTTGGCGCTTTTAATCCTTCTGAAGGGCTTTTATTTATATAACAAATAAATTCGTATATTTCCTCAATACCTGAACCACTCACAATTCGTTCATTAGAAACATGATTATATTTCTTTCTTAAAAACTGAAGTAACTCTATTTCGATATCTGAATTTGGTGCAAAAGAGGAATGACCTCCTTCACCTTCTATGGCTATTGGGTGATTATTAATGTTTAATAAAGTACATACTCCCAAACCAGTCCCAGGACCTGAAACTAGAAGAGGTGAGTTTTTCGTAGGTTTTCCACTTCTAATAGTTTTTAAATCATATTTACCTAATAATTTATCATTTATGGTTCTATTTTCAGATATATCTTTATAAAAAGGACCTAAGCTCAGACATTGAGCAACAAAATCATTAACAAAAATTAATTTATTTAAACTAAAATACTTAAAAATTTCAGATTGCTTGAATTTCCAATGATTATTCGTGAATTTAATTGCATCTTTTGTTGTATGTGATGCTAATGCAATAGACATGCTCTCGATGTCTAAATTATTTGTTTGTTGATAATACTCTATAGCATCATAAATGTTTTCAAAATCATTACATTTTAAATAAGAAAAATTACTAAGTTCTCCATTGTTTTTTTCTTGATATGCAAATCTGGCGTTTGTTCCACCTATATCTGCAAGTAATAGTTTCATGTTCTGCTCAAAATATTTTATTCAATTAAAGGAAATAATCTGTAAAAATAGTTTTATTAAATATCATTTACAACTGAAAGGTTTCAATAAATGAATTTTATTTTCTACGCCTTATTATTTATTTTATTCCCGTTTATAGCTCAATCTCAAATTAAATTAGAAAAAATTACCCCCGAACTTTCAAATTTATGGGGTGTCAGTGTTTTAAATAAAGAAGAAGTTCTGTTTACACAACGTGCTGGAAAATTATTTAGACTTAATGTTTTTAAAAAAGAAATATATGAAGTTAAAGGTGCTCCTAAAGTATTCAATTATGGTCAGGGAGGATTGCTCGACATTGCAATCGAAGAAGATAATAATAAAAAAATTATTTATCTATGTTTTAGTAAAATTACTAAAAACTCTGAATCTGCAACGGCAATTAACAGCTATGAATTTCAGAATGACGAATTGTTTAATAAAAAACAAATATTTGTCTCAAATAAATCTTCAAGAAGTTCCAGGCATTTTGGTTGTCGGTTAGCTATTAATAGTAAATATATTTTTGCAACAATTGGTGATAGGGGTACACGTAATGATTCTCAAAATTTAAAAAATCATTCAGGATCAGTTATTAAAATTTTAAAAAATGGAAACTATTATAATAATAAGGCATTTAAAAACTCTCTTCCTGAAATATTTTCAATTGGTCATAGAAACCCACAAGGCCTAACTTTCAATATAGATAAAACTAACTTATGGCTTCATGAACATGGTCCACAAGGAGGAGATGAGTTAAACCTTATCGTAAAAGGAAAAAATTATGGTTGGCCTAAAATTACATTTGGAAAAGAGTATGGAAGTGGAAGAACCATTGGAATGGGAACTAGTAAACCTGGATATGAAGATCCTTTAAAAGTATGGATACCTTCCATAGCACCATCAGGAATCATGATTTATAAAGGGACAATGTTTGAAGAATTCAAAGATAAAGTAATTATTGGTTCATTAAAATTTAGACAACTACACCTTTTATCTCTTAAAAATAATATTGTAGTTTCAGAAGAGAAAATTCTAACAAATCAAATTGGAAGAATTCGAGACCTTAAAGAAATGTCAGATGGATCAATTATTATTATTAATGACGAATTTAATGGTGGTGTATACAGGTTATACAAACAATAATCTTGATTAACTTTATAATAAAATACATAAGTGTTGAATAATGAATTTTATGGAGAACTAAATGATAAAATTTTACTATAATACTGGTCCTAATCCTATGAAAGTTGCTCTATGTCTTGAGGAGATGGGACTGGAATATGAAGCAATTCCTGTTGATACAAGAAAAGGTGAACAACATACTTCTTCATATTTAGCAGTTAACCCAAATGCTAAGGCACCCTCAATTATTGATGATGGAAATGTAATATTTGATAGTAATGCTATTTTGTTATATTTAGCAGAAAAAACAGGTCAGTTTATTACTGATAACAAACCAAAGTCTAGGGCAGATCTTTTATCATGGTTAATGTTTGTTGCTACTGGGATTGGTCCTTACTCAGGTCAATCTGTACACTTTCAACATATGGCCCCTGAAAAATTACCTTATGCTATAAATAGGTATGTTTTTGAGGCAGAAAGGCATTATGACATTTTAGACAACCGATTATCAAACAATAAATATATGTTGGGTGATACTTATACAATCGTTGATATGTGCGTGTGGGGTTGGGCAAGAATGTTGCCCAAGGTAATTGGAGATGGTGAACTTGAAAAAAGAACTAATTTAAATAGGCTCATGACAGAAATCAATAATAGACCTGCTAGTCAAAAGGCAATAAATATAAATGTATCAAATAATCATAACTTCAAAGTTGAAATTGATGAAGAGGCAAGTAAATATATGTTTCCTCAAAATGAAAGACTAAAAAAAGCTTAGTTTAATCTTATTTCATTAAAGAGTTAAGCGGATGATTTATAGATATTCGCTTAGCTTTATTCAACCCAACTAATTTACCCAACGCTCTTACATAAAATTCAGGAATTCCTGTCGCTACTGCAAGTTTTACCCCACTATTTACTGGGTTTTAGTCATACAAAAACGGAACTAAGTGGCCAATTTTATTTTTAAAGCTTCCTCAGATTTAATGTCTATTAAAACTAATATGACGTTAGTCATAACAAGTGATAAGAAAAATTTTAATTAAAATTAAAAACTTGGTATATTTTTTGAAGATAATTTGAGATTATTTGAGTTAATCATTAATTTTAACGAGTTTTTATTATCAAGGCAAGTAAATGCAAGATTGGGATACACGAATAAAAAATCTTAAAAATGATATTCAAATAGCTCGTCAAAAATATGTAGTTCCTTTTACCAAGTCTCAAGCAAAAGCCCTTGAAACCCCAATTAATGCTAAAGAAAATCAAAACAATGAAACTAGTACTATTAAGGAAAGTGTAAGCGAATCTCAAGAAAAATTATACGTAAACAATGACCCTGCATCCTCTCTTGATTTAATAAATTCAAAAGAACAAAGTGAAACTGTCATTTCACAAGATGCAGTAAAAGAAAATACAAATGAAGCAGCTACTATTGAAGAAGCTCCTACAGTAGACATTAACGAAGTAGCTACAACAGAAGAAGCTACTACAGTAGATGTTAATGAAGTAGCTGCCACAGAAGAAGTCCCTAAAGTAGATGTTAATATAGTAGCTGCGACAGAAGAAGTCCCTAAAGTAGATGTTAATGAAGTAGCTGCGACAGAAGAAGCTCCTACAGTAGATGTTAACGAAGTAGCTGCGACAGAAGAAGCTCCTACAGTAGATGTTAATGAAGTAGCTTCGACAGAAGAAGCCCCTACAGTAGATGTTAATGAAGTAGCTGCAACAGAAGAAGTTCCTAAAGTTGATATGAATGAACTAGCTACGAAAGAAGAAGAGCCAGTTACAGAAAAAACTCAAATTGATAATGGTGAAGATCAAGTTAAAAAAACAGAGTTGGAACTACTGGAAGAAAGAGGTGAAGATAATCTAAGTGATGAAGAAGTTGATAGAATGTATGAACTAAGATTATTAAGATCACAAAAGAAGATGAATAATGAGCTAAGAGAACAAGAACAAGAAGTAATTAAAAAAGCAGATGATGAAATAGCTCATTTAAAAACACTTCTTAAACCTAAGCCTAAAAAACTTCCAAAAGGCTTCGTTGAATAGTCTACAATATCTATTATAATTCAGTTTATTTTAAAAAATACAATAAAGATATTGGTATATGCGAGAACAATTTCATATTTGGCAATCAGCCATAACGAAAAATCAAATTGATAAAATTTTTAATGAAGTTGATAAAAATCATTTAATTGATGCAACCACTTTCTCTTCCCATAAATCAATTCAAACAAAAAGAAAAAGCAAAATTTATTGGATAAAGGAAAACTGGATTAAAGAGTTGATATGGAGGTATGTTTTTGAGGCTAATGAAACAAGCTTTCATGTTAACCTCGATAATAAATCAGAAATACAATATATAGAATATAGATCTGATGAGGATGGTCGATATGATTGGCATCAAGATGTTAATTGGAATGGGCAAGAAGGTGTCGATAGAAAAATATCGGTAACCATTCAATTAAGTGACGAAAACGAATACGAGGGTGGAAATTTTGAATTTGAAGATATCAAGAGTTCTATGAATTTTAGAGCACAGGGCACTATTATAATTTTTCCTTCTTATTTGCGTCATAGGGTCACAAAAGTTAGTGCAGGAAAAAGATGTTCACTAGTTGCCTGGTTTTATGGACCAAATTGGAAGTAATTAATCAATTCAAATTAGTGTGGTTATTGATTTAAAATTTTTCAAATTAAAGTGACTTCACTATACCTATCAATAATATGTAGTTTTGGTTATTGCTAAATTAAAACGTCATCAGGTTATTTTAAATTTGAGTTAGCTAAATTCGGTTTGATTTAAATTAATCCATTTTTGTCCCTGCTAAAGAGCTTATTTTACCAGAAACGGGGATCATTGAACGCATTTGTAATGCCCATAAGTTATTTTTGAATGTGGCGATCCAGATACCTTTAGCCGTTCCGTAGCTTTTCTTGCTTATGTCTCTTCTATTAAATTCAACGAAGCATTGTATAGAGTTTCTAGCAACACTAATAATTTCACATTTGTCTAAGGTAGAGTAATGCCAATTTTCTTCATTAATCATTCTGTTAAATTGTATTTTTATAGATTTCCAAAATATTTCACCGTTCTCATAAACAACTGGTTCATTGCCGTCCGAGTGAACAAAATGTGGAAAATGAAGGTTACTAATAATTTTTTCTTTTTCTACACTATTGAAAGCATTTATAAAGTTGTAAAGTGAAGTGATCCCTGGATGCTCTTTGTTCAAACTCATGCCTCCTTTAATTAAACAACTAAATCTTATATTTAGGTTAATTCTTATCTTCTTTTGGGTAAATTAATAGTTAGATCTTGTTTTTTTAATTTTTCCCTGAAATAGATATAAGTACCTGCTCCAATAATTAAACTAATCCCTAAAAAAGTTCTTAAGTTTGGAGTGTCATTGAAATATATGAACCCTATTATAACTGACCAAATAATTAGAGAATATTCAAACAAAGATACAACTGACGGTGAATAAGAACTATATGCTCTAAAAATACATGCGAATGAAATAGAGGCTAAAATACCCATCACAAAGATATATTTCCAAGCGTAATCAATGTTTGTAAACCATTCTCTAAAAATAAATTGCATAGTAGGATCTTCGAAATTATCAAACTTTCCTGAACCAAATACTAAGAAAATAATCGAACATAAACCAAGTGCTATGGTACAAAAATAAAATAATTGAGTATAAAAATTATCTTTATCAGATGTTATTTTTGTAATTGTCATTGATAAGGCATATAAGAACGCACATAAAACTGGTAATAAGTTCTTGTATTCAAAATTACCAAAATCAGGATCGAGAATAATATATATTCCAAGAAAACCAATAAATATAGCACTCCATCTTCTTATGCCAATTTTTTCCTTCAAAAAGAATCTGGCAAAAATAGAAATAAAAAATGGGCTTGAAAAAAACAATGCATTAGCCATTGCTAGACTCATAAACGTAAGAGATATGAAGAAAAAACTAAAAGCAAAAAAATGAAGTAAAACTCTTATTAAAGTTAAAAAAGGGTATTCTGTTTTAATTTTAAGCTTTTGTTTGGTAACTAAAATATATAATCCTAAAATTATAGACGCTATAAATATTCTACCAAAATAAATCTCGTAAAGTGCAGTCTGTTCAAAAACAAATTTAATTAGTGCGTCTTGGATTGAAAACAGCGCCATAGCAACTATGACTAAAATGATTCCTCTAGAATTATTTTCAGACTTCATAAGTATAATGTTTTTTAAAAAGTTTAGTTATAAATTTATTTTGCATTATTTATAATTGCCAATTTATAGGTTCAATGTTTTTGTCTAA
>Ga0181592_10005276_pt1 | contig 10636 bp, 20 predicted proteins | sample 071ome_20_FD_133755 | JGI IMG/M metagenome (GOLD analysis project Ga0181592, IMG submission 133755) | Coastal salt marsh microbial communities from the Groves Creek Marsh, Skidaway Island, Georgia - 071412BT metaG (megahit assembly) | ecosystem: Environmental > Aquatic > Marine > Intertidal...
CACATCTTTTAGAAATGGCAAGAAGTTTTCTTTTAGGTGTTCCGTTCGGTGCTGAAGTAGAAGGAGACGTCTCACCAGGTCCTAAAAAGCCGGCACCAAATAAAGAAGTAAGAATTCCAAAAATTCCAGGATTTACATCAAGAATTGATAAAATTATGAAAAAGACAGACGAAAAGTCAACTGTAGTGAAAGCTCCTGACGAGGATGATATATATGCTAGTAGTAGTAAATCTACTGAAGAGGATATCAAGCCCGTTATCAAGAATGAAGATGTAAAAGATCCGAATGACGAAGATGACGACGATGATTGGATTTAATAAGGAGAAATAAAATGGGCGGAGCAGCTGGGCATATGAGACACCCGTATGACTTAGATAGAGTCAGTGACGGGCCAGGATTGATTCAAATATTTGAAGACTTAAAAAGTTATGCAATTACGTCAGCACAAGATATTAACGTTAAGATTGACGGCGTTAATGTTTCTTTCAAATTGGTCGGCAACGAATTTGCAGTTGACAGAGGTTCGACAAAAGAAATCGATGTGAGCGGTGTTACATTGGCTCGTCTTCCTGAAAGATTTGGTGAGGGGCACGGAATGATACCCGCAATCACAAATCTTTTAACAATACTTAACGAGGCTTTGCCTAGCATCCAGCAAGAAATAGACGCACTTGGCCTCTCGTCAAACCCGCACTATTTTCTAAACACTGAATATGTATTAGGCACAACTAATGCAACTTCTTACAATAACAATTTTATTGCTATTCATGGTGTTAATGCTTTTTATGCAAAGTACAAAAAGCCAACTAAAGCAATGCTAAAAAAGAACCCGGGTATGAAACCAATTATGCTCAGACCTGGATTACCCCCTGCAGGATCCAGCAAATCTACAGAGGTTCAGTATAATCCCGCGGCAATGCAATCCCTCATTCAAAAGCTTAAGCCTTATGCATCCCAACATGGGTTTGATGTATATGGTCCTGTACCGACAAAGATTAAGCAAGGTGTAAATATAAACTATTCTGCTGCATTGTCTACTCCTTTTGAAGTTAACATTACTGATGAATATTCTGACATGTACGGGCAATTCGAACATTTACAGGGGCAGCCAATAAGTAATTGGTTGTCTGAGATAGACGAAAAGCCTGCGAAGTATAACGCGCCTGCCTATGATCGATCTTATCGTACCACTGACGGTAAACTTATTAATCCGTATCATAAGAACACTTATCTAAGAATATTAGAGAAAGCTGAGCCTGTCGACTCATTTATTGTTGCTGACGATTCAGGTGACGATGTTAGACAAGTAATTAACGGCGCAGTAATGTTACACGCAACACGACTTTTAGGTAACGCTTTTCTGGCAGGTTTGACATCTGATATTGGTGACATGGTAAGTGATGAAGCTAATCATGAGGGAGTCGTAATTAGAGATGATCAATTCTCTCCTTATCCATTTAAGATAACAGGAGAGTTTATTGTAACAGGTATGTATGGCGTCATTGCACAAAAGATGCAACAAAACGAGTCTATAATAAGAAAAATGGTGCGACAATCAATTCGACGCACCTTGTTAGAATCAATAAGAAGATACTAATTAATCATTCGAGATGTTTCATAGCGACAGGCCACAAGTCAGTCGCTATTTTTTTGCACGCCTCAGCGACATCTCTAATCTCTTTTTGAGCACCATCATGTGTTCTTAGTTTAATAAACTTGATCAAGTTGTTTAGATTAGTCGTGCCATAATATTCAGTATAGAGATTCTGAGGCAATACACCTCGAGCTTGCTCTCTGCAGACGCCGTTATCAATAAGTGAATTAAAGAGTTCAAGTGACTTTTTATGATGATTTTGAACGAGCTGAGACGCTGTTGTTTTGTCAAATTCCATCTCAGGATCGATTAGCTCTAAGTCGTTTGATGCCTGACGATTAGATTTGTGTTGTGTTCTAAATTTTTTTGGCTCATAAAACTGTAGATTTAGTTCTGTGTATCTTCGACTGATTTCGTTGTAAGACCACGTTCGATGACGATGGTGCTGAGAGCGAATGAAAAGAGGAACACAAAACCTAAAAGTAACAACATTATGCTCCAGCGTGCTTGTGTGCTGATGTTTGATAAGATATTTGATAAGTTTTTCGTCTCTTTCATCTATTTCTTCCTTTTGTTTTCCGAAACTAACACGGGCAGAGTTAACGATTGTAAGGTCGTCACCCATGTGCTGAACATACTCAACACAGCCAATGTTATCATCATATAAATTAATTTTCATATTTTCTCCGATATTAACTTAAAGATAATTTTAACATGTTTGACTTTAAATTATAATTGTATTTTGCAAGGAGTAGACAATGATTAAGTATTTTTTCATGTTTTTAATTGGGTGCACGACAGATGTATCAATATCAAAAACGTATAAGAACAGCGAAGATACCAGTAATTTAATTAAAGATAGCAGCACACAAATTGAAACTGCTGAAGATCCCAAGGATACAGGAGAGAGCACTTTAAATCAAGACTTAAGTAATACCGTTGCCTATGTTGAAATGGGTCTTATGCAAGCATCCTGTCCTTACTGTATGGGTTTACAACAAGAGATCAATATAACTGTCAAGGCAAGATTTCACCAACCTACAACTGGTGAACATACTTCTTGGCTGCCGTCGCAAAATGGATGTCGAGACTATTACTCATCATCTGTTACTAGTCCAAATACTAACGCCGGCGGTACTGTTTCACTAGTCAACGATTTTGGTGACAATGTCCAATTACAACAATCAATTGATCAAACTGGCGTGATATACGAAAGCAATTTCTTCCTTGAGTCTAATTTTAGAAGAAACTCATATCATACGCTTAAAGTTAACAATAAGACAGCACAGAATGTAATCCAGACACTTAGAGGTTTTGACTATGTTGAACCATATACAATGCTTTATGTTGATCCTAGCTATGCTTTCCAAGCACCCATCAATAGATACGGAAATAACTTGTTTACTTGGGGGCCTAGTGGTGACAATAATAGTTTTTTCACAATTCACGTTTCAGTCTATAGCTATGACGGAAGTCAGTATTACGGAACAGTTATTTGCAGATCAGAGGACGTAGGCTCAATGTCTATTCCGGGCACATATTTTCAGCAATACCAGCAGGGTAGTTTAGTATCAATCCACCTTATGCGCCACAGAGTTTTTAAAAATGAATATGAAGACTTTGGTGGAACGATTGAAGGTTATAGTTGGTGGGAAGTTATTGGAACCGGTTATATTCAATAAATTACAACGCACAAAACAAGAGGCACCGACAGGTGCCTTTTTCTTTTTTAAAAGATATTTATAATATATGAGGGTTTTATGAGAATCAAAAGAAGACAACTTAAAATTTTAATTGAGCAATTTTTATTAGAGCAAGAGGAAGAGGAACAAACAGATGTGCCTGCCGAAGATGCCCCTGAAGAAGCAGCCGAGCCTGAAACTCCCGAAGAGGAAGAAAAACCCGCTGAAGAAGAAGTAAAGCTTGAAAACATTCCTGAGTTCAAGATTGAAATAGACGACAGTCAACACAGGATTAAATTTTTCAAAGATAGCAATCAATTACAATACAAAGTTGATGGTGAAATTATTTCTAATAAATCTCTCCAAGACTTTGTCACATTGGCAGGATTAGGATTGATAAATGCTGAAGAAGAGGATGTACCTAAATTGCTAAAAATTGTTAAACTCGACAAGTCGCTGGCAAAATACTCAGATGCTAGAATCAAAGACATAATTAGACAAAAAATAAAAACAGATAGAATAGGTTTCACAGATAACGATATAAGAAAATCACTAGGGAAAATGTGAGGAAAAATTGAATGTAAAAAAGATCACCATTAAAGATCTAATTGATATTAGACAAAAGACGTCAGACGTTAAAGCTGATGTTAAAACGGGTGATCTGATTAAAGCATTCTTGCCAAAAGAAGTAGTCATAGGAATTGTATTGTTTGTGGATGAAAATTCTATGCAAGTTTCATCTCAAACCGGTTCTACTCGATGGTTATCTAGATTTGTAAAATATGAAGTAGTTTAGTATTATATTCTAGAAATGGAGGTCAATCATGACTAATAATTCTAGTAAAGACGAACCCTATAAACCAGGTGACTATTGCTATTATCTAGACAACTACAACAAAATATCTTTTGCTGAAATAAAACATGTCAGACAGACTGACTCAGGTGAATATTACTATGAAGCAATAGATCAAAAACAATATCGATTTATAACTGTTGAACATCGCTATTGTGCTGATGAAGAAAAATTACTTAAAAAGAAAAAGAGATCGGATCTTTAAGGAGGGTAGAATGAAAAACAATAATGACATAAATATAGGCAAATTACTCGGTGAATCGATAGTTGATGTCGTCAAACATCGAATCAAGCAAGAAAACCTTACTGAAACAGTAAGAGAAAAACTTGACAGTGCAATTAAAAATCGAGAAGATATCATTAAAGAAACAACAGAAAAGTTTTCTGAAACTTTTAAAAAACTTTCTAAAGATGAAGAAGTTAATCATCCCGCACATTACGGTGGAGATACTACTTACGAAGTAATTAAAGTACTTGAAGCATGGGAGCTAGGTTTTCATTTAGGTAATGTAATCAAATATGTCGTAAGGGCAAATAAAAAAGATCCTAAAAAAGAATTACAAGATCTCAGAAAAGCTCAGTGGTATTTGGAAAGATATATTGAAAGTAAAAGTAAAGTTGTAAAGTAAAATGTAACTGCATATTATATGCTATATAATAAATAAGTCAATGGAGGAACAATGACAGAAGAACTCAAAAAATTTATTGATAAATACAAAGCTATTGAAAACGAAATCAAATCTTTACAAGAAGATAAAAAGATTCTGATTGAAGATCTTAAAGATAATCATGGTATTTCACCTAAGGTAATTCGAAAAGCGATACAGGTTGCAAAGATTCGAACAGGAATGGGTGATGAAATTGTTCAGCTTGATAACATTGTAGAACAATTAGAAGGGAGTATTGTATGATTGAATCATCGCGCGAAGTAACTGTGAAAGGTTACGCAAATAAAAAACACAAATTCTCTATTGAACGTACTAAAGTTGGTGGTTATGAAAGTGTGCATGTTAAAAAGAACGGAAATATTGTTGTGACATGCACACCCAAAGAATTTATCAAACTTAAAATATTATTTTGTGAGGACTAACATGTCAAAATGGAAAGAGATTAATCGATATAGAGTAGGTAACACCGAAGGGAAAACAGAAGAAATTCTTCTAGAGAAAGACAGTGAAGGTAATTTTAGAGTAATCAACGATTATGGAAACAAATCTTTTGAATTTGAAAGAATGTCCGGGCATGAATTTTTTAGAAAGGTTGATAGAGATATTACTGAAGATTTAGAACGAGAATTTAACCACATTTGGAATACAGATGTTGAAGAACCAACTGTTTATGACGACAATAATTGCATAGGCGACATTCCGGGAGACGAGGATTAATTATGGGAAACTTTACAACAGCGAAGGCAGTTACTTTTTTAGATATTGAAACAACACATCTAGACCCTAAAAAGTCCACAGTCTTGGAAATATCATTTATTACTGACTGGGAAGACGGAAATACAGATACTTGGACTACAAAGATAAAGCCCAAGCCAATTGAATTAGAATTTGCATCGAAGGAGGCACTTGAAATATGTGGATATACCGATAAAGAATGGGAAGATGCACCTTCATTTGAAGAAGTTGCTGATACAATTGCTAACAAATTAAGATTTGGTCCACTCGTTGCACATAATATTGATTTTGATATTAGTCATCTCACAGCCGTTTTTGAAAGATATGGTTATAAGCGATGGAGTCGAGAAGCCAAAGAAGGGGATAAAACTTATAGCTTTGGGTACCCTAAGATCGATACCTGTGCATTATCATATCTATATCTCCCGACAGATAGACAGAACTTAGATACATTGCGAGAGCACTTTGATATATCTAAAGAAGGATCTCACACAGCGGCAAAAGACGTGGAAGACTGTCGAACAGTATTCTATAATATTATTTCTGAAACAACCAAATAAGCTAGGAGGCCCAATGCTAGTGACAGACAGAGTCTTAGATATCCTTGAAGCAATATCAAGTGCAAAAGGAACTAACGCAAAAAAAGAATTGTTAAGTACTTATCTAGATCATTACCCCTTCCAGAGATTGATTAAGTATACTTTTGACCCTTACCGATCTTTTAATGTAGTTAAAGTTCCTAAGGTGAAAAAGTCAAACAGAAAACCTATCGATCCCAAGCTAGCTTGGGATAACTTTCTTAACAATGCTGATGCTTGTTCAAGACGAGAAGTCACAGGAAACGCTGCAATTAATTTAATGCACCATACATTTACGCATAGTAGTGAGCAGCAAGAAAAATGGATGCGGAAGGTTTTAAAGAAAAACTTAGCCATTGGTATTTCTACAAAGACAATCAATAAAGTAATGCCAGGACTCATCCCAACTTTTGATGTTGCTTTAGCTCAAAAGTTTGAGCATAAACGAATGAGTCAATGGGTTTATGTTGAGCCGAAGCTAGATGGAATTCGTTGCCTAGCTGTAGTAGATGGTGGAGATGTAAAACTCTTTACACGTGCTGGAAAACTTATTACAAACTTTGATGACACAGTTGGAAAAGAATTGTCACTACTACCGTCAGGAGCATATGACGGAGAGATCATGAGTAATGATTTCACTGATCTGATGCGTCAGGTTTATCGAAAAGAAAACAAAGATGTAAGTGATGTATACTTTGCAATCTTTGATTATTTGACTCCAGAAGAGTGGCGAGAAAAAGGCATAACAAATTCTTTAAAAATCAGAAAAAACCTTTTAAGTGGATTTATAAACGGAGCTCATAAGTCAAAAAGCTTAAAATACTTAAAGCAAGTTAGATACGAGCCTTATCTAGATCCATCAGAAGCACAGCTCAAAAGTGAACACGACAAATGGGTTGAACAAGGTTATGAAGGTATCATGATCAAAGACACTGATGCAAGTTACAGTTTCGGAAGAGATTGGTCAGTAATGAAATACAAAGCATTTTTTGATGCTGATGTTAAAGTGATTGGCTTGCAGGAAGGCACAGGAAAGCATCAGGGAAAACTTGGATCTTTCTTGGTAGATTATAAAGGTGTTGAAGTTCGGGTTGGTTCTGGATTAAACGATGAACTTAGAGAGCAAATCTGGAGTGATCAAGCTAATGTTATTGGTCGAACAATAGAAGTGAGATACCAAGAAGAAACACCTGACGGTTCTTTGCGATTTCCAACATTTGTATGTTTTAGGAACGATAAATGACAATACAAGAAGCAATTAAACACGTAGAGGATAACAAGGCAGTCAATCGATTTACCTATATAATTCCAATGAACAGTCAAGAGCCTTTTAGAAAAGATGAATTAATGACAATAGAGTCTATTAATAAAAATCAAATATCTGTAAGAAGGCACGATGACGGGTTCTTATATACAATCAACTCTGAACTAATAAAACATTTTAAGTTAATATGACTAGTCAAATCATCAAAGGTAATCTTGTAAAGATAATATCAAACATAACTTTGCGAGGAGAATTCGGTATTGTTGTTGCAACCTCTGGCAGAAAACAAGGTTATGCACACAATACTAAATACATTGACCAGTATTGGGTTGTTGGAAGCTTCGGGACACTTGTTCTATATTCTCCTGATATTGCAAAATTAAATTAAAACAATGCAAAAGTGTAAAGCCTCACATATTATGTTATACTATATTAAACCTAATACAAAGGAGAAGGTATGGATGAAAAAGCAAAAAAAGACTTCATCAAATACACAACGGAAGGATTTCCTATCAAACTTAATGATAATCAAGTTGATGAATTCTTAGGTCTTTACGTAGACTACGTAAATCAATCAGATAATAACTTTTTTGCTGAAGCTATTTCAGGCGGAGCAATAATTCATGCAGGTATGCGAACTGAAGTTTGCAAAATCATGTATGACTTTGTTAATAGCAAAATCATTGTTTTAACTAGTCTAGTCAATGAAGATCAATTCGAAGAGGGAGAATTCTCTGAATTCGAAAATAAACAAATACTGGGCATGGCTTGCATGGGTCTCTTTACTTTTTGTAAGACATTTAAAGAAATGATTATGGAAAATGCATTTAGCAAACAAGATACCTTGCCCACTGACAAGATTATTTCAAACAACACTAAATATACACCCTGGTCTCTATGAGGATAACATGTCATTTTATAATGAAATCATTATCGATAAAGACGATATCGTCTTTTGCAACACAAAAACAAAAGGAAAACATTTTATAGAAAAGGCTGAACCCGGATCTCATTATTTAGTAACATCAGTATATACAAATAATTTCGGTACTAAAAAATATTTTTTGGTCGATAGTGAGTCTAATGAAAGATTTTCAACTGAATCATGTTTACAAAAGGTGACGTCCCTCTTAAAAGAAAAAATTGCTAAATCAGATATCGAGAAAAACTTAATTGCAAAGTTTAAGACAGCAAAAATAGGATGGCAAGACAAAACATACGTTCCTGTTTTTGGTTCTCATATTTATGATTATTCAGGTCATCCAGTTCTAACATCTAGAGATCACCAAGCTGTACTTATTCAAAAGATGGATGGAGAAAAAATCTGGGTAGGCAAATCAATGGTTCATTGCAATGACATTAAATTGCTGATGTCATCTTCTCTACCTCCCGATATTGAAAAGAAAGGTGATCGATCTGAGACAATTACATTTCGTGTACCTACTTGGTTTGCTGATAAAAAAGGATTTATTGGATTCGATGGATCAGAATGAATGGAAAGACTTAGTGATTAGGCTGGTTAATTCTCTAAGAAGAAGAGAAGATATTATAGAATTAATATGTAAAAACTATCCAAGTCACAGTAAGATTGAAATAATTAATAACGTCGATAAAGCAATTGAAAATTTGATTAACGAAGGTAAAATTCATATCAAATCTAATCTTCGTATTATTGACTTAACCAGATAGGAGATCTCATGAAAATTAATGTTAAAGTTAAGGATGTACCATTCGGAACTTCGATACAGGATGTAACTGTTCCTGATGTACTAAAGAAAAAAGTCCGAACCGGCTTAGACTATTTTGACTGTGTCTTAGGTGGTGAAGGCTTCACACCATCAATGGTAACACTCTTTACCGGAACTCCAGGCGCTGGTAAAACAACAATGATGATGACACTTGCAAACGCGATCCAAGGCAATGGTGGACAAGTTGTTTTTAATACAGCAGAAGAGTCACTGTATCAAATTAAAATGACAGCTGATCGACTAAAACTTCGACATAAGTTTCTTGTTGGAGGAGAAGACACAATAACTACTTTGCTTGAAGGTTGTGACAAGATAAGAAGTCAAACACCTGAAAGACCGTTCTTTCTTATTGTCGATTCACTTCAATGCATGAATGATGGTAAGTTTAAATCTGGAAGAATTACTTCAGCAACCTCAGAAAGATCCCTAGGGCTTCTTACAAATTATGCAAAAGAGCATGCATGTAATGTCATTGTTATTGGTCAGGTGACTAAAGACGGAAAAATGGCAGGTTCTAATAAGCTTAAACACATGGTTGACAGTCACATCCATCTTTCAGTAGAAAGTAAGGATCCGGATTTAATGGGATGTCGTGTGTTAGAAACACAAAAGAATCGCTTTGGTGGTTCAGGACACCTTATCTTCTTAAAACTTCGAAGAAGTGGATTTACTGAAGTTGCTAGATTGAGTGATTCCGGAGTATGAGATGCATGATCAAGAAGACTTCGACAACCTACCTAAGTGGGTGGTAACATTCGTTTTAATAGACGACAAAGAAAAAAAGCTAACTGATGAAGTTTACGGAAGAAATCCATTCCAAGCTTACTATAATGCAATGATGTTATTGCAAATTAAAACTAAAACTAAAAACTTTATTATAAAAAGTATCGATCCAAAAAGAGAGGAATAATATGGAAAAGAGAAAGAAGATTAATCAATGCACGTTAGAAGAATTAAATGAGAGACTGTCAAGCTTATCAAAACATGACAAGACTTTGAATTCACTCTATGCAGGTCACTTATTGGCAAGAATTAAATTCCTACAAAGCCAAGAAAAAAATAAATAAAAAGTGTAATTGCTAAAATATGTTGGTATAATATAAACATATAAATAAGATCTTTTAAATTGTTAGATTAATAAAAGCCTCGATGGTGAAATTGGTAGACACGCAAGACTTAAAATCTTGTTTCCGCTAGGAAGTACCGGTTCGATTCCGGTTCGAGGCATTATGCACCCGTAGCTCAGCTGGATAGAGCATCCGCCTTCTAAGCGGACGGTCACAGGTTCGAATCCTGTCGGGTGTACCACTTTGATATAACCGAGAATACGCTCCTCGTCCCCAATTTTTATTTATGAGATGTTAGGACTATCTCGGTTATATCCTGTTTTTAAAGAATACAAGGGGACTTCCTGAGGCGGGTCAGTCTTAAACGATGAGAATTCCCAGGTGTGCCGATAATCGCCAAGATATGTCGGAGATTCCACGCCCTTGTTTCTTATATTGCGGGATGGA
>Ga0181592_10005292_pt1 | contig 10617 bp, 8 predicted proteins | sample 071ome_20_FD_133755 | JGI IMG/M metagenome (GOLD analysis project Ga0181592, IMG submission 133755) | Coastal salt marsh microbial communities from the Groves Creek Marsh, Skidaway Island, Georgia - 071412BT metaG (megahit assembly) | ecosystem: Environmental > Aquatic > Marine > Intertidal zone...
AAGGCCAAGCGCTGGCGGGCTTTGGCCAGGACGTTTGGATCGCTGGGAAAGTGCATGATGCGGAGGCATTCGTTGCGCGAGGCCCAGCCGGCTTGCTGCACGATCGCAGCGGGCAACCAGTCGCCCCCTTGCGCGGGCCATTCCAGGAACAAACTTTGGATGAGCTTGCTAAGCCCGCGTGCGTGCAGTCCCATACTGCTGAGCTTTTCCGTCGTGGAATACACCGGGAACAAGCCCTGCACAGGACTTTGCTGAAAGGAATTCCACGTTTCGAGCTCCGGATGTGCCATGTTTTTGCGCCCCTGAAAGTCTGTGACGCGCCCCACGGCGACATAGTCTTCGCCGGGCTTCAGCGACTTCTCGACCCAGCGAATGCCCTTAAACCATACCAGTTCCACGCTGCCGTCTGGACCAATCAGCTGTGCGGTTAAACGTTTCTTGGGACCGCCGCCCTGAGTCTGGATCTGGCTCAGCACGCCCCGAACTTGGACCTCTGCTGGTCCGGCCTCGACGTGGCCGGCCGAATACAGCACCGACCGGTCCATGTACCGAAACGGAAAGTGGTTCAGTAAATCCTCGTAGGTCCGAATGCCCAGCTCGCCCGCCAGTGCCTGCGCCCGCTGTGGGCCCACGCCTTTGAGGTAGGTAATGGGGGTATCTGCGTTCCACGATGCCATGCTCAAATTTAGGGTTAACTTCAAGCCCTCATGGACGCAAATCGCACAAGCCCCTCTGAAGCCGGTCTTTTGCTCGGCGATGGCCTGCTTTTGGCCGCATCCTTTCTGGGCTGGGCGAGCGTTCGCTTTGGCGATCTCCGGGCCGAAAACCCTCTATATTACGACCAGTACGTGACGCTTTTTGCGCTGGTGATGCTGCTTTGGTTGGCCCTCGCGCTGGGGCTAGGGGTACACCGGCTGCCGGCGGGGGTAGAAATTCGGCGCGTCCTTTCTCGTTTTTACCGCCTTTTCCTCGTGCATGCGGCACTTCTGGCCGTTTGGGTCGTCTCCCTCAAGACATCCACTTTTTACTCGCGCGCCTTTCTGCTGCTCTTTTTGGGGACCTATGCCCTCTTGGGAACGGGGTTTCGCATGTTTTGGGTCCAAATGCTTCGCGCCCGTTTCCGCTCCGGCGTGGGTTTGCGCCGAATGGCGACTGTGGGGGTCCATGGCCCCTGGGAACGCGTCCATGCTGAGCTTGAGCGGCATCCTGAATACGGCTACCGCCTCGTTCAGCACGCTACGCACCTCTCCGAACTTTCCCCCGAATCCCTTGACGAGCTTTGGGTCGCCCCCGAATTGGCCGTGGAAGCCCTGGAATGGACCGATGCCCACAGTCTACGACTCCGCCTCGTTCCCGATTTAGGCTTTCTCGGAGCGCAGCGTACCCGCATTCTGCCCTTGGGTGATCTTCCCATTTTGGAGTTGCGCCCCGAACCGCTCAGCTATGGCCTTCGTGCCTGGATTAAACGCGCCCTCGACCTGGTAGGCGCTAGCCTGGGCTGCCTACTCCTGCTTTCTTGGATGATACCGCTGCTCGCGCTCTTTTTAGTGCCTCGCGGGGGCCTCTTTTACCGTCAAACGCGCTACGGCTGGGGAGGCAAACCCTTCCAAATTTGGAAATTCCGGACCATGGTGCCCGACGCCGACGGTTCACGTCAGGCCACCGCCGGGGATGATCGCATCACTCCCTTGGGGCGTTGGCTTCGCGCTGCGCATGTGGACGAGCTTCCTCAGCTTTGGAATGTCCTCCTTGGCCACATGAGTTTGGTGGGTCCGCGCCCGCACATGACCTCCGACCACGAGGCCTACGGGCAGGCCATTCGCGCCTACGGCATCCGGCACTGGGTTAAACCGGGAATGACAGGCCTTGCACAAGCCCGCGGCCTGGTAGGCGAAAAGGACGCGGCCTCCATGCAAGAGCGGCTCCAAGCGGATCTCTACTACGTGGAAAACTGGTCCTTCCTCCTGGACCTAAAAATCATCGCGTCGACCTTGCTTGGGTTGAAGCGTTGGGTGTGACGATCGCCGCGAAACGGCCGCAGCGAGAGAGCGAGGAAGCGAGAGAGCTAGGAAGTTAGAAGGCTAGAGAGCTAGGCATCTTTTTTAAAACCAGGAAATTTTCGTGATTCCTTCGATGCCTTACCCGCGGAGGCGGCTCGCCAAGTTTGCATAGGCTTGCGTAACGGCAGGCCATGTGTAGTGCGTGGATTCGGCGGTGAAAGTGGGGAGGTGGTCAGCCTGTTTCCAAGCAGTTTGGAGGTCCGAGGGGGTGCTGAAGTAGGAGGCGTTCGGACCCAGAACGGCGCGGTTGAAAACATTGTCGTGGGCGGATATTCGGCAGCCGGCAGCCATGGCCTGAAGGAGGCCTGGATTGGTGCCCCCCGCGGAATGGCCGTGCACATAGATACGGCAGCCCTGACGGAGCGCCTGCGTGAACTGTGGATCAAAATTGGCGTGGATCCGAATGAAATGAGGATGAGCACCAAAGCGTTTGAGAAGGGTTTGGGCGTAGGTATTGGACCAATCGCCTAGGACGGCCACAGGGCCTTCGTCCAAGAGGGCGTCGAGGGCAAGGTCGATGTTGTTTTCTGGAACCAAACGGCAGAGGAGGAGTGCATAGCCGCCAGAAACCAGGCCGTTTTCTTCCAAGGTTTGTGTCAGTGCTTCATCGCTCAGAGGTGAAGGTGATTCTACGCCGTAAGCAATTTCTACAATGGGAAGCTGGTAGGTTTGGAGGTGGGCGCTGATGCCCGGATTGTCGGAGACCAGTACCTGAGCGCCATGGGTAGCCCAGGCTTCCGCGCGGCGCAGGTAGGCCCGCACGGCTGGGGGGTACTTGCCGCGCATCCATTCAAGACCGTCCATGTGCACAGCCAAGGGGCTGCGGCCGCGCCAAAAGGTCCACCTCAGCCATGGCCCGCTGCTGGTAGTTCCTAGGGCAAAGTGGGCATCGGGCTGCCATGGTTTGAGGGCGCGAAGACTGATCCAATCGTAGACAAATTGTCCGGCGGAACCCATCCAGGATTCCGGGTCGAGGTGCCGAACTCGCTGGATGCCAGGATAATGATAGGTTCGGTCGGGATGGGCCGAAGAGGTGCTGATCCACACGCGGTGCCCCAGATCCGCCAATCCGCGTCCGACGTGGTCGACCATTTCTTCGTAGCCACCATAGCGGTTGGGCATGCCGCGCGAACCCGTGAAGGCGATGAAATGGCCTGCATCGGCGTAGCCCTTTACCAGGGCGGTGCCGGCAGCCTCCCACGTGAAGGCCTCCGAGGGAAGGGGAAGAGCGATGTTGGGTGCAAGGATGGCCTCAGCCAAAGCATGGGCATGGGGCGAAGCGGTTCGGACATAGGGGGCTAAAAGACTGGCCGACTCGGCCGCAGAGGAGATCACAACGTCACAGCCCGCATGGAGGCCTTCTAGGGCCGTCAGTCCAAAAGTTTCAAATAAGGAAGGGACTAGCACGCCGGTGCTGGCGGCGAGGACCTTTGGCACCTCTTCGGGGGCGAGGGCGGGTTTCCATTGCGCGTCCACCCCAAGGGCCTGCGCGTGTGCGAGGGCGTCGCGGAGCTGGCGCACATAACGGCCGTGGTTGGGCGCGGCATCCCCGTAAAGGGTAAGTGGCGCATCAAAACCCCGCCCTTTGAGCAGAATCCAGGCTTCGACGGCGGCCACTTGATTTTTAAGGCCTTCCACACGGCCTAAAACCACCCAACCACGGCGCACTGGGGCCGCGGGTGCTTTGGGGAGGTGGTCCCGGCCTAGGGCAACGGTTCGGACGCTGGCGCCCAATCCGGTGGCTTGTCGAATGCGCGCAGCTTCCGTGTCTGTACTCGTAAAGAGCACATCGGCCGACCAGGCCATTTTGTGGAGCGGTTGGCGCAGGAATAGGAGTCCAATGGTCGGCCAGCGGTCGCCGCTGAGCAGCGCTCGGCCAAGCATTTTAGCAAACTCCACCCAGGGAGTAGGGAGAAAGCGAAGCAAGAAGGAGCGCTTGCGGTCGTAGGCGCTGTAATCAACCCAGACCGTGGAAATCGCCCACTTCAGGCGAGGGTGGGCTTTTCGGGCCGCATAACAGGGGTACTGATCGGCGAGCCGGCCTAGGTTCATGGAGTGGAGAATGTCCCACGTATCGGAGGCGAGCGCCCGCTGAAGGTCCGCCGTTTCGGTGACCAGTTGGACCTGATGGCCTTGGGCTTGAAGCGCTTGGAGGGTTTGCGTCAAATGCACCGTGTCGCCACCGGGTTGGCGATGTAGCGTTCGGCGGGCAAAAAAGAGGACCTTCACGCCTTAAATGTACTGCGCCCCTGCCGTACCTTCGGGAAGCAATCCAATAAAACGACTTGGCCATGGCAGTTCCAAAATTTCTTGTCGGCGACAACACCGACCACCCCGAAAATGTCTTCATTATTCACACGGAATATCCCCGTTTTGTGATGGATTTGGACAGCGATGAAGTGGAATGGTTGGATGACATTGAAGGGGAAGATGAAACGGAATTGACGGACGAAATGTCCAAGCTCCTCGACGAAGCCAACACCTTCTACATCCGTGAGGTGGAGCGCTACGAGGCGATGGAAGACTGATGCGCTGGGACTTTCAGTGGCGAGAGAATATTCCTCTGGCCCTGCCGGTCATCGTCGGACAAATCGGCCACATTGCGGCGAGTGTCGCGGACTCCATGATGGTGGGCGCCCTGGGAACCATTCCCTTGGCGGCGGTCTCTTTGGCTAGTTCGATTGCTTCGGTACCCCTTGTTTTTGGCATCGGTATGGCCTACGGGCTCACGCCCATGGTGGCGCATGCGATGGGGCAGGCTCGTCCATTCAAAGCGGTTCGCTTGCTCAAAAACGGCACAGTCGTCAATGCCTTCACGAGTGCGTTCATGTTTCTTTTTGCCCTGGTTCTATTCTGGGGGATACAATTCACAGGTCAAGAGCCGGCGGTGGTGGAAGAGGCCCGTACGTATTTGTGGATTATCATGGCGTCCTACCTGCCGTTCATGCTCTTTATGTCGGCCAAGCAGTATTTGGAGGGCATGGGCGATACGAAAACCCCCATGCGGATTTCCCTGTACGGAAACGTGGGCAACATTGGGCTCAATGCGCTGCTGATTTATGGATGGGGACCCTTTCCGGAATGGGGAATTGTTGGCGCTGGGGTAGCCACCATCATAGCACGAGGCTATATGATGATGGCGGCGTGGTGGTTTGTGCTGCGTCGTGGGAAGGCCGACCCGGCCGATTGGCTCCGCGCAAAGGTGACCGGCTATCCCATTCGGGCCCTACTCAAGATTGGCATCCCATCAGGCTTCCAGTACATCTTTGAGGTCAGTGCATTTGCGGCGTCGGCTTGGATTATCGGCACCCTCGGGGCCACGCCCTTAGCGGCGCATCAAGTGGCCATCAGCTTGGCGTCGATATCCTACATGGCAGCGACGGGACTTGGGGCGGCTGCCACGATTCGAATAGGGCAGGCCATGGGGCGAAAAGACTTAGCGGGCGCAAAGGCTGCGGGGACGAGCCTCTTTCTCATAACGATCATTTTTATGGCCTTAACCGGCCTGACGTGCTTCGTGTTCCGGCACCAGTTGCCATGGGCCTACACGCAAGATCCGGCGGTGGTCGCGAGCGCCGCGGCCTTGTTGGTGGTGGCGACGATTTTCCAAATTTCAGACGGCGTCCAAGCCACTGCGCTCGGTGCTTTGCGAGGCATTCAAGATGTCCGCGTCCCCACGGCCATCACATTTGTGGCCTACTATGTCATCGCGCTTCCCTTGGAATGGTACTTTGGCCACATCCTTGGGTGGGGTGCAGTAGGCGTATGGTCCGCCTTAGCGGTGGGACTCACGGTCAGTGCGGTGTGGTTGAGTCTGCGTTTTTACCGCGGAATGGAGCGACGCAGAGTGGCCTAGTGCCGTGTCGGCTCAGGCAAAGTTGCGTGCCTCCTCTTCCGTTACAGGGTTTCCACCGAGAATGTGGAGGCGTTCCACCACGTTCCGCAGCTGGCGCACATTGCCCGACCAATCCATGGAAGCTAAATGAGCCATGGCGCCGGGGCTAAATGTTTTGCGTCCTTCTTCGGCAAGCTGTTCCAGAAAATGCTCCACAAGTACAGGAATGTCCTCACGTCGATCGTTCAAGGGCGGTACGTCGATGACGATCACGCTGAGGCGGTGGTACAAGTCTTCCCGAAACCGTCCCGCCGCAATTTCTTCCTTGAGATTTTTATTGGTCGCGGCCAGCACACGTACGTTGACAGAAATGGACTTCCCTGCCCCCACGGGGGTGATTTGGTTCTCTTGAAGCGCGCGGAGCACTTTCGCTTGGGCCGAGAGACTCATGTCCCCGATTTCATCCAAAAAGAGGGTGCCCCCATCGGCCAATTCAAATTGGCCTTTGCGGTCCTTGATGGCCGAGGTAAAGGAACCTTTGACGTGTCCAAACAGTTCGGATTCAATCAACTCTGAAGGGATGGCTGCACAGTTAACCTCGATGAATGCCTGCTTGGAGCGAGCACTGAGCTGATGAATTTGGTTCGCGACAATCTCCTTGCCGGAACCATTGGGTCCCATGATGAGTACGCGGGCATCCGTGGGCGCGACCTTTCGAATCATGGCCCGCACCACGTCAAGCGCTTCGGACTTCCCAACCATGGTGAACCGCTTATCCACTTTTTTGCGGAGACGCACGTTTTCTTGGAGCAATTTTTTACGGTCCAAGGCTTGGCGAATCGTGGTCAGTAGACGATTCAAATCAGGCGGCTTGGAGATGTAATCGTAGGCGCCTTTGCGAATGCACTGTACCGCGGTATCCAGGTCTCCATGGCCGGAGATCATCACAAAAGGAGTGTCCCCAAAGTGCTCCATGGCATAATCGAGGACTTCGAGGCCATCTTTTTTGGGCATCTTGATGTCGCACAAGACCAAGTCAAACGTGGACTCACCGAGCAGATGGATGGCCTGTTCTCCATCCTCCGCCTCTTCGATGAGATGGCTCGTGCTCTCGTTGGCCAAAATGTTGCGCAACACATTTCGGATGGCTTTTTCGTCTTCTACAACCAGGATGCGCGCCATGGACAGTGGGGGGTTTGGAGGCTGCTCCAGACGCCTTCTTTGAGGGCATATCCGCTGAGCAGCATCGTAGTAAAGTTAATTCGATCTAAAATAAGCTGGATTTGCAAGGCGCTCACCTGCAAGGTGTCGGCGCGCATTTCCAGCATACCAGGCATCAAAAGCCGTTCCACTCTGGTTGATTGGACAAGAATTTTTAGGAGACTGGGTAGTTCGTCGAGTGGGAATTTGGCCCGGTAGTCAGCGAGTGCCAACATCGGCTGTCCATGAGCCCCGGCTAGGACGTTAAAAAGCGTATCAAAACTTCCGGAAGAGCCAATCAAAGTTTGGCATGGGACATGGTTTAGCCAGGCCCACAAAGGGGCTAAAACCTCCTCCATGTGCGCCGAAATTCGGGCGCAATCCGACGGGGTCATAGGGTCCGAGGGCTGGAAGCGTTCCACCAATCGCGTCACGCCTAGCGGAAAGGATTCTGCATAGAGCACATCCGCCCCGCTCAAGAGAATGAATTCTGTGCTTCCGCCGCCGATGTCCATGATGAGGCGGGTATCTGCCACCTCGGGCCACGCTTGAGCCACGCCGCCTGCGATGAAGGCCGCTTCCTGATCCCCGTCGATGATGTTCACGGGGATGCCCGTCTCGCGTTCAATGCGCGCTGCGACCTCTTTGCCATTGCGCGTACTGCGCATCGCCGACGTGGCAAAGGCATACCCACGGTTCGCCCCGGCTTCTTGGGCCCATGTTTTGAGTTGATGCATTGCGGAAAGGGCCCGAGCCTCGGCATCTGGGGCGATTTCGTCGGAACGCAGCCCCCCTGCGCCCAATTTCACAGGCAGTTTTTCGCTGCAGAGGACCTGGCCTTCGGCGTTCCGAACAAGGAGGTTGAACGTGTTCGTGCCGAGATCAAAGATGGCTAGGACGTCGGCTGATTGCGAATCCATACGTCCATTTGAGGGAAGGCAATCGTGATGCCGTGCTGCCGGAATGCGGCGTCGATGGCAAAGCGGAGTTCAGATTTGGTGAACTCGATGCGAAAGAGGTTCGTGCTGTGGAAATTTGCGCGAAATACCAAGGTGCTATCGCCAAAATCACGGAATTGAACGCTTGGTTCGGGGTCATTGTCTACGTCCGCCATATCCGCCATGCACTTCAGGAGCACTTTTTCGACCAACCGGGTGTCGGAGCCATAGGCCACGCCCACTTCCACATGAAAGCGAGTGGCCGCGTGCTGGTGGCTCCAATTGATCACGCCTTGGTTAGTCAACTGGCTGTTGGGCAGAATGACGGCGATGTCATCGCGTGTCAAAATTTTGGTCGTTCGGAGGCCGACTTCGCGCACCTTGCCGACGAGGTTGTTGATCTCAATGATGTCTCCGGCGGTGACGCTGCGTTCGGTCAATAAGATGATGCCCGAGATAAAGTCCTTGAAGGTATCCTGGAGACCCAAACCCAAACCGACAAATAGTGCAGTCGAGTAGGCGAGGATCACGGTGACCTCAACGCCCGAGAAGTCCAGGGTAAAGAGGATCGTAATGATCCAGATCACATAGTTGATGAGCTGTCGCAGCGCATAGGCGGTGCCGCGGTCTACCCGGCGGCGCTTGACGGCCCGACGAAATGCTTGCTGAATCAAGAAAGTGAAGACTCGGGCTAAGGTCAGGATGAATAGCACCTGCAGCACATTGAAGACCGTGACGTGTACGGTCCCGTATTCAATCACGGCGAAATCGAGGAGTTCTTGGGTAGCCATGCCTTAAAGTTAAGGTTTCATGCGAATCCACTTCCACAAATCGCCATAGCCCACTTTCTTTCCATAGGAGAGGATGCCAATGCGGTAAATCCGTCCAGCGAGCCAGGTCGTCCCTAGGAAACCGAGAACGAGCAGGCTCATGCTCGCCGCCAATTCGGGCCAGGGTACGCCAAAGGGCAAGCGAATCATCATGGCGATGGGGGACGAGAATGGAATCATGGAGAGCCAGAAGGCGACGGACCCACCGGGGTTTTCGATGATTTGGGTCGCCAGCACGAAGGTGATGACCAAGGGCATGGTCAAAGGAAGCATGAACTGCTGGGTATCCGTTTCCGAATCCACCGCCGCTCCAACCGCGGCAAAGAGGGCTCCATACAGCAGGTAGCCGCCCAGAAAGTAGAAGAGGAAGGACCCCGCGAGCAGAGGGAGATTCAAGGATTGGAGGGTTCCCGTTATCTCGCTGGGGATGACCGAGGCCGCGGCTGGATTGGCAGCCAGCTCGGCCGCATCGGGACTGAGAAGCCCCAGGGTGCTAACGGCCGTGAGGATGGCTCCGGTCAATACCACCCAAATGAGGAATTGCAGGAGTCCCACGGCGGCAATGCCCAAGATTTTGCCCAGCATCAGTTGGGTAGGCTTCACGGAGGAAACGATCACCTCGACAATGCGCGACGTTTTTTCTTCGATGACGCCGCGCATGATTTGGGCCGCATATAAAAACGTGAAGATGTAGACAAAGAAGCCCGCTCCGAACCCAATGGCCATCTTGATACCGATGGCACTTTCTTCCGCGCCTTCGTCCGTCAAGTCCAAGGTCCGGATGGATACGCGGGTCTGCGCTTGGGCAACCAAGGCGGGATCCACTCCGCGGAGTTTAAGCTTCTCCTCCGTGGCGGCGCTTTCCAAACTGCCTTCCAATTGGCGGACGACCTCCATGGAAACATCGTTTTTGGAATACAAACGGGTATTTCGGAGAATGTAGTCGGGGTCGCCATTCTCCGAGGGAGGTAGAAAGAGCAATCCATCGAATCGGTCGGTCTCCTTCAAGGCGTCAATGGCCTGCTGCTCATCAAATTCAGCCGGATCGAGATAGTCTAGTTGGGCGGATCCAACGCGATCGGTGCCTAAGAGCAGATAGGAATGGTCCACCACGAGTAAATGCTGTTCGGGGTCGTCGGACAAAGCCGAAATCGCTGTGGGAGCCACAATCAGCGCTCCAAAAAACAAGGGTCCAATCAACGTCATCAAAAGGAAGGACTTCTTCCGGACCCGAGATAAGAATTCTCGCTGGGCGACAATGGTAAATGGACTCATGACTGGACGCTTTGAATGAATATGTCGTTCATGCTGGGAAGGACTTCCTCGAAGGAGATGGGTTCACATTGATTGGCGAGAACCTGCATCAAGGCGCCAGCCATGGGCGCATTGGCTTGAAAGTGGACCGCTTGGTGTCCGCTTCGGGCATCTCGTTGGATGGGTTGAGCGTGAACGCCCTCAGGGAGGACGAACGCAGCCGGTGCATCGCCGCGAAATACGAGCTTGTACTCGTTCGATCGGTGCGCATCGCGAATGGCTTGGACACGGCCATCGAGCACTTTTTTCCCGTGGTTCAATAGCGCGATGTGCGTGCAAAGTTCCTCCACGCTTTCCATCCGGTGGGTCGAAAGGAGTATAGTGGCGCCCGCTTGGTGCAACCGCATCATTTCATCCCGGATCAACGCAGCATTCACCGGGTCAAAACCACTGAAAGGCTCGTCAAAGATGAGCACCTTGGGTTCGTGCAAGACGGTCGT
>Ga0181592_10005309_pt1 | contig 10596 bp, 8 predicted proteins | sample 071ome_20_FD_133755 | JGI IMG/M metagenome (GOLD analysis project Ga0181592, IMG submission 133755) | Coastal salt marsh microbial communities from the Groves Creek Marsh, Skidaway Island, Georgia - 071412BT metaG (megahit assembly) | ecosystem: Environmental > Aquatic > Marine > Intertidal zone...
GCATAGAGTTGTTTGATAACCAAGCGCTCTTAAATAATGCGCAAATGTCGGTTCGGATGAGAGAAATTCTCCAGCGTTGTCATAAACACCAACCTCTGATGGAATTCGCCCTGTCATCATACCGGCCCGCGAAGGTCCACAAACAGGGCTGTTACAATAGGTGTTGGCGAAAACAGTGCCATTTGCGGCTATTTTGTCTATATTGGGTGTCTTTGCTAAGGGTTTGCCATAAGCGCCCAAGCATAACGCTGTCAGTTGATCCGCCTGCACAACAAGAATATTGGGTTTTTTGACCATCGTCTTCAGTCCTCACATATTGCTATATTTTCATCGGTGCTTGAGGTTTTTTTGGTGGAGGCCGATGCCCACGGAAGTTTCCCAAACTGGACCAAGACAATATTTCAATTGCCGCGTCTTTACGCTGCTCGCGAAGAGACGGTTCACTCCACAAGTTTTTTAATTCCCGAGGGTCTTCTGTTAGGTTGTATAACTCGCCCTCTTCTGAACCGGGATAAATCACATATTTCCAGTGTTTGTCGCGTCTCATGATGACATACTCGGCGCCAGATTGTATGTGATCACGACCAAGTTCTGCATAGACATATTGGCGTAGGGTTTTCTCTGGATCTGTGTCGTCCCAAACACCATCGTTCAGCATTTTGTTAAGCGCAAGTGCTTCCCAATTTTCAGGCGTTTTGATGCCAGCGAAATTTAAGATTGTTGGCGCTAAATCCATTAGTTGCACCAAGTCATCGCATTTGTGGTTTTTCTTGATTTTGTCAGGAGCCCAAAAAACAAGTGGCACACGCGTGACGCAGTCATACATTGTCCACTTTTGAATGTGCCCGTGTTCACCAAGTGCGTCAGCGTGATCCGAACAGAAAATAATTATGGTGTTGTCAAGATAACCACGCGTATCAAGACAGGATAAAATCTGGCCTACTTTATGGTCAATCATAGAGACGTTTGCTGAATAGTAGCGTTGAAGCCTCTGGATATCGTCATCCGATAATTTTGTGCGCCACGCCACGCTGTCAATGTTAAATTTGACCATGCTCTCACGCAGTTGAGCATGCATGCTTGGTTGCAGCGCCAATTCAGTCTTCAATGGCGCGCGATGTGGAAATTCGACATCTTTGTAAAGTTCTAGAAAATCACTGGTAGGGTCATACGGAGGGTGAGGTCCTGGAAAACCAATTTGGAGAAAGAAAGGGCTTTCCGCCTTACGGTCTTGAAGCCACCAAAGCGCCGTGTCACCCACAAAGTTATCTGGGTGCATGTTACTATCAATTTCCCAGGTAAAGCATCCGAGATTTTGCATAAATGCGTCACGGTTGTCTCTAACCCTTGTGTAGCGGGAGGGTTTTTCTAGCCCTTTTGCCTTTAATGCTTTGTCCCATTCGTCGTAAATAGCTCTTTCGTGATCTTCTAAAAACAGAGGTCGGTCTTTGTTTTCAACGCAAAACCTTTGGTGAAAACCACCTTTGGCGTCGTAGGGGTTAATGTGCATTTTGCCAATATTGACGCAATGATAACCGCTCTCTGCAAGCCACTGTACCCAGTTTGGCTGCCAAACTTCAAAATTAGTGTAAACGTTCGTTGTGTGCGGATATGCGCCCAGAAAAACGCTTGCCCGTGATGAGACGCAGACCGGAGATGTTACAAAACAATTTGTGAATGAAACCCCTTCTTTAACTAATCGATCCAGATTGGGTGTGATCATCCATGGGCAACCAAGCTGCGATATTGTATCGGCACGCTGTTGATCAGTCATTATAAGGACAATGTTAGGTCTTGTTTCTATCTTTTTCGAATTCATTTTTTAGCCGAATGTTGGATTTCATAAGCAGTAATAGGTTGACATTAGTTAATTAACTTAAAAAAATAAATATCAATTATAAATTGAACACTCAAAGTTGCAGAAAGCATTATGCACCCACAATTCGAAGAGCCTCAGAATATTCGTCGCAGAAATCGGGCGAGGTTGATGGCTTTGATATTCGAAAACCCCAAGATAGATCGGACACAGCTTGCTTCGATGATCGGTGTGAGCAACGCTGCTGTTAGCAACATTAGTGGTGAGTTGCTTGAAGCTGGATTAATCAAAGAAGTTGAGGTTGTAAAAAACACAATCAACCGAGGTCGTAAGCCAGTAGGGTTGGAAATAAATGGCCATGGCGGCTTTGTGCTGGGCGTAAATATTCTGGCCACAGATGTGAGTATTGTGCTGGCAGATATTTGTGGCTGTGTGATTGACCAAATAGACCTCAATCCACGTCGTATCGAAAACCCTGAAAAAACCCTTAATGAAGTGAAACATGCGGCAGAAGAAATTCTGAAAAAGAACAAAGTGCCTCGCCACCAGCTTTTTGGAATAGGCTTTGGGATCGCTGGTTTTCTTGATCAAAGCACTGGTGAGTTGAAGAGAGCGCCATATCTTGGCTGGCCACCGTTTGATTTGACGGCGCGCCTAAACCAATTATTTGACTGTGAGCTGGTCGTTGAAAATGTAACGCGAAGTATTGCCCTCGCTGAAAATCGGTTTGGTGTTCTGTCGTCCTTCAAGGATCTTATTTTAATTAGATCGGGACTTGGCCTCGGTGGCGCATTCATCTCAGAGCGACAATTATTGGAAGGCCGAGAAAATTTTGCTGGTGATATCGGTCACATCTTTGCAGAGCGAGGTGGTGGAATTTGCTCATGTGGGAAAATGGGTTGCCTCAATACGATCGCATCTGGATGGGCAGTCATGCATATGCTGGGAGACGCTAGGATCTCCTATGCAACAATCAATCAATTTCGACGTCAAAATGCACGTCTTGCTGAATTAGTCTCTGACCACGCAAAGGGATCTGCCCCGATCGTGGAGGCATTGTCTAGGGCTAGTCAAAGACTCGCGATGCATATTTTACCCATATGCCAAGCGTATGACCCGGAGGCTATATGCTTGACTGGTCCACTTGGCCGGAACGAGGCTTATGCAAAGACCTTTAAAGATGAATTATTTAAAAATGGTTTGAAGTGCCAAATTATCACGGCCAGCGAAACGAAAATCATCTCACCTGCAATGGCTGCTGTCTATTTAGCGTTGTCAAATATTGTCTACTCAACGCGTTTTGATTTTGATCAAGTTTCCCGCGGGGAAGCCGAGGCCAAGGTAGCATTCAAATGACACACCGTAATGCGCAAAGACCTTGTGATATAGTTGATCAAATTATAAAAATCCTTTGCGTTGGCTTGGTTTTATTTTCGCTATACACGGCATTATTTGGTGTGCTCCCCGATATTATTCAGCGTGGCGTTCACATCTCAATTATTCTTTTACTTGTTTATCTGAGAGCTTTTTCAAGTTCAGGTGTGAACACCGAACTCTCAAACCCAACGCTGAAGAAAATAAAATTCATCATGCTTGGCAGCTTGGCTGCGTTAGCTGCAGGGTACCAGTTTCTTTTTTATGATGAGGTTGTGTCTCGTTATGGAGAGATAACACAGTTCGAGGTTCCCATAGCAATTATTGCTATCATTCTGCTGCTTGACGCAACGAGACGAATCATTGGGTGGTCAATGGTAGGTCTTGCTATTTTCTTCTTGGCTTATGCAGCATTTGGACGGCATTTTCCAGATTTGGTATCTCATCGAGGGTATGATCTGGAGCGTATCCTTGAGCAGGTTTATTTGGGTGCAGATGGAATTTATGGAACACCTTTGGGGGTAAGCGCTACTTTCGTAATTGTCATCGTAGTGTTGGGTGCTCTGCTCGAAAAAACAGGTGCGAGCGGTGTGCTCATGGATATTGCAGTCGCCGCCACGAAAAAATCTCGCGGCGGTCCTGCAAAGTCAGCTGTCATCGGCAGCAGTCTGATGGGTATGATTTCGGGTACTGCTGTTGCAAACGTATTAACAACTGGAACAATTAGCATACCACTTATGCGAAGGGGGGGGTACAAACCTGCTGTCGCTGGTGCGGTCGAAGCTGTTGCGTCAACCGGTGGGCAACTGATGCCGCCCATTATGGGGGCCGCTGCATTTTTGATGGCCGACATAATGGAAGTGCCTTATTTGGATATTACCAAAGCGGCAATTATTCCGGCTATAATTTTTTATATCGCAGTTTTTGCTTCTGTTCATTTGGAAGCGGTTCGCATGGGGTTGAAGCCGCTTGAAGATGTAGAAGTGCCAAGTGTCGCCAAATCCCTTAAGCGAAGCGGTCATGTGCTTGTTTCGATCCCGGTATTCATCACCGCACTAGTGATGGGTTATTCCGTGATGTATTCATCGCTGGCCGGAATCATTTGTTTGATGATCTTGTCACTACTGAGAGAGTCGAGCCGCCTTGGCCGCAAAGAGCTTGTTGAAGCCGCATCATCAGCCTGTGAGGCAATTATCCCAGTGGCGTTGGCCACTGCCACAGCTGGTATTGTCATTGGAATTGTTACATTGACTGGGCTTGGCCTCAAGTTCAGCTCATTCATTGTAACAATCTCTGGTAATAATCTGGTCGTTGCACTGGTGCTAACAATGTGTGCTTCGTTAGTTCTCGGTATGGGGCTTCCAACAGCCGCTTCATACATACTTGTTGCCACCCTGACCGCGCCAGCGCTGGTTGATATGGGTGTTGATCTTATGGCAGCGCATATGTTTGTATTTTACTCGGCGATGTTATCAGCGATCACACCGCCAGTTGCTTTGGCGGCTTTTGCTGCTGCTGCGATATGCCGTGAACCGCCAATGCGTGTAGCGATCATATCAGTGAAATTTGGCTTTGTTGCCTTTGTTCTTCCCTACTTCTTCGTTCTTGAGCCAAGGCTGTTGGCTGAGGGTGGGTTATTGGAAGTGTTGGAGATGTTTGCTTTGGCAACGATTGCTATTTTGGCAATTGTTTGTGCAATCCAAGGATATGCCTTTTCAAGGCTATCGCTTATTGAGCGCCTGATATTGCCGTTCGCAGCGTTCGCTCTCCTAATACCTGGAACTTTTATTACGTCGATAGGGGTGGTGACCTTGTTGGCAATGGCGGTGTTTTGGAAGTTTGGTCGATCTGTTGGGGAGGCTGGCACCTAGCAAGGTCATTTATAGAGAGATCAGCTAAAAACCTAAGGAGGAGAAAATGTTTTATTCGAAACCTGTTTCTGGAGTCATGGTTGCTCTTGGCTTGACAATTTCGTCAGCCGCAGTTGCCGAAACCTATTTGTCAATTGGATCAAATCCGGTTGGTAATACGGCCTATCAATGGGCTGCTGGGATATCTGAATTGGTCAACAAGAATGTGCCAGGAGTAAAGGCAGCTGCAGAAGGTACCAAGGGATATGTTGCAAATGTCCAGCTGATGTTGGATCGCAAGGTAGAGGCGGGCTTTTCAAACACCCGGCTCGCCTATGAGGCTCATCACGCTCAGGGCCTTTATAAAGGTCAAAAGCCCGGCCAAATTGTTGGTTGGATGTCAGTGAAACCGATCTACATGCAAGTTGTTGTCAAGGCTGACTCCGAAATAAAATCTCTATCTGACTTGAAGGGAAAGCGCGTTGGGATGGGGCAGCCTGGTGGCACTTCTATGCTTGATGCTGATTTGCTGATGAGTACGGTCGGCTTGACGCCAGGACAGGATTTCAAAGAATTTCGGGTAAAGCTTCCTACGATGGTAGATATGCTGGGTGATAATCAGCTCGATGCACTAATTTGGAGCGGCACACCACCAATGCCACCGGTAATCAAGCTCAAGTCGCAGCACAAAGTACGTTTTTTGGATATCCCACGCGATGTCTCTGCAAAAATCATGAAGGTATCGCCAGCTTACACGGGTGGTGATTTGAAAGCTAACGTCTATGCGGACCAGCCTAATGAGGTTAAGTCATATATGCTTGGAAATGTCCTTTTAATTCGAGCTGATGTTCCTGAAGACGTTGTTTACAATGCAACTAAAGCGGTAATGGAAAACCTAAAGTTCATGGCGGGTGTCCACCCTGCATGGAAAACAGTGCAAAAAGACGGCATAGTGAACGGTTTCACAATTCCGGTTCACCCGGGTGCATTACGCTATTACAGGGAAGCAGGTGTTGCAGGAATCGAAGATTTTGCCAAGCGTGTTGCTAAATAGCATATTAGGGGCGTTCCGGTTTCGGTGCGCCCCTTTCTCAATTTTTCGCACATAGGACCCGGTTGTTGATGAAGATTGTTTTCGTTCTATTGGATTCGTTGAACAGAGGCGCTATGGAACCTTATGGTTCTAGAGCAGTAAAGACACCAAATTTCGTACGATTTCAGAGCCGTGCTGTAACATTTGACAATCATTTTGTTGGTAGTTTGCCATGTATGCCGGCACGGCGAGATTTACACACTGGCCGAAGCCATTTTTTACATCGTAGCTGGGGACCACTGGAACCATTTGATGATTCTTTCCCGGAATTGATGAAACAAAATGACTTCTACAGTCACCTGATCACCGATCACCACCATTATTTTGCTGATGGGGGAGCTACATATCATCAAAGGTTTGCTTCTTGGGAACTGGTTAGGGGTCAGGCGATTGACAAATGGAAAGGGGAGGTGCGACCCGACATCGAGGAACTTAAATCAGCTTTTCATCCAATACAACACCACCGCAAAAACTACATGATAAACCGCCAATACATGCAGGCAGAGGAAGATTACTGCTCACCTCAGTTGTTTAGGTTGGCAGAAAAATTTCTTCAAAAGAACCATCACGCGGACAATTGGTTCTTACAGCTTGAGTGCTTTGATCCCCATGAGCCATTTCACGCTCCAAAGAGGTTCCGCGATTTATACCCGACCAGCTATAAAGGACCAATCCTTGATTGGCCAATTTATGACCGTGTAACTGAAACTCCTGAAGAGATCGCTGAATTACGCGCCAATTATTCAGCATTGGTTACGATGACTGATGAATATTTTGGACATTTGCTTGACTTCTTCGATGCCCACAATCTCTGGTCTGATACGGCGCTGATTCTAACAACCGATCATGGGTTTTTGCTTGGTGAGCATGATTGGTGGGCAAAGAACCGAATGCCCGTTTACGATGAAATAGCTCATATACCTCTGATGATTTATCATCCTAAATACGCATCTCAGGGTGGAACACGGCGTTCTGCGTTGACACAAACCGCGGATTTGATGCCAACTTTGTTGACGATGGCGGGGCTGTCTGTTCCCCAAGATGTCACTGGTAAATCGTTAATGCCAGTGCTTGAGGCTGATCACAATATTCGTGACAGCGTCCTGTTCGGTTATTTTGGCGCTGCTGTAAATGTTTTTGACGGTGAGTTTAGTTACTTTCACTACCCAACAGTCGAGGCTGCTGAGCATCTTTATGAATATACCCTAATGCCAACTCGGATGACTTCCCGTTTTTCTATCAAGGAACTGTTAGACGCAACGCTGTCGCCGTCATTCTCCTTTACAAAGGGTGTTCCAGTTTTGAAGTTGCCGCCAAAAACGGATGACGAAGGCGTTCCCGTAGAGGTGCAAGGGATGCCGTTTGCGGATCAAAAATCACAGTTATTCGATTTGAAATCAGATCCGGAACAACTGCAACCGATAGACGATCCTCATAAGATCAAACGAATGTGTGAGTTAATCACTCACAATATGATGGAGTTAGATGCGCCAAAAGAAGCCTTCAAGAGATTTGGTCTAAGCATGACGGGTGATTATAAGAGATGACGCAACAGCCAAACATCTTGCTGATTATGGCAGACCAACTGGCGGCGCAGGCTCTGTCAATTTATGGAAATATGGTCTCAAAGACTCCAAACCTAGAGAGGCTAGCAGCACAGGGAGCCATATTTACTAACAATTATTCGAACAATCCTTTGTGTGTTCCAAGTCGAGCATCGATGCTGACTGGTCGATTGAGTCCTGATATTGAGGTTTATGATAACGCCAACGAAATCTCATCCTCATTACCGACGATGGCGCATTTTATGCGAGCCCAGGGCTATACGACCTTTCTATGTGGCAAGATGCATTTTATTGGGCCAGATCAACTGCACGGATTTGAAGAGCGTTTAACGACCGACGTTTATCCGGCCGACTTTCAATGGATTGCAGATTGGTCCGCTGGCCCTGCCTTTGTGCCGTCTGGCACGGCTCTCAATGGCGTGGTTGAGGCTGGACCTTGCATCCGAACAATGCAAGAGGACTACGATGACGATGTGGCTTATCAAGCCTCGCGAAAAATCTATGATATCGCAAGATCAGAAGAAAAAAGTCCATTTTTTGGCGTGGTCTCTTTTACGAGCCCGCACACACCCTTCAATGTCTCACAGCGCTACTGGGATCTCTATGACCACAAGGATATAGATCTACCTGCGGTTTCTGAAATCCCCTTTGCTCAGCTTGACTATTTTTCAAAGGCATTGTTTTTTGCGCATGGTAGGCACCGGCATACTATTACTGAAGATCATTTGTTAAATGCGCGGCATGCTTATTACGCAATGATTTCCTATCTGGATGAAAAGCTTGGTGCGATACTGGACCAATTGGAAGAAACCGGATTACGCGACAACACAATTGTTGTTTTCACATCAGATCATGGTGAGATGATGGGTGAGCGTGGCATGTGGTTTAAACAGTGTTTTTGGGAGTGGTCATCTCGCGTACCGCTAGTTATTTCGGGTCCTCGTTCTCCCGAGGGTAAGCGTATTGAAGTAAACTCTTCTTTGGTTGACCTTCTTCCAACATTTATCGCTTTGGCTGGTAAGGATGTGGGTCAATTAGATTTTGCTGCAAATGCATTGGCAGGCCATAGTCTTTTACCACTACTTTTGGGTCAGTTTGAAGCGTGGGATGATTGTGTGATTGCCGATTATCTGGCAATTGGACCTTGCGTCCCCTGTCGAATGGTTAAGAAAGGGCGCTACAAATATATCCTCACTCATGGCCACCCTGACCTTCTATTTGATCTTGTTTCTGATCCAGATGAACTTACTAACCTTGCAGAAAGCCCTTCCAACGCGTCAAAGGTGCGTGAGCTTAAAGGCATCGCCATGCAAAACTATGACGCCGAAACTCTTACGACAAAAATTGTGCAAAGCCAGCGGCGTCGCAGCTTCATTGCAAATTTGCCGGGCAAACAACCAAACTGGGACTATGTTGCCTTCCAGGGTGATGAAGAACGTTATGTACGCCGCGACGGCGTTGATGCGACAAAATCCAGGCTCAGACTTCCAAAGGCCATACCTATACCGCCAGACCTGCCCGAGTTATCCGCATCAGTGATTGATCGCATGATGCGTGGTGAACTTAGTTTTCAAAAGTAGCTTGTTTTTGTTAACTGCTAACACTGGACTTGCGGAAAGAGTAGAGATTGGTTTGTAACAGACAAGGCGTCATTTTTTTACAATGGCCTGGGGTATTTGTAGTTGTCCCGCGATAATGGATGTATGAGCTTCAGATCATTGCATAATCAAGGTGCAAGTAACGGCGGTTGCGTGCCCCCGCAACCAATAATTATTACTTTATATTAAGCATATAGCCGCTTCATTTTTGAGGCGGCTTTTTTGTGTTCTGAATTATTGCCGCGTTCATTGCCACGTTTAAATTGCTCTTGAACTCATTTCCATGGACCGTGGAACACGGACCGGATTAATGGATCATTTTCCTGTTTCAGAATGACTTTGGCCAAAGGGGGCCTAGATTGGGTTGGGCGTTGCGCCTTGGACCTTGGGGCTTTGATGGGTTTGCGGAGGCTATGAGATACAGTTTCATTAAGGCCAGCAAGTTAGGTCTAAAATAATTTTCCACTTTATTCGACGGAGTCTTTGAGCTGGTGCGTTCTATGAACACTAAGCAGGAAAATTGCTACGCGCTCCAATAACGCTAAACCGATCAACTAAAGGGAATTTATAATGAACAAGATCGCAATTCTGACATTAGCCACCACGGCTGCACTAACATTCTTCCCAGCATCTGCACAGCACCTCCGCGGCGATAGACCAGAGTTTTCCACTCTGGATACCAATGGTGATGGTATGATCACCAAGGCTGAAATTCAGGCCTATGGCGCAGCAAGATTTGCGAATATTGATATAGACGACAACGGTAGCCTGAGCAGAGATGAGTTGGTGGTCACAATGACAAAACGGTCAAATTGGTTACTTAAGCGTCTGGACACAAATGGAAACGGCACTGTCGAGCAAGCAGAAATGCAAGCCAAGCTTGGCGGGCAGCGGATGATAAAATATCTTGATAAAAATAAAGATGGGATGATTTCTCAAGAAGAGTTTGAGGCTCCCAATGTATAGCAGGGTGACAAGACCAATAGCCAAAAGCCTGACTGATAAAGAACTTAAGGCCTTTACAGAACAGGAAATGTTTATGGATGAGATACCAGAGCCTGCCTATGGCATCGAAGAATGGCTAGTTATTTGTAATTTAATTGCCGCCTTGGCCCCGATGTCCCTAATCGCCGTCATTTTGGTTATATGATTTCTTTGCAATACTCAGCAGGCTTGACAACCTTTTTGATAACAGCGACATCGGTTATGCCGTAGATTTGATTACGCAGGAACTATGACGATATTCGATGGTAGTTTAGAAAATTCTTGTACAGATGACTTTTTAGAAACAATAAAAAGC
>Ga0181592_10005314_pt1 | contig 10590 bp, 10 predicted proteins | sample 071ome_20_FD_133755 | JGI IMG/M metagenome (GOLD analysis project Ga0181592, IMG submission 133755) | Coastal salt marsh microbial communities from the Groves Creek Marsh, Skidaway Island, Georgia - 071412BT metaG (megahit assembly) | ecosystem: Environmental > Aquatic > Marine > Intertidal...
CATTGAAAATGAGATGGTCTCGTTGAATTATCCATTTGAATTTAAATCCAAGTTATCTCTAACTGACAACTATTATAAAAGTACAGATACAGTGACTCTAGAAGATGATCTTAAAGTTGATATTTATATAGATGTCCATCGTGATACGGGGATGACATTTATTCAGCTTCATACTTTCAATTCTCAAAACCCAACGAAAAAAATTGGTAAGGGTCATATAGAGAATGGCACAAAGAATGTCCGACTCTATGAGCTTATGGGTGATTGTATAGTTAAATAATCAGATATTTCAGATAAAGTGCATATTTCATACTTCTATATATCAAGACTTGCGCATATTGCTACAGCCAGGGAAATTGCTTCAAAAACTTCCAATAACAATATAATTATTTTTATAGGCAATTTTAATGGTTTTGATAAAGCCTTTAACGCTGCAGAGAGAGATTTATGCTGGAATGAAGTAAAAAGAAAGTCAGACATAATTTCTGCTTTAAAAGGTTACAAATCATATGAAAATGAACTCTATGTTTATACAGACTTTGGGTTTGCAATAAATTATTATTTGCGAAAGATTTCTAAAAGAAATAGAATTAATGTTTATCAAGATGGTTCAGCAAATATATCGCCTTTAGGAAGAAGTTTAAAATTTTTAGATGGAATCTACTCAGTTATCATGGGTTATAATTTTTCTTGTCATAATTTTGCTGGCCAAAGTAGATATACATCTTCTATTTACCTACATCATTTCGAAAAATTTACAAAACAAACATCGTCAAAGGTACAAAATAAACTAAACTTAAAAAAAATAGAAACAGATTTTATTTCATGCATTAGAAATCTTGAGAAGTTCGGATATCTAAATTCTTTTGTGTGCGATAAATTTCAATTCTCTAATGAGTTAATAGTTTATTTTCCAGGATGGAGTATTAATTCTAAATTTTTAGAATATTTGTTAGAAAAATTTGGTAAAGGGATTTACATTAAAATTCATCCAGCTTGTAATGATTTATCAAAAATTAACTTAGACTTCATAAAACTAGATCCTACTATAGTTGCTGAACAAATTATTCCTTGTTTTATAAATCGCTCAAAAAAGTTGAAGGTAATCCTTGAAAATGAATCTATCTCTTATTCTTTTTTAAATCATGAAGGTGTTGAATTTTATCTTTTAGACAATGAGAGCAAAGAAGTATCTATTAATCACATAAATAAATGAAAGTCCTTTTTTCAGTTGATAGTATGAATCCAAAATACGGGGGTGTAGCATCTTCTATAGCAACTCTTTATAAAGGATTTTTAAATCCTAGCTACAACATCGAGATAGACATAGGGGTTGGTGATAACTTTGAGGGGAATATAAATTTTGATGGATTTAACTTATATGTTCACTATTTAAGAAATATAGCCTCTAGAGATTTTGACGTTGTTCACCACAATGGACTTTGGTCAATATTTGGAAAAAAAACTTTAGATTTTTTCCATTCTAAAAAGGTTGTCACTGTCTTATCTACTCATGGAATGCTAGAGCCATGGTCATTGAAACAGAAGCACATAAAAAAAAGCCTCGCCTTATTTCTTTACCAAAGAAAAATCCTTCAAGATGTAACGATTCTTCATGCTACTTCACTTCAAGAATGTGCAAATATTAGATCTTTGGGAATAAAAAATGATATTGCTGTCATACCTAATGCAACTGACCTTCGAACAAAAATGTTCATAAGAAAAAATAGACCTAGAAAGCTGCTATTTTTATCAAGAATTCATAAAAAAAAGGGTCTTGAAATTTTGCTTGAAGTTCTATCTTCCATCGAATCAAACTTTGAGTTAAATATTGTTGGAGATGGTGAATGCTCATACTTAAATAGAATAAAAAAAATAGTTTTTGAAAAAAATCTAGAGAATCAGGTTAATTTTTTAGGTTATCTTGAAGGTGATGAAAAAAATAAAGCATATTTGAATGCTGATTTTTTTATTTTGCCAACTTACTCGGAAAATTTTGGCAATGTTATTGTTGAGGCAATGAAATATAGTCTACCAGTAGTAACCACCTCTGGCACACCTTGGAGGTCTCTAACAAACAGAAATTGTGGCTACATAATTGAACCAAATAGTGGAGACCTAAAAAAGGCTCTTCTCAAAATTCAAAACTTATCATTGGATGAATATGTAATTATGCAAAAAAATGCATATACCTATAGTAGTGAATTCGATGTCGAAAATATATGCGATATGTACAAAGAATTGTATAATTATTCAATACTAAAGGATCAAAAGCCAGATTTCATCTACTAAATTTCTTAATTCTCTAATTAAATGACTTTGTATCGGATTACCTTAATTAATAAGATTTATAGACTATCTTGGAGATTTGTATGGTTTTTTTTAGCATCCTGGACTCCAGTGTATTTCAACAAATGGAGGTTGTTTATTCTAAATATCTTTGGAGCTAAAGTTTCTTACAAGTCAATTGTGTATTCAAATGTAAAAATTTGGAGCCCTAAAAATCTATTAATAGGTGATTACAGTTGTCTTGGTCCTAAAGTCGATTTTTATAATGTTGCTCCGGTAACTATTGGAAAGTACTCAACAATTAGTCAGAGAACCTTTGTCTGTACTGCTTCGCATGATTACAATCAAGCCATAATTGACGATAACTTGATGGATTTAATTATTGGACCTATTTCGATAAACGATTATTGTTGGGTCGCCGCAGAGGCATTTATTGGTCCTGATATAACCATTGATTATGGCGCCGTAGTTTTGGCGAGGTCAGTAGTAACTAAAAATTTAGAGAGAATGTCTGTTTATGCTGGCAATCCAAGTAGGTTGGTAAAAAAAAGAGACACTAATATAAAGCAGTAGTAAAAATAAACTAATCAGTCATGAATAAATTAATAATTAATTTGAGGTCCACCCTAAGAAAACTTGGAGTGAATAAATTAATTGCGAGGTTTATTAACTCTAATGTTTATGAAGAAAAATTCCAAGAGGCCATATTAAAAAGTCTTAAGCCGAATTATGTTGTTTGGGATGTGGGTGCAAATATTGGCTTCTACAGTAAGAAATTTGCAGAAAGAACAAAAAATATCGTATACGCTTTTGAACCCATTCCATATTCTTGTGACATTTTGAAAGATTCTTGTGCGGCCTTTAGCAATGTTAAAGTTTTGCCTATCGCTCTCGGTTCAGAGAATACTGTTATCAAAATGACTGCAAATTCTAGTTCACCCACAAACAGAGTTTTATCTGAGAATGAAAACGAACACCAACAAACCATAAATGTAGATGTTCGAAGGGGGGATGATTTAATTTCTAACGATATAGAGGCACCTAACTTTATCAAAATCGACGTTGAGGGTTTTGAGATTGACGTAATCAAGGGGCTTGAAAATATACTTTCACTTGAAGATCTTAAAGTTATTGCTATTGAGATTCATTTTGGACTTTTAGAGGAAAGAGGTTATAAAAATGGTCCACTTGAAATTTTTTCAATACTGGAAAATAAAGGATTTAATTTAAGGTGGATTGACTATTCTCATCTTGTTGCGCTGAAGGCTTAATGTGAGAAAAATCACTTTAGAACATACTGATATCTTTACTTCTAAAGTTGGTTTTGGGACTGCATCTTTACATCATATTCTATGTAGTAAAACTAGGAAGAATCTAATAAACAGTGCAATCAATAGTGGTATAACTCACTTTGATACTGCTGTTTTATATGGAAATGGTATTGCCGAAAAAGAATTAGGTAAAGTGTTAGATTCATATAATCGCGAAGATTTAACAATTTCCACAAAAGTCGGTTTTCATTTAAACAGTTTTCAACGATCCTTTCCTTATACAAGTATTATTGGAAGAAAAATAGCTGGTTCGTTTTTGAAGAATAATCAAATATCTCATTCTGTAAATTTTACTAAAAAAATTAGCGAAATAAATTTCCACCAATCTTTAAAAAATCTTTGTACAGACTATGTGGATATTCTTTTTATTCATGAGCCTTATTTAGATAATAATAAAGCTTTAATCGACTTAATACCTTGGCTAGAAAAACAAAAATCACTTGGCAAAGTTAGATATCTTGGACTCGCTGGTGAAAATTTAAACCGCTCAAGTTTATTTCAGCATGCGCCAGGTATCTTTAGTGTTCTTCAAACTCACATTAATAATTACAGTTTTTATAAAAATGTCTCTAAACCTCAAATCTATTACGGAATTTATTCTGATAAGAATCTAATTCAGAATAACCATGATTACCATAAAGTTCTGAATAGTCAAAATCAAATGATCTTATATTCGTCAAGGAAACAAGAGAGAGTTTTTGAATTTTGTCAAAATTTTCAATAAAAAATGATCTTTGACTTAAATCTTCTCAAACCAAAAACCACTATAGAAAAAAATACAGATGTATGTATCGTTGGTGGAGGAACTGCTGGAATATATATTGCTCAAGCACTTGCCAAAAATAATATCAATTCTTCAATTATTGAACTTGGCAATAAAAACATAAAGTCTGCAAAAGAGTCTTTTCTAAGTCCTATATTTGCCTCGAAAATATATCGTGGAGCAAACCTTGGAAGATTCTCTGGTCTAGGTGGAACTTCTACAATGTGGGGAGGGCAAATGATAAAATTGAGCGAAAATGATTTTCAGATTTCAGCTAAAGAATATTCTTCTTGGCCCTTTACTAGAGATTATTTAGATATATATTATGACAAGGTACTAAGAACTTTAGGTTTATACAAAACAACACATAAGTCTTCACCAGTTTCGAATATAAAAGAATTTTTTCAAGATACTTTTTTAAACACGAAATTTTCATATAGGGCGTCAACATGGCTACCTTTCAGAAGTAGAAACTTTTCAAATAAATTTTCAAAAATAATAAAACAATCTTCCAAAATCGACATTTGGATAAATGCAAAATTAAAAAATTTTAGTGAATGTACATTTGAGAAAGGGCAAGTAAAAAAGCTTACTTTTTATGGCGGTAACAACCAATCTCTAGTAATGTCTGCAAAGATTTTTGTTTTTACTATGGGGGCAATTGAATCTACAAGACACGTACTTGAATTTACAAGACTTCATTCTTTGGGTAACAATTTTTCAACTCCTTTCTGTGACCATATAAGTACCAAAGTTGGTTACCTAAATATCAAAAAAAAATATGCTTTTTATAAATATTTTGCCCCATTTTTTGTTGACGGCATTATGAGATCCCCAAGATTTGAAACTAATGCATCTTTTCAGAAAGATTTGAATATTCCAAGTGCATTTGTTCACTTTACAAGCCAGATAAAGGATGGCTCGGCTCTATACATTTTCAAGCAGTTAGCTTTAAAATTTCAGAGAAATAATGCTGATATTTCATTGAAAAATATCAATTTTTTTAAATTAATTTATGACTTATTTTATGTCTCCTTCTGGAGAATTTTTAAAAAAAGACTTGTATTATCCTATGATAATCCTGTTCTTATTTTGATTGATATTGAACAGAAACCAAGTCCTGATAATACAATAAAAATTTCTAGTTCTGATGATCTAGTAATTGATTGGAAAATATCCAAAAAAGATAGGGATCTTGCTGTAAGCATTTCGAAGCACTTTTATGAATGCTGGTCGAAATCAAAAAAACTTAAAGAAATTGCAGAGTTGGTTCTTCTACCTCCTAAAGAAATAAGTAATGGGAATTTTTATGATGTTTATCATCCTACTGGATCATTACCCTTTGGACTAGATGCCAATAAAACTATTCTTAATGAAAATTTATTGGTTCGGGGTACTAATAATTTATATGTATCATCTACTGCAATATTCCCATCAGCTGGCTCTGCTAATCCAGGACTTACTCACCTGGCTTTGACCGAAAGATTAGCAGAACATATCTCTTCTTCGATCAATGATTAAAAAGTCAAAAAAAGTTAGTTTTTCTTCATCTGACCCACTTTTAACTATAGTTATTCCTGTTCTTAATGGAGAGAAATATATTTCCGAAGCAATTTCTTCAGTCATAAATGAAAAAAAATATGTTTCTATTGAGTTAATTGTTGTAGATGGAGCTAGTACTGACAATACACTAGAAATTTTGAAAAAATTTAATAATAATATCGATGTTTTGATTTCTGAACCAGATAGTGGTCAATCCTGTGCATATAATAAGGCATTTAAGATTGCCAAAGGAGAGTATTTAATGTGGCTCGAATCGGACGATATTATCATTAAAGACTCATTTAAATATCTTTATCCTATGTTAGTAGAAAAACAATATTTTTGGATAGCATTCAATACGATAATACTATCAGAAGATGGTAAACCAACCAAATTTGTAAGTGGAATAACCCCGCCAAATTTTATTAAGAGACATCATCATTTCGTTGATTGTCCAAGTTCAATCTTCCATAGAAATGTTTTTAAAAATATTGGTCCTGTTGATGAATCTTTACACTATACGATGGATGTCGAATATTGGTACAGAATGATTAAAGCAGGTTATTCCTTTAAAAGATGTAGTAATTACGTTTATGGCTTTAGAATGCACTCAAAATCAAAGACAGGATTAAAAGGCTACAAGAAAACTCATACAATTGTTGATAAAACTACCCAAGATCGCTACTTGGAGTCTATGTACATCAAAGAGAAGTACCAACTTGTCGATTATCCTTTAATAAGATTTTTGAAACATTTTTTAAAGTTAAGGCCTTCAAGAGTCAAAGATTGGCTGAATTTATATTTAGACTTTAAGGTTAATTAATGAATACAAATAGGCAGAAATTCGATTTAATTCCAGATAGTCTCCTCTTTTTATCTCTATTTTTGTATTACTATCAAATAAAAATTATTGGCGCTATTGGCGTTGGAGAAATTATTATTTTATGCTGGGCCTTGGTGCTTCTTGTAAGAAAAAGATTCACCAATGTTATAAGTAATAAAACAATTTGGGCTTATCTTTTTTTTGCTGTGCTTTGGTTAATAGGTATTATTCATGCAGATATTAATCTGGTCAATCCAAAAGAAACAATAAAGGCTTTTGGCTCAATAGTACTTATCACTTTTTTTGTAGTTTTTCTTACTGATAGGTTGTTAACAAATTTCAAGAGAACAATCTTCATTTTTTTTATAGCCATAGGTTTGTCAACCTACTTTTCTTTTCAATTTTCTACTCAGTTGGTTTATCAAGGTTTTTTGACACTTTTATCACCTGAACAACTTTATGAAAGATATTTCGTTTACAGTATTCATATTTTAGGTTTTGGAATTATTGGTTACACCTGGTATGCAAACAAAAGATATCTAGCATACTTTATTTCTATCATCTTTGTGTTTCTTGCATATTACCTAACATCAAGAAATCTAACACTAGTTTTTATTGCGTCAAGCTCATTATTTTCATATCTATTGTTTAAAAAATATGTTGAAAAATACGATTTAAAAAAAATTACAAGTGAAAGCCTTTGTTTTCTGATTAGTTTTATCCATGCATTTGTATTTTTAGCAATTATCTTAAATATTCAATCAACGTTAATTAGTTATACCTCTAACTCATTATTGAAAGAAGGTACTAACACTTCTGAATCTTTCCTGATAAACACTTTAAATGATTCTTATCTTTTAGAAAAAACAAATATTGAACATGAAAAGAGAGTTCCTTTCTGGTATACCAGAAGGCAATTTTTGCAGGGAGTTTATATTCTATTTGATAGTCCATTAGGTCTTGGAACAAAGTATGATCCAACAAAATATAACTATATAGAGAGAGCGAATAATTTTTTTGGGCTGCCCTTCGAGAATGAAATTATCCCTTATCATTCCCACATTATTGGCGCTGCAGTATTTTATGGAGTTTTGAGTCTGCCTTATTGGCTTTTTATGTTATATATTAATACAAGAATAATTTTTATGAGCTTGTCTATTGGACATTCTCTTCATAGATACGTTGGTTTTCTTCTGCCCTTATCTTTTCATCAAATTTGGCAGATCTTTTTTAGCCCATTATCGAATCGTATTCTCATAGCTTTACCCCTTGCTATCTATGTTTTTGCCCAAATTAATTCACAAAAGATGCATAATCAATAATGAAAATAATTGGCATTGTCATAACAAAAGACGAAGAGCTTCACATAGAAAGGTGCATTAAATCTCTCAAAGGTCTTGTTGATAAAGTGGTTGTTGTTGATGCATTCTCTTCGGATAAGACCGCAACAGTAGCAAAAAATTGTGGGGCCGAGGTTTTTCAGAGAAAATGGCAATCTTATTCTAATCAGCTAAATTGGACTATAGAAAATCATACTGTAGGCTTTGATTTGGTATTTAGAATAGATGCTGATGAGATCTTATTAAACAAAAACTTTAAAGAAGTTAAAGCGGAATTAGAGGATGCCTTTGATAAGGGTTTTAAAGTTTTCAATATTTACAGGTCATATAAATTTCTAGGAGTTTTATTAAAAGATTCAGAGTTCTATAGACGAAAGATTGTGAGATTTTTTTCAACTTCTCATCGGTTTTCTGACAGGCTGACAGATGAGAAAATAATACATACGGATAAAGAATTATCAACAATTGATATAGAAGTTGTTGATGACAATCTAAAAAGTTTCGAAAGTTGGTTTCTTAAACATTTGAACTATGCAAAGTTAGAGTCGAAGAACTATATCAGTAATGGCCACTTATCAAAAATACAGAGATATTTTTACTCTCTTCCAATTTTTTTTAGAGCAGTAGTGTATTTTTGCTACAGGCTATTTGTTGCTCAGAAATTAAGGAATGGCTTCATTGGTTTTGTTTTCGCCTTAAGTCAATCTTTTTTATATAGGCTAATAGTAGATTTTATAATTTCAGAAGGGAGAATCACAAATAATCATGAACAAGCTTCTCAATTAATAGATGATATTATTAATTACTCAATTGCCCTGTCAAAAACACCTTTAAAAAGATCAAAAAAAAATGTTTTAATTTATCAAGATTTTTCAGCAAAAAATATAAGTAGTTTCTTTAATATAGTATATAGTTTTTTTCCTTTAAGGCTTAGAGTTGTCCTTAGTGCTTGTATTTTATCATTCCTTGCTTTTTTTGCTTTTTTTGGGTTCCGAAAGTTAAAACTATTTGCCCTTAAGAATTTTTTATTTTTTATTTTGAAGGATTTGTTTTCATTTTCTAGGGGTTTAAATTAACTAGGTAATGTTTACTAGATTCAATTCTTTTCTGTTTAAGTCAACTGCAGACCACTTAATAGTTTCCATTGGAAATTTTTTAATAATTGTTTTAGGTGCTAAGATTCTCCTTCCAGTTTCCTATGGAAAATTATCAATAGTAATTTCTTCTCTAATAGCTTTTCAGGCAATAAAAACGCCCCTTTTATATTGGGGTAGTTTCCTCTACTTGAAATATTGTGATGATGAGTTGGATTATCAGAAAAATCTTGCAAATTTGAGTTTGCTATTCGATGTAATTGGGTCAATTGGATTCTTTTTAATTTTTTTCTTCTTTGAAATATTCTCAAACACGAGTTCAATTCTACTTGCTACATTTTTTATTTTTTTTCATTTAATTTTCGATCATTCTCGGCTGGAATATTATACCTTTAGATCTTCAAGATTTCCCTTGAGAGAAACTCTCGCTGTATACTTCTTTAGGTTGATTCTTGTTAATTTCACTTCTGATCTCAATGAATTTTTATTTATTCTAGCTATTAGCAATATTTTTCATTTTCATAGATTTTTTTCATTATTCTCTTTCAAGAATCTTAGGAAAAATCTTTATTCCATAATTAAAGTGCAATTTTCACTTTCTAAACATATGGGATTTTCATCAATGTTAAGTTGGTTATGGAATTATCTTCCGATATTTTTAATTGGAATTTTTCATGATGTAGTGTTGTCTGGGATTTTACTATCTATCAAAAGCTTATCTAATATTCATCACCCAATCTCATCTCTTTTAGATACCTTTATTCCATCAAAAATTTATAGTAAAGAGATTACCAATATCAAATCATACCTTTATGGTGTAGGGATTCTTATATTCTCTCTTTGGCTAATAGTTTTTTTATTTTTATACCTTTACGGTGAGGAAATACTCTTTTTTGTATTTACTGAAAATTATTCCAAATACCAATTTGATTTAATTATTTTGTGGATTGCATCAGGATTTCACTTGTTTTCAAAAAGTTATTTAATATATCTTAGGTGGTTAGAATATTTGAATATTGAAAGCAAAGCATCTTTTTTAAGCGCTCTTGTGGTAATTCTTTGCTCTCCTCTTCTATACTTTTATGGAACATTGGGGGCATCAGTAAGCTATATGTTAGCATCAGTAGTATTTTTAATTTATGTTGCCACTCAAACTAACATGGCAAGAAAAAGTTTATAAGTTTATCTTAAATGGGAGATGGGGCTATTATTAATATTTCCTACACTTGCGTTTGAAAACACCTTATTTCCGAAAATTGTAATGAATGCCAGTCCCACTATGGAGTAATGGGGCGAGAGACGGGGCTCGAACCCGCGACAACCGGAATCACAATCCGGGGCTCTACCAACTGAGCTACACTCGCCACAAAATGGCACGCCCTAAACGATTCGAACGTTTGACCTACGG
>Ga0181592_10005320_pt1 | contig 10584 bp, 12 predicted proteins | sample 071ome_20_FD_133755 | JGI IMG/M metagenome (GOLD analysis project Ga0181592, IMG submission 133755) | Coastal salt marsh microbial communities from the Groves Creek Marsh, Skidaway Island, Georgia - 071412BT metaG (megahit assembly) | ecosystem: Environmental > Aquatic > Marine > Intertidal...
ACTTATCAAAAACATAAAAATGAAAGAAAATTATTTGAAGAATCTGTGATAAGAATTGCACAAAAAGATGGTCTTATTATGGATAGTGAAAAAATTGATACTAAATTTTATCCAACTTTAGTAACTTCTTTGTTTCAGGATCAGGATGACGCCGATCACGTTTTTGCTTTAAAACTTGCTTTATTTGAATTAGACTCTATAAAAGATTCTACAAATGAGGATGCTAAAAAAGAATTAAGAAAATCTAAAAATAAATTAGATATTATCTCAGCAGCTCTTCAATGTATGGGTAAGAAATAATTAGAATACCAACCTGTCCATCCTTTTTCTTGTAGATGGTGCATTTGACCTAATGTACAAACACTAAATTGAGGTGGTTGTTGATAGATATAATCTTTAATTGATGGACATATTTTATCGTATGTTTCATATTTAATATTTTTATAATACCATTCATCACTACCTCTAGTATATGTACTAATAAAAAATTCATCATTTTTTTTAAATTTATCCCATATGTAAGATACATCACCTGTCCAAGATACAATAGATGAGTTTAAGGGTGTATGAGCAGGTTCTCTCCACCATGTATCATCTAATAATGTAAAGTTTTTTCTTATAAGATTGGGAAGTTTATCATAGATAACTAAATCTAAATCAAAATATAAATTTTCATCATCTCTAAATCTGTCATACATTTGAAGCTTATTAAACCAATTGCCATATAGATCATCTTCTATAACTTCAAAACTATCATACTTTAGGCCAGAGTATTCATCTATCATATGTTTTAAGTTGTCAACGTGCCATTGATTAAACTTATTACCAAATCTACAGCAAATAATTCTCATTTATTTTTCTTCCTACACCTGTGAAGTGTATAACTTTTAATTTGTCATTTACTTCTTTGTCTAATATCATATAATCAGTATTAAACTTTTGCATATACATTTTATTTAGCTTTAAATTTTCTTTATAATCGTCTGTGTATTTTGTAATCCATTCACTTGGCGTTAAAGTTAGTTTATAATTGTGTTCATTTACTTTGTTATTTACATAGTTTTGTTCACCATAATATTTCTTATGCACAATACCTTTGTTATAATAATGTAGTTGCCAAAACTCAGGATTAAGTACAAAGTCATCCCATATTTTTCTTAAACTACCAGACTTAAATTTATAGAATCCGCCATTAAACTTTAACCTATCTGTCCACCATTGACCATAAGTAACTAGCTCATTTTCTTCTACTGGATGACCAAGTAAATCATCTATATTGTTAACAATGATTTGATCTATATCCATAATAATAATATCATCACCTGGATTCTGATATGCAAATTGTGGACTAAAAAATTTTAATTTATGCCAATGTTTTACTATATTACTATTATGATTGTAGGGTAAAACTAAATCTGCTTTAACATCTGTGTCACTTAAACATATAAACTGAAAATCTACCGTTGAGTTTTCTCTTAAACTATTGTGTAATTTAGTAATATAATCTGGTGAGTAGAACCCATCAAAATATACTGTACATATTTTAAGCATTTATTTTTTTCCAAACAATATCAAATCTTTTATTAATTGTATGACACATTATAACTTCATCTGGCACCCAAGGTTGTTTGGAGAAGAAGAAATGCCATTTAGAATCTAACCATAATACAGGTATATTATTCTCCTTTAATTTAACTGAAAATAAAGTTTCATTATCCCAGCCAAAGTAGTTTGTTATTTTTTTTGGCCACATATCGTGTCCATTTTTTAAACTGCTCATTAAAGATAGATTGTTATCAAAATCATCAAAGTATTTTAATTTAAAAATATGTTCTTTATTTGCCCCAATTATGCCTGTGTTTATAACTTGATTATCAGTACTTAAACCTTTTTCAAATAACATAGCTTGAGCATTATAATATTTTGCTGTTGGACTTCTTATTGTTGTTGATGTTTCTGTAACTGACTCAATTTTTGATACTGCATCTGAATTGTCTAATACTGCTATACCTTTTGTTAAATCCCAATGTTCAAAAAAATTTGTAAATTTCATAGGAACAACGTCAAAATCTAAATAAAGTATTTCGTCATAATCTTTTGCTAACTCATACATTAAGTATATTTTATAAAAATTAATTACATTATATGTTGTTAAGTATGGATACTTTGTTTGTAATTGTTTTTGATAATTAATATAGTTTGAATCAAGCTCAAACATTTTAAATTCAATATTATTAGCGAAAGCATAAGCTTGTTTGCACGCCACCAAGTCATCATAATTATCTTTAAATTGACTTTTTGTTACATAGTTTATAGGAGGAACACCTTCTTTTAAAATATTTTTATCAAATATATCAAGCTCTTCTTTTGGAATATCTATATATAGACTGTATATAACTTTTTTCATTTTAGTTTACCTATCAATAAAAATCTTGTACCACGTTCATCTTTAATTTCATCTTCTATCATTATTTCAGACTCAACTAAATTATCTTTTAGATTTGGCAATTGTTTTTTAAATTCACTCATATTTCTAACGCAATTATTATGTGTTGGTATATCAAACATATTATTAGATTGAAAAGCAAAGTGTGTAGGTGCTACTCTTTGCCACCAAGGATTTTTATATTTTGGTGTTGGTCCCCATTCTTTCATTGATGGCATATGTTCACAAGCGGTATTAATAAACAAATCTGTTTTTCTGTATTGCTCGTCTTTAAAATTTTTAAATACATCATCACATATTAATTCAACATTTGTGTAATTATCGAACAACCTATTTGTAGCAATATTGATAACTTCTTTGTCCATATCAACTAATGTAATTTTTTTTACATATCTAAAAGCTGGTAAAAATATACTACCATACCAACCTCCCATTATTACAATTTGACTATTTTCGTTAAGAATACCCAACTTTTCAACATGGTTGATCAATCTTTCTTTTGCTCTAAATTGATTTACACTATATGAGTCTAGTATATCAGGATTATGCCTAGCTTCGTGTATTATTTTTTTAAATAAATCTAAATCTATTTTATCAATCATTTTCTTATTATATAATCTTCAATGACTAGTAAGTCAAGTGCTGTTCTTTTAAATGTTCTTATTGCTTGTTCAGGTGTTTCTATTATAGGTTCCTGACAATTAAAACTAGTATTTAATAACATAGGTATACCTGTTATTTTATAAAATTCATTTATGATATTATAAAACTTTTCATTAAATTGTTTATTAACAGTTTGTATTCTAGCTGTGCCGTCAACGTGTGTTACTCCTGGCACTTTGTCTGTTTTGACTTTACATATTCTACTCATATAAGGACTAGGTAATCTTGTATCAAAATATTCTTTGTAATGTTCTTCTAATACAGCTGGTGCAAATGGTCTAAAATCTTCTCTCATTTTAATTGTACTATTAATAATATCTTTAATGTTAGGATTACGAGGATCAGCTAATATACTTCTATTACCTAATGCACGATTGCCACTTTCTGATTTGCCTTGAAACCAACCTACTATTTTACCGTCTGCGATGGCCTGTGCCACTTCTTTGTAGTTTACCTTTTCTTTATTAATATATTCATATTGTTTTCCAGCAAACGTTTTTGATTTATGTATATTATTGTTTAATATGTAGTCAGCGTGTTGATATGTACCTATCGCCTGTCCTTCGTCACCAACAGCGGGTGGTACAAATACGTTTTCATAATGATTAGTAAATTCCTCATTCATATAACCATTATAGGCAACACCACCAGCAATACACAGATTATTACAGCTTTTTAATGGATAAACGTGTTCCTTAATCTTATCTATAGTAAATTCTTGTAAGGTATACGCAAGGTCTTCGATACTATGCAATTTAATTTCTTTAAAATGTTCTTGTTTTCTTTCAGTAATTTCACCACCAAATATTACCTCAAAAACAGTATAATAATAATCACTATGTTTTCCATAACCAACTTTACCCATAAGTTTACTTGCACCAAGTGTGCCAAAGCCTGTTAAGTTAGACATATGATTCCACAACCAACCAATAGGCAACTTGTCAGATAAATCAATTAAGTTTTTATCTTTATCAAAAAAGACACATCTATATTTTGATCCTATACCATCAATTGCCAAAATATCAGATTGTTCAAAACCTGAATTTAAAAAAGCATAAGCTGCGTGAGATTGATGATGATCTATAAAGTAAATACTGTCTTTGTAATAATTATCCCATAGGGTTTTAGGGTTATAATTAAATATTTCATCATGGCCTTTTAAAATAGTTTTTAGTAGTTCTTCTTTAGATTTTCTTATGCCTCCAAAAGTATAGGTAAACGCTAATATACCATTATTAGGTTTTTTAAAATATGTTTCAGTAAACTCATCATTTAATCTATAGTCACCTGGATTTAATATATCTGATTGATGGTTATATGCCTCAACGTGATAAGGTAAATTATGTTTAAATCTAGTGTGTCTTTCTCTTTGATTATGAAATACACCATCATAAGTATTATGATCGTGTAGATTTAAAGCTACTGCATTTATTTTAACCATTTAATATACTCGCATATTTTGATATTGGAAAATGTCCTTTAGGTTGCACCCACTCCATACAATTTTTACAATAATTTTCATATTTAAATAATCTAAAATTCATCATTTTATCTATATTATCTTGTGTTATCTCAAACTCTTTTGAGTGAATTAAATTGTTAGCAAATTTTTTACTGCAATGTACAAGTTTTCTTGTTTCAAAATTGATAACAGGCACCATAGGAAAAGCTGCACACATCTTTCTATCTATCTCATCTGCTTGTGTATGTACTTTAGTGACATCTTCTTTATTAGGTGTTCTGCCATTAAATGATTTAAACATTGTGTTTTTATGATCTATAGCTTTCATATCTTCAGGAAAGTTATCTTTATATTCATAATAATTAGGTGTTTTGACAACTAGATTATAGTTATTAAGATTATTTTCAGGCAACCAAGGAAAGTTTCCTAGTTTTTCTATTCTATCTTCATAGAAATCAAGTGTTGAGTGTTCAATATATAATATCTCTGGATCCTCTAACACGTGTGGATATCTTTTTCTTATAAACGAATTAGACAATACTGAACATACAAAGTTAGGATATTTTTTTACTTCGTTAATTACATCATCTAAATTTTTAATTAGTCCAGGCTCACCACCTAATAGACAAACACGAATCTTATAATTTTTTAAATAATCTAATGTTTGTTTTAGGAAATTCATATCAACCGTCAAGTTTCTCATTTCTAAAGTATAACTTGTACAGTAATGACACGATTTATTACAAGACATAGACATAAAAAAATCTATGGCTAAATAGTTTTCTTGTATTTCTTTTAATGTTTTCATATTGTAAACTTATCAAAAAAGAATTTGTTAAATGCTACTAATAGTTTTTTTTTGGCTTGATCTTTAAAATTTAATTCTTCAAATATATAGTCTGATCTTTCATAGGCTTTTTCTATTATATAATGATAGATGTCCTCAATGCCATCTGTTATTAAAGACTTATCAAGCACTACATTATCGCCAAAAATATATCTCATCTTTTTAATTAACTGTAAAAGTCTAAAAGGTATTTTATTTGTTATGTCAATCATATTGTTGTTATCATCAAAGTAACAAAAAGTTTCAAAAGACGGACTAATTATTATTTCATTCATACTGTTGCCATAATTATATTACAAGTATTATCTACTTCATCATTTGTTAAATATGGATGAATAGGTAATGTTAGTATTGTATCACATATTTGTTGACTATTCAAGCAGCTATCTTTTCTATGTATAATAGAATTATACATTACATTTTCCGATATAGGATTAGGATAGTGTACAGCTGCGCCTAGTCTTTTCTTTAAGGTTTCTCTTATTTCTTTATTTTCAACTCTAATAACATATTTGTGAAAACAATGATTAACACCTTCATCAATTTTTTGAAGTGTAACTATATCTTTTAAATTATTATCATATCTTTTAGCTATTCTAAATCTTTTATCTTGCCATTCGTGCATTTTATCTATTCTAAAATTAATAAATTCAGCATTGATTGCTAACATTTTAGAGTTATATCCTAAAACTTCATTGTTACCGTGTCTTCTTAATTTTCTCACTAGATTTGCCTGTACTTTATCATCTGTAAGAAATGCACCACCTCCAGATATACCTGCAACTGGTTTGTTTGCATTAAAACTTAATGTTGCAACATCACCATACGTTCCTGCATACTGACCATTTCTATTTGCACCAAATGATTGACAAGCATCCTCTATTAGTTTTATGTTTTTATCTTCACAAAAGTTTTGTATTTCTGTCATATCTGATATATTACCAAACAGGTGTGGATACACTATTGCTTTTACTTTATCAGAATACATACGTTTAATACTATCAATTGACATATGATAAGTTTCTAAATCAACATCACAAAATACAGGTGTTGCACCTACCATCGTTATACAAGAGGCTGTAGATATCCAAGAAAAGTTTGTAGTTAATACTTCGTCACCTGGTTTAATGTCTAATGCAATAAGTGAAAAATGCAATGCGTCTGTACCACTCGCACAAGCTATAGCATATTTTCTATTAATAATTTTTAAAATACTTTCTTCTAAAAACTCAATATTTCTTTCGTTTTCTTTTTGCATTATATTATCAAAAAGTTTTAAGTATTCTTCTTTGTTTGCTAGATAATCTCTATCCCAACCTGTCATATATGTACTCCATTAATTTTTGTTGGCCTTTTGCGTTTGGATGGTGATCTAAATCAGAAATAATTAAATTTGAATCCCAAACATCAATATTATTTATTTTAGTTTTTAAAACTTTGTTTGCAATAGAATAGCCTGAAAACTGTTCTATGATTGGCCAACCTAAAAAATTTTTAATGTTTAATGTATTTTTATATTCTGTTGTTATATTAAACAAACTTATTATATCCTCAGATTTATTGCCATTATATGTAAGTCTATAATTACCATCATAGTTGTTTTCAATAATTTGTTTATGACTAGGTCTTAAACCTGTTATATAGTCTTCATATAGTCTTATCATTTGAAATTGTTTGTAAGGTAAATTAAAATATTCACATAAAAGTTGTAAATTGATAAAGTTTCTTATACTTTTTCTTGTCCATCCAAATATATCTCCACTTGAATCTATTCTATAAGACTTCCATTTTTTAATTTTACATCCTTCTTCAAAGTCTTTTCTTTGTGCTTGAGACCACGCAGCTAAAACTAAACCTATACTTTTTTTATTTTCTATTGTGTTTATTTTGTCTAGTAATGATGAGTATATAAATTCATTACCAGAACCTTCATTTGCCAAGTTAATACATTCCATATTAAGTCTATCTGCTAAAAGTTCTGGCCACATAGGCCAAGATGTATCTAATTCAGGATGTAAAATAGACTTGTAATTATTTGCTGTATAACTATCACCACTAACTATTAATAATTTTTTCATATAAAAACTCTGCTAATATAGTTTGTCCACTTGCATTTGGATGTAAATCTAGTTCAGATATTCGGTCTGTTTTGTTATTTAATTTGTATTCAGCTACCGAATAACCATTATATTTTGTGTCTGTTGGCCATCCAATAAAATTATCATTTATCTTATTAAAATATGGACTATTATGTATTATTTTTAGATATGTATTTTCAATACGCTCTTTCCAGTTTATTTCGTCATTTGTTAGTTGATGTTTGGCATTTAATATTGGAATTTGTTTTAATAGTTCATCAGGCATATTTTTTGTTCTTGCGGTCACAAGTTGTTGCCATATATAACCCTTAAATAGATGTATCATTTGAAATTGTCTATAAGGAATTTTTAATGTTTCACACATATTTTGAAAACTATAATAATATCTAAGTGATCTTTTAATCCAATATTCCATATCTCCACGACTATCAAACATATCATTAGTCCAATAATTTTTTACAGAGTAGTCACGTCTAGGTGCTGTTGACCAAGCTGCTATTACAAGACCAATTTGTTTTGGATCAATTGATTGTAATCTGTCTGCCAAGTTGCTGTATATAAATTCTTGTCCTGCACCACAACGACTTATGTTAAGACAATCCATTCCCATTTTGTCAGCTAATAATTCAGGCCATTTAGGCCAGTCACAAGACATTTCTGGATGAAATGGTGATGTGAAGTTTGGATCAGAATAACTACATCCGCTAACTATTAATAATTTTTTCATATAAAAACTCTGCTATTACTTCTTGTCCTTTTGTGTTTGGATGTAAATCTAATTCAGAAATTCTGTGTTGTTCATTTAATAGTTTTGATCCTATATCAAATCCGCCTATATTTTCGTCTGTTGGCCAACCAACAAACTTATCATTAAAATTTTTATAATAAGGACTATTTTTTATTGTTTGTAAAATTTTCTGAAGTTCTTTGTCAAATTTACTCTTTAGTGTTGGCTCTACTTCTTGTATTTTTTTTAAGTCTATGTCTTTAGCGTGATTTTTTGATGAATATAAATTAGATGAATATGGTGTCATTAATTCGTGCAAATAGGCTTTGTGTAAACTAATCATTTGAAATTGTAGATATGGTATTTTTTTAAATTCCATTAATGTTTGGAATGCATATTGGTATCTAAAACTTCTTTGTATCCAATAATTTATGTCTCCTTTAGAATCTTTGCTTTCATTTCTCCAAGTACTAAATATGTTAAAATCACGCCTAGGTGCTGTTGACCAAGCTGCAATAGTATATCCAATTTTATTAGAATCAAGTGTTTGTATTTTATCTGAAATAGCACCATAGATGTATTCTTGTCCTGCACCACTTCTACAAAGATTTAAACATTCCATATCTAATTTTTTTGCTAATAATTCGGGCCATTTAGGCCAGTCGCAAGCCATTTCAGGATGAAACGTAGAAGTAAAATTTGAATCACCCCAACTACAACCACTTACTAATAATATTTTCTTCATTAATTAAAATTAAATTGATTTTCTAATACGTCAACTAATACTTGAAAGTTTTTAAAATAACTTTCTCGGGTAGGTATAGGTCTGTTCCAATAAACACTTCCGCCATCTATGATATTTTTATCTCTCAAATATAAAACTTTTTTATCAAAATATCTAAATTCTTGCATTAATCTAGGTGCAGGATCAAAAGTGGATTTGACATAACAATATGTTTCAAAAGAACCTAATAGATTTTCAACTGGAACATTAATATTGTTAAGTTTAGGATTAATATACTTGTGACCTGAATAAGCTACTATACCGTATGATTGATACTTTGATGGATCTTTACTTATAAAGTCTTCAATAGTTTTATAATATTCTTTGTTTGTTCCTAAAAATAAATATTCATATTTAATATCATTTTTAAATGGTTTGTATATATCAAAATTTATTATCTTTTGAAATTGTAATCCAACACCATTAGGATAAACATCATAGTCGCAAAGGTCAACTACTTTTTTAGGATTAAAATAGTTTAGTGCTATTGGATAATCTTTAGGATGGTTTTCAGAATAAACTGATATAAGATTGTTTCCAAATAAAATAGATAAGGTAAGTAATTGACTGTGTTTGTATTCATCTCTTTTTAAATAAGGTAAAGTTAACATACTTCTACCCATAATTAGAGTTACAGACTCTTTACGATATGGATACCAATTATCCATATTTTTGTCATCAAAAAAAACAAATTCGTTGTGAATATATTTTTCCCCTATAGATTTTATATAATCAATTTCTCTAAAGTCTGGATGAGTTATTATTATTAATTGTGATTGAAAGCCTAATTGACGAAGATAGCTGGAATGTTCATAACTATACTTTAATAAACCGTCACCAGGTTTGCTAGTGCAAACAACATTTATATTTTTCATAATTTAATATATTTTATTTTATTTATTCATACTCAATTATATCATTTTTCACCTAAAATGTCAATGATTAATAGATAAAATAGATATTAACAAATATTACTTAATTTCTGTAACTTTAATATCTCTTTTTACGACAGATGTATTAATTTTTGTGTCAGCAGTTTCAGGAATAATGTGTTCAACACCATATGGATCAAGCATCACTTTATTTTCATTGCCTTTTATATTGACTAGTTTAGCCTTTCTCATTTTCATTCCTGTTCGAGGATGTACTTCTTGGTTAGTTAAAGTAATTCTACTACCATTTCCTGCACCAATTAAAAGCTCATTATCGTCTGATTCCCATCTAGGTCGGTTTTCTTGCGGATAACCTATACCTAATCCATAAGTTATTTTTTTAGTACCAGCTTTTACATCATCTAATATACCTAATTTTTTTTCCCAAAAATCATCACCATTTAAATCATTATGATTTTTATTAGGACCAGTTGTATAACCCATTTTAACAGCAGCTCTCATAGTTAATGCTACTGACATTCCAATACTACAGTAAGCATTTAACCATCTTTCTTTGTGTGAGTTTTCTTTTAATGTACCGTCTGAGTGACAGTTTAATTGTGTATCAGGTTCTTTAGCAACCCACACAATATAGACGCTAGCATTTGCCTGTGTATTTCTCCA
>Ga0181592_10005321_pt1 | contig 10584 bp, 11 predicted proteins | sample 071ome_20_FD_133755 | JGI IMG/M metagenome (GOLD analysis project Ga0181592, IMG submission 133755) | Coastal salt marsh microbial communities from the Groves Creek Marsh, Skidaway Island, Georgia - 071412BT metaG (megahit assembly) | ecosystem: Environmental > Aquatic > Marine > Intertidal...
AACCATCCTCACCAACGACAAGACTTTCGACTTCAACGGGGAAGCCATCATTGAGATCGATCGATCCCCAAATGGAGTATTGCCCTCCGCTTCTTGAGTCAAAGGTGAGGGAGAAAGATCCATTCTCTCCCACGCTTGGATCATAAGTAAATGAAGTGATGGTGGGGGGGCGACTTCCGCCGACGAGGTTTAAGATGCTTTCGCCATCTCCTCCATTGTAAATCTGAGCGATTTCGCTCTCGCTCAATGCCCTTCCCCAAATTGCCACCTCATCGATGTCTCCATTCCACTCACGGTTGCCAGCTTGAGAGTTGTTGCCAATGAAAAGAGCAGGATAGGATCCGTCACCATTCCGGCGATCGTCAATGGCGGGAGCACCTCCTGTCGCAACAAGCGATCCATCGATGTATAAGGAACTCAGCCCATTAACGGGGTCTGCCACTCCAACAACGTGGTGCCAAGTTTGATCTCCGGGAATGATCTCGCCTGACCCAAAGATGTCAGCTGAGCCTCCCACCCATGATGCAGAATCATTTGTATCGTGTCGGGCAAGACGCCATTGATTTCCCTCTCCGTGAGCCATGATCGCTTGCCAGCTCACGTCCCAAGCGTTCAGCTTCACCCATGCAGAGACTGAAATGGCATTTTCGATTTGCCGGCGAGTATCGATACTCGCTGGGACGGTGACCCAGCCATCTCCTCCATTCATACGCAGGGCACTTGAGCCAAAGAGGCTTTCCTCTTCGGTGGTGAAAATCACATCAGTCCCGGCTCCCCCTCCGGAGAAGGTGCCATCGTCTGCAACGGCACTGTCGCCGATGCCTTGTGAATGAGCAACGTCTTCGAGCGTGTTGTCAAAGTTCCAATAGGCAAGAAGCCCGTCTTCCAGCGTTTCAACGACTTGAGGGTCAGCAACGGTGGGATTTCTTCCAATGAGAACTTCGCGACCATCACTCGTACCGTCATTATCACTATCTCCGACGAGAGGGTCTGTTCCCGTGTCGGTGGGGCTTGTGTATGAATTTCCACCCTTATTGGTTTCATGGCCATCGAGGAGCCCATCCCCATCAGTATCGGCAAAAAGCGGGTTGGTCCCGTTGTTGACCTCATCGCCATCGTTGGAGAAGTCGTCGTCTGTATCCGCTTTCTGGGGGTCGGTTCCCCTTCCGAATTCGTCGAGGTTGGTGAGTGCATCAGAATCAGGGTCGAGCAGAGTGTCGTTGAAGTTCGGATTGAGAGCATTTGCGACTTCGTAGTCATCGGGCAGGGAGTCGTCGTCTGAATCGGCCTTCGTGGGGTTTGTGAGGTGAAGGTTGACTTCATCGGCGTCACTCAGCGAGTCATAGTCCGTATCCTGTAGAAGAGGATTTGAGAGATGAACCAGAACTTCGTCGGTATCTGAAAGGGTATCACTGTCGGTGTCTTCTTTGGTTGGATCCGTTGAATAGGTATTAATTTCCTCAAAGTTTGTTAAAGTGTCTCCGTCGGGATCTCCGGCTGCACCGTCATCTCCGGCAGCGGATAGGGGGTCGAGCCCATAGAAGACCTCATCTCCATCTCCTAAACCATCTTGATCAGAATCTGGATCATTGGGGTCGGTTCCGTAAACGCTGACTTCATCTTCGTTTGAGAGGCCATCGTCATCAAAATCCGGAATTGCAACCAAATCTCCGATGGATGAGGCCGTGGTGGGGCCTCCTCCGTAGATCGTCGCGATTTCGCTCTCGTCGAGTGCGCGATTCCATTGTGCAACGTCATCAATGTTCCCAGCCCACTCACGATTATTCGCGCCAGTGGATGGATTGGCGCCGATATTTAGAAATAGATCACTTTGATTGTTTATCGAGGTGGCCGTATTGTTCACCGTTGAGGCAAGCAGACCATCGATGTAGAGGCGAGTTCCTACGTTTTGCTCGGTGATGGCCACGAGATGGTGCCAGCCCACGCTAATATCAATTCCACTTTCTGGCCCTTCTCCAACACCTCCAGCGTAGGTTGCCTCGCTAATTGAAGCACGGCGAGCAATCCGGTAGTTTGTCCCCTCACCATGGGCGATTGCCGCTTGCCAACCGGTATCGAATCCAGAGACTTGCACCCACATCGAAATGGTGAGGTCTTCGCCGCCAAACTGAGTGTCGGCACTCGCGTTAATGGAAATGTGACCATCATTCTCCGCTCCGGCGGCACCCCCACCAGCTCCATTCTGCAGAGTTGCCTGCCCGAAAAGTCCATCAACAAAGGAAATTCCGTCCGTGCCATTCGCTCCGGCAACCGTTCCGTTGTCTTCGACGGTGCTCGCTGAGCCCGCAAGCCCGTGTGCGGCATCAGTTCCGTCTCCGTCAAGTGGCCAATAATTCACTAAGCCATCGACAAGGGTTCCGTGAGCTGAAGCGCTCAGTAAGATTGCCGATAAAAACGAGAGATAACTTTTCGATGTTTTTGAGCGTTTGATCATACCGTTTGTTCTTTGTGTGTGGAAAAACCCATGCAGTGTCCTGCATGGAGGAACTTGTAGCCTAAAACTCATGGTTAGCCTCTGGCCAGCCCAAAATGGATCGAAGTCAATCCCTCCTCTGCGGATTGCCCCAAGACGAGAGACAGCGATCTAATCAATCGACGTCGGGTCGTGCTTCCTCGGTGCAAGGCAGAGTCCAATGGTGCCTACGAAGAGTAAATAACAAGCGAGGAGTTCGAGGTAGCTTTTGACGGTAGTGGGAACATCCGGATGATAGTTTTCCCCAAGTGTTGCCTTCCAGAGAAACGATGCCCCCAGAAAGCGAGCGAGAACGTAGCTCATCATGAAAGCAGAGGCAAAAAAACCGGCAGCGGGGTGAGAGGTGAGTTCATGGAAAAACTCGCCAAACTGACCCCGGTTCTTTTGAAACTTGATCAGGATAAAGAGAAAAATGGGAATATAAAGAATCTCTACGGCGACTCCTGTTGTTGATTCGATGAGCCCGTCACTTTCGCCGATGGCTGAGGCAAACGCACAAGCTCCGAGAATCTGATAAAATGGGCGCAGTTCACCAGCATGGCGCGCTGTTCCAAACCAGAAGGCAGAAACAGCAAGAATAAGTGCAAGCTGCAAGAGCTCAACAACACCATCTTCGGTTGGTAGAGAAGGGCTTTCTGGAAGCCAGGCCGGGAAAAAAATCCCGATCGCTCCGACAACAACCAAGATGGTCGTGATGAGGCGCTGTTTCCAAGGTTTTGATGGGGAAGACAAAGCGTGAGGTTCAGGTGATGGTTGAAGAATGAAGCAAGGAGAGCAGGCAATCAATAGTTGACTTCAACGAGGCTCAATCCATCTGGTGGTGCGCAGAGCGGAGATTTTTTTTGTCCCGGGTTGTCAATGAGGTCGGCCAGATCGTCGTGTCTCAGATATCCTTGTGCCACTTGAACCGCAGCTCCAGTGAGGAGCCGCACCATCTTGTAAAGAAATCCGTTTCCGGTGAATTGGAGAAGGTATCCATCATTTAAAACAGAGAGATCAGCCTTCGTAATTGTTCGGTGATAATCGGTCGACTCATCTTCGTTGCCTCGATTGGCGGCGAAAGCTCTGAAATCATGGGTTCCTTGAAATTGAGCGAGAGCTTCTCTGAGGTCGTCTGGGTTGAGTTGACGCGGAAGGTGCCAAGCACGATGAGCTAGGAAAGGTGGAAGAATGGGGCTGAGACACAGACGGTAGGAGTAGGTCTTTGAACGAGCGCAAAACCGGGCATGAAAGTCAGGGGACTGCTCGGAGCATTCGATGATGCGGATTTCTGGGGGCAGCTTTGAGTTGAGTGCGGGGACCCAGTTGAAGGGGTTCATGTTGACCGTGTCTGGAGAGTCAAAATGCGCAACTTGCCCAAGGGCATGGACCCCAGCATCGGTTCGACCACTTCCGTGCAGGCGGATCGGGGTTTTGGCGACTGTGTGGAGAGCTGCTTCGATCTCTTGTTGGATCGTTACGGCGTTGGGTTGTATTTGCCATCCGCCAAAACGGGTTCCGTCGTATGCAATTTTAAGCTGAAGTCTCATCTTTTTTACCAACCGAGATAATCTTTGAGAATTTCGAGAGCAGCGGCCTGATCGATGATGTTCTTCTGCTTTTTTGCATTTCGCCCTGCTTCTCGGAGCTTTTCAGCCGCACTGATTGTTGTGAATCGTTCGTCAACGTAGATTAAAGGAATGTCACCGAGCATTTTTCGGAGGTGTTCTCCAAAATCGCGGACTTTTTTGGAGCTTTTTCCTTCGCTTCCATCCATTCGGAGAGGAAGACCAACAATGACTTCGCAAACCTTGCGTGTCGCCACAATTTCTAAAATTCGAGCAATGACTTCTGTGGTCCTTGAATCGATTGTTTCGACTGGGTGAGCCGCAAGTCCAAACTCATCGGTTGCGGCGATCCCAAGACGAACATCGCCGTAATCAATGGCTAAAATGGGGTGGTTCACGAAAACCTTAAGCAAGGGGCTTTATTAGAGTAGTTCAGGGGGGAGTTTTTCTCCGAGCTTTTTAATATCATCCGCCTTGTGACGGTTCGCAACAAGAAGAGCATCATCGGTCTGAACGACGATTAAATCCTCAACACCCAGAAGAGCGATGCGTGTTTCTTGGCGATCATTAAAGATGATATTGTTTTGGGAATCGATTTCGGTGAGTTCCCGATTCGTCTGGTTTCCGTCACCTTCGGTTTTGAGATATTTAGCAACCGAAATCCAAGAGCCGACATCGTCCCAATCAAAAGTCGCCTCGATATTTAAGACGCGAGGTGCTTTTTCTAGGAGGGCATAGTCGATTGAAATGGGGGTGAGTTGAGGAAACTTTTCGGCGACCTCTGAGGCTAAATCGGAACTTGATTGGAGGTCGCGGATAAATCCGCTGAGCTCCGGAGAGTGGATTTCAAGTTGTTGAATCACGGTGTCCAAAGACCAGACAAACATCCCGGCATTCCATGCAAAGCCTCCTCGGCGCAAAATCTCTTCTGCCACTTCGGGATTGGGCTTTTCGCGAAAGCGAATGACCTCAAATGTTTCATGCTTGGTTTCAAAATCTAATTCGGAAGGTTCACCTCTTTCGATGTAACCGTATGAAGGGCAAGCCCAAGTTGGTTTGATTCCAATCGTTACGAGAGCGTCTGTCTGAGATGCAGTTTGGATAGCATCGCTTAGAATGGAGCGAAATGACGAGGTGTCGGTGATGAGTTGGTCCGATGGTAGGATGGCCATCGTTGCTTTGGGATTGCGAGCGGCGATCAGGCCGATTCCGAGAGCAACTGCGGGGGCTGTGTCGCGTTTTGCTGGTTCGGCGAATATATTCTCATCAGGGAGCTGGTGGGCAATCTTTCGCACTTCGGCTTCCTGAAGCGAATTGGTTACGATGATGATGTTTTCGGGAGGAATCAGACCTTCAAGACGAGAAATCGTTTGTTCCAATAAGGTGGAATCATCAAACAGGTTCAAAAGCTGTTTTGGTTTCGCATTCCGACTTAGTGGCCAGAACCGAGTCCCGCTTCCACCAGCGAGAATCAACACGTAGTTGTCACTCATCATGCTTGATTGAATCGGGTTCGAGTCAGTTTGTCAAAACTCGGGAGGTTGAGTTTTTTCATTTGGGTCATGCAAGCCTCTGGGTTACAGTCACCACATGAACGGCGATCATTTTGAAGAACGAGATTGGATTGATACCTCTGCTGCTTTTGCCCCTGCGGTGCTAGGAGCTGCAGCTGGCGTTTTGATTTCTGATGCGTTAAGCGAGAATGCTCGTCGACCGGTTGGACTCTCATTGGCTTGCCTGGGCTTGGCTGCCTTAACGCCTATGTTGATCGAAACGATGATGAATAAGGTGAATGGACCAGGTACGCGCCGTGGATCACAAAGAACTCTTCAGGGAATCAGGGATCACGGATTGCACACCCGTGAGATCAGTTTTGTGGAAGACGAATTGGGCGAAAGCCTCGGAGTTGGTTAATCTCACCCCAAGAGGTATTTGGCCTCGTCTTTTATTCTTCTGGGCGTAGCTCTGCGGCAAGTTCTCTGACTGTCGCCTCGAATCCGGAGCGGAAAGGAATCCGGGCTCTCCATTGTAGGACTCGCAAAGCTTGTCGCGGGTCAAGGGCGTAACGATCGTCATGACCGGGACGGTCCTCCACATGAGTGATCAGCTTTTCAGGTTTCTTGAGGATTTTAAGAACTCCGCGAGCAATCCCTAGGTTGGTGTGTTCTGATTTTGCTCCGAGGTTAAAAATGCGGCCTGCTGGTCCTTTTTCGAATGCAGCAATGATCCCTAAGCAGCAGTCATCGACGTGCATCCAGTCTCGAATTTGTTGCCCTGACCCATAAATGGGAAGTGGAAGATCTCTAAGAGCCTGATAAATGAGTTTGGGAATGAGTTTCTCACGGTGCTGTCTGGGGCCGTAATTATTGGAGAACCTTGTGATGATTACCTCTTGGTGGTGAGTTTTAAAGGCAGCTTGCACGAGTAGATCTGCACTTGCTTTGCTTGCGGCATAGGGGGAGGAGGGGTTTAAGCGAGCAAATTCATCAAAACGTTGATGAGCGGGTGTGCGGCCGTAAACTTCATCGGTGGAGCATTGTAGTAAAGCGACCTGATGATGGCGGGCGGCATCCAATAAGGTTGCAACACCCTCAATGTTTGTATTGATAAAAGGTTGAGGGCAATCAATGGAGCGATCGACGTGTGTTTCCGCTGCGAGATTTAAGATGCCCGTGTAAGGGGTGTTGGTGAGAATCTCATCGAGAAGTGAGCGATCTAAGAGATCCCCTTCGATCAACTCCAACCTAGGATCCCGAACTGGACCGATGAGATTTCTCCGATTTCCAGCGTAAGTGAGTTTGTCTAAGATCGTCAGTTTTTCTAGATCTTCTCTCTCGAGGAGTTTGCGAACGAGAGTGGAGCCAATAAAGCCAGCTCCACCAGTAACGAGAATGGATCTAAGAGAGCGCATCGATGTCTTGTATAGAATAAAGAAGAAGTCAAAAGCGAAAGGCCAAATTCACCCTGGGAAACACATTGACCAGATGAAAGGACTGTGGCTCAGTTTTTCGGCAGCGATGAGTCTTTTACATTGTTTCTCTTTGATTGGTTTTTCAGCGGTGGTTCTTTCGTGCGCTCAGGTTTCACCGAAAAGTTCACCTGTGAAAGGCGATGCAGGGTTTAATCCTCTAGGGGCGCCCGGAGTTGAGCTTGAGCCTCTCGAAGGTGATCGGGTCGCAAATTCACCGTTTCAACCGGGCGAGTGGGCCGAATCTTCGGTTGATCGCGCGACCTTTTTTGAAACAATTCCAGAAGGCAATGCCCGTGCATCACAGGTTTTGGCAATAAGAACACCAGTTAAAATTGTTTCTGTTTCTGGGGCTTTCCTAAAAGTCGAGCTTGATTCGGGCGAGGTTGGATTTGTGCCGGCATTCATGCTCTCAAAGCGTTCGAGCACTGCTCCGATCATCATTGAGCCTCCGGTCTCTGGAGTCCCGCATCAACTGATCGCACCTCCACCAGTGCCACCGGCTGTCCCTGGAATCTCTGATTTAAATCGCGGGGCCACCTCACCCTAAGGTGTTGCTCGAGCAGGGGAGGGGCCATGCGGGAGTTGAGTTTGCCGCTCGCAGTCCTTACTTGTTTGAGTTTGAGGTGAAGGTGTGGGTGACTTCAAAATCTGAATTGAGCACGGCAAGATCACTCCAAAAGCCAATCTCAATTTTACCACGTTGGTTGAGACCGAGGGCTCTGGCTTGATTCCACGAGGTCGTCGCGATCAGATCAACGAGAGGTTCTCCTGTGAATGACTGAGCGAGCTGAAGTCCTTTTGAATATCTTAAGGTGGAGCCAGCAAGGGCACCATTACCCTTGAGGCGGGCAACTCCATCTTTGATGATGACCTCAAGACCACCGATCGAGCTCTCGCCATCAGGTTGCCATGAGGAGGCAACCGAATCGGTAATGAGAAGAATGTTCTCCCTTGGAACTGATTTAAAAACAAGCTGAACCATGTCTGCAGAGAGATGAACTCCATCGACGATCAATTCTAATTTGAGCGTTTCTTCGATAAGTCCCGCCCCAACAACTCCAATTTCACGATGATGCAGACCGGTCATGGCATTTCCAAAATGCGTCAGATGCCCAAGTCCATAGCTCACTGCTTCTTTGATGTTTTCGTAGGTTGCTTTGGTATGGGCTGCAGAAGCAATGATGTTTAAGCTGCGGGCTTCGCGTATCAGGTCTAGAGCTCCGGGCATTTCGGGAGCGAGCGATAAAATCAGCGCGGGAAATATTTCGTGAAGTTCGCGAAGTTCGAGCGTATCAGGTGGTCTCACAAATTGAGGGTTTTGTGCTCCTGCTTGTTCCACATTGATAAATGGCCCTTCTAGATGAATGCCTGGAATGTGGAGTGGTGCTCTCGGGGCCCATCGATCAATCGTTTGAACGATTTCTCGGAGTCTATCTCGGGGTTGAGTGAGAGTTGTGGGAAGCCATGTGGTCACGCCCTCTTTGAGTTTAGTCTGAGCAATATACTCAAGGCCCTCCTCAGATGCGTCACACACATCACGCCCATCTGCACCATGCGAATGGATATCAATGAATCCTGGAACCAGCATTTGTCCTTCGAGGTCCGTGCCTCGTCCCGGAGCGAACTCCATTTCTCCAATTTGTGAGATCCTGTGATTGGTGATCTCGACAAAGCCGTTGCTGATTTCAAGCCCAGGGCTAATAATGTGAGCGTTGGTGAGGAGCATTATTCGCGCAACAGGTTTCGTGATTGACTGAGGTAATTCCAGCCTGAAAGCAGAGTGAGTCCAAAGGCTCCCCAGAGAGAGACGCGAAATAGGATGCTTTCTGGATGAGAGAGGAGCTTTAAGTTTTGCTGGAGCATTCCTTGATGATGGTCGCAAGAGCTAATGAGCCAAACAAGAGCAGTGATACCAAAAGTCAGCTGAAACGTCGTTTTCCATTTTCCAAGGCTGTCTGCGGCAATCACCTGGCCCTTCTCGACGGCGATTTGCCTGAGTCCAGTGACAAGAAACTCACGAGCGATGATCACAGTCGTAATCCATACGGGGCAGAGCCCTTTGTAGGAAAAGTAAATAAAGGCAGCAGAAATAAGAATCTTATCAGCCAGGGGATCGAGAAGCTTCCCCAAAGAAGTCACCATGCCAAGTTTGCGAGCTAGGTAGCCGTCGAGCCAATCTGAAGCTGCGGCAAGGATGAATGCAATGAGTGCAACGAGATGGCCTGAAGTCGTGCCCCAACTTGTTGCGGCAATAAAAACGATTGTTAAGACCAAGCGTGCGAAGGTGATTTTATTTGGAAGATTCACAAAGCTGGTCGAGTGTGTCTCAGGGTTGATTGGAGGACAATCTTTTGATTGTAAATTGCCATCTAGCAACGAGCCCAGGGCCCTTATTTCAGCAAGAATTAGCCCGGAGGCCATTGAAGTTGGCGGCCAGCGAGAAGGTGAAGGTGAAGGTGCGGGACGGCCTCGCCACCATTCTTTCCGTTATTGATGACGACTCGAAACCCTTCCTCTTCGTAGCCTTCTTGTTGAGCAATGATGCCAACGGTCAGCAAGAGATGCCCAAGGAGTTCTTGGTCGGTGTTCTTTGCTTCGGCAATTCTTGGAATGGGCCTTTTGGGTATGAGAAGCAAATGAACTGGAGCTTGAGGAGCGATGTCTTTAAAGCAGAGGCAATGATCGTCCTCATAGATAATCTCAGCGGGAATTTCCCTCGAGATGATTTTTTCAAAAAGAGTCATGTCGTTGAGCTTAGATGAATGGTGAGTTTTGAAGTCAGTCTGACTCGGGCTTAAGCTGAGTTACAGGAAAAGAGGTGACAAAATGAATGATTTCTTCTGCCACTTGGCGGCAAGACTTAGTCATTGTTCGGTGCCCTTTTAAAATCCGGGAGCATTCTTCGATGTCACAAAAGCAAATCGATTCCACTCCTTTCGCAATCAACTCTTCGATGTCCTGACCCAGTTTTAGGAAAAAGGCCAATTCAAAACCAGTTCCAGCTTCGCGGGCGCTTTGAGCGAGGGAAATCGTGATCGGTGGCGAGAGGACCGTGAGATTGTGGGCGATTGCCGTGCATCCAAGGCAGTTGAGCATACAGCGCATCTTCTCGTAGAGATCTTCGATAGGTAGAAGACGCAAAGAACATCGATGCTCAAGATAGTGGACGATTCCATCACGAATATCCTCGATGAATGGGAAGTCTAAGCGATTGCTTGAGGCGGCGGCCCTTTTCAAGGATTCTTCGATCCACTCTGTTCCATAACCAACAACTTGATGGTTTCCAATTTGGAGGACAGGGAGGTTTCCGGAAAAGCAAATCATGGAGACTACTTAAAGAGTTTGCGCTGCATGGCGTCCTGACGTGAGCGATGTTCGAGCGCTTGAATCTCGCGGATAAATTCTCCGACGTTGTCAAACTGTCTGTATACCGAGACGTAGCGGACGTAGGCGACAGGATCAATGTCATGAAGCTTATCCATCACCTTTGCTCCGATGCTGGCTGAGGGGACTTCGTGATGATGATCTTTGTGAAGCTCGCTTAGGATTTCATCCACTGCGCGCCCAATTTG
>Ga0181592_10005343_pt1 | contig 10564 bp, 10 predicted proteins | sample 071ome_20_FD_133755 | JGI IMG/M metagenome (GOLD analysis project Ga0181592, IMG submission 133755) | Coastal salt marsh microbial communities from the Groves Creek Marsh, Skidaway Island, Georgia - 071412BT metaG (megahit assembly) | ecosystem: Environmental > Aquatic > Marine > Intertidal...
GACCTTGAGCAATGGCCGTGAGGTAACGGCCCTGCAGATGCAAAACGAATACCTCGAAAAGGTCGCTCAGTACGTGGACAGACGTGGTTTGCGCTCGGATCCAATGATCGATCGGGTGCTGGACCTTTGGGAGCGGTCCTTGAAGGCCATCGAAGCCCAGGACTTTGCCGGTATCGAAACCGAGATCGACTGGGTGATCAAGCAGCGCTCGCTTGAGCGATACATGGACAAGCACGGTCTCGATCTCTCGGCTGTCCGAATCGCGCAACTCGATCTGGCCTACCACGACATCAATCGCTCGCGCGGCCTTTTCTATCTCCTTGAGCGCAAGGGGCTCGCAGCGCGCATTACGCACGACCCGGAGGTCTTTGAGGCCAAGGAAGTGCCGCCCCAGACAACTCGGGCAAAACTGCGCGGGGATTTCGTGAAGCGAGCCCAAGAGCGTCGACGTGACTTCACCGTCGACTGGGTCCACCTCAAGTTGAATGATCAGGCGCAACGAACCGTCCTGTGCAAAGACCCCTTCGTCAACGTCGACGAGCGAGTCGATCGGCTCCTGGCCAGCATGTAGCCGACTGTGGCGTAGCCTGACGGAGTGAAGAAGATCATCGTCGGCAGCGCCGCCTTGCTCCTTGGCCTGAGTGTTACCGCCTGCTCATCGGACACAGCAGGTGAATCGGGCGCGACCCAGGTCGCCTCGGGAGGATCGTTCTGGTTGACCGATTGCGCAGAGGCGGGTGAACCCACGCAAACCGACTCCGCCTCCGGCACATCGGTGACCCCGGACATCTCGGTGCTCGACGACGAGTCCCCGTTCGTCTACGTGCGAGAGGGTGCGGCGCCGGCAGGGGAGCTCGTCACCAGTGAGGTTCGCGCAGGTTCGGGAGATGTGGCTGCTGTAGACGACATCATCACCGTGCAGTACTGCGGAGTGGGGTTGTCCAATGGCGCGCTGTTCGATTCTTCCTGGGCCCGCGGGGCACCTGCGACCTTTCCCTTGTCCCAGGGTCAGCTGATCCAGGGGTGGGTGGACGGCATTCCGGGAATGCAGGTAGGCGAACGCCGGGTTCTGGTTATCCCCAGCGAGCTCGCCTACGGCCAGACCCCACCGCCAGGAATCGAACCCGGGGAGACCCTGGTTTTCGTGGTGGAGTTGCTGGGTGTGGGAGCCTGACACGCGAAGCCTGGAAACTTAAAACCTGGAATTCGGAACCGCGCACCGCGATGCGGAGGCAGGAATGGGAGAAAGCATGAGCGAGAAGCCGGAGATCGACTTCATCGAGGGACCGCCGCCGGAGGAACTCGTCATCACCGATCTGGTCGAAGGTAGCGGAGCGACCGCCTCGGCCGGAGACACGGTGGAAGTCCACTACGTCGGTGTCGATTTCGAAAGCGGTGAACAGTTCGATGCGTCCTGGGATCGGGGTGAGTCCATCGTCTTCCCCCTCTCCGGCCTGATCGCGGGATGGCAAGAAGGCATCCCCGGCATGAAGGTCGGTGGGCGTCGGCAACTCGTCATCCCACCTGAGCTCGCCTACGGACCCGCAGGCTCGGGCCATCGACTCGCGGGGGCGACCCTCGTGTTCGTGATCGATCTGCTGGATGTCCGCTAGTTCCACCGTGACGCGCACCGAGCGTTTACTGAATCTGGTCATCGCGCTCCTTGCCACCAGGTCACCACTGTCCCGCCGTTCAATTCAAACCTCCGTTGCCGGGTACGACCCGGAGGCATCGACCGCCGCCTTCGAGCGCATGTTCGAACGCGACAAAGATGAATTGCGATCCATGGGCATACCCATCGAAACAGTGCTCGACGCCCATGGCGAAGTCCAGGGGTACGTGATCGATTCGGCCCAGTACGCGTCAACAGATATCGCCTTTGACAGCTCAGAACTCGTCATGTTGAATCTTGCGGCGCTCGTATGGGACGACGCCGTGCTCGATGCGACGGCAACCACCGCTGTTCGCAAGATCGAGTCGATCGTCGGATCTCCAGCGGGTGAACCCGTGGTGGACGCGAACACGTTCGCTCACGTGAGCGCACGCGAGGCCGCGCTGTTGCCCTTGATGCGCGCCGTTAGAGATCGGCGCGTGATCCGGTTCGACTATCGCAAGCCGGGATCTGCGGAAAAGACGACTCGGACCGTGGACCCGTGGTCGCTGAACTCCCAGGACGGGCATTGGTATCTCAATGGCTGGGATCACGAACGCGAAGGTGCACGCCTGTTTCGCGTCTCACGAATCCACGGCAGCGTTACCGTCACGGCAACCCCCAGTTCGACCCGCGCTGAGGCTACGTCCGATTCCCAGGTCGAGGATCCAGACGATCACGTAAGGGTTCGCGTCCGTGTTCCCGAACGTCGGGGAGCCGAGATACGTCGCCATCGCACGTTCGCAGCCCGCGATGACGGGACGTACGAGATCGTCGATTCACCACACCGCGTCCTGTCCATGCTTTGGCGCGCGGACCGAGACGTCCAGCCGGTCCATCCACCGGAAATCGTCGAGGCCTTTCACGACGGCCTCACCCGAATCGAAGCCGAACATCGATGAGTGAATCCGCCACCGAACGGCTCACACGACTCCTGGCGCTCGTGCCGTGGCTTCAGGCAAATGACGGCATCACCATTGGCGAGGCCGCGCGACATTTTGGAGTTTCCGCAGAGCAACTCTCCACGGACCTGTGGCAAATCATCGTCTGCGGCATCCCCGGATACGGACCGGACCAACTGATCGATATCCAGTTCTGGGACGACGACCGCATCCACGTCCTCAATCCGGTGGCACTGGAACAACCGATGCACCTCACGCCCGAGGAAGTAACCGCCTTGCACCTCGGATTACGCGTCTTGGCACAGGTACCCGGCGACCACGATCAGCAAGCTCTCATCTCGGCGATGGTCAAACTCGAAAGTGCGGCAGAGGTACCGATGCCGGTTGATATCGAAATAAGCGAACGCCCCGACATAGTCGCCATGATCACCGAAGCAATCGATACCGGCGCCTCCGTCGAGATTGACTATGCCGCGGGTGATGACGATCGGGTCGAGACCCGCACAATTCAGCCGCGCACGAGTTTCACCGTCGACGGCCGCGTGTATCTGCAGGCCTGGTGCTCCGTTGCCGCTGCCGTTAGGACGTTCCGGACGGACCGGATTCACCGGGCCCGCGTGGTGGAGAGCGACTCAGCCCAGCCTCGACCGGACATCACCGTCGATACTCCGCTGCGTCCAGAACCGGAGAACATGGCTACCGCGCTAGTACGGATTCATCCGGACGCCCTGTGGGTGCTCGATACCGAACCGGTCTCGGTTGTGTCAACGAACCCCTCAACCTCAGATGCGACCGTAGAGGCCGAAATCGGCTACGCCTCCCCACAGTGGCTCGTGCGGTGGGTCCTAGGCCTCGGTGGCGGGGTCACGGTGCTGGAGCCGGCCGAACTACGCCAGTCGGTGGCAGAAGCCGCCCGACTTCGGCGAGGAGAGGGTTAGACTCCCCTGGAGAGGATCCCATCAGCCGCGGGAGCCTGAACCCGAGTGAAGGAGCGTGCGCGATGCCCAACCTGCGTTGGCAGGAGCTGCTGATCATCGTTGCCCTGGTACTGCTGCTCTTTGGAGCCAAGCGCCTTCCAGACGCCGCACGAGGGCTCGGACGGTCGCTTCGCATCTTCAAGGCCGAGACCAAGGGCCTGGTGGAGGGTGAAGAGACCGGCGAGGGTGACGACGTAAACGACGCAAACGGCTCGTCCAGTACTCAATCGCCGAACCAGCCCAGCGCGATCGAATCATCCCAGCAAAATTCCGCACCAGAGCCCGTCGATCGGTCTGCGGAACGCACTGACGGCTAATAGCTCTTACGTGGCCGTTCAAGAACAGGGGCGCAATCACCAGGCGGCGATGCCGCTGACCGAACACCTTCGCGAACTGCGCTCCCGACTCGTGAAGTCGGGCGTCGCCATCGTGCTGGGAATGATCGTCGGTTGGATCGCCTACCCGAGCATCTTCGATCTGCTCAGCCAACCATTCGAGGGAGCCGTCGCCCAGGCCCAAGCCGAGGGCCGAGATGTGACATTGGCCTTAACCGGTGTCACCGATCCGTTCGTGCTGCAGCTGCAGATCGCCGCGATCTCCGGAGTGGTTCTTGCATCGCCCGTGTGGCTGTACCAACTGTGGCGTTTCGTGACTCCGGGGCTTCACAAGCATGAAAAACGATGGGGGGTGGCGTTCGTTGCCGTCGCGTTCCCGCTCTTCCTTGCGGGAACGGTGCTTGCGTATCTGGTCCTGCCCATCGGTCTGGAGATCCTGTTGGGCTTCACTCCGGACAACGTCGAGAACATCGTCTCCGTTGATCGCTATCTTTCGTTCTTCATCCGAACCGTCATCGTCTTCGGGGTTGGCTTCCTGACTCCGCTGCTTATCGTGACCTTGAATTTCGCAGGCATCTTGTCCGGCAAGCGTCTGGTGTCCTGGTGGCGCTGGATCATCTTCATCGTTTTCATCTTCGCCGCTGTCGCGACTCCGACCGGTGATCCCATAAACCTGATACTCCTTGCAGGTCCGATCTTGTTGCTGGTTGTCATCGCGGTGGGAATCGCTCTTCTCAACGACCGACGCCGAGCAAAGAAGGGACTCATCGAACCCGATTACGACGATTGGGATGACGACCAAACTTCCCCACTGAACGAGGATTCGTGATCCGAATCATCGTCAACCCCACGGCAGGTGGGGGGCGGGCGCTCGGAGAGGCAAGCCGTCTGGCGCGTGCATGCGCAGACTCCGGTCTCCCGACGCACGTACATGTCTCCTCCGGCCGCGACGACACGATCCGAACTGCCCGCGAAGCATCCGCCCTCGGACTCGTGGTGGCGTGTGGCGGCGATGGCACCGTGCACGACTGCCTCAACGGCGTTCTCCAGGCCCAAACGTCGGTACCCCGCCTAGCCATCTGGCCGGTGGGGACCGGAAACGACATCGACCGGGGGCTTCGGCTCACAACTCCCGCCTATGCGGACACGGCCCAGCACCGTGATGGCGCGCAGGGTGACGGCGCGCAGGCTCGCGGCATGCCCTCGGTCGAAACCTTCGTCGACGCAGTGATTGCGGACGACTTTCGAGCAGTGGACGTCGGCACTATCGATTGCGACGATGTCGACACCACTTCGTTCTTCCTGGGCGTGGCTTCCTGCGGATTCGATTCCGATGTGAATGAACGCGCCAATGCGATGCCAGCGCGGGTAGGCAAGGCCCGCTATCTGCTGGGAGTGGCACGGGAATTGCCCGCCGTCCGACCCCGCTGGTACGCGATCGATAGCGACGGAAGCGATCGGAGCATGGCGGGGATGGTCCTGGCGATTGGCAACGGACCAGCGTACGGCTCGGGCATGCTCGTGTGTCCGAGCGCGGACATGGCCGATGGCAGCCTGGACGTCACTTTGGTAACCGATACGCCACGTCGCACATTCGTGTCGGTGCTTCCGCGGGTGTATTCCGGCCGCCACATCGATCACCCCTCTGTGGTCGCGTGGACGGCCAAGAGACTTCGAATCGATGCACCCGAATCGATTGTGTACGCCGATGGCGAGCGGATCGGGGCGCTACCTGCCGTGGTGTCCGTCCGCCCGGGCGCCTTGGAGGTCTTGGACACGTTCCGGACCTAGGCTGGAGGTGTGAGCGGCACATCTCCGGCTGATCGGTACGCCGCAGCCAGGCAACGGGCCCGCCAACCGGAAGTGGAGATCTTCGCCCGCGGGTACGACTTCGGCCTGGATGAGTTTCAGTTGGCCGCTTGTCGGGCCCTCGAGCGCGGATCGGGAGTGCTCGTTGCCGCTCCCACGGGAGCAGGCAAGACCGTGGTTGGGGAGTTTGCCATCCACCTTGCGCTCGAGCATGGGGGGAAGTGCTTCTATACGACGCCCATCAAGGCTCTGTCCAACCAAAAATACGGTGAACTCGTCGAGAAATACGGCAGCGATTCTGTCGGCCTACTGACGGGCGACAACTCCATCAACGGTGAAGCGCCGGTGGTTGTGATGACCACCGAGGTGCTTCGTAACATGCTTTACGCCGGCTCCTCGACGATCTCGAACCTGAGTTTCGTCGTCATGGACGAAGTGCACTACCTCGCTGATCGCTTCCGCGGAGCCGTATGGGAAGAGGTCATCATTCACCTGCCGCAGACCGTCACGGTCGTGGCCTTGAGCGCGACAGTTTCCAATGCCGAGGAATTCGGAGCCTGGCTCTCTGCGGTGCGGGGGTCTACCGAGATCGTCGTCGAAGAACACCGTCCCGTACCACTGTGGCAGCACGTCATGGCGGGCCACCACCTCTACGACCTCTTCACTGACGAGCACGAGGTCAATCCCGAGCTCATCGCACTCGCCCGACGCTCGCGCTCGAGTGGCGCTCGCTATTCCGGGTCCCGTAATCGTGCTCGATCCCGAAGCAGGCGACCCCGACGAGACAACCTGACCCCCTGGCGCAGCGACGTCGTCGAGGAGCTTTCCGCCGATGCGCTGCTCCCGTGCATCTACTTCCTCTTCAGCCGTGCCGGATGCGACGACGCGGTCGAACAGTGCCTGCGTGCGGGAATTCGGCTTACCTCCGGAGCTGAACGCGAAACCATCCGCTCGATCGTCGCCGAGGGGACCATGGGGATTTCGGACGACGACCTCGCAGCGCTCGGCTACGTGGATTGGGCCGACGCGCTCGAGCGAGGTCTCGCGGCCCATCACGCGGGTATGCTCCCGGCCTTCAAGGAGATCGTCGAAGATCTGTTCCAAAGGGGCCTGATCAAGGTCGTATTTGCCACGGAGACATTGGCGCTCGGTATCAACATGCCGGCGCGCAGTGTGGTGCTCGAGCGCTTGGTGAAGTGGAACGGTGAGGCTCACGTCGATCTCAGCGCGGGGGAGTACACCCAGTTGACCGGACGGGCGGGGCGGCGGGGAATTGATGTCGAGGGGCACGCCGTCGTGCTCTGGAGCGATCAACTCGATCCGGAGGTTCTCGCGGGACTCGCGTCGACCCGCACCTATCCGTTGCGTTCATCGTTCAAGGCGTCCTACAACATGGCGATCAATCTGGTCGGACAGATGGGCCGAGCGCGTGCCCGTGAGGTTCTGGAAACAAGCTTCGCGCAGTTCCAAGCCGACCAATCCGTTGTTGGCCTGAGTGCCGAAACGCGCAAGTTGAAGGAAGCGCAGCAGGGCTATCTGGACTCCATGACCTGCCACCTAGGGGATTTTTCCGAATACGCCCGATTGCGCGAAGAGCTGTCGCAGAGTGAGAAGAGTGCGGGTCGATCGGCAAGCGCCGCGCGAAAATCCAGTGCCGAACAATCCCTTGCCGCGTTGAGGCCCGGAGACGTCATCTCGATTCCTCGCGGAAAGCGAGCCGGTCCTGCGGTAGTCATCTCCGCGGCCGAGCGTCCGCACGACCCCCGCCCGCAGGTGCTGACCCACGAGCGGCAGGTTCGACGGATCTCGACGATCGAGGTTCCGCACTCCATCCCAACGCTTGGACGGGTCAAGATCCCGCGTCACTTCACTGCCAAAGACGCTGCGATGCGCCGCGACTTGGCCCGTCGGGCCGTCCAAGTGGCGGAGGAGTCCCCTCAAGTAGATGCCGCCCCCGCACGTTCAGATTCCACCGACGAGATCTCCGAACTTCGATCGCGATTGCGAGCTCACCCGTGTCACGGTTGCGAGGAGCGTGAGGCACATGCTCGGTGGTCTGAGCGCTACTTCCGCGCCGATCGACAACTTCAAGAACTCGAACGCCGAATTGCATCGCGAACCCACAGCATCGCCCGCCAGTTCGACCGGGTGTGCGAGACGTTGGTGGAATTGAACTACCTCGAAGGCGCAGGCGATGACCTGAAGGTGACTCGGGACGGAAAAATGCTCGGGTGGCTGTACTCCGAGTCCGACCTCCTTGTCTCCGAATGCTTGCGAGCCGGCGTCTGGTCGGAGCTTGCGCCACACGAACTCGCGTCGGTCGTCGCGGCCGTGGTGTACGAATCCCGTCGTTCTGAAGGTGAGATTCGGCCAGCAGTTCCTGGTGGAGGTGTCGAAGCAGCTGTTGAGCACCTCTATCGAACGTGGGCCCGTCTCAGCGACGTTGAACGCTCACACAAGCTGACTCCAGGGCCCGAGCCCGACGCCGGCCTCGTGTGGGCGGTGTACCGATGGTCGCGTGGGGCTTCTCTTCTCACGGTGCTCACGAGCAACGACGTCAGTGCGGGGGATTTTGTGCGCTGGACGCGCCAGGTGATCGATGTCCTCGGTCAGATGGTGCAGGCCACCGATGATCCTGTGATGAAGGAAACCGCCGAGCGCGCAGCCGCATCTCTCGATCGTGGGGTAGTCGCCTATCAGCCGACGGCTCCCTGAGCGAACCGCCTAACTCCCCACTCGTCAACTAGCATCTCCCATGCCTGCACATCAACGGGCGATTGCGGAATCGACATGGTCACCGTCTGTTTTAGGTCAGGGATCGGTACGTCCGTACGAATGGCACTAACCGTCTTGGCTGCTTGTAGGTAGTCGGCGTGGTCGTTGATCAATCTGGCGAGTCGCGGGGTAAGGGGTTTGATGGGCGGTTCGCTTCTACAGGCCTGTTGAACGCCGACGAGATTCCCGAACTGCTGAATGAGTCGGACCGCAGTCTTGTCACCGATCCCGTGCACTCCGGGTAGTCCGTCGGAGGGGTCACCGCGCAACGCCGCTACATCAAGGTATTGAGCAGGGGAAACCCCGTAGCGTTCTTCGACCGAGGCCGCATCGAGTCGTGGCCAGGCATCCAATCCACCCTTCACGGTCATCAGGACCGTCGTGAATTCATCGACCAACTGCAAGAAATCCCGATCCCCGGTCACGACGAGGGAGTTCAGTTTCTCCCGAGCGGCCGCTTCAGCGAGGGTGCCTGCGACGTCATCGGCCTCGAATTCCTCGACACCGATCACCGGGACACCCCAGGCACTCAGGATCTCGCGGATGGCACCGATCTGCGGGCCGAGATCGTCCGGCTCCTCCTCAGCCTCGTCACCTTCGTCAGCGAGCCGGTGGGTCTTGTAGCTGGGGAGCAGTTCCACCCGCCAGTCGGGCCGCCAGTCGGTGTCCCACGCGGCAATCAGGGTGCTCGGATCGAAGCGTTCGCGCAGCCGTTGAATGGTCTGCAGGAGTCCACGGATCGCGTTGTGAGGGTGCCCGTCGGGCGCCGTCATCGAGGACGGAAGGGCGTAGTAGGAGCGGTAATACAGGGATGCGGTGTCGAGAATCATTACGTCAACGCCAGTGGCAGGCATGCGCGAAGTCTGACACGGCCTACGGTTGGATCGTGGAACTCGACGTGATCGCCCGGATTCAGGATCGGATGTCCCAGCAGGACGTCGCCGCAATGGTCATTACCCCCGGCGCTGATCTTCGCTACGTGGCCGACTACGACGCCAAGGCACTCGAACGGCTTACCGCGTTGGTGATTCCCGCCTCGGGCAACTCGACATTGATCGCACCGCTTCTGGAGGCTGGAGAGGCCCGAGAGTCCGGCTTCGGCCGGGCCGGGGGACCGGTGGTCACCTGGACCGAAACCGAGAATCCCTTCGCGCTGGTTGCTTCTCTCGTGGAGGAGGCCGGTTCGGGTTCGGTCGCTATCGATGACCACATGTGGGCGCAGCGCGTCCTGCACCTGCGTGAGTTGCTTCCCAATCGAACTCAGGTCCTTGCCGGTGCGCTTCTGGGAGAGATCCGCCAGATCAAGGATCAGCGGGAGATCGATTGCCTGCAGGAGGCGGCTTCCGCTATCGAGGTCGTGCATGCCCAAGTTCCATCGATCATCCGCCCCGGTATGACTGAGGCCGAGGCCGGATCTTTGATCGCCGAGGCGATCGTGGAAGCCGGACACGTGGCCGTGGATTTCGTGATCGTCGCCAGCGGACCCAACGGCGCGAATCCTCACCACGCAGTGTCCGATCGTGTGATCGAGGCTGGAGATCCGATCGTGGTCGATATTGGTGGAACGATGCCCAGCGGTTACCGCAGTGACTGCACCCGCACGTACGTCGTCGGCGAGGCGAGCGAGGAATACCTCGCTGCCTACCGAGTCTTGATGCAAGCACAGGAATCCGCCGTGGATTTCGTCAAACCTGGCCGTACGTGCGAGGCGATCGATGATCACGCACGGTCAATCATGAAAGACCATCGTTTCGGTGATGAGGAGCTGTCGGCGTTCTTCATTCACCGCATCGGTCACGGCATCGGATTGGAAAGCCATGAAGAGCCGTATCTGGTTGCTGGAAACACCACCCACCTTCAACCGGGAATGGCGTTCAGCATTGAGCCGGGCTTCTACGTACCCGGTCGGTTCGGCGCGCGCATAGAGGACATAGTTGTGTGTACGCCCGACGGTGTTCGCAATCTCAACTCCAGTACACGCGAGCTCGGGAAGATCCCTGCGTGAGCCGACCCCCAAGGACCCTGCTCATCGGCGCTTCGATCTATTCACGCAGCGAGCCGTTTGCCACGGCATTACTGATCGACGACGGCATCATCACCTGGGTTGGCGATGAC
>Ga0181592_10005347_pt1 | contig 10560 bp, 10 predicted proteins | sample 071ome_20_FD_133755 | JGI IMG/M metagenome (GOLD analysis project Ga0181592, IMG submission 133755) | Coastal salt marsh microbial communities from the Groves Creek Marsh, Skidaway Island, Georgia - 071412BT metaG (megahit assembly) | ecosystem: Environmental > Aquatic > Marine > Intertidal...
AAACGCACAATCGTATCTTCATATACGTCCATCGCTTCCGTGGGAGCTCAAACGTGCGCTGCGCGACGTCGCTCATTCCGAACAAGTCGAAGTGGAACGGCGCGTCGCGCTCTGCGGAGCGTCACTTTTGCGATGCTGACGAAAACGATACCCTCCACGACGCGCGTCCGACGCCGCTCGCGCGCGAACGTGACGACGCCGCGCAGCGCGACGAAACCATCCGATCTCGTCGACGTCGAGCGCGACGCCGCGAACGGCGGTGCCGCGTCGCTTCGGGTATCTCGCGCGTTTTCAGTGGCGGTGCCGAAATCGCCGAAACCCGCCAAGGATTACGTCGCGTTGCCGGCGAAGGAGTACAACTTGCTCGACGCTGAAAACGTGCAGAGGACGGAGGGAGATGGGGATGATGGATTCGTCGTCTCGGCGGGGCGGCAAAAGCTGTTGTTTCTCGACGTCGAGCCGAGGGGTGTGGTTAAGGTTTGCGTGACGGAGGGCGGGTGCGTGCAGTCGTTGGTCGCGGCGGAGATTATCAACCTGAAACCGGAAGACGCGAGGTCGGTTAACGTGACGAACGCGATCAATTTGAGTCTTAAGGATTTGAAGTTACGAAACGAGGTAACGGCGACGGAGGAGAGCGATGGGAGCGAACGAATTCGGTGTCAGATTGACGTCGCTGGGGACTTTCGAGAGGGCGTCTTCGCTCGGGCGGGTGGTCGCTTGAATACGATTCTCGGTTGGAGTCTCGGTGCGGTGATGCCTTGGTTTCTCACGCAACTCGCTGCCGATTACGAGCGTTGGGCTCGGGATGAACGTCGCGTTCAGGAGAACGCGTCGCTCACATCTGTCGCGGCGAAAATTATCGCCGGTTCTCGCGGTAACCTTCCAGAAGGCGTGCGGGAGTCCGAGGTCGTCCCCGTTGACGTGGTGTAGTCGTTGTATTCTTTCCGTTGATTATTAATAATAGCTGCACATCTTCTCCATGGTACTCAAACGCGATGAACAGTCGTATAAATCCTCTCCTCTAGTACTACAATTCATCCTTGACGCCGCATTCGCCCGTCGAAGCGTCGCACGTCTCGACATCCGACGGCGCGTCTTCGAAAGCCGCCGCCGTATCATACTCGAGCCCATCGAGCACGAACCACGTTCCAGCGCTATACTCGTCCCCGACTATGATTTCACCCTCTGGCGTGAACGTCAGGCTGCGTTCCGCCCCCTTCATCGTCACTCTCCATTTCTCGTCGCGCGTCGGCCGAGCGTCCTCCGGCAACGCCTCCGCGAGCGCCCGCTGTCCAATTTCCGTCGGCTTGGACGTCGCGAACCACCCTTTAAACATAACCCTACCCTCATCATCGACGCGAAACGACGGTTCCTGGAACGACCTCGGCGTCGAAAACGTATCCGGGTCCAACCGCGCCGTTCTCCACGCCGCGCCGTTCTCCGCCGCCGCGTTCGCGCCGACCCGCGCGAACCCGGCGGAGACGACGACGCAGAGGGCGACGCAGAACCAACCCACGCGCCCACGCGTCGTCCCGCGTCTCGTCGACATTTCGAGCGCGATCGAATCGATATTCCGACGACACCGAAACGAACGACGGTTTCAAATCAATCAATCAATCAGTCGAGTCGAAACCAAATCTCAATCGGTCTCACACACCGCACGCACACGAACGCGTCGTTCCCGGAAACGAAGACGACGCGGAGCAGCACGCGATCGAGCGCCGGTTCCCGGTCCCCTCGCCCTCGCCCTCGCCCTCGCTCGCGCGATCGTCTCCCGTCTCCAGTTACTAGTACTGCGCGTTGATGAGTACCGGTACTTCGGTACGTCTTGTACAACCCCCATCGGGTTCTCCTCGACTGAATCGATCGATCGATCGTCGCTCACGCGAACGGGGCGCGGTGGAACACAGTACGAGCGCGTCGAGGGACGGTGTCGGTACTAAAAAAAATCGACATAAACCCTACACTTGATGGGTGACACCAATGTAAAATACACGCGACCGACCGACCGACCGACTCGACCTCGACCGATCGCGTTCGATCGGGACGCACCGCACACACCGACCGAAGCACATCATCAGCATGTCCGCCATCGCCTCCTTCAGCACCGTCGCGGTCGCCGCGCCGACGACCGCGACGCGCTCCAACGTCGCCAAGAGGTACGCGCGCATTTTTATACGACGAAACCGACGCGAAACGGACGACGATGACGACGCGAAACGGACGACGACGACGACGACGCGAAACGGACGACGACTCGGCGGGAACGGCACGGATCGGGCGCGATCGACCGACGCGGGGTTCCCTCCGAGTGGGTGTGTTCGTGACCGTTCGTGACTCAAGAAAAACTTGGAATGGGACGCCGGGTTCGACCGCGATTCGGATGGATGGATGGATGACGCGACGACGCGACGACGCCGATGGACGCCGATGGACGCCGATGGAACGAACGACGCGGTGAATTTCGTTCGGTTCCGTCGCGCGTCGTCCGCGCGTTTTCGTTCGTCGCGCACGTCGTGGGACGCGCGAGAAACCCCGCGCATCGGTCGATGGGCGGGGACTCGAGAAGCCCTATCCGTTTGAGGGGCTGAGGCTCGCCCTGGGTCGAATCCCCCGGGTCGCGGGGGAAAGGAAGGAGTGAACCGGCACGCCCGGGTCGATGCATAGTGACTGACGGTGGTGGTTCTTACGTTTTCGCTTTTGACCGCGCGCAGAGCTGCGCGATTCTCCGCGTCCAAGGCTGTCGCCGCGACGCCGGTGATCGGGTGCGTCGTCGCTTTCGAGCGTCGCGTCGTAGTCGACGGACGCGCGCGTTTGGATTGCTCGTCGCATCGCCTCGGCCGATTCGTTTCGCGACTGCGCGTGAAAAAATGGTGAACTCGTGACTGACTTTGTGTGCGCTTCTCGTCGTTTTCCATGAATGAATAGCTCCCGCAAGGTTGCGCGCAAGTCTGTCCGCGGCGGCGCCGTCAAGGTGAACGCCTCCATGGTTGAAGTCGCGCAAATCGCGAACCAGGGTGCGGAGATTGCGTCCATCGCGACCACGTGCTTCGCGATCACTCTCGTCGGCCTCGCGATCGGCTTCGTTCTCCTCAGAGTTGAAGGCAGCGTTGTCGGCGAAGAATAAACGGTTATTTTCGTCGAGCGATGGAAAGGTTTATTCGTATAAAGTTGGCGGGGCGTCGCGCCCGTCGGTAGTGATCTAGTCTCACCGGCGCGTGGGCCCCGCGCGGTGGTCTCGTCCGTTGAGACTTGATTTTAGGATGCATTTAAAACATATATCGGTATCATTCGGTAAACGAAAGCGCGCGCCCGCTCGTTTGTGAACATTCCGCGTCGTTTGTGTGTCGCTTCGACGCGAGACTCGTCCCAGTTCATCTTGTACCACTTCTTGCGCCACTTCAGTCGCCGTCGCGCGCGACTCGGCCGACATGGAGTCCGTGTGGTGTCACGATTGTAGCGCACGCGTGAACGTCGACCCGTCCGCGTTCGATTCCGGTCCAGAAGACGCGCGGTGTCCGTCGTGCGCGGGCGTTTTCCTCGAGCGAGCGGGTGCAGACTCAACCGGCAACCGAGGTGGAAACGCGGTGCTATCCGTCGTCTTCACCACTGGCTTTGGGGCTCCCACCGTCTCGCCGTTTGGTGACATTGACTTTACACAGTTTGACACGAGAAACTTTGACGCGCCGGCGGATCCGGCGGTGGTGGAGGCGTTGGAGACGGTGGAGGTGGACGAGACGACGAGCGAAGCGACGTGCTCGGTGTGCCTGTGCGACTTTGAAACCGGGACGAGCGTGAAGAGGATACCAGAGTGTAAACACGTATTCCATGAGAATTGTTTGGGGGATTGGCTCAAACTGGTGCGTCGCGACGTCGCGATCGGGCAGAATGTTCCCAGACTGACGAGAGTTATTTTTGGCCTCGGCGCAGAGAGATACGTGTCCAGTTTGTCGCGTCAAGCTAGAGCCTCCCAAGGCGTCTTGAAGACGTCTCGCTGATGGCTGTGAGACATAGATTTTAGTATGGTTGATGTAGTAGCGCTCGCGCTCGCGGTAGAGGATAGAGAGGGCTTGATGTATTTTGTAAGAAAGATGAAACGTGTGAAACTGAACTGAACGCCTCTGCGTCTCGATTACAACCGTTACGACGCTCATCCGCTTATCTGGATGAGCGCACGCAACCCCTCTACTATGGGTAGAATACGCTAAAGATTCATCAAGTCAACGAACTCGCTTACTTGGCCTCCTTGGCCGCTTGGAGCTTGAGCACCTTCTGCAAAGCGCCGAAGAAACACGCAAAGAGAGCAAAGGCTTCGTCAGTCCCCTCGTTCCGTCGTCGAGTTTACGCGGTCGATCACGGCGATATCGGCACTACGATCGCGAAATAACGAGTATCGAGATCAATCTGCTCAGAGAAGAGCGTACGCACCTTGACAATCTTTTGCTCCTCGACGAGGAACGCGCGCATGACGCGTTCGCGAACCGCCCCAGCGGACAAAACCCCACCGTACGCACGAGAAACGCTCTTCTTGTTCTTGGCCAAGGTCTTGCGTCTGTAGTGCGAGGAAGCTTGGCGCGGAACCTATCGATCGCGTTGAAAAGATGATCACCGTCAGTTTCAAGTCTCTCTCGATCCCATGGTCGCGTCGCGTCGACGATCGAGCGCGCAGATTCCTAATCACGCGTGCTCGGACAAAGCCCTAACCCGTAGATTCATGGATTCCGCGATCGAGCTCAAACACGTACCCCGTGGATGCGACCGTTGTCACCAGCCGGCGTTTGCGCGCCCTTGGTGGTCTTCTTCACGTAGCTGATCCCGAGTCCGCCACCCGGAAGGCGCTTCTTCATGATCTTGTTGCTGCGCGTGTTGTACGCATGTCTGCGCGTGTGCGAAAGCGTGCGATGCGAGGTCAGTCTCGAGTCTCTTTTACGGCGGCGGGCGACGCCGGAACGCGACGCGCGAAGTGTGCAGGTCACGCCAATGATTTACGAGCGTCGTACGCACCGTCTCTTGTAGGTGACGCGCGGAGCCATCTTTACGTGCGTGCGTTAGAAAGGCGGATGCTGGCGCTCGGCGCCCAGAGAAAAGTCGTCCAAGTTGGGCGAGTTGGACGTGAACATGTTTTAGTCTGTTTGCCCATATGATACCGCGAGCCACACGCGCTGTCCTGATTGCCCATAGAGAAAAATTTCGCCGCGCGCTCCAGCCTTCGGGAGAGTACAAGCGAACGACGGTCGATGCGATGCGACGGAATGTCTATAAATCTTAATGCGTCTAGATGAAATACAATGTGCCTACGACTGAGCGCGCTTGAACTATACGCCGTGCGTCATGGTTGGGGACAGTGGGCGTAACGCGACGACGTGGTCGGTCTCAGCCAAAGTTTGATAGAGTCCGCCGTCGCCGTGAGGACGCCCTCGTCGGTAAAACGAACGGCGGTGACTGGCTGCGTGTGCAGTTTGTGAGTCATAATGGGTACGATGCGCTGCACTTCGTCTCTTCGCGCGGAGCAAGCGACTTGGGCGTCCGGTCCCGCGAAAGACGCTCGGCGGCCGTGGCGAGTGGATGAAATCGATAATCTCGCGGCTTGCTCTTCGATGGCTGGAGCTTCCTCCTCGTCGTCTGGGAGGATGAGATCCCACAGCGCGACTCTGCAGTCCTCTCCGACCGAGGCGAAGCGCAGAAAGTTACTTCTGTCGCGCATGAGCCTCTCGTCGACGAAAATGTCTGTGATCCAACTGCGGTGTCCTCCGCATCCCCACGCCAAGACTTCGCGTTCGTAGAAGCCCCAAATCTCCACCATGTCGCTCTCGCCGCCGGCGATGATGTATCTGCCGCAGGGCGTCCACGCCACGGCGTTAAACCCGCCGTAGTAAGACTTGAATCCAGAGATGACGGTTGGCTTGGCGGCGCCCACGAAGAGCACCCGGCACATCCCGGCGCCGTTTACCACGGCCAGGTGATCTCCATCCGGCGAAAACTCTGCAGCGTTGAGAGAACTTTCACCAAAATGCCATCTCGCGCGAGGATTTGACGATGGATCCCCCGCATTGGCGACGCTGAGCGCGGATCTATCCAACAAGGGTTCAATCTTCGCAGAGGGACCGTCGCTCGCGGAATCGTAAACGTACAAACTTCCATCGGCGTGCGCCGAAATGCAATCAAAACCCATCGCCTGACTCTCCCGCGGCACCCATCGTAGAGCTGTCACTCTAGATTTACACACCCCCGCTCCATCCGCGTTCCACCTCGAGCACGCTACGGCCTTCTTCGTCTTTTCGGCGACGTTTTTCTCCAAATCCATCGCGACCACCTCGCCGTTGGCTAGCCCGACCAAAATATCGTACCGATCCGTTCGCCCGTCCCGAACGCTCAACGCAGTCACCGCCACGCCGTTAAAACCAATCTTCCCGATCGGTTTACACTCTGTCGACGCGTTGTACTCTAACACGTGCGCTCCGTCTCCTGCGTTAAACGTCACGTGTTTCCACCCGCTTCGCGTTCGTCCCGTCTCGATCCGTCGTCTGTTTCTCGAATCGTACCCTGCGACGCGCGTGGACCCGTACCCAGACCCACGCGACATGACGAACGACGCGCTCTTCGTCGTCCACGTCTTTCCGAGGTTGTACCGCCCCTCGGGTGTCTTGAAACAGTCTCGAGTCTCCCTCGCTCTCGCGAGCTCTCGGTCTCTCGCGAACCCGCTCGTGGACGTCGCGTCGTCGTCGTCGAGGATTTCGTCCGCGGGCGACGCGTTCGGGACGTCGAGGATGAGGGTTTGGACGCGCTCGGGGGGCGCCGCCGCCGCCGCCGTCGTCGTCGACATGGTTACGCTGCGTTGAGAAGTGAGGAACGGTTGCTCGACAAAACATCCACCCGTAGTGCGCGACGCGGCGTCGAGGATAGACCCGGCGTCGGTTCGCGTCGGGACACGTCGCGAGGCTTAAATGCCAGCGACGCGGTCGACAGTGCGCGGGACCCGGTCGACGGGGCGACGAGAGACGAAGGAAGATGGGAGTGTTGCAAAGGTTGCGTTGGCAGAGGTTGTTGTTGAGGACGACGGCGACGCGGCGTCGACGAGTGAAGAAGTCGAAGACGACGAAGAAGAGGAAGAAGAAGAATCGGACGATGACGATGCCGTCGATGTATTGGAGAACGAACGCGGCGATGGACGCGCGAGTGGACGCGGGAAGAGAAGAACCGCGGCGGTCGAGCTGAGCGGCGCGAACCGGTCGGGATCGAGAGCGCCCCGAAAGAAGACGAGACCGGCGAACGAGGACGAGATGGAGCACGCGTACGACGCACTGGACGCTAAAGCCCGTGGCTTCTTCACCGCGAGGGATTTGAGGCGCGTGGCGGATGCGAATGGATTCCCGGATTGGAGGGACGACGACGTGCGCGCCATGCTCGCGTTGTTCAAACCAGAAAATGTGCGAAACGCCATGGACGCGAACGATCCATCGCTGTATAGAATGACGAGAGAAGAATTTGAAGACGTCGTGCGGCGTTCTGGAGCGCGCGTCACGCGTTGATTTAGCCGTTTGTAACATGATATTGTAGAGTGGAACGCACAGCCAGCCGACGCGGATAGCGCGACTGGCGCATCACAGAGCGACTCGTCGAGTCGCGACCGCACACTTGAACCATGTTTGCCGCGCGTCAACACGGTCGCAAAGCGATCCTCGAGATCGTGATTGCCTTCCTATGCCTCGCATCGGTCGCCTCCGTCGCGTCGGCGGCGCGCTTATCCGGAGCGATGCACGATCGGGGTTCAAACTCCCTGTCCTCGCTTGGCGGCGATGACTTCTCCGAGGGCGACGGTGGGTTCAACGACGGCTTCGTATCTTCCCTGGGTATGGTTCTCGTCTCCGAGTTGGGTGACGAAACCTTCATCATCGCCGCCATCATGGCGATGAGAAACTCGCGAAGCATCGTCCTCGCGGGAGGTTTAGCTGCGCTCACGATCATGACGGTGCTGTCCGTCATGCTCGGACTTGTGGTGCCCCAGTTGATTAGTAAGGAGACTGTGAGTAAGGCGGCATTCGTGTTGTACACATTTTTTGGTTGTCGGCTCATGTACATTGCGTACAAGTCGGGAGGCGCCTCGTCCATGTCTGGCGAGGTTGAGGAAGTTGAGGAAAAATTGGAAAAAGGTAACGCAGTGAGTAGTCGCAATCGCTTGACGCGAATCTTGGCCAAGATTTGCACACCGGTATTCATCGAGGCGTTTGTGTTGATCTTTTTGGCGGAGTGGGGTGACAGAAGCCAGATTACGACCATCGCTCTCGCCACGCATAAAAATCCGTACGGCGTCGCCATTGGCGGTGTCCTTGGGCACTGCTTCTGCACGTCTCTCGCCGTCATGGGTGGTAGAATTGTCGCGTTGAAGATTTCCCCGAGAACTGTGTCGTTCGTCGGGGGCATCCTCTTCTTTGGATTTGCGTTACACGCGCTGTTTTACGGCGCGCCAGGTACAGAGAACATGTGACGACGCGAAGAGGAAAAGAATCTTGCCGCGCGTCCCGTGTAATAAGCAATACGAAAATAGATGGATATTGATGATAAAGCGGCTCTAAACTGCGGCGCGTTCACTTAAAATACTACGACGTATCGATTCACGCGCGATCGCGCTCATCCTTGTTCTTTTGCATTTCTTCGATGAAACGCTCAATGGCGTTCACCATTTCCATGTTCACCTCATACTCATCCTTGAGTTCCGGGGTCGCATCCGGCTTTTCGTATTCCTCCTTGAGAATAGCCACCGTAATTTCAAACTCCTCCTTCGTGAACAACAACGCCGCCTCCGCGACGGCAGCCGTCGCCAACAAACTTTGACGCTTGAGTTGCGGCGGCAAATCGTGAAACTTTTGATACGCGTTTCCAATTCTCCCCCAATCCCCATCAATCATGCTCTCCGCAAGAATCCTCAAGTGCACGTCGATGATCGTGCTACACGTCGTCAAATCCCCCTCGTAAACTTGCGTGTACACCTCCACCACGCTCAGTTCATTCACCGCTTCGTACGTTGTTCTCGCGCCCAAGAGCGCGCACGCCTTGAACCGCGCGTTGACGCTCGCGTCCCCCGCGTGCGTCGCGCACGCCGCAATCAGCTTACTCTCCAGCGCCGTCCACCCGACCACGTCATCGTGTTCGATCACTCTCGCCGGGGCGTCCGGGAACTGTCGAAGCGACGCCGATCCGGACGACGCGGCGTCGAGATCGACCGTCTCAACGAAAGAGGCATTCGTCGCGTTTCTGGCGGCGACTCGACCGCGCATCATCGTCTTCGTCTTCGTCGTCGCGCGACGGTTCGCGACGATGTTGGGCGCGGCGAGAGCGGATCGCGCGGCGGCGGACGCGGACATTCGTTCAACCGAGCAGCACGGTGGGTCGATGCGGGCGACGCGAGGCGCGGTGTGACGCCGGCGCGAGTGTGCGTGAAAAAGTGGATAGCGTTCGTGACGTCATGCGTCATGGTTGACTACCGGCGCGCGTTTAGATGGATGGATTGGAAGGATGACGACGACGAAGGAAGAGGGTGCGGCGGTAAACTATGATGTTTTGGTGGTGCTGCTGCTACAACCGACCGACGCGCGGTGGAAAATCTATCGTCGTCGACGGGATGGATGGGACGCGTTCGTTGGCTCCAGACGTCCGTCTCATCGGCCGGCGCCGTATTTGGGCTTCCAGACGTCTTCAAACCAAGCTCTCGTCTTTGCCCACGCCTCGTCTGGGGTGTATATCGGCTCGTACCCGAGATCTTTCTTCGCGGCTTCGATGTTAAACCAACGGTTGATGAGAAGCATGCGAACGCTAAAGGGTGTGAGTTTGAACTTTTTGCCGAGGACGTAACCGACGGCGTCGCACGCGTACGCCAGTGGCATCATAAAAGTCCAACCTGGGAGTTTAAACTTTTTACGAAGGGACGGGTAGCCGAGATCGACGAACGCCTTGTCAAGAAAATCCCATAATTTCACCGGTTCGCCATCGGTGCAAATATAAAACTTTTTCAACGCCGGGGAGCCGGGGTAGAGCGCGCGTTCGCCCAAAATCAACCCGTGGCAATAGTTGTCGACGTAACACACGCTGATGACGTTTTCACCATTTCCAAATATTCTCAACCGCTTGGCGTTGATCAAAAAGTTGTGCAAAAACAACATATCCCTCGGACCGTACACTTGATGCGGCGCCACGGCGACGGAGAAGAAATTTACGCCGTCGCACGCGTCCATCATCGCTCGCTCGCCCGCCGCCTTGCTCTCGGCGTACTCTTGCAAATACGTCTTTGGGAAATCCAACTCACTCTCACGCTTGCCGTTGATGTCTCCACCATCGAACCGCGTCGACGGCGATGAACTCATCACGCACTTTTTAATCCCGTGCTTCTTACACGCGGCGATCACGTTGAGCGTGCCCACTCGGTTGACGGCGTCGTACGCGTCGCGCTTGTGATACGGACCCACGAGCGCGGCGATGTGCCACACGCACTCCGCACCCTCGAGTGCGGCGTCAACGTCAGACTGCTTGGTGAGATCGCCCTGAAACCACACGATTCGGTCGTCG
>Ga0181592_10005354_pt1 | contig 10548 bp, 8 predicted proteins | sample 071ome_20_FD_133755 | JGI IMG/M metagenome (GOLD analysis project Ga0181592, IMG submission 133755) | Coastal salt marsh microbial communities from the Groves Creek Marsh, Skidaway Island, Georgia - 071412BT metaG (megahit assembly) | ecosystem: Environmental > Aquatic > Marine > Intertidal zone...
AAAAACATAAGTTTAAGTAGTTGAAATACATATAATTATAAATAATATTGATTTGTGTATTAAAAGTTGTTTAATGTTCTAAAACGATTGTTAGGAATCAGTATTGTTTATAAGTTGAAGTAATCCTACTTAGTTAAAGACAACGGTAATTCGATCTCTATAATCCAATCCTAGCAGTGAAGAAGCACCTCCTGATTGACGATCACTTTTGTATATAGCCAATTCTAAATAATCGGAATCGTTAAACAAACTCAAGAGTTTTCCGTCCTGAATATTTGAATCACTGTAGTTTTGGTTGATCTTATTGATTTTGGCATGACGAGCATTAATGGTAAAAGACCTTCCATTTCTGTAGGACTCAAATAAGTGTTTTTTTACGTTGGTTACAATATTTCCATAACTGTCGATATAAATCACATGACCCTCAATTGTTTTACCATCGTCTGAGATCCTCGCTTTATAATCGACTAGTTCTTTGAGCTCTTTAAACGGTTTACCAATGACTTCAAGAGTACCACCTCTTGCAATATGACATGCAGCTTTGACAAAGATGTTTAAACTTGGAAAACTATTGTGTATTGCGTTGGGTAGTTGTAATTCGTAAACCTTTTCAGCTTTGATCTCATCACAGATCAAACTCATAACTCCATTATTGGCTGTGATAAAATAATGTCCATCAATTTTGATAACTAAATGTTTGTTAGTTGGAGTGAGTTCAGAATCGACTCCTACAATATGAATACTTCCCTTAGGGAAGTGTTTGTAGGCATTTTTTAAAATATATGCACACTCTTGAATATTAAACTGAGTTATTTGATGTGAGATATCAACAATATGAATGTTTTCTATTTCAGAGTAAATAGCTCCTTTTAGCGCACCAACAAAGTGATCTTTAAGTCCAAAATCGGTAGTTAGTGTTATGATCGGCATCAATAGTGTTAATAGATTTATAAGGGGTTGATTAGATTTTTAATTAAGTTTGTTATAGACAAAATTAACTAAAATATTAGCATTTTCACTTTTGTGAAATAACAATTTAAAACTCTTTTATTTGAACGAACTAAGTATAGAACTTACCGATATCAATCCCAGAGATTTTTTTGGAGAGAAAAATGCTCTGGTAACACATCTTAGGAATCATTTTCCAAAGCTAAAAATTGTCGCTAGAGGAACTAATATCAAAGCTTATGGCGATGATGATCAATTGCTGGCTTTTGAAAAAATCATCGAGCAATTCACTTCTCATTTAGCAAAGTACAATCACATTGACGATCAAGCAATTGATTATATCTTAAGTGGTTCTGAAGATGAATTTAAGGAGGAGTCCTATGAGAATATGGGGGAGACAATCGTTCATGGAGTAAGTGGGAGAACCATTAAGGCCAAAACTCCGAATCAACGTAAAATTGTTGAGGCTTCCAAACACAGTGATTTGATATTTGCGATTGGACCTGCTGGTACAGGTAAAACTTATACTTCTGTCGCATTGGCAGTAAAGGCTTTAAAAGAAAAACAAGTAAAGAGAATTATTCTCACAAGACCAGCAGTAGAGGCGGGAGAAAACCTCGGTTTTTTACCAGGTGATTTAAAGGAAAAACTCGATCCCTATATGCAACCCCTTTACGATGCTCTTAGAGATATGATTCCCCATGAGAAATTGGAGGGCTATATTGAAAACGGGACGGTTCAAATTGCACCGCTGGCCTTTATGAGAGGTAGAACTCTAGACAATGCATTTGTAATCCTTGACGAGGCTCAAAATACAACTCATGCTCAAATGAAGATGTTTTTAACTCGAATGGGTAAAAATGCCAAGTTTATTCTCACTGGAGATCCTGGTCAAATTGATTTACCCAGAAGAGTTATTTCTGGATTAAAGGAAGTCTTATTAATTTTGGGGAATGTAAAAGGAATATCAATTGTTCATTTAGATGACAGAGACGTGATTCGTCACAAATTAGTGAAGAAAATCATCGATGCCTATTCTCAAATAGAACATCAAAACAATTTTTAATGAGTCATACAATTACAGACACGAATTTTGAATTCCCTGGACAGAAGTCCGTATACAAGGGAAAAGTTAGAGAGGTGTACACACTTCAAAATGATATATTAGTGATGATTGCAACAGATCGTCTCTCTGCATTTGATGTTGTGATGCCTAAGGGAATCCCTTACAAAGGACAAATCCTCAATCAGATCGCTACTAAAATGATGGCTCAGACCGAGGATTTAGTACCCAATTGGTTGATTTCAACACCAGACCCCAATGTTGCCATAGGACACGCCTGTGAACCTTTTAAGGTTGAAATGGTGATTAGAGGATATATGTCAGGTCATGCTGCACGTGAATACAAGGCTGGTAGAAGATTGTTGTGTGGAGTTCCTATGCCTGAAGGAATGAAAGAAAACGATGCATTTCCAGAACCTATTATCACTCCAGCGACTAAGGCTGAAATGGGTGATCACGATGAGGATATTTCAAGAGAAGATATTCTCGCAAGAGGAATTGTGTCTAAAGAGGATTATGAGATTCTTGAAAAATACACCAGAGCCTTATTTAAAAGAGGAACTGAATTAGCTGCAGAACGCGGTTTAATTTTAGTGGATACCAAATATGAATTTGGAAAGACAAAATCAGGAGAGATTGTGTTGATCGATGAAATTCACACTCCAGATTCTTCAAGGTATTTCTATGCCGATGGTTATCAGGAGCGACAAGATAGAGGAGAAGCTCAAAAACAACTCTCTAAGGAATTTGTTCGTCAATGGTTGATCTCAAATGGATTCCAGGGCATAGAAGGACAAGTACTTCCGATTATGAGCGATGAGTATATTGAAACGGTCTCTGAGCGCTATATTGAACTCTATGAGAATATTACAGGAGAAGCCTTTGTTCGAGCTGATTTGACAAACATCAATGAGAGGATTGAATCAAATGTCCTGAATTATCTAAATACACTCTAAAATATGATCCCCTTTTTGGGGATTTTTTTTGCTATATTGTTGTTCAAATCATCAAACAATGAAACAAGAACAACACATTTTATACTGGAAACAGAACCTTAAGTATCTCTTGATACTACTTTCAATTTGGTTTGTAGTTTCCTTTGGTTTTGGAATTTTGCTCAAAGAAGAGCTAGATCAATTTCAAATTATGGGCTTTAAACTCGGATTCTGGTTTGCCCAACAAGGGTCTATTTATGCCTTTGTGATTCTCATCTTTGTCTATATGAGACTGATGAATCGCTTGGATCACAAGTTTGGTTACGAGGATCCAGAAGAAAACAACTAAAGCCAACAATCAACAACAATCAAACAACTACTTATGAGTGTACAAGTATGGACCTATATTATGGTAGGTTTAACCTTTTCAATATATATTGGAATAGCTATCTGGTCAAAAGCAAAATCTACTAAAGAATTTTATGTCGCAGGAGGGGGAGTATCTCCATGGGCTAATGGAATGGCAACTGCAGCCGATTGGATGTCAGCGGCTTCCTTTATTTCGATGGCAGGACTCATCTCTTTCATGGGATACGACGGATCTGTTTATTTTATGGGTTGGACCGGAGGTTATGTCTTACTCGCATTACTCTTGGCACCTTATCTTAGAAAATTTGGAAAATTCACAGTTCCTGACTTTATCGGAGATCGCTATTATTCAAAGACGGCAAGGATTGTTGCAGTCGTGTGTACCTTACTCGTATCCTTTACCTATGTTTCTGGACAGATGCGCGGTGTAGGAGTCGTTTTCTCTAGGTTTTTACAGGTAGATATTACTACAGGGGTGATCATTGGAATGATTATCGTTTTGTTTTATGCTGTCATGGGTGGAATGAAGGGGATTACCTATACACAAGTAGCTCAATACTGTGTGCTTATTTTTGCATTTATGGTTCCAGCCATTTTTATTTCTTTTCAAATGACTGGAAATGTAATTCCTCAGCTAGGTATGGGAGGTACGTTGGACAATGGAACTTATCTTTTAGACGCTTTAGATGGTCTTTCAACGGAACTTGGATTTCACGAATATACCACCGGGAGTAAATCGATGATCGATGTCTTTGCTATCAGTCTAGCTTTGATGGTTGGAACAGCTGGTTTACCACACGTAATTGTACGATTCTTTACTGTAAAACGTGTCAAAGACGCTAGAAAATCAGCAGGGATAGCACTTTTATTAATTGCAATTCTTTATACTACAGCACCTGCAGTAGCAGTCTTTTCAAGAATCAATTTAATAAACACAGTAAGTGAACAACCTTATAAAGAAATGCCCTCTTGGTTTAGTAATTGGGAAGATACAGGTCTTTTAAAATTTGAAGATAAAAACCAGGATGGTGTAATTCAGTACGTGGCTGATGCTCAAATAAACGAACTCACTGTGGATCGAGATATTATGGTTCTTGCTAACCCTGAAATCGCGAATCTTCCTGCTTGGGTAATTGCTCTTGTAGCAGCAGGTGGTCTTGCTGCAGCACTTTCTACTGCAGCTGGATTGTTATTGGTAATATCTTCTGCCGTATCCCATGATTTGATCAAAAAAGTTGTAAAGCCTCATCTTACTGAGAAAGAAGAACTGTGGTATGCGCGATTAGCATCTGTATTTGCTGTGCTTGTAGCTGCATACTTTGGAATTAACCCACCTGGATTTGTGGCCGCAGTGGTGGCCTTGGCCTTTGGTCTTGCGGCCTCCTCTTTTTTTCCGGCAATTGTCTTGGGAGTGTTTTACAAAAAAATGAGTAAAGAAGGGGCTATTAGTGGAATGGTCGTTGGTATTCTACTGATGTGTTTTTACATACTTAAATTCAAATTTGGCTTTTTTGACGGTGGTTTAGAAGCTGTTGCAGGTTTAACATCTGATTGGTGGTTTGATATTTCTCCTGAAGGATTTGGTAGTGTCGCAATGCTTGTTAACTTTATAGTTGCTATTGGAGTTCATTGGATTGTAAAAAAACCTGCTCCTGAAGAGATTCAACAGCTCGTTGAAACCATTCGAATTCCCTCTGGCGTAAACAAACCCTCTAACCACTAATTATTTTATTAAACCATGAGTAATTATCACATAAAATCTCTTGAAGAGTATTTTAATGTTTATCGAAGATCCATTAGAAATCCAGAAACATTTTGGGCTGAAGTCGCAGAGGAGCACTTTCTGTGGAGAAAAAAATGGGACAAAGTTCTCGAATGGGACTTCAAAGAACCTAAAATTGAATGGTTCAAAGGAGCCAAACTCAACATTACAGAGAATTGTATCGATCGTCATTTAGTAACAAAGGCTGATCAACCAGCCATTCTCTTTGAGCCTAATAATCCTGATGAAGATTCTATCGCTATTAGTTATAGACAATTACACGAACGTGTGTGTAAAATGGCTAATGTTCTAAAATCAAAGGGAATTCAAAAAGGGGATCGCGTTGTCATATACATGCCAATGATTCCTGAACTTGCAGTATCCTTACTAGCCTGTGCTCGTATTGGAGCAGTTCATTCTGTTGTATTTGCAGGATTCTCTTCTTCAGCCTTAGCGGCGCGTATTAACGACTGTGAAGCAAAAGCTGTAATGACTTCTGATGGGTCCTTTAGAGGAGCTAAGACGATTGCTATTAAGGCGATTGTAGATGAAGCACTCAAGAATTGCACAACTGTAGAAACCGTTTTGGTTGTCAATAGAACTGGTGAAGATGTTCAAATGCAAGTAGGAAGAGACCACTGGCTCGAACCGCTTTTAGATGAGGCTGATTCGCATTGTGATGCTGAAATCATGGACGCTGAAGATCCACTTTTTATATTGTATACTTCTGGTTCTACAGGTAAACCCAAAGGAATGTTACACACCACGGCAGGTTATATGGTTTACACGGCCTATACCTTCAAAAACGTATTTCAATACCAAGACGAAGATGTCTATTGGTGTACAGCTGATATTGGGTGGATTACTGGACATTCATATATCGTCTACGGACCTCTTGCAAACGGAGCAACCACAGTCATGTTTGAAGGAGTTCCTTCTTATCCTGATTTTAGTCGATTCTGGGAGATTATCGAAAAACACAAAGTCAATCAATTCTATACAGCTCCAACTGCAATTAGAGCCCTTGCTAAAGAAAATTTAGACTATGTGACTGGAAGCGATTTATCTTCACTTAAAGTCCTTGGAACAGTGGGAGAACCGATCAACGAGGAAGCGTGGCATTGGTATAACGATCACATTGGAGATAAGAAATCACCTATTGTAGATACCTGGTGGCAAACTGAAACAGGAGGAATCATGATCTCTCCAATTCCATTTATTACACCGACTAAACCGACCTATGCTACTTTGCCACTTCCAGGAATTCAACCTGTACTTATGGATGAAAACGGAAATGAAATATTTGGAAATCAAGTAGATGGAAGACTTTGTATTCAATTTCCTTGGCCTTCGATCGCTCGAAGTATTTGGGGTAATCACCAGCGTTATGCCGAAACGTATTTTTCTGCATTTCCAGGAATGTACTTTACTGGAGACGGAGCCTTAAGAGATGAAGTAGGTTATTATAGAATTACCGGTAGGGTGGATGATGTGATTATTGTATCGGGTCACAATCTTGGTACAGCTCCAATTGAGGATGCGATCAACGAACACAATGCTGTTGCAGAATCTGCTATTGTAGGTTATCCTCATGATATCAAAGGAAATGCTTTATACGGTTATGTGATTCTCAAAGAGACAGGTGAGAACAGAGATCGTGATAATTTAAAGAAAGAAATCAATCAGGTTATTACCGAACACATCGGTCCGATCGCTAAATTGGATAAAATTCAGTTTACCGCTGGACTTCCAAAAACCAGATCAGGAAAGATTATGAGAAGAATTCTTCGAAAAATTGCTTCAAATGAAACTGAAAATCTCGGAGATATTTCAACACTACTCAATCCTGAGATAGTTGATGAAATTATCAAAGGAAAGATTTAAAAAGGCGAACACATTAAAAAAGCTAGAACAATAAATTCTAGCTTTTTTTAATCTATAAATTTTAAATTTCTCAATTGATTTACAGTTTTTTGTAGGGTATGCGTTCAATGGTTTGGGTTTTCGCATATCCATCTAGACCATTGATAGTAAGTGTATTAGCTCTACTTAAATCGATAAATAAATCATGATCTACGGCCTCAACAGGGGCTTCGATGCTTATGATTTGTCCAGTGACTAATATGGTGCCATTTTCTTTAATATCGTAATGTGAGGAGTACTTACAACCGATTTTAACAGATGCTTCCTTAACAAACGGAGCGATGAAGTCATTTTGATATTCGGGAGTTAATCCCACTATTTCAAATTCAGATTGTTCTTTGGGATAGCTCAAACTCGTATCATGTCCTTTTTTGTAAATGGATTCATTCACGTGATTCACTGTGAAATATCCAGTTTCTAATATATTAGCAAAACTGTGTCTAGGTACTGTAGTAGGCCGCAATATGAACCCTAAAAAAGCAGGATCACTTCCCAAGTGAACAATAGAACTAAAAACAGCTAAGTTTTCAACACCGTCAGAGGAAATACTTCCAATTAAGTTGGCTGATTTATACCCTGTACAAGAGTTGATTAAATGAAGTCGTTTCTTTTTTTCGAGTACTTCAATATCAGCGAGACTCCATTTTTTCTTTTGCATGTCCTATTTTTTTTAATTGATTTTCTAAATCATCAATACTTTCTATAAATCTACAGTTTGATGATTTGATGTTGTTTTTAAGATCGTGTATGGCACTTCCTGTAATCCACAATTTTTTATCACGCATGTTGTCGATTTGTAGAATTAACTCTTGTAAGAATTTAGTAATTTCTTCAATTCTAAAGTTGGTTGAGAGGTGGGATACAAAATAAATCGGTTCTTCACTGTTGATAAATTTATCGAGAGCATCTAATGGGATGGTAGCTCCTAACATGATGCAATTGATTTGATTTACAATTAATAAGTAATGAAAAAACAACAAGCCTACGTCGTGTATTTCATTTTCAGGAAGAAAGAGGATAAAGGTTTCTTTTGATTTAAAATTGATCGATTCCTTGTTGATTTCTGAGTACAATTTCTGTTTGATGATCTCCACAAGAAAATGTTCATGACTGATATCTAAATTATTGGTTTGCCATAGCACTCCTACGTAATAGAGTAGTGGTACAATGTAATCCATATAGATGGTCTTAAAATCATTCGTTTCAGAAATCTGATTGTAATGAGCTTCAAACGATTCTTTATCAAAGACTAAAACATCTAATAGCATTCGTTTTACATGAGTCGAAACGCTAAAATCATTTTCGTAATTGTCAGCAATTAATTCCTCAATTTCACGATTCGACATCGCAGCTATTTTTGATATTTTGTAACCTTTATCAATTAATAACTTGATATTGAGTAAAAATTTTAAATCATCTAAGGTGTATAAACGTATGTTGGTATCTGTTCGTTGCGGTTCTAAGATATGGTATCTTTTTTCCCATACACGAATCGTTCCCTTCTCAATTTCTGACAAGTTCGAAAGTTCCTGAATGGATAATAGCTGTTTTGTGAATTCTTTTTTCATTCTAAAAATCTATTACAAATCCTATTGTTGGTACTAATTGGTTGGACTGCGATTGAGCATTTATTAATTGTGGATTTTGATCATCGTCATAAATCAATGCGTATTGCGGTGCTTGCGGTATTTCATTTTTTAAAGCATTTTGTAGCTCTATGTAAAAATCTACTGAATTTCGTTTGTGATTCCATTTCTTGTCAATTCGGATATCCATCTGACTAAAACTATTTAAGCGATTGTTAGCAAGACTTTGGTAGTCGTATTGAATTAACGGATAACTCGCAATGGTTCTAGGGAAATCTACCTGAGCAAAGGGTGTTTTACCTGCATATCTATAACGCATACTGAGGTTCCAGTTCTTTTTGAATCCATATCCTCCTGTAAATGAAACAAGATGTCGACTATCCCAGGCGGATGGAAGGTAAACGGATGATCCGTTGTCAAAAAGAGAATGGAAGTAGGTGTAAGATAAAATTCCATACCCATTATCAATAAATTTCTGCTGTAACATCAGTTCAACACCATATGATTTCCCTTTGCCATTATAGGTGACAGCTTCATTTCCAAGAATTTCAAAATCACCGCCTTTGTTAGCTAGAGAGACGTTGTCATTAACGGATACAGGGTAATTGTTGTATTGCTTGTAAAAGCCCTCTAGAGAGAATAATAGCGCTGTATCAATAAAACTTTCGTAGCCTAGTACAAAGTGGTTGCTTTGAGTATACTCAAAGTTTGAAGCATTTATAAACTGCCCACCTTCCTGATATCCTAATACTGTTAAAGGAGGAAGCTTGAAATACCTTCCTAGGCTGCTGTTAATTTTAGATTTTTCACCTATAGCATAACTCATCGATATACGCGGTGAAAATGCTGTTTTGTGATTTTGTTGATAGTTGGTGTAGTCGAGTCTAAAACCAGTGGACAACTCCAGTTTACTATCGAAGTAGCTTTTAGATACTTGAGAAAAAAGTCCGTTTTGAAAAAAGTTTAAAGAATTAAAAGAAATCAAATCCGTACTCGTTTCTAATTCGTGATGGTTGACAATATTTTTTAAGTTTCCACCCAGACTCAGTTTGTAGTCGTTCAGATATAATGTAGCATTGTATCGCAATTGCAAATAACGCTCGTCAAAGAGATTGCTGTAAAGAAGCCCTTTTTGATTAACATTGTCACTGTATCTTGAAAAATTATTGATTTTGTTATTGAAACTAGCAGATAGTAAACTGTTACCTTTCAGCTTTGTAAACTGACGTTTCCAATTGACACCTATATTATTAGTGTTTTGTTCTATAAAAGGAACTTGTTGAGCAGTGGCTATTTGATCAATCATATCACTTTGTGGAGCCACAACACTAAATTCATCAATGGATCCTAGACCAATGATGGTTAGTTCATTTTGACGATCAATTGATTTAGATAATTTAAATTGATAATCCCAATAATCAGGACGTATGGGTAAACCGATGATTTCAAATAAAAACTGCAAATAACTTCTGCGAATCGAGGCAATGGCTGTTATGGGGCGTTCTTTTGATTTGTCAGTCAGGGGTCCCATAAATGTCAGTGCAGTTTCACTAGCACCAACACGGATATTGTAGTGTTTTTTATCAGTGGGTGCTTGACGTTGTTTGAAGTTTAAAACTCCCGACAAGGCATTGTCTGTTGAGGCTAGAAAGGATGAGGTATTGAGTGTTACTTCATCTATAAAAGAAACGTTGAGCATCCCTGCAGGTCCACCAGAGCTTCCTTGAGTACTGAAATGATTGATAGCAGTCAGTTCGATACCATCCATAAAATAAACGACCTCATTTGGTGCACCTCCACGAATGATGAGGTCATTTCTGAAACCACCAATAGAAGGGGCTACTCCCGGGAGCGACTGAGCTACACGAACCACATCGTTATTACCTCCAGGATAATTGGCGATTTCTACTGCCGAGAGTGTTTGTGTAGACAGAGGTGTTTCTTTTTTGCGATAAGAAAAAT
>Ga0181592_10005361_pt1 | contig 10542 bp, 15 predicted proteins | sample 071ome_20_FD_133755 | JGI IMG/M metagenome (GOLD analysis project Ga0181592, IMG submission 133755) | Coastal salt marsh microbial communities from the Groves Creek Marsh, Skidaway Island, Georgia - 071412BT metaG (megahit assembly) | ecosystem: Environmental > Aquatic > Marine > Intertidal...
TCTGATGTTATAACGCAAGCCATATCATACTCTTCACATAATTCCTTAATCTTCAATGAATCTGTTGCCACGTAAACATCATCTAAAAACTCTTTTGCCCTTCTATAAACCCTCACAAGCATAGGGACGCCATTGATCTTGGCAAGCGGTTTGCCAGGGAACCTTGTAGACTTATATCTAGCTGGAATAATTGCTGCCACGGTTTTGTCGAATTCTTCACTCATAATTTTCCTCTCTTGTATTCATCGGTTCGTATTTCTTTCAGTCTGTCCCACAGGAGACTAATATCTATATTCTTCTCATCTGCTTCAATGGCATATTTGGGGTGTAAACCTAAGACCCCTGTCATCTGATAATAAGTCAAATTTCTTGTTTGCATACTCAACAGGTAGTCCCTGTGTTTTTCTATAAAATCCAAAATTGGTTCTGCTTTGTAACCTTCATCTGTTTTTTCAGACAAATATAATAACAGCAATTCAAGATTTAAGTTACCAGCCCCTCGGCCAAGCCCCAAAATTGTACCATCTAAAATGTCCACTCCCCTATCAATTGCATGAAGAGAGTTTTGAAAAGCAGACTGTATGTTATTATGAGGATGGAAACCTATTTTGGGTTTGTATTTTTTCATAATTTCAAACCCAAAATCCATTACTTTTCGATCTATGCTACCAAAGCTATCAGCAATATAAATATAATCAATAAATTCACATTTCTCCATAACCTCTTTCAATTCGTTCTCGCTATACGAAGGGAAGTTCATTAATTGAAGCGAAACTTCAAATCCTTTCTTCTTAATTTCTTGACACATTGGAATAGTATCTAATATGTCTTTTTTGTGGCATGCTATCCTAACTAAATCTATATTGCTTTTAGCTCTTTCTGGCAAATTAGGCTCAAATTTACCAAAGTCAATCATAACTGCAATCTTTGATCGCTTCTTGTCGCCTGTAATTATTCTTAAATAGTCATCAGTAAGACACTTGAACATTCCAGCACCCAAGTTCTCTTCACTGGGATAAATAAATCCCAGTTCGATATACTCGACTCCAGAGGAGGATACAGAATTATATAAATCTTGAGCAATTTGCTTTGAAAATTGCCAATTATTTATGTACCCTCCATCTCTGAGGGTGCAATCAAGAATCTGAGTTTTGCCATTTACCATTTCCAGCGATTAGCCTTTCTACTTTCTATGTAGTCTAAAACATTTAACAATTTATCAACATGCTCAACATCAGGGTAGTCTTCCTTGCCCCTAAAATTGTATCCCAAAAAATTAACCTTGACATTCTGGCTGACATGATAATCAGATGGCATGTCGCCAATAAATAAAACATTCCTAGGAGGCAAGCCTGTGCTTTCAAGAATCTTTTCAAAATGTTGCTCTTTCTTGTCTGGGGAACCGAAAACAGCGTCGAATAAATGCCTCATACATTTCTTCCTTAATATCTTATTTATTTCTTCCTCTGGAGTTCCAGTAGAAATGAATATAGGCATTCTCTTACCAACCTCCATAATAACAGAATCTGCCCCAGGGTACAATGGCATTTTTACAATCTTATCTTCTACTAATTTTGAATATATATTAGCTCTTTCTTCAACAAAATTAGGATCAGATATTCCCTGTTTCTCCATGACGTATTCGGCTGTAACATACCTAGTAGTATGATGCTCCTTATGATATGCCAATACATGATCAGCAAAATCTTCTCCAAAATCTGCATAACACTCTTTCATGGCGTCAAACTTCAAGTCTACGGAATCTATCAGAACACCATCAAAGTCAAAAACTACTGATTTAATTTCTGCTGGCATAAAACTCTCCTTATTAACTTAATAGTCGGAAAGTTTAGAGATATCGTAGAACTCCCTAAATATTGTAGGGGTAATTATGGAAAACTTTATTCCATAAGATGATATAGATCGCAATGCATCGTAAACACGCATGTCTTTCTCTTCGCATATTTCTTTTGTGTTTTTATCAGTAAGACCCTTGCCATAGAAGTGCTGAGATGTCTCTCCGTCTTTTAAACTAGCCCAGTTATGATAGGTATATCCATCCATACCAGCTATGTATATATTGTCGAATCCTAAAATATTAGCAATAATAATAGAAAGACATCCCGCTGTCCTAAAAGTACCGTAGATATGCTTTGAGGTCACCTTCAATATAACCCTCTGTTTATCCGTATAGGGTACAGAAAAATACTTCTTAGGCCATACGCCTTGAATGACATCTTTTTTGATGTTTGATCCAAAAAGAACTATAGAAGATGAATCTATATTAGCTCCAAACTCCTTAAGTCTTCCCGTATTAGTCCACAAATGATAATCTGGCACATGAAATTGCACAGAATTGTTTATGCCTATAGTTTTAAGATTATTATCTTCAATAAATTTCTTGACCTTATCTCCATAATCTTCTAGGGTCCCCCCCGCCCCAAGTATTAGTACAGAGTTCCCCTTCTCAGAATCTTTTATATCAAATATTGTTTTCATATCTTCTTTAGCTTGCATTTTATTTTGTGGATTTCTAAGAAGGTCGCCACAGAGCAACGATGGTGTCCCTCAAAAATTTCATATGTCATATTGAACTCGTTAATTACTATCGGCGCATTTAAAATAATAGGAGGATTAGATATTCCGTTCTTCTTAATGTCTTTATATAGATCTATAAACTTATCGATTTTTTCCCTAGTCCAACCATCTGACTTGCCATACTTTTTATGCATTTGATAGTATGGCGTTTTTTGTATCCTCTCTGGTAGCCTGCCACCATTTTCCTCAAATTGCTTAAGCAAAGCAACATGTGGAGAATATTTCATATTCAAATAGTCTTTGAGACTGACATTAGTACAGACTTGTTGCCAAAACTTGAACCTGTCTGGATTATATTGTGCATGAAGCAAGCTTGTAGGCAATTCCTGCATGGCATATGGGAGTTTATCTATTTGTTTCATCTTTAATCTAAAACTCACTTCAACATTCCATATACTTTCCTAAAATCCATGAGAGAAATATTCAATGGCCTTTTCCAAAAGACATACTGGAAACTCAATTGATCTCTCCAACTGCCATTCTCAATCTCGTGATACCACTCCTCCATGAATTTCGTCTGATTATCTATACCGTGTTTTCTTACTATAACCCCTCCTGCTGTAAGACCATTATTCATAGGATACCCTTCTGCAATATACCTATCCATTTGAGCCCTAATGGTACTCTCATGATCTTTCTTTATGTTAATGCACAATTCAGCCTCATCGTAGACGCAACTCCTTTTATGGTGTTTCATCATCGCAATTTGATGATCGCCAAGTTGATTTTTTACAAATTTATCAAAGTCAATTCTAGGATTGAATCTAGCATCTAAGTAAACAGATAGATCGTATTCTGGAAGATACTTATCGTTTAGTATTTTTACCTTTCTAGAGAATTTACGAGACTCTGCATCAGGCTCTACATATCTTATATCCCATGTCTTAGATTTCAGTTTATTATTATCTGTTAGAAATATATAATCCCAACCAGGAGTAATTAACTCTGGCTCTCTAATAACATCTAGCCCAAAACATGCTGTATATACTGCCTTTTTCAAATCGTGTCCATAAAGTATTCTTTGAATTCCCCAATCTTTGCCTTGCTAGAATGATCTAGATTCCAGTGGAATATAGTAGCGCCCGCATCGTCTAGATCGCTAACTAATTTGTCATGAATTTTTCTATCTAAATTAATTTTCTTCCAATGCCACTGGATATAAAACTGATGAACATAATCAAGCGTGCCATCTTCTATCATTTTGTTTAACACTTCATATTCAGCACCTTCAATATTCATTTTTACACAAATAAAATCTTCTGGACTGAAAGTGTCTTTTATCCATTGGCTAAAATCAATGCCTTTTACCATAGTTGGATTATCTTTGTCTAGCTTCCCTGTGCGCTTTTCCTTGATAAGAGAACTTGATTCTGTATATTTCCCGCTGCCCATATACATGGGAATTTCGTCCTCGTTAATCCATACTGCTCTATTTAAAACGGTTAGCCAAGGGCTCTCCTTCTGGAGCTTGTCAACTAATACAGGATTACACTCAAAGGCAAATTGCTCAAAGTCACAACCTCTAGGATGGGTATTCCTAAAGAATTTTGAAGAAACCCCCTCCCAAGCACCACAATCAATAAATACACTTCTTTGCATGTTAAATTCCTTTTAGTCTTCTTTGGTGATATCATCCCCAGAATGTTTATTTTCTTCCCACCAGCCTTCATCATATCCCTTTTTGTACTGAATTAGCTTATTATTCATCTTTTTAGCCATTCCATAAGCTTCTTTCAGCTTAGGAATTAAAGGATCATTTTCGTCCCTATTCTTTAATTCCCTATAAATTTCCCTATGCACCTCACAAATAGTCCTAAAAGGCACAGGCTTATTGTGGTCTATTGTTGCCATCTTAATTTCTCCAGTTCAAATGTTTGGTTGTCTTCCTGAAAACTCCCACGCCATAATAATACGGGAATGTAATGAATTCACCTCTATCTAAATAGTTCTCTTTAATGTAAATAGCTGTTTTATATGTGTCATGGCAATATTTTTCGTTAAGGCATTCTTCATTGGGAGGCCAAACATCATGTAATAAAATAAACCCATTATCTTTGACCAATGGGAATACATTCTCAAAGTCCTGCAAACTTGCTTCATAGCTATGGTCTGCATCGATGAATACCATATCAAAATATTCTGACTTACCTTTCATCCTTTCAGTAAGGAACTCTGTTGTAGTGCAGCAATGCCACTCTCTGTTTGGTACGTCTTTAATGTAATCTGCTGATCTCCTATCGATGTCAACTGCATAGGCCTTTTTTGCAAATGGTGCTATAGCTTTGAAATTAGCTCCGTTTCTAATTCCAAGCTCTAAGTATGTATCAAATCTTCCAGCTAAGTGAAGACCTTTGGCTACTGGCCTGATCATAAGGGTATGATCGTATTTAGTGTAAGGTAAAAATTCTTTTCCCATGTTTATCTCCAAATTAAAACGAATAATCAAAATATTCTAAATCTTTTTTACAAACTTCTTTAACAAAATCTACAGTTTCATCCAAATAGTATTTATGATAGGTTGCTCTTTTCTTTGTCCTATTAAGATGAGATATTGAATTAGTCATGCCCACTTGATCGCAAATATACTGAAAACCTTCGCCCATATTCTCAACCTTTCCAATGAAATCCATCTGCATAATACCATCGCTAGATGTAAGCCTATCATATTGGTTAAACATGTCTCCATCCTCTGTATAAAAGTTCTTAACAAAAGTCAGAAAATCTTCTGGGGTTTTATCTCCTTTGCAATAATCTCCATTGTATCTCTTATTCCTCTCTGGAGTACTCATTACAAAAAGGTATCTAGAAACCAACCTGTCATAAGGGTTCCTAACAAAAGCGAACTTATAATAATCTTCCCATTTTTCTGGGGTTAATTTATGCTTATCCAAATTAGCCATAACCTTAGAAGCAGTCAAGGCTAATCCTATTTCCTTGTAACAATAAGGCTTTAGGGCATTTGACAAAGAAGTGGAGGCGTTCTTCCTCATTCTAATGCAGATGAACTTTTTCTTATTAGATATCATTTTGTTGCCCTATATATGCTTCTATTCTTTCTTTCCAAATTGAACCCCATTCTCCATCGAGGGGGTGATTCCTAGATGCCTGCTTATGCGTAATGAATAACTCTTTATTATAATGCCATTCTGCCATATGAGCAGGTTTCTGCTTACACTTCTTTTTTTGCTTACTATTTAGATATGGCAACCTAACGCCTTGCCCATATATATACCTCGGCATTGTATGAGATGTATATCCAGCCTTTTTCGGAGCCAGAGGGAGGAGCCATCCAGTGTCACACTTAATCGTAACACCTGCTGGAACCCCCATATGCCTTGCTATTTCAGGATCAACAATTTTGCTTTTTGCAACTTTTTCTGTGCCCTTAATCACCTTTGGCCTGAAATCTAAAAGCCCTTGATCTACTACCTCTTTCTTTGTGCAAAAGAAAAATACGTTGGGGAATCCCTGATACTTATCTTTTTCATCCACACCCCATCCAGTGCCAAAGAAACCATGCCCCATTACATTGTCAACAACAATATCATCCCAGTCTTGATATAGAATCGCCATATCAACATCTACAAAAACAACAATGTCAGATTCTATATAATCAAATGACTGATGAATAGCCATTGCATGGTTAAGGGAATTCTGGCCGTAGTCTTTAGATGTGCATACTACCTCCCATCCTTTTGGCGTCTCCTTCTCGTCAAAATGCTGGACACACTTATAGTTTAGCTCGTGTTTACCAGAGGCGAAACGATCCATAGTTTCTTTAAGGAACTCTGCGTAAGGCACAGAGTTGGAACATAAAAATGTAATGATATCTATTTTCATGATATAAAGGCTATCTTATTGTTCCTGTGTAGTTTGATTTCATTAATAGCATTGCTCGTAATTCTATTCTGAATCTTAGTCAAGAAGGGACTCTGCCATTCTCCTGTCTTTTGAAAATTCTTGATTACGCTCAATGTAGATTCCTTTGGATCACACTTATAATCTAAGTCTTCAATAACGTAGTACCCCCCATCTTTAAGCCAGGGCATTAAAAAGATCATAGAAATTTGTTGATCGTATGGCCTATGGGAGGCATCATCTATGATTATGTCAAACCTTTTATAATTAAATCTCTCATTAATTTCATTAATTACATCTAGGTCTGTCTGTGATCCAACTACAAATTCTATACCGTTGTCATGTAACTTTTTCTTTATTTTTTCTACTTTGCCTTCGTAGTGATCTCCCTCAAATATGTCTAAGCCCATAATTCTTGCTTTGGTAAAGAATTCTCTCCACATCAAAAGGGAGCTTCCTTGACTAATGCCAAGTTCTAGCAAATTAATTTCTTTGTCGCGGAACTTGTTAAAGTATTTATTATAGGTGCTAATATACCTGTGCTTATATCCCTTGTCCGTATTATGTTTATTGGCTAATTCTTCTAGAGTTTTCATTCTTAGCTCCTATTGTCTAATATTTTACCAATTGGGTTTACAATTTCTCTTCCTTTATTCTTTAGATGCATAATATATACCTTCTTATCGCTGAGAAGAATTCTTTTTAAATCGTTAGGATTTGCATCTAACCTGTTGTATAGGTCACAATTATATAGACCTATTTTATATCCTAAGTCATCAATTATAACATTATTAGATATATTTTTATGACCATTTTTCTTATAATACCTCCAAACAAAAGCTGAAAGAAACATTTGATCACACCACCATCTCAGATTTTCCCTTTCCCATGTTTTATTTTTAGGCCTGTTAGAGGTAGCAGATTCTATCTGCTTAAACGCATCATCGTATTCTGGAAGATTCTTGTCGCCTCCATTCTGCATCGTATCAATAGCATATTGGCACATCTTTTTCCCAGATTCTGTTTGCTTTGAATGTATCACGCCTCCATTGGAAAATGCCCTGGCCTGACCAACTCTATCTTTAAAGTTATTCCTAACTGTTACTCCTAAATCAATATCCTGATTAAATATATGCCACCAATCATTTAAAAAGAAAGTATCAAAATCAACAAAAGATATTCCGTCACCAGAACCATCATTCTCATCGCTCATCAAAGAAAACTTAAGAAATTGCATCTTAGATTGAAATTCATTTTCATCAATAGGTTTATGTTCTATATTATTATCAGCAAGAACTGATATTTGATCTTTTGTTAAACCAGCGCCGTATACTACAAAGTTGCAATTTACAGCATCTCTGGTCCTTATGAACAACTTTCCATATTGGAAATAATCTTTGTCTGTATAGGATATGACTTTTCTCATAATAAACTCACCATTTTGTTATATGAAGCTTCTAGGGAATAATTATTAACGGCAAATTCTCTGCAAGCCTCTGGATTGTAGCCTGCCAATAATTCTTCTGCTCTAATAGCCATTGCTTTCTTTGGGCTAAACTTGCAATTTACTCCCTCTTTGAAATAAAACTCATTTGCTGGAGCAGTATTGGTGTAAAGAACAGGCAATCCACACATCGTCATTTCCAAGAAAGACTGAGGAAATCCCTCGGCAGGATGTTCCGTCATAAGTATGCCGATTTTAGCCTTGGGTATTAACTCCTTAACTTCTATTGGCCCACTGAAAGGAGTAGTTACACAATTATGTTTTGTGCTTATTTTGTCCTTGTGTTTGTCTCCTCCTATCCAAAGTATCCTTCTTCTCTCATCTACAATGTTTAGTGTTTTCAAAAAGTACAACTCATTTTTATCTGCCCTTCGACCCATTAACAAATAGTCATATTCTTTTTCGCCCCCATTAGGAAGCCAAAAGTTTTGATCCTTTCCCTTGAAGAAGACCTTAGCGTTGCCGCCACATTTCTTAGCCCTTTCAGGAGTGTCTACCAAAGAAACATCGCAATACTTGTTAGTGCAATTAACTGCATTGCAAGAGTAATATAACTTTTTATTCTTTATCCTCTTTACAATTTTACTATCTCTATTAGGATCGTGCTTTACTACCCATACAATTGCATCTGGTTGAGAATTAACATACTTTATAATATTATCAGCGTTGATCATGCTTTTTTCCCAAGACAACTTAACATTTTGAGGAGAAAGATATATAATTTCTCCAAATGCTTTTGCATAATCTCTGTAACCACAAGTACACTTGCCGTCAATCATCATCTGCTGTTTGCCATTGTGCTGATTAGACCATGGACCATATAAAACTATTAATTTAGGCATCATTTTTTCACCCATGCATTAAAGTGAGCTTTTTTATCTGGTCGTTTAAAACCAGACTTTTCTATCCATTCTCTGCCTATATCTCTAACAATAGGCTTATTACCATGAACCATAATGGATTTCTTATTCAATTCGTATTTTGTTATTCTAGTATCTCTTAGCTGTATCTCAGGATTTAATGAAGAGTCTAATTTACCAGCTATCTGCGAATATAGCTTTCTTTTAATTATGCTAGGAGAAAGCGCCATTTTATTATAGTCATAATTATAAGCCCTAAGCACACACTGAAGGCAATTGGGATTCTTTTTCATAGATTGCATAATAACATCCAGATTAACTGGCTTAGTCAATAACCAGTCATCTTCTAAATTAAATATGAAAGCAGCGCTAGAAAGGCTCCATATGGTATTAATCGCAGTAGTAAAATTGGGCTTTTCGGGAAGCGAGGCAGTTACTTTACCAAAATATTTCTTAGCAATATCAACTGCCTCTTCTCTTTTTTCTGATGATGGCAGAGGATCTACATTAATAACAAGATCGCAATCTTTGAGCCTTATGCCCATAATATTATCATTGAAAGAAGAATATGTTCTATCCAACACTTCAGGTCTATTTGTAGCAGTAGTAGTAAATGTTATGCTCATTTTAACCCCGTAATTTTGCTAGCGCTGATGACTTCCCAAAAATAGCTCTGTGACATTGCATAAGATCATCTTGTGTTACAAAGTCAACAAATTTCTTATTGTCTAAATAATTTTCATATCTATTTAAAACTTGCATTTCTGAAGGCTTTCCTTGGTATTGAAATCCATCAAAAGAGCTGCCATTTCCATACATAGGAACTTTGCCTATGCACTCTTTGTCCATATACTCTGCAAGACCTAGCTTTTCGGCAATAGTTTTTCTATATTCATGTGACGTAAACCATTTATCATAGACAATAAAAATAACATTAGGATCTTCTAAGTAGCTGCAATGCTCGCAATACATATTTTTTGCTTCTTCTGACATTGCACCTACGCTTTTAGTGATAGATGGCTTAGTCTCAACAGATTTTAATCTGCTTGCAAAAAGATTAAAATGATTACGAACAACAACTATATTAGTAATGTTGTCTCCTCTGTATCCATAGACTTCTTTTCTTATATTTTGATTTATTCTTTTTTGCGCAGAAGAAATCTTTAAGTCTTCTGAATTAAATACTATATAATCTGAATTTAACTTCGATCTCCTATGCCCTTTTTTGTGTCTCTTTTTTAAATCCTTATAATATTGCCTAGTATCATCTGTAATGTTATTAATTAAATGATGATTCTCACTAGGAATAAGAGAAAAGAACCATTCCATAACGGCATGGTGCCCACTTCTCCTCATCGCCATAAAAAAGTATTCTTCATTTTTCATAGTTTAAATATCTCCAACATCTTCTTCATATTTTCTTCCCTACTTCCGATTGTTTCTTTAATATGTTTTGGCCCAAGGCTTTTAAATGGCTTTACAATTTCGGCTGGGCACGATCTTACAATTTGACTTATTTCTTCCACTTTATCTTCTTGTGCGTCTTCAGTATCATACTTGTAAGAGAATAGATCATAATCACTTGTCCCATTTCTAGGATGACTATTGGTTAACAAGGCACACCCGCAAAGCCCTGCTTCCATTGGGGGGTTGTGAAGCCCTTCAAGGGTCGAAGTTGATACCCAATATTTGATGTTATTATACCAATCTTTTTGCTGTTCA
>Ga0181592_10005363_pt1 | contig 10539 bp, 11 predicted proteins | sample 071ome_20_FD_133755 | JGI IMG/M metagenome (GOLD analysis project Ga0181592, IMG submission 133755) | Coastal salt marsh microbial communities from the Groves Creek Marsh, Skidaway Island, Georgia - 071412BT metaG (megahit assembly) | ecosystem: Environmental > Aquatic > Marine > Intertidal...
GGCCTATTTCAGTTCCGAGGCAGTCTTCAAGCACCGCAGCGATCTGATCAAAGAGCACCTGCCGCGGCCCGCTGGGGGCTAAAAGCGCGCGCCTGCGGGATCAGACCTATGGCGCGCGGCTTTGCATGTTTTCCGATCGGGCTTTCGCCCGATGGATTTGAGTATTTTAGGTAAGATGAAGTCAGTAGGTGACTTTTTTCGGAGCACCGGTCGACATATCCGTGCCCATGTGGGGCTTTTTGGCGGTTTTCCATGCGCCAAAGCCGCCTTCCATATGGGCGATCTGTTTGAAGCCGCCGTTTTCAATGGCCAGTTTGGCGACACGGCCCGAGCGCATGCCAGAACCGCAGTGGAACACGATGCGCTTGTCGGACTGACCGGGAAGTTTGTCGGCACAGAAAAATGACATAGGCAGCAAAAGCGCGCCTTCGATATGTTCGAACATGAATTCTTGCGGGGTACGCACGTCGATCAGGACGATCTCGTTCTTGTCAAAAGCTTCTTGAACCTCGTCTACTGTCCAGGTTTCCAGAGTGGCGTCGCCAATGTTTTCCGTTTTCATATCCTGTCCTTTTCATAAAAAACCGCGTTCCCCTTAGATGGGAGAACGCGGCGGTAAAACAAGTGCAAAACCTGGAATATTTATCAGGCACCCGAGTCGATGATTGCTTTGGCAAGAATCGGAACGGTCTGCTGGTTCAGGCCTGCGATGTTGATGCGCGAGTCGCCGACCATGTAGATGCCGTGCTCGGTTTTCATTTTCTCGACCAGTTCAGGTGCGATACCCAGCCGCGAGAACATGCCGCGGTGTTGGCCCACAAACGCGAAGCGGTCAGAACCTGAGAGACGCTGAAGCTCGCCGGCCAGTTGTTCACGCAGACCCAGCATCGAGATACGGACTTCTTCCAGTTCGGCCTGCCAATCGGCGCGTAGTGCATCGTCGTTCAGGATTGTGCTGACCAGACGGGCACCGTGGTCGGGCGGGAAGGAATAGTTCTGGCGGTTCAGGTGGGCCAATGCGCCTTGGGTGACTTTCTGAGTTGCATTGGTTTCGTTGATCGCCATCAGGATGCCCGTGCGTTCACGATAGATGCCGAAGTTCTTCGAGCAGCTGGCTGCGATCAGGGTTTCCGGCAGAGAGGTGGCGATCAGGCGCACGCCAGCGGCGTCTTCTTCCAGACCGTCGCCAAAACCCTGATAGGCGATATCGATCATCGGGGTCGCGCCGGTTTCTTGCAGTACGTTCACGACTTCCTGCCATTGGATCAGGTTCAGGTTGGCGCCTGTCGGGTTGTGGCAGCAGCCGTGCAGCAGGACCAGATCGCCCTTTTTCGAGGTTTTCAGGTCTTCGATCATCGCGTCGAAATCAACCCCGCAGGTCGCTTCGTCGAAATAGCGGTAGGCGATGGTTTCGATGTTCAGATGCTTCAGAATCGTCACGTGGTTCGGCCATGTCGGGTTCGACACGAAGACGCGCCCCGACGGGTTGGCCATTTGCAGTAACTCAAACGCCTGACGTACAGCGCCGGTGCCGCCGGGGGTGGCAACGGCCGAAATACGGTCGCGTTCAATCGAGCCGCCAAGGACCAGCTTGATCATGGCGTCCGAGAACGCCGGATCACCGGCCAGACCGACATATGATTTCGAGGTTTGCTCTTCCCAGACTTTCATCTCGGCGGCTTTGATCGCGCGCATGACGGGGGTGACGCCTTCGGCGTTTTTGTAAACGCCGACGCCAAGGTCGATCTTGGTGTCGCGCGGATCAGCGGCATATTCCTGCATCAAGGCGAGGATTTTGTCAGCGGGAAGCGGTTTAAGGTTGGTAAGCATTAGGTGTCTCCGGTGGCGACGGGCAGGGTGGGGAAGGCCCCCCATTCGGCCCAGGACCCGTCGTAAAGGGCGTGGTCTTTCTTGCCGATGCGTTCAAGGGCAAGGTTGATGATCGCGGCGGTTACGCCTGATCCGCAAGAAGTGATAGCAGGTTTCGACAGGTCCACTCCGGCGGTTTCAAAGGCGGACTTAAGCCCGCCGACATCCTTCATGGTTCCGTCTTCATTCAGAAGCTCGGTGAACGGTACGTTCTTCGATCCGGGTATGTGACCCGAGCGTAGCCCTTCGCGCGGTTCAGGCACGTCACCGCGAAAGCGCGCTGCCGAGCGGGCGTCGATGATTTCGTGGTCTTTCAACTTGGCCGCGGATGAAACTTGCGTAACATCTTTAACCAGCCCGTTGTGGCGCTGTACGGTCATGTGACGGTCGCGGATGATCGGGGGCATGTCTTCGGTCGGATGACCCTCGGCAACCCATTTTTGAAATCCGCCATCCAAAACGGCGACGTCTTTTTTACCCATCAGGCGGAACAGCCACCAGACGCGCGCTGCCGAGAAAATTCCGGCACCATCATAGACAACGATCTGATGGCCGTCGCCCACGCCCAACGCCCGCATGCGGGACATGAATTTTTCAACCGGCGGCACCATATGGGGCAGTTCCGAGCGCTGATCGCTATTGTCGTCAATGTCGAAATATCGCGCGCCGGGGATATGTGCGGCGTCATATTCGGCCTTACCGTCGCGGTTCATGTTGGGCAGATACCAAGAGGCGTCCAGAATCCGAAGATCGGGGTATTTCAGATTTTTCGCCAGCCAATCTGTTGAAACAAGTGTTTGCGGATCGTCCTGCATCATGGAATCCCCCTGAGTTTCGGTTCAATCCTTGCCTACAACCAGCCCCTCTTAAGGGCAAGCCTCACTCGCCATGGCGAAGCAATCTTTGCTTCTGACGGTTCCAGTCGCGTTTGGCTTCGGTCGCACGTTTGTCGGCGTTTTTCTTGCCCTTTGCGATCCCGATTTTCAGTTTCGCTATGCCCTTGTGGTTGAAGTAAAGAACAAGGGGCACAAGAGTCATGCCCTTGCGCTGTGTGTCTGACCACAAGCGAGCCAAATCCTTGCGCGAGACAAGCAGTTTGCGGCGGCGGCGTTCTTCGTGCGGAAATGTTTTGGCCTGCTCGTAGGGGGCGATGTAGCAGTTCACCAGCCACAGCTCTCCGTCTTCGACGGCGGCATAGCTTTCAGCAATATTGCCACCGTTTTTACGCAGAGACTTCACTTCAGAGCCGACAAGGATGATGCCGCACTCCAGATCGTCCTCGATGGCATAGTCGTAGCGAGCACGACGGTTTTCCGCGATCACTTTGTAGTTTGGGTCTGACTTTGGTTTGGCCATTGGTCCAGTTTTCTGCCCGCTTCAGTACGAAACGGGCTGTTGTCAGTTCAAAGGATGCCCGCGTGTTGCATCGCTGCTTTGATCGCAGCCTTGGTACCATCGGTCAGTCCGACTAAAGGCAGGCGGACCTCTTCGCTACACATGCCCAGTAGGGACAGGCCGTATTTTGCGCCAGCAAGACCCGGTTCGATAAAGATCGCTTCATGCAGAGGCATCAGGCGGTCCTGATACTCAAGCGCTTTGGCGTAGTCTCCGGCCAAGGTTGCTTCTTGGAATTCGGCGCAAAGCTTTGGTGCGACGTTCGCGGTGACCGAGATGCAGCCGACGCCACCGTGGGCATTGAAGCCCAATGCTGTCGCGTCTTCACCAGACATCTGAACGAAATCCGCACCACAGGCTGCGCGCTGTTGCGAAACGCGGGCAATATCACCGGTGGCGTCTTTGACGCCGATGATACGCGGCAGTTTGGCCAGTTCACCCATTGTGTCGGGCTTCATGTCGATGACTGAACGACCCGGAATGTTGTAGATCACGATCGGCAGGTTGCTGGCGTCATGCAGCGCGGTGAAATGCGCGATCAGACCGGCAGCGGTGGGCTTGTTGTAATACGGGGTCACAACCAAAGCTGCATCTGCGCCAACACTTTCCGCGTGCTGGATCAGGCGGACACCTTCAACGGTGTTATTCGAGCCCGCACCTGCGATCACAGGAATGCGGCCAGCGGCGGCTTTGACCACCTCTTCAATGACCAATTCATGCTCGCGGTGGCTGAGCGTCGGGCTTTCGCCGGTGGTGCCGACCGGAACCAGCCCGTGGCTGCCTTGGTCGATGTGCCACTCTACCAGTTTCTTGAGCGTATCCAAATCCAGCTCGCCGTCTTTGAACGGCGTGACCAATGCGGGAAAAGATCCTTTGAACATGATACGCTCCTTGAGTTGTTGCGCCCCTTCGGGCCTTCGATTCGATGCGCGGACACTAGCCGCCCAAACCCCCTCTGCCAAGTTTGTGAGTTGTGCCATGGAACATCGCGGGTATGGTGGCGCTGTCTATCGGTATTTGGGGCTGAAATTGCAAGTCGTTCTGCGTGGTTTACTAAGTCTTCTGGTACTTTTGTGCACCGTTTTTTCCGGGGCGTCGATAGCGCAGACGCCGGCGCTGGAACGGGCTTTGGTTGAAATGCGGGCGTACCGCTGGGACATGGCCCTTGAAATCGCCGAACAAGACGGACAGATGGCCCGCGATATCATCGAGTGGCACCGCCTGCGTGCAGGGCACGGGACCTATGAAGAGGTCAAAGACTTTTTAGACCGTCGGCCCGATTGGCCTGGTCTGGATTTGATGCGAAAGAACAGCGAGAAAACGTTGGTCGGGCGTAGCGGGGCCGAGGTGTTGGCGTATTTCGATCAAACCGAGCCTCAGACACCAACGGGGGCGATCCTGTTGGCGCAGTCATTGAGACGAACGGGAAGGGAAGAGCAGGCCGCGGGTTTGATTTCCGATGTGTGGGTCCGTCAACCAATGAGCGATACCGAGTTTCAGGCAATCACCAAACAGTTTGCAACTGTCATTCAGCCCCTTGTGACCGAACGTTTGGATAGCATGTTATGGCAGGCCAACCACCCCGAAGTTACTCGCCTGTTGCCAATGGTTGATGGCGGGTGGCAGGCACTGGCCAATGCGCGGCTTGCTATGCGCGATGACAAAGACGGCGTCGATGCGCTTATCGCTGCCGTTCCGGCTGCTTTGCGCGATCACCCGGGGCTTGCCTATGAACGGTTTAAATGGAGGTTGCGGCGCGGGCGCAACGACGAGGCGCAGCAGATGTTGCGCACTCAAAGCGTCTCGGCTGCCGCATTGGGCAAGCCCGAGTACTGGGCCGCTGATCGCCGCAATATGGCGCGGGGGTTGATGTGGGACGGGCACGAGGATCTGGCCTATGAACTGGCCGCCAACCATCACCTGACGACCCCTGATGCGGACTATGCCGATCTGGAGTGGATCGCGGGTTACGTGGCCCTGAAGCAAAAGAACGATCCCGCGACGGCGGTTGGGCACTTTGCGCATTTGCTGGATGCTGTGGACGGTCCGATCTCGTTGGCGCGGGCGGGATATTGGCTGGGTCGGACTTATGCCGTGCAGGGTAAACAGGATGCGGCCCGTTTGGCCTATGAACAGGCCGCTGTACACAGCACCGCCTTTTACGGCTTGCTGGCAGCCGAAGCACTGGGGCGGGTGCCGCAATTCAACCACGCTTCGATCCCGCAAGACGCTTGGCGCAGCGCGGCCTTCACGCGCACCTCGACCTTTCAGGCGGGTCTGATTTGTCTGGCTTTGGACGAACTGTATCTGGCAGAACGGTTCTTTGTGCAGCTTTCAGAGTCTCTGGATGACACTGAACTGACCAAGCTTAGCCAGATGCTGGAACAGATGAACCAGCCGCATCTGGCGCTGCGGGTTGCCAAACACGGGGTCCGCATGGGCGAGCTGTCGCTTGAGGCCTATTTCCCGATCCACCCGATGTCCGCCTATAAACTGCCGGTGAGCCCCGAACTGGTGATGTCAATTGCCCGTCGGGAAAGCGAATTTGACCCCGAGGCTGTCAGCCGTGCCGGAGCCAAAGGTCTGTTGCAGCTAATGCCCGGTACCGCCAGTCAGATGGCGAAACAGCTGGGTTTGCCCGATGACAACCAGCGTCTGGTGACCGATTGGAAATACAACGCGGCGCTGGGCAGCGCCTATCTGGCCGAATTGGTCCAGAGGTTCGACGGTAATGTGGTGTTGGTCGCGGCAGCCTATAATGCCGGACCGAACCGTGCTGCGGAATGGGTGGAAACCTTCGGCGATCCCAGAATTTCGCGGTTGGATATCGTTGATTGGATCGAATCGATCCCCTACCGCGAAACCCGCAATTACGTCATGCGGGTTTCGGAAAGCCTGCCTGCATATCGGGCGCGTTTGGGTATTGTGCCGCCGTCCAGCACGTTTTCAGAGGAACTGGCCGGATCAACGCTTTACGCGCTCGCGCCATAAGGTGAACAAACCGGCGCAGACCACAACCGCGGCACCGATGGCGACGTTCAGCTCTAGGGTTTCGCCGAAGAACGTGATCCCGAAGAAGGACGCAAAGACCAGTTGCAGATAGGCAAAGGGTTGCACTGCGCTGGCCTCGGCCACTTCATAGGTTTTGATCAGGGTGAAATGCCCCGTTGCGCCGGTCACACATAGGGCGGCCATCCAGACCCAATCTGTGGCTGTCATCGGCTCCCAGAACCAGATGCCGACGGCTGTGATGGCCACGGCTCCGACGGTGCCGGTCCAGAAGAACGAGGTGTTGGCGTTGTCTTTGCGGGCGGCAAAACGGGTTAACAGACCATAAAGCGCGAAGAGCAAGGCAGAGATCAGCGGTACGATAGCAGCGGGTGAAAACACCCCAAAGCCGGGTTCCAGGATGATCAGCACGCCGACGAAGCCGATGCCGATAGCGGCCCAGCGTTTCCATCCAACAGCCTCGCCCAAAACAGGGCCGGACAGCGCGGCAATCAACAGCGGGTAGCTGGTAAAGACCGCATGGCTTTCGACAAGACCCAGAAGCGTAAAGGCCAGAACCATGACGCAAATTTCTACCACAAGGATCAGCGCCCGCGTAATTTGAAGCATAGGCTGCGAGGTGCGCGCGGCGTTGCGCAGCCCACCGGCTTGGCGGCTGGTGATGGTCATCACAAAAGCGGCAAAGAACCAGTAGCGGATCATCACAACCATCAGCACGTTGTATTCCCCTGCTAAATGACGCGAGATACCGTCTTGCAGGGCAAAGATGAAGGTCGTGACAATCATCAGGATGACGCCCAGTCGGGCATTGGTGCTGCTCATTCAGGTGACTTTCTGGCAATGGTCATATGACGTTTGTGGCCGTAGCCTTTGATACGCTCAACTGTAAAGCCGGCATCCGAAAGGGCGCGCCGAACGGCCCCTGCGGCTGTGTATGTGGCGACTGATCCGTCTGGTTTTGTGTGATCGAATACCGCCTGCATCAAGTCGGCTTGCCACAGCTCGGGGTTTTTGGCAGGCGAAAATCCGTCAAGGAACCAAGCATCAAAACTGTCTTGCTGGCGCGGCACGGTTTGACGGGCGTCACCGACAATCATGCGAAAGTGCAGCGTGTCTGTGACCAGTTCGGTCTGCCCGTCCTGCATCGCAGCAAGAAGGAGATCGGCCAAAGCCGGATCGACCGGAAACTTGGCCAGACCGCGTGCCATGTCTTGGGGGGTCATCGGGAAGGCCTCGAAACTGGTGAAATGCAGCTGACCTTTTTGGCCGCTTTCGATCCATGCCTGCCATGCGGCAAGCAGATTTAGGCCGGTACCAAACCCCAACTCTCCGATATGAAACCCGTCGCCAAACCGTTCGGGCAGGTCATTGCCAGTCAGAAACACATGCCGTGTTTCTTCCAAGCCGTTCTCGAGCGAGAAATACGGGTCGTCAAATTGTGTAGAAACGGGCACGCCGTTTTCGTGCCATTCAAGCTTGGCCGACTGGTGTTGCATCCACAGAGTCCGTAAGGAGAACAAATCTGACGGGACCATGAAATGCTGGAAGGGTTTTGGCAATGGCTGATGTGACAATTCGGGGTGCGGGAATATTCGGCCTGTCCATTGCTTGGGCCTGTGTAGAGCGCGGCGCGAAGGTTGCTGTTGTTGATCCGAACGGTACGGGATCCGGCTCTAGCGGTGGTTTGGTTGGCGCACTGGCACCACACACCCCCGAAAACTGGAACGAGAAGAAAGCCTTTCAGTTCGACAGCCTGATCATGGCCGAGGATTTCTGGAAGCATGTGGATGAGGTCTCGGGGTTTACATCCGGCTACCTTCGCAGTGGACGCTTGCAACCCGTGCCGAACGATCATGCTTTAGAGCTGGCACATCAGCGGGCGGAAAGCGCCAAGACGTTGTGGCAAGGCAAGGCCGCGTGGAACGTCTGCAAGGCGGATCAGTTCGGGGACTGGGCACCGCAAACTCCGACGGGGTGGTTGATCCACGACACGCTGACCGCACGCATGTTCCCGCGGTTGGCGGGGGCATCGATTGTGCAGGCATTAAGGCGTCGCGGGGTTGAGGTGGTCACTGATGCACCGGATCAGGGCAAAGTCATCTGGGCGACCGGATACAATGGTCTTTTGGAAATGTCCGAACAGCGAGGTCGCTTGGTTGGGACCGGCGTCAAAGGGCAGTCGGCATTGCTGGCGTTTGATGCGGCAGAGAAGCCCCAGCTTTTTGCAGATGCCCTGCACATCGTCCCGCATGAAAACGGCACAGTGGCCATTGGCTCCACCAGCGAGCGCGAGTTTGACGATCCGTCCTCGACCGATGCGCAATTGGATGACGTGCTTGATCGCGCATTCACGGCGTTTCCGGTGCTCGAAGGGTCCAAAGTCATCGAACGCTGGGCGGGTGTCCGCCCCCGCGCCAGAACCCGTGCCCCGATGATTGGGGAACATCCCTACAAGCCCGGTCAGTTCGTCGCTAACGGAGGCTTCAAAATAGGTTTCGGAATGGCCCCGAAGGTGGCGCAGGTCATGGCTGATCTGGTTTTGGAAGGCAAAGACACTATCCCCGACAGCTTCCGCCCCGAGGCAAATCTTTAGGCGCAGGCGGTTGCCTCGACGCACAGCCGCCCGTCGGCACCGCGCACCCAGAGGAATTCGTCTTTCTGGCAGAACGAAACCGTTTCCCCGCACATCACGGGCGATTTGGCACGGAACTCGAACCGGCTGAGGCTGCCGAACGTGTCGCTGGCTAAAAGCATCAGGGTTTGCGCCAGCAAAGGTCCGTGGATCACCAGATTGTCGTAGCCTTCCACATTGCGGCAATAGTCCAGATCGTAGTGGATGCGGTGGCCATTGAAGGTCAGCGCCGAGTAGCGGAACAGATCGGTTGATGTGAAGCTGCGAGTTCGGCAAATCGTTTCATCGGTCGCGGCGTCCAGCGAGGCGACCTTTGGGGCGCTGGGATCAGGATCGTTCAGGTAGACCAGATCCTGAAGGTCGGTGACACAAAGCTCTCCGTTCTGATGAATCTCGTGTTTCAGTTTTACAAAGCCCATTGGCCCACGTTTTCCGTGCTTGATTTCCGCGCTTTCAAGCGACGAGGTTTTTTGGGCGGGCTCTCCTGCGACCAGTGGTTTATGAAACCTTAATTGCCCGCCAGCCCACATGCGGCGCGGCAGTCCCAGATCGGGGATCAGACCATCCTGCCCGACGGCAGGGTGCCCGTCGCGCCCTAATGCGCCGTTGGGTTTGGGATCCCAGAAATAGATCTGGTGGAAAAACGGCGGTAGTTCCTGCGCGACGACGTACTGGTCAATGCCCAAAAGGATGCACAAAGCATTTGCGCGGGCAGGGTCTAGCGGGTCGGTAATCGTCGGGTTAGTGTCCATTCCGGTTGGTTATCAAACAACACAGTGTGAGGTAAATACCATGCCACCAAAACTGACGTCATTGGACCATCTGGTGCTGACGGTGCGCTCTATTGATGAAACAGTCGCGTTTTATCAGGGCGTTTTGGGGATGAACGCAAAACAGTTTCCGGCCGCAGACGGAACGGTTCGATGGGCTTTGTCCTTCGGTCAACAGAAGATCAACCTGCATGAAAGCGGGTCGGAGTTTAAACCCCATTCTGAAACGCCCGTGCCCGGATCGGCAGATTTGTGTTTTCTATCGGATACCGAGTTATCAGATTGGCAGGGTCATTTGGATCACCATGGCGTTGCGGTGATTGAGGGACCGGTTGCGCGGTCAGGTGCGATGGGGCCAATCCGTTCAATCTATATCCGTGATCCGGACAAAAACCTGATCGAGATTGCGAACACGGTTTGACGGCGATAATCCACCAAAAAAAGGTCGGTGTTACAGGTTTGAAACCAAATGTGCCTTGGGGTCTTCGACGTTTGCGGGCAAGAGAAGGGTCAGGAAAACAAGGCTGGGAAATGCTCGTTAATCAAGTTAGACGGGGTGGGAATTAATTGAGCACTGATTTGAATATGCGTTTATCACTGATTGTCCTGGCCGCTGGTCAAGGAACGCGGATGAAATCCGCACTTCCGAAAGTTCTGCACGAGGTCGCTGGCGCTTCGCTTGTGTCACATGCGATCCGTTCGGCTGATGAGCTTACACCGGAACGTATTGTTGTGGTTGTAGGTCACGGGGCGGAAAAGGTCGGCCCTGCGGTCGCAAAGGAATTTCCCAAAGCGGAAACCGTTATTCAGGCTGAGCGTTTGGGAACGGCCCATGCCGTCGATCAGGCCCGCGCTGCGCTGGAC
>Ga0181592_10005377_pt1 | contig 10527 bp, 7 predicted proteins | sample 071ome_20_FD_133755 | JGI IMG/M metagenome (GOLD analysis project Ga0181592, IMG submission 133755) | Coastal salt marsh microbial communities from the Groves Creek Marsh, Skidaway Island, Georgia - 071412BT metaG (megahit assembly) | ecosystem: Environmental > Aquatic > Marine > Intertidal zone...
ACAGTTTTACCCGTGTTGTAAAAAGTATCACAGAGAGCCCGGACCTGATCGATGGCGCGTCGGTCGGGAACATCGCGACGCGCGCGCTCGCACTCGCACGCGCGTCCGCTCGCACGTTCGTTCGCTCGCGCATCCATGGCGTCGTCCCTCGTTCTCGCGCGTCGCGCGCGCGCGGTCGCTGCGCGTCGATGCGCGCGCGAGTGGTGCGCCATGAGTTCCGCGGGCGTCGACACGCGGGTGCGGCAGCAGCGGCGAGCGTTCCCGCGACCGTGGCTCGCCGGAGCGCGGTCGATGGCGTCGACGAGCGAAAGCGGGGACCCGGAAAAGCTGTGGCCGAGCGTGCGCGCGCTGTTGGCGACGCACGGCGTGGACGCGAAGACGCTGATGCCCGGAAGCGGACCGAGGGGTGGGTTGACCAAGGCGGACGTGCTCGTCGCGGTGGGCGTCGTGGACCCGGCGCACTTGAAAACCATCGGGTTGGTTCGCGCCGCGAACGCGGGGCGGGTGAAACCGACGATCGAGGACGTGAAGCCGAGGACGTTGATGGAGGATTACGCGTACGGGTTGGCGGAGGGTCAGGAGGAGACGGATGAAGGGGTGAGTAAGATGCGAAGAGTGATCGCGAGTCGGTTGGCGGAGAGCAAGGGCGGGAACCCGCACGCGTACGCGAGCGTCGATGTGGACGTGGAGGAGGTCGCGGCGCTGCGTAAGCGGGTTTTGGATGAACACGGGGTCAAGGTGAGCGTGAATGATTGCGTCATGTACGCCGTGGGGAGAGCGCTGCGGGAGGTGCCAGAGTTGAACGCCGGTTGGGACGAGAAGACGTCGTCGGCGACAGAGTTTAAAGACGTGGACGTGTGCGTCGCCGTCGCGACGGAGGATGGGTTGATCACCCCGATAGTCTCCAAGGCGGATCGCAAATCTTTGACGGAGATTGGCGCCGAGGTGAAGGCGTTGGCGAAAAAGGCGCGAGAGGGAAGCCTCAAACCGCACGAATTTATGGGCGGGTCCTTCTCCGTGTCCAACCTCGGCATGTTTGGTATCGATTCCTTTTCCGCAATTTTGAACCCACCCCAGGGCGCCATCTTAGCCGTCGGCGCCGGTAAAGATCGCGTCGTGCTCGTGGACGGCCAACCGGCGACGAGATTGACGATGACGGCGACGGTGAGCGTCGACAGACGCGTCGGCGACGAAGCCGACGCCGCGAAATGGTTGGACGCGTTCGCCGCGCAGTTCAAATCCACCGCCGATTGGCGCGTCGTTTAACCGCGTCGGCGGGCGGCGGCATCGTTTTAGAATATCAAACGGTCGTTCGCGTTCGCGAATCCGTCGCAAATTCCCCGTGAATCGGGGGATAGAAGAATGCGAATGACGCGCGTAGCTCTGTGTAACAAGTCGGAAAAAGTGCAAAAAAGCGACGCCTCAGACACCGACGCCATGCGCGCCGCCCTCGTCGCGCGACCGGTACCGACGACGACGACGACGACGAGAAGACGGAAAACACAACGCCGTGATCGCCATCGTCGCGTCGTCGCGCGCGCGCAAAACACAGCGTCGAAAACGACCGCGGGCGCCGTCGTGAACGATGCAGAGACGCCCGAACAAGTCCTCGCCGCCGCCTCTCTCGTCGTGCTCCCGGGAGAAGAATCGGCGCCGCACGAGCGACAGGATGTGCACAAGATGAAGCGGGCGACGGCGTGTTCGCTCGCGTTGCGACGGTTGGTGAAGATGCTCGTCGGCGTGAAGCGGGACGAGGCGCGAGCGAACGCGACTCGGACGCCCGAGTTCGCGAGACTCGTCGCCGGTGCGCTCGCAGATCGAGGATCGGCGCCCGGAGACGACGCCAAGGCGATGGATTTGTTCGTGGAGACAGCGCGGGCGCTGGGATCGCTCGCGCCGTTTGAGATGGAGCGCGCGTCGGCGGAAATGCTCGTCGCGACTGCTGAGGCGTACGCGCGGAGCGGGGACATGTCGGCAAAGAGCGCGACGCCAGTCGCGTGGTCGCTCGCGCGGTTCGGATTGGACGTTCCGAGCGAAATTGGTGATTTATTGCGCGGGATCCCGTTCAAGTTTGAGCCCAACCTCACGGCGGGGTTGATTGATTTGGAGACGTTGCGCAGGGAGGTGGCGTTTCGGCGCGAAAAGTTGACGACGAGAGACGGTAGGCAAGTGGATGAGCGACGAGAGACGTGCTGGATGGGAGAAGACGGAGTTGGATCGTACGCTTACAGTGGGAAAGTGATGCAGCCGACGCCGATGCCGCCGTGTGTGGTGGCGCTGCGAGATGCGTTGGAAGAAAAGACGGGCGAACGATTCGACTGCGCGCTCGTAAATCTCTATCCAAACGAAACGGCGGCGTGCGCGTATCACACCGATCCGGGCATGGGCATCGGGTTCGCCACCGATTCAATCATCGTGAGCATCGGTGAGACGCGTCGTTTTTCGTTCCGACCGCTCGGGTCCACGGATGCGGAGTCGCACTGGGTCCGCGTGCACGACGGCGACGCCATTTCAATGTTTGCCAATTGCAACGACGATTTCGAACACTGCGTCATGAAGGCGGAGAGCGACGAAAACGACGGACCTCGCGCGAGCATCGTCTTTAAGCGTTGTCTAGCCAAACGCAGAACGCCAGGTGGGACGCGAAAGAAAAAGCCGAACAGCCAAAATCGTAGCACGGGATCTGGCGGAAGGAAATCGCCGTCTTCCGCGAGCGCGTCGTCATCGACACGTCGCGGAGGTCGTGGTGCCCGACGCGCATGACCGATTACAGCGGCAGTAGAGTAGGATAGCGTAGCCATTGTTTTCAATGTATGTACAACAAAACAACAACAACGAGTTCGTCATTCTTCTACCATATAAGTCGTCTACATTTTTCGCGTCATCAGGAAATTGTCTTCGTGTGCGTCGTCATCTGCGTCCACACGCTCGTCGAGGTACTCCAAGACGCGCCTCTCGAACGCGTTCGCCTTTGAGCGATCGAATAACCACGCGTATAGCGCGCGTTTCGTTCGCTCGGCGCGCGTCTTTGCCGGCGTTGCCGGTGGTTTGTTGCGAGCCTCTCGAACGACGTCCACCCATGCGGTGAACGCGGCGGCGGCTTTGTTCACGGCGGCGTACGTCTTAAATTGAACCACCTTTTCTATGAGCGCCTCGTTCTTGACGCGCGTGTCAATCACATACAGTTTCCAAGCGCGCATGACGCGCGAGAAGGTTCTAATCTCATCGAAAGACGACGCCACAAGAGCGTTTGTGCGCTCAACGATTTGCCTCTCGCATCCCATCCTCCAAGCGTCGAGCGCTCTCTTGATCAACGTCTTCTGCGCATACCTATCGTACCTCGCCGTTTGCATTCGCTTCTCTCTCGCCCGCGGCACAAACTCGTCCCTCCATCCCTTGAACGCCCTTGAAACCGTTCGTCTCCAATCGTGATACCACGCGATTTGCGTCGCCGCTCGCGCTCTATCGCTCTCCGCCCGCGCCTTTGCCGCTCGCGCCTCCTCAGCCTCCCGCTTCGCATCCGCCCCAACTTCCTCTCTCCACGCCTCAAACACCCTCTGCATCACTCCAAGCCTCCAATAAATCCTCGCTCGAAGTCTCTCGTGTCTCCCGTCTCTCGCCGAGCCTTTCCACGCGTCCAAGACGTTTCGTTTGACTCGTCTCGCTCTCGCCTCCTCCGCCTCGCGAGTCTTCCTCTGCGTCGTCACCCCGCGTTCGTGCGCGACGAACCATCTCCACTGCTCGACGACGCATCTCGCCAATCGTCCGTGTCGGCGTCTCGCTCGTCGGGCGTCGTCGTTCGCTTTGTTCGCTTTAAACGCCGACGACGCGCGGTTGACATCTACGACTTCATCGCTCGTCGTCGCGACCTTGGTCTTCATCCCCTCATCATCCCGCGCGAACCGACGCGACGACGTCCATTGCATCGAGACGTTCTCCTTATCATCCCCGAACGCGTCGCGCGCGTCGTCGTCGTCGTCGTCGGTATAAATGTCATCGACAGTTACCTCTGACAGCTGCGCAGTCAACGCGCGCGTTCTCGCGTTGACGACGTCCTCTTCACCCACCGCCGACGTCCGGTCGATCGCGCGCGACACCGCGCGACGACGTCGACGAATCGCGGGCGCGACGTACACCGACGCCGGTTCGTCGATGTCGCCCGCGGGGGCGCGCATCGTGCGGCGTCCGTGAGTGCGGGCGCGCATCTTCATTGACTGACGCTCGACGCGACTCGCGCGACGAGCCAGCCATGGCGACGTACGCGACGCTGGCGATGCGCGCGACGACGACGCGCGTCGCGCGGTGTAAAACCATCGCGGATAGGTGTGCGGCGGCGATGGGAGCGTCGCGAGCGTCAGTGGTGGAGGAACACGCGAGGGTGATTCGGCGGCTGAGTTGTCGAGCGACTTCGTCGTCGTCGTCGTCGTCGTACGACGCGAAATCGGCATCGCTGACGGAACGACAGCGAGAAAAGATGACCATGTACGCGGCGCTAGTGATGCGGGAAAACCGAGGGGAACACGGGATGCTCACGGGGGCGACGAGCGAGAGAGAAGTGTTGGAGGAACACGCGAGCGACGCGTTGGCGTTGCTCGACGTCTTTGATGGATTGATGCGCGATCGCGTGAACGACGTGAACGACGAGGGTGGTGACGGCGTGAGGGTGATGGATGTTGGTTCCGGCGCGGGGTTCCCTGGGATTCCGCTCGCGATCGCCCGTCCAGAGTGGAGGTTTACGCTGTTGGATACGCTGCGCAAGCGCACCTCGTTTTTAGAAGTCGTCGTGCGCGAGTTGGGATTGACCAACGTCACCGTCGTTTGGGGACGGGCGGAGGATTCGGCCAAGGAGGCTGAACACAGAGAATCTTACGACATCGTCACCGCGCGCGCCGTGGCGGAGATGCGCGTTTTAGCGGAATTCTGTTTACCATTCGCCGCGAACGGCGGGTATTGGGTTTCGGCTAAAAACGCCGAAGTCGAAGCCGAAACACGAGATTCCCTCAAAGCCATCGCGACGCTCGGCGGCGGCGATCTCCGCGTCGAATCCGTCGATTCCATCGGTCCCGACGGTCGCCCTCGAACGGCGGTGGTTTGTCCGAAGATTGCGCCGACGCCGGAAAAGTATCCCAGACGCGCCGGCATGGCTAAAAAGCGTCCTCTGTGACGGCTCAGTTGCGTCGCGGAATTTCAGCCTCCGATCGAGACGTCCCAACGAATTGTAATGATAATGTTAATCACATCACGAGCCAATGTCACAAAGCACCGCGCACTTCGCGTGACTCGAACGCGTCGTTCCGCAAAGCGTACGAGTCAGTCGCGCGCGAAGAAGACAGAGTCATTCATTCCAGCGCGTCGACACCGACACAACGCGTCGCGCGCACCAGGCGCAGCGGTGAGAAAGAACCCGCGCGACCGACCGTCTGCGTTTCACTCGACGCGACGCGACATGTCGAACGGCGCGAACGACGCCGGTGCGGCGGCGTTCGTCGGTAATCCACTCTCGCTTTCGCTCGCGAATCAAGAGTTCAACGCGTGGGTCAAGACCCGAAACGCCGGGGCGTCGTCGCGCGCGCGCGGAACGACGACGGCGACGACGACGACGAATGGGGGGTCGTCGACGAATGGACGCCGACGGGAGGAATCGACGACGACGTCGGCGACGACGACGACGCATAGGTTTAAGACGCCGTACATGACGACGGATGATCTGCAAAAGCCGCCGAAACCGTGGAGAGAGTTTCTGCGCGCGGATCAGGTTTTCGCGTCGTATTCCATCCCGAAGACGATGTTTGAGTGCAAAGTGCGCCTCGATGGGAACGTGTTTGAATACATTGGGAATTACGTGCGGATGGGGGTGGTGTTCGGGTGCGTCGCGGTTTATAAGAATCCCACCGCGGTGGTGGGCGCCGTGGCCAGCGCGAAATTGTACCAGTGGATGGAGAGGAATTTAGCGCCAACGGGGGAGTTACACGCGGTGAGATTGTTGGGTACCATGGTGAGTTGGTTCGTGATGATGTACACCAAGGCATCGGCGGCGATGTCGATGACGATGTTGTTGACGATGGCGTTTTTGTTGGCGCACGGATGTTGTCGGCGGCTCGACGCTCCGAAACCGATCAAAATTGGAAAGCATAGTGGGATTTCTAAGTGGGAGAGTCAATCACCGAGAAAGAGAGGAGCGGGGTCTTGAGGTGAGGTGACACCGACGCTGCTTTTTCGTTCACGAGTTAGTCGTCGTCGTCTTTGCAATAGAGAAAATTTAGAGAGTTAGTTTTCAGCGAACCTGTCGCGTCGCGTCGCGCATCGCCTCGCCTCGATGGACACGACAGTGCGCGACGCGTCGTCGTCTCGACATGCCGAAACTTTCCGAATCCGTCATCGCAGTGACACCTCCGACGCGGGAAGAACCGAAACCGAACCGACCGACAAAGGCAAAGGAAAAGAATTATCACAGGTTATACACCGCGGACGAAGACTCTGAAGAACCAATTCAATGGCAGTACCGCCACAGCAAATTTGTAGACTCTGAACCGATTGATACCGGGTTCAACGCCGACGGCACCATCAAGACGCCCGATCCGCCGAAAATTCCCGGGTTCGATCCGTCCACCTCGCTCTTTCGCTGGCCCGATGGATCGTTGAAGGCAGATTACCCACCCCGGAACAAGTACGTCGTCGCGGCGCGCAAGCGATGGTCTGAAATCGTGCACTTTTGCCGAATGAAGGTGCTCGAAGGGATGGATTCGGATTCAGAAGAGGCAGAAATTTTCAAACATCGGTTCAACATGAATGTTCTTTGGTGCGCACACGCGAGGTATATGCAAAAGCTACACTTTCCTCCAGAAACCAGAGACGACGGGGAATGGTATGAGTTTGATGAAAACTTCATCGACCCGCTGCTCGACGAGGAAAGCGTCGTCAACGACATGTTGCGAAAAGCTGGATGTCCATCCGTAAAGGAGATTTCGGATGAACTGGATGAAAAACTGGAGCAACGATTGCGCGAGCGTTGGAAGGAGAGACGAGAGAAGGAACGGCTCGGCGACGCGTATCGGCCGAAGAGCGCCTTTATCAATCTCAACGAGGAATCAGTGGGGACGCGCGTCGATTTCCAATGCGAAACGCTCGGTGAGCAATCGCCGATTGAGCCCCAAACTCCGACGACGGGTTTGGACGAGCTCGAGTGATTTAAAATACGATGTTTCGCGCGCTGTAAAAATTACCAATCGTTGCTAATCTATTTTAACCAACCAAATCGTCGTCACTCAGGCCGTTTGGAAGACATTCTGCGAGACAGACTTGCCCACACGCTCGGCGGCACGGTCGAGTTCTTCGATTTCACTCGCAGAGAGACGCCATCCGAGCGCACCGAGGTTGTCGTCGAGCTGCTTGAGGTTCTTCGCGCCAGGAATCGGCACGGTATCCTTGCACATGCACCAGTTCAACGCGACTTGCGCGTTTGTCTTGCCTCCATGCGCCTCGCCCACCTCACGCATCGTCTCCAAAAGCGTCGGAAGAGGCGGTAAGACATCCTTGTACGCAAAGCCACGAAGACCGGGTGGCGGGCTTTCGACGCTGTACTTGCCCGTTAGCAAGCCGAGGGCGAGCGGACTGTATGCAATGAGCTTGATTCCGAGTTCGTCGCACGTCTCCTTCGTACCATTGAGCTCTGGGAAACGGCTGAGAAGGCTGTACTGCACCTGAAGCGTCGATATCGGCACGCCTCGCTTGCTCATGTACTTGTGAATCTTGCGCAACTGCTTCGGTCCGTAGTTGGACAAGCCGACGGCGTTGATGATGCCTTGATCGTACGCGTCGGCGATGCCAGCCCACAACGCTCCCTCCTGCAGCGGCTGATAGTTCCCAGTGCTCCAATGAAGCTGCCCGAGCGCGATCGAATCCACCTGAAGCCTACCTGCGCTCTCTTTCGCCGCATCAACGAAACTATTCGCCGTCACGCGCCACGGAAACGGTGCCAATTTCGTCGCCAAAATGACGTCGTCTCTCTTCGCGCTCGGACACGCCTTTAAAAACTTCCCCAACAACACCTCTGACCGCCCATCAAACCCCGACCCGGTGCCGTAACTATCCGCCGTGTCAAACAACCGCACCCCGGCGTCGACGGCTCGATCGAACACGCGCTCGAGCTCGGGATCCATCGACTCTTCGTACTCCCACAAAAAAGTGTTCCCCCACGACCAGCACCCCAGACCCATCTCTCCGATATCCTTCAACCCGCCGGTATCCCGCCGGTATCCCGCCGCCCGAGCGTTCGCACCCGTCGGCATCATCACCGTCGCCGCCGCGGCGCCCATCAACACCTCCCGACGTCCCGATCGCGACGCGTCGTCGCATTCATCGCCGTCGCCCAAAACACGTCGAGCACATCGAACGACGACCGAAGAAGGACGACGACCCGATCGCGAGCGACGCGACGCGCCCTTCTCGGCGGCACCGGCGTTCCACGCGCACAGCGCGCGATGCGTCGGCATCATCGCCGTCGTCGTAAACGCCGTCGTCATCGTCGTCGTCGTCGACGTCGTCACGAAGTGCGGCGTCGTCCATCCGCGGATGACGGAACAAGATGCGTTTCAGTCGAGACCCCGCGTTTGACGGTTCGTAACTCGAGAAAACCACCAGGGGGTACCAAAGAGGGGAACCGAAGAGACACCTTTCGCTGACGCGCGAGCGACACTTCGCGACGCGCGACGAACGAACGAACGGCGGACGGACGACGATGTTGAACAGGGAGGATGGAAATTTCCGCACGCGCATCCCGCGACCGACGATCGCGGTGACGAAGAAACGCAAGGGTGAGGACGAGGGGAAGACGCATCGCGCGGGTGGATTGGACAAGGAAAATCGAGGACCGAGTGAACCGACGACGACGCGCGCGGCGGTGACGACGACGCCGACGGTGGAGAGAAAACGCGCGCGAACGACGATGAATGGGGAGGAATCGTCTCGGGTGGTGGTTTCTGGATCGGTTTCTGGGGTGACGGCGGCGGTTGCGGCGCCGGCGTCGTGCGCTCGTTCGTGCGGACGGTCGACGGTGCGACTGGCGTTGGACGAGGAAGATGAGGCGTTGGAGGAGCTTTTAAAGATTCGACCGCGCGGGAAGGATAAGTTTGATAAGGTTGGTAAAGCACGGGCGTGTGATGAGTACTTGGATACGCTGAAACCGGCGGTGCGGGCGCTGCAGGAGCGTTTAATGGATGCGAGAGTGGCGTTGGCCAACGCGGATGGACGGCACGAGGAGCAAACGCGCGCGATTCGCGAGCGATTGAGCGCGGTGGAGAGCGGCAAGGCGCGATTGGAAACGCGGTTGGAGGAGGCGACTGCGGAGCAAGAGCGCGCCGAGGCGGAAGCGAAGCGGACGAGCGAGGCGGCGAGGGTGAGTGATCGCGCAAAGGTTTCCGCGCAACGCGAGCGAGACGAAGCCGAAGCGCGAGCGGAGGAAGCGCGAGGGGAAGCCGAAGCGGCGACAGAACGCGCGGATGCGCTTCGAGAGCGCGTGGAGAAGCTCGATGGAGAGATTAAAGAGTTGAAGCGCGCGCTGAGTGACGCGGAGAGCGAGAATGAGCAAGTCAAGGCTTCGTGCGAGGCGTTGCGCGAGGACAAATCCAAGCTGACGACGGACATTGGCACGCTGCGGGGGGAAAAGAGCGGGCTCGAGATGCAAGTGGAAACGCTCCAGCAAAAGGATCAGGAGCACGTCAAGGAGCGGGAAGCGATGCGAGAGAAGACGGATAAGCTGCACAACGATTTAGCCAAGGCGCGGGCGGAAAAGGATGGGAGTTCTCAAGCGATGACGCGAGCGTTGGAGGACGCAGTGGAGGCTCGAGCCAATTCGGCAAAATCGGCGGCGGAGGCGGAGGCGGCGGAGGAACGCGCGCGACGCGCCGAGGACGCGCACGCGCACGCCACGGCGGATTTACATCGCGCGAGAGAGGAGAGAAACTCGGCGCAAGAGCAGTTAAACGCGCTGAATGCGGAATTGGAACTCTTGAAGCCTCAGCTCGCAGCTACCGAGGACAAGCTCAAGGCGAGCGCCGAAAGAGTGCAATCCACTGAGCAACAACTTCTATCGATGACGCTCGCCAAGGAGACGCTCGATTCCAAGGTGAAGCAGCTGACGGAGAGCTTGCACGCGAGTGAAAACAAGCTGACGTCGCAGACGGAGCGCGCGAACGCGGCTGAGCTCGAATCGACAAGATTGAATGCCGAACTCATCGCTACGCGCGCGAGCAAGGATGCGCTCGATCCCAAACTCTCCAAGCTCGGAAACGAACTCGCGGACGCCAGAGCGGAATCCAAGCAGCTGCGACACGACAAGGAACGCATTGAAAACGATGTCACTTCGCTCAAGCACGCGATTCAATCCCTTGAGGGTGAGAATGCGACCGTCAAGTCCAAGGCGCAGACGTTGACGTTGGAAAAGTCTACGCTCGACGAACGCCTTCGATCCGAAGTCGAAGCGCGGCGAGAACTCGAAGCTGAGCTCAGACAGACGAAAAGCTTGCTGCA
>Ga0181592_10005379_pt1 | contig 10524 bp, 10 predicted proteins | sample 071ome_20_FD_133755 | JGI IMG/M metagenome (GOLD analysis project Ga0181592, IMG submission 133755) | Coastal salt marsh microbial communities from the Groves Creek Marsh, Skidaway Island, Georgia - 071412BT metaG (megahit assembly) | ecosystem: Environmental > Aquatic > Marine > Intertidal...
TATCCTCTTTCCCAATTTCCAGCAAGATTAATTCAACTCAGAAGAGCGGGGTGAGCCACACTTCTTGCTGCAGAAAAGAGCGAGCGCTGAGAGCAAGAAAAAGACTCGTTTTTAGCGGGAGGCTTCTTTCCGGAGAGAGGTTGCCCAGGAGGGGAGCCGACCAGCAGCGAGACAAGGGTCCCGCTCCAATCTGTTCTTCAAAAGGTCTCGATACTGAAAAGTAGTCAGTACCTACGCGTGCTTACTTGTTAAACGCAGTAATGAAAAAGAAACAACTACTTTGAGTTGTAACTTGCTCATAGAGCCGATTGTCGTAATCAGTCATTATCTACAGTCAACGATTTGTTGATCTATATCTATTTTTTTCGCTTCAAGCGCTAATGGCGCACCGGTGCGACATTATGTCACTCTCGCGTGCACCCGTTTTAGCTCTATAGTCGCCGCATCTTTTCTAGTGGATCGCAGGTGCATAATAATGTTTTTAAGGAAAACCCTAACAGCTTCAATAGCTTTAGTGATAGGGCAAACGGCTTTAGCAGCAGATCAACCGAGGACAATCAAAAGTATTGAGGAACTGGTCATCACAGGTGTGCGGATGGAGTCCCCGCTCACGATCTCAACTGATCCGAAAAAACCCCGTCAGCCACTGCCGGCACACGATGGTGCTGACTACCTGAAAACGATTCCAGGTTTCTCTGTGATTCGAAAGGGGGGAGCTGATGGTGACCCAATGTTGCGCGGAATGGCTGGCTCAAGGCTCGCCATGCTGTTGGATGGTGAGATGATTCTGGGTGGTTGCAATAACCGAATGGATCCGCCAACTGCATACATTTTCCCGGAGACATTTGACAGCATCAAAGTCATTAAAGGGCCGCAGTCGGTACAGTATGGCCCGGGCAATTCGGCAGTCGTGGTTTTATTCGAGCGTGATCTGGAAAGAGCAACAGAAAGTGGATGGAAAATTCATAGTAGCGGCCTGGCAGGAAGCTTCGGTCGCCATGATGAAGTAATAGATGTCACTTATCGCACTCCCGACTTTACTATACGAGCGGCAGGAACCAACGCATCTCAGGACAACTACGAGGATGGAGGGGGCACTGAAATTCACTCTCAATATGAGCGCTGGAGTACTCAGCTGAGCCTCGCGTGGACACCGAGTGACAATACTGCTGTGGAATTCGGTGCGGCTATTAGTGACGGTCAGGCGGCCTATGCTGATAGGGGAGTAGATGGCTCCAAGTTCGAGCGCGAAAACTATAGTGTGAAGTTGACCCAGCGAAACATTTCACCGTTAATCGAAGAGATGAACTTCAATGCGTACCACAACTATGTTGACCATGTGATGGACAACTACAGCCTGCGCACGCCCTCTGGAATGATGAGCAATCGTGCTGCAATGAACCCGGACAGGGAAACTCAGGGTGCCAGACTCGCGTTCAATCTGCGTCCTGCTGTGTCAACCAACTTGGTGCTAGGTATGGATACACAGACTAACGAACATACCAGTCGCAACACAATGAACCAGACGATGCGCCCTTACGAGAGTCTGGTGAGAGTTCCTGATGCAGAGTTTAGCCAGCTTGGAGTGTTTGCCGAATTGGGCTGGAACATTGATCAGCTAACACGAGTAGTTGGTGGTGCGCGAGTCGATAACTGGAAAGCTGAAGACAAGCGAGAAAGCATTTCGCTAAGCATGATGAGCAGCACACCCAACCCTACCTTTGGTCAGACTCGCGAAGATACGCTCAAGAGTGGATTTCTGCGGCTTGAGAGATCTGTCGGTTTCTCAGGATCGACTACTCTGTTCGCTGGAGTTGGTCACAATGAAAGATTTCCGGACTACTGGGAAATGGTCGCCAAAGAGGCAGCAGATTCGGTCAGTGGATTCAATATTGAATCCGAGAAAACCACCCAGTTGGATGCCGGATTAATGTATACCTATGGCGGCTGGGATGGCAGCGTATCGTTTTTCATCAATGAAATCGAAGACTATCTAATGATCGAATCCGGTTTCATCAAAGCAGCGCTAAACAGCATGGGTGGTATGACAGGTATGAGCGGCATGATGGACATGACTGATTCCCGTACAGCTACCATCGTCAGAAATATAGATGCTCGCACATGGGGTGTCGAAATGGATGGTCAATATCGGTTTAATGAAAATTGGCGCACAGAACTGAGTCTCGCTTCAGTTCGTGGAGCGAACGATACTGATGGTCTGACGCTACCTCAGTTGCCTCCACTAGAGGGAAGGGTAGGTGTCTACTATGATGATAGTGTTTGGTCTGCCGGCTTATTGTGGCGCGGCATCGCTGAACAGAGCCGTTTCGACCTGCGTAGAGGAAACATTGTCGGACAGGACTTCGGGCCTACCGATAGTGCAAATATCGTTTCCGTCAATGGTGGATGGCGCTATTCCCAGAACATCATGGTTACCGCTGGTGTCGACAACCTGTTCGACAAAAAATATGCGGAACATGTAAGTAGGGCTGGCGCTTCAATTCCCGGTTTTGACCAGGTTACAAGAGTCGATGAACCAGGTCGTACACTCTGGCTCAGGGCCCAATTAACTTTTTAGTTGCAACAAAGTGAATCGAAGTGAGCAAAGTAAATCTCTTCGATTCACTAGTTAACGCCAATTCCAACGTCTACTGAAAACTGCAATATATAATCGGATATGAGCCGTGCCTAAGCGCGGCTTGATTCTTCTTCGAGTTCCCTGCGTCACTAATTCAACCCCGTTCTGCCGTCTGTTGAAGCCACAACAATTATAAAGAAACGCTACTCATACCTTAGTGCGTCAATGGGATCCAGATTAGCCGCTTTGGCCGCCGGCAATATCCCAAAAAGCACTCCTACAAACCCAGAAAATCCGAGCGACAACACCACCGCCCAAACCGGAATAACAGCCGGAGGGAAGTCCGGAATATTGCTGGAAATCAGGGTGCCCAGCCCGAATCCCAGAGCCAGCCCGATCATGCCTCCGAGCAGGCTGAGCAGCAGGGCTTCGATGAGAAATTGTGCCAGAATGTGATGTCGCTTGGCGCCTATAGCCTTGCAGATGCCTATCTCGCGCGTGCGTTCGGTCACCGACACCAGCATGATGTTCATGATGCCGATGCCGCCGACCAGCAATGAGATGCCCACGATACCGCCGATCACCACGGTTACCATGCCGATGATTTCATCGAAGGTGTCCATCAATTGCTCCGCCGTTTGAACCCGAAAATCGTCTTCTTCTCCGGGTTCAAGATTGTGCGCATTTCTCAACAGGGTAGTGATCTGCTGCACCACGGTATCCACATCGGCGCCTTCACTAAGACCCATCTGAATCTGGATGTCAGTCTGCGCCTGATTACCCACGATACTCTGCATGGTGGCGTAGGGCACCAACACCATATCGTCCTGGCTGTTGCCCATGATCTCGCCTTTTTCTTCCAGCAAGCCAACCACCTTGAACCATTCTCCGCCCAGCTCAACATACTCATTCAGCGGATTTTCCGGCAGGCTCAGGTTTTCCCGTACCTTGGCGCCGATGACGGCGATGCGCCGCCGGGTGTCGTTGTCACTGGGCGCGAGAAAGCGACCCACCTTAGGGTAGTTGGCGGTGATGTCCTGAAAGGCGTAGGTGGTTCCCAGAATCTGGCTGAAGGCGGTCTGGGAACCGTATTTGATCTGTGAAGAGCGCGGGGCAAAAAGAATGGGTGTGATATAGGCGATGCCGTCGGCCCGTGCCTCCAGCATGTTCAAATCATCACTGGTGAGCCGGGCGATATTTCCCTTCATGCGGTCTTCATAGGGCGTATAAGAGCCTATAGTGATGGAATTGGATCCCAGCGAGGCGAAGGTGTCGCCGATGAAGGCGCTCATACCCTGGGTTACGGATACTACTGCAATTACACTGGCGACCCCGATAACGATGCCAAGAGTTGTGAGGAAGCTGCGCAGGCCATGGGCCCAGATGGAGGCGAGGGCGGAGCGTGTACTTTCCATTAATACGAAAAACATCAGGCCGACTCCAGCTGTCTGGCGGCGAGGTCATCCTTGTGGATGCGGCCATCCTTCATCTCGATAACGCGATGGCAATGTTCAGCGATTTCATCTTCGTGGGTAACGATGATCAGTGTCTGGCCTTCCTTGTGGAGTACATCGAAGAGTTGCATGATCTCGATGCTGGTGCGCGAGTCCAGGTTACCGGTCGGCTCATCCGCCAGCAGAATAGAGGGTTCGGTCACCAGAGCTCTGGCAATCGCAACCCGTTGCCTCTGGCCACCGGAGAGTTGATTTGGCAGGTGGTCCATGCGTGATCCGAGGCCTACCCGTTCAAGTGCTTCGCTGGCCAAACGCTTACGCTCCGTCTTGCCTACAGCCCGGTAAATCAATGGCTGCATGACATTCTGCAACGCATTGGCCCGAGGCAACAGATTGAAACTCTGGAAGATGAAACCAATCTCACGATTGCGTACTTCGCTCAACTCATTCTGGCTGAGAGATTCGACGTTGGAGCCATTCAGGTGATAGCTCCCTTCGGTGGGGGAATCGAGGCAGCCAAGTATATTCAGCATGGTGGATTTCCCGGACCCTGAGGAACCAATGAATGCGACATACTCGTTGGGCGAGATGGAAACGTCGATGCCGTCCAGGGCCTTCACCACCTGGGTGCCCATTTCATAATACTTCTTGATGTTGTGCAGACTGATCAGCGACATACTTGGTCCTGAATTGCTGTAGATGGCGGAGGTTTTTAGCCTACTGGTTTTCGCTCAATGAGGCTTCGAGTCTGTCGCCGTCTAGCAGGTGACGCAGTTCCTGATTCGGCCCGACAACGATCTGTACCTCGCCATCCACACCGGTGGTCAGTTCCTGGTATTCATCATCTGAAATGCCTACCTCGACCCGGGTCTTGCGGGCGATGCCGTTATCATTCACGAACACATAGTATTCATTCACCAGATTCGAACGATCTTCCTCGAAGATAATCGCTTTGATAGGCACAGCGGGGACTTCGAGATCCTGTCGGGTGAAGATTTCGGCGCGGCAGGACATGCCAGGCCGCAGCACGACATTGCCCGGATCCACGATATCGATCTTCACCGTGAAGCTCAGTCCCTGCCGACCCGGTGCGACTTTTGCTGTATTGGCGATGTAACGCACCACTCCTCGCATAGGCTGGTCCGGATAGGCGATGGCGACAATCTCGGCCGTCTGACCTATTTCAATATTGGCCACGTCTGCCTCGTCTACTAATACTTCGGTATAGATACTCGCAGGATTGGCAATGGTCATCAGCGATGAGCCAGGAATGTTTGTGGAGCTGGCAATCGCCGTCTCCCCAACCTTGATGTCCAGGCTGGTAACAACACCCTCGATGGGAGACACGATCTTGGTCTTGCTCAGTTGATCGTTAACTTGCGCCAGCTGTGCATTCGCCTGGGCTAATCTCTCTCGAGCCGACTTCAGGTCAACACGGGCCAGGTCTAACTGATTACGTGCGTTATCGTACTCCTCGGCGCCGATGAGGTCGCGAGAGTACATGCTTGAAGTGCGCTCGAACTGCCGTTCCAGGTTGGCGATACGAATCTCCTGGCGCTCTATATCGATTGTGTTGATGCGTACGGCGGCCTGTGCCTGTTCCAGGCTGGCGAGAAAATTGGTGTCGTCTACCTCAAGGAGCGTCTGTCCGCGATGAACCACGTCGCCCTCCTCGATATAGAGTTCGGACACCTTACCAATCACCTCACTGCTGAGCATCACCTCTTCCTCGTGGGCGAGGAAGCCGGACGCCAGAATGGAAGGACTGATAATGCGGGTAACGACGGACGCCACTTCCACCTCTTTGGCGCTGGTGCCAAATACGGCGCGATTGATGAAGGGGAGGGCTGCCACGGCAGCGACCAGGAAAACAACAACGATGATTTTCTTCTTGTCCATGGCTAGTTCCGCTTACTCCTGTTTCCCAGCACGGTGATGCCGCCCTCGTAGAGGGGGCAATGAAAGAGCCTTTCCCTGAATTTAACGGCTGAGTTCGCCATTTGTTACTCCTTTTGGGTGATCAGCCAAGACTGACAAATGTCAATATTCCGAATATAAGCAGATAGGGTGTGCTTACTATAGACACGGACTTCAGCAGGCTCGTTCCAAGCCAGCGTCGATGCCCCAGTATCAGCAACACCAGACTCCAGAGCATGGGCAGGTTGATCGAACCCAGTACCCTCTCCAGGGCCGGGTTGTCGGGTCGAATGCCTAGGTTGCGCAGGGTGGTGGGGTCCAGATCGTACTGTCCCAGTTGCCCGTTGCCGTCCAGCGCCAGTGTGACCGCCATACCAATCTGGGCGAAGATCACCACGATGCCGGTCCAGGCCGCCAGCGAGAACCACTGACTGAACTTCTGCCTGTAACCCGCGATAGCTGACGCCAGGGTCAGATACGCCGCCTGGATCGTGTAGATGGCCACAATCGCGACGCTGGAGCCGAGGATGCCAAATACCCTGAGCGCTGCGGGCCCCATCTGCGTCATATTCTCCCGGGCCTGGTCCAGTTGATCCTCGGGAATGTTGGCATTACGCAAGGTGTCGTCCACAAACCAGTCGAAATCCAGGGACGAGAAGTACCAGAAAATCACCAGCGCATTAAGGCCAATCACCAGCAATAACGGCACCAGCTTGCTGGGCCGGCGACCCAGTTCATCGAAGGCCTCGACAGGGGAAGTGAGCATATTGATAAACAGGGCAATGGGCGACATAGGCCCTGAACCGGAATCCCGGAGCGCATGATCAGTACTCATTCCTTCCCTCCCTGGCCCGCAGAGCCTTAGAAGTCGCAAAAACAGTAGCGGCAGAGTTCAAGTGCCAGCCAGTACCCAACTCGAAGAGAAGAGAGGTGGCAAGGGCTGTGCGAAGTCCCCACAATACTACAGGGCCATTCTCCCAAGCATCAGGCCACCGGCTCGTGTTTAACCCCTACACCCTTCAATTCAACGATTTGGCAGTCAATGCCAGCCAATTAAGTCCACACCCTTGGTTAAGGCAAAGAGAGTGCCAGAAAGAATTATATAATATTTTCAATAATTTATAGAATAACACCCGCTACAAACCCGTCATTGTTAGCCCAATGCACCAAAGAAATAGCGAAATCCCGCACCAAGCACATCAAAAAGGAAAATAAACCAGCCCATCCTCCTCAACGGACACGAGCCGCCCATGGCGGCCACCCCCTCCAACTCCACCGGGCAATCAATCCCGATCTGCCCCTCATCAAAGCCCCAATCAAACCTAGAAGAAAAACTCAAAACATACCCACAAAATAAACGGGAAATCACCAGAATCAGGGCCCGACAAAAACCAGCCACAGCCCCCGAAAAACAAGGCTTTCCCTCAGAAATACTGTTGACTTGCCCAACCCAGCCCCTTACAATGCGCATCCTTTTTTGGCTAGGCAACAATTGCCTGCAAAAAAGCTGGTAGTAACTTGCTCTTTTACAACGATTTTTTGGAGATTTACGTAGATGCAAAATCAGCGCATCAGAATTCGGCTAAAAGCCTTCGATCACCGTCTGATTGACCAGTCTACGCAGGAAATCGTAGAAACTGCCAAGCGCACCGGGGCTCAGGTCAAAGGACCTATCCCCCTGCCAACGAACAAAGAACGCTATACCGTGCTGATTTCACCACACGTCAATAAGGACGCGCGTGACCAGTACGAAATCCGCACCCACAAGCGCCTCCTTGACATCGTGGAGCCTACTGAGAAGACAGTGGATGCCCTCATGAAGCTGGATCTGGCCGCAGGGGTGGAAGTGCAGATTTCACTCGGCTAGCCGAGTGAAATTGCAACAGTCCTTGCGCAGCAAGGACGCGGGACAGAAATTATTCTGTCCCATTGGAAGTAAAAGAATAAGGGGGACAGATTGAAATCTGTCCCCCTGGAAATTCCCAAGGGAATTTCCAGACATAACCAGGTAGCGAGTAATCAGTCCTCGCAACCCTTTTTAAAAACTGTTTAAAAAGATTTGGTGCACTGAAATGTCTGGCTGTCCTCCGGCTTTGGAGCGACGGCGAACTAAGTGCAACACGTCAGTGGCCATAGCGGGTTTGAGCCCCTTGCACTAAGAGGTCTTAAAACAATGTCGATAGGATTAGTCGGTCGAAAAAGCGGCATGACCCGCATTTTCACTGAAGAAGGTGCTTCTGTACCTGTAACTGTGGTTGAAGTGCAGCCCAACCGTGTGACTCAGATAAAGACATCTGAAACTGATGGCTATAACGCCATTCAGGTAACCATGGGTGGTCGCCGCGCTTCTCGCGTGAGCAAGGCAATGGCGGGTCATTTCGCCAAGGCCAATACCGAAGCAGGCGAAGGCCTGTGGGAATTCCGCACGGAAGACCTGGAAGGATTTGAGCTTGGTGGTGAAATCAAGGTCGATCGCTTCGAGGCTGGCCAGAAAGTTGATGTGACTGGCACTTCCAAGGGTAAGGGTTTCCAGGGCGGTGTGAAGCGTCACAATTTCCGCATGCAGGACGCCACTCACGGAAACTCTATTTCTCACCGCGCCCCCGGTTCCATCGGCCAGTGTCAAACTCCCGGTCGTGTATTCAAGGGCAAGAAGATGGCGGGCCAGATGGGTTCCGAGCGCAAGACCACCCAGAGTCTGGAAGTGGTTCGCGTGGATGCCGAGAACAACCTCTTACTTATTAAAGGTGCAGTTCCCGGTGCCACAGGCTCCAACGTTATCGTCCGTCCAACGATCAAGATCAAGAGGTAGGTAAGGCATGGAATTAGCACTTGCACTGCCTGGTAAGAAAGCGGGCAAAGAAACAATTTCGCTGAATGACGAGTTCTTCGGCCGTGAGTACAACGAGCCCCTGGTTCACCAGACCGTTGTGACTTACCTTGCTGGCGCGCGCCAGGGCACTGTTAAGCAGAAGAATCGTCACGAAGTAAGTGGTGGTGGCCGCAAGCCATTCCGCCAGAAGGGCACAGGCCGTGCCCGTGCCGGTACTATCCGCAGCCCGATCTGGCGCGGTGGAGGCGTGACATTTGCAGCACGTCCCCAGGACCACAGCAAGAAACTGAACAAGAAGATGTATCGTGGAGCAATGCAGTGCATTCTCTCCGAACTTATCCGACAAGAGCGACTGGTTGTCGTAACTGATTTTTCAGTCGAATCGCACAAGACAAAAGACTTGGTTACCAAGCTTAAAGAATACGAGCTAGACAACGTCCTGATCGTTTCCGATCAAGTAGAACAGAACCTGTTCCTCGCGGCACGCAACCTGCACAAGGTTGGCGTGTTGGATGTGCTTGGTCTGGATCCTGTGAGCCTTATCGGTCACGAGAATGTTCTGATCACTGTGCCTGCACTTAAGAAGCTTGAGGAGGTACTGTCATGAAGCCGGAACGTCTGTATTCAGTAATTCTTGGGCCACACGTGTCTGAAAAATCCACTCTTATGACTGAAGATAACAATCAGTACGCGTTCCGTGTTGCTATCGATGCCAGCAAGCCGGAAGTGAAAGAAGCAGTGGAGATAATCTTTAACGTGGTTGTTGATGATCTTCAGATTCTGAATGTGAAGGGCAAGACCAAGCGTTCATTCCGCGGCAAGACGCGCAGCCGTTCTAACTGGAAGAAGGCTTATGTTCGCCTTGAAGCCGGACATGAAATCGACTTCGCGGAAATTGGTTGATCGGGAGTAGAGGATTAAGTCATGCCAGTAGTTAAGTGTAAACCGACATCACCAGGACGCCGTTTCGTCGTCAAGGTTGTCAATCCCGATCTGCACAAGGGCGAGCCTTATGCGCCACTGACTGCGGCCAAGTCCAAGACTGGTGGCCGTAATAACAAGGGTCGTATTACTCATCGTCACCAGGGTGGTGGCCACAAGCAGAAGTATCGCATTATCGATTTCCGTCGCAACAAGGATGGTATCGAGTCTGTGGTAGAGCGCCTGGAATACGATCCAAACCGCTCTGCCAACATCGCGCTGCTGAAATATGCTGACGGCGAGCGTCGATACATCATTGCTCCGGCGAAAGTGAGCAAGGGCGATGTCCTGCTTTCTGGTGACGATGCGCCAATCAAGGTGGGCAACTGCCTGCCATTGCGCAACATTCCGCTGGGTAGCACCGTTCACTGCCTGGAAATGAAGCCTGGCAAGGGTGCGCAGATTGCGCGCAGCGCCGGTACTTCCCTGCAGCTGGTTGCCCGTGAAGGTGACTACGCAACACTGAGACTGCGTTCCGGTGAAATGCGTAAAGTGCTGAGCGATTGCCGCGCCACACTGGGTGAGGTATCGAATTCAGAGCACGCACTGCGTTCACTGGGTAAGGCGGGTGCCAAGCGTTGGCGCGGTGTGCGCCCAACGGTTCGTGGTGTTGCCATGAACCCGGTAGATCACCCGCATGGTGGTGGTGAAGGCCGTACTTCTGGTGGTCGTCACCCGGTATCCCCCTGGGGTATGCCGACAAAGGGTTACAAAACCCGGAAGAACAAGCGTACGGACAACCTCGTTGTTCGACATCGTAA
>Ga0181592_10005385_pt1 | contig 10516 bp, 5 predicted proteins | sample 071ome_20_FD_133755 | JGI IMG/M metagenome (GOLD analysis project Ga0181592, IMG submission 133755) | Coastal salt marsh microbial communities from the Groves Creek Marsh, Skidaway Island, Georgia - 071412BT metaG (megahit assembly) | ecosystem: Environmental > Aquatic > Marine > Intertidal zone...
ATAGACGAAGGTGCCGATCACCTGCTCAAATTCAAAGGTCAGCAGGTGCCCTTGCGTGGGCAGGAAGGGGCTGTCACGAGTGTCGTGAATAATGCCGGCACTAAAACCGTAGACGCCATTCACACCGAGCATGTTGTCAACATCAGGCACGCCCGGCACCCGCGGGTCAAAGACATCGACGCTCTCCCCACGGAAGCCGGCATTGACCGACAGGTCAGGGGCAAAGATGAACTGATAGCCCAGGCCCACACGACCACCCACTCGGCCTTCGGCCCAGTCGTAAAAGTAACGGGTGAAGTAGGAGGCACTGGTCGAGAGCCCCACGCGGGTGTCGAACAGGTAGGGCTCTTGGAAGGTGGCGGTATACCGCTGCAGTTGCGTACCCGGGGCAGCCTCCAGCCGGAATCGCTGACCACCACCACGGAAGGCGGTGCCGTTGCGAATGTCATCCCAGCTGGTGGGCAGCCGGGTGATATCGAAGTTCTGTTCGTCGATGACGATGTTGCCGACCAGACCGGCATTGGAGTTTACGCCAGCCCCAATCATGAGGCGGCCGGTCTGCGTCTCTTCGGCATCAACATCGACGATGACATAGGGCTCACTGCCCGGGAAGACCTGTACCGGTGGCTGAGCAAATCCTGGCATGCCCGCCGGTGGCATGCCAGGCTGACCAAAGCCGGGCTGGGCAAAGCCAGGTGGCGCCGAACCGGGGGGCAGCATGCCCGGCTGCATCGGTTCGATTGGCTGCTGGGCAACCATCTGGGTTGGGCCAGGGGCGGGCTGTACCCGACCGTAGGTGGCAGCGCCGGGGCCGGTTGCCCCTAAGGCCGAACCGCCCCAGGGGGCAGCAGCCGGTTGGGTGGCAACTGGCTGCTGGTTTACCGGCTGCTGATAGGGATAGCTCTGCCCGACTGCCGGCGGACTGCCAGTGGCCGTTGGCGGTGGTTGATAGCCATAGGCCGCTGGCTGGCTGTAACCGCCGGGGCTCTGGCCCCGCCAGCGGGGCTGGCCTGCTGTCTGGGAGCCGGGGGCCGCACGTGCAGGAGCAGGGGTACGGTTGGCGGGCTGATTCGGTGTGGCAGCATCAGGCGTCTGACGCGACGAGTCACTCGCCGTTTCTGTCGGGGCCAGTTCACCCTCGAGCACCAGATTCAGCACGCCGTCGCCGTCGTCCGGGCTCTGCCCCCGAAACCCGGGTTGACTGGGATCGCGGGCGATCAGTTCATCGGACGGAGCCGGCTTGCTAAAGACAATGCGTGGGCCTTCGCCCTTGGCGGCATCGTTGAGGAACAGGCCACTGGAGGAGATTCGTCGTTCGTCTGACCGCAGCTTGCGAATGTCGAGAATGTCACCCGGTCGCAGGGAGAGCCGGTTGAGGATGACATTATGTCGGGTGTGGGGGTGCTCGCCCCGGATGTGGACGTTGATCTGACCGACCCGATACCGCTGCCCTTCCACGACGCGATAGACCAGATCGAGTTCACCCGGCTCTTCCAGGAACCGGGGGTCGGCCTGAACGTCAGCAAAGACAAATCCACGGCCGCCATAAATATCGCGAATCTGGCCAAGGTCGGCATCCATCTGCGACTGGTTGAAGAACTCACCGCTAGTCAGCTTCAGTTCCCGCGCAAGGAATTCTTCCTTGAAACGACTGTTGCCCACAAAGGAGACATTCCGAACCTTGTAGCGAGGGCCTTCGTTGATGACAAAGGTGAGCAGCGCCCAGTCACGGCCGATGCCATTGAGCACCTGAACCTCACGGCCAATGCGGGCCTGGAAGAAGCCGAGGCTACGGTAGTAGGCGGTCAGGGTTTCGACGTCATGGTCGATCTTCTCGTGATCGACATCGCCGCCGAGAAACCAGAAGACACCCGGCTTCGAGGTAATCTGGGTCAGCAGGCGAGCGTCGCTGGCAATTGTGTTGCCGACAAACGTGGTCCAGAGTGACTTGCGGCTGCGGCCTTCGTCGATGAGGAAGACCGCGCCTTTGTCACCCGGCCGAGAGCCTTCAACTGTGGTGACGCGGGCCGCCTCATAGCCCTTCTCGTGGTAGTACGATTCAATCCGGCGGCGTGCCTCTTCGACGACGTAGGAATCGATGGAATCACCGACATCGATCTCGGCCTTCTTGCGGAGGGTGCGGGTGGTCACCCACTGATTGCCGACAAACTTCACATGCTGCAGGGTGGGCCGTTCGACCACTTCAAAGATGACAACGACGCCCTGACGGACACGGACATACTTCGGCAGGACATCAATAAACTTGCCGGTCCGATGAAGTGTGCGGACGTCTTCTTCAATGACCTGAGAGTCAAAGTTCTGGCCGGCACGCGTGGTCAGTTGGGGCAGTTTCGAGACCTCTACGGTGTCGTTGCCCTCAATCCGTACTTCAACGATTCGCTGGCTTGGGGGAGTAACCGCCGGGGTGTTGACTGGTGGCAGCGATTGCACACTGCCCTCTTGGGCAGAAACGGGACTCATCCCGAGCAGCAGCAGTCCCAGCCCACTGGCCAGCATGAGCCAGAGCAGGCGTGACCGGCCAGCGGGGCGAGGGGAGCCCAACGGGTGCGGCTTGTGCGGGAAGTTGTGCGGCATATGGTGAAAAACTCAATGAGGGACGAAGGCCGCCTCCCGGTCAGGCCCGAAGGAGCCTGCCGACGAAAGTCGCGGAGAAATACCGCAGGGGTCGGGCTGCCCACAAGGCGAATGTGCCAAGCGGAGCAGCAAAACGGCCTGTCCGCTGCCTTTGGACTGCTGAAATGGCTCCGCGAGACTTGCCCAGTCTGTGATGCTTGACTGGCTGGCGCAGCCTCCGATAGCGTTCATGGAGATGCTGCGGCCGTAGACGTCCTTCGAGCAGTTGATCCACCCGGCATCCCCGCCGCCTGCAACAGCCCACACCATGACACCGACCATTCTTGATTTCACGCAGGCTGATGACGGCCGGGATATTGTCCATCGGGCCGTACAGGCGTTGGCGGAAGGCCAACTTGTTGGCCTGCCAACTGAGTCAAACTATTGTCTCGTAGCAGCAGCCCATGACCTGTCGGCAGTCGAGCAGGCCAGTGCGGTGGCGGCCGTGATTGACGGTGAGCCCTTGTTAACAGTGGCCGTGAAGAGTGGCGATGAGGCGGCTGACTGGGCACCGGGGCTTGAGCCACTGGCCCGGCGGCTGGCCCGGCGGTGCTGGCCTGGTCCGCTGGCCATGTTGATTCGCGGTGATCATCCTGAGGGTCTGGTGCGTCAGCTTCCCAGTGCCGTGCAGCCCCGGCTGCTCGCAGCCGATCAGATCAGGCTGCGTGCCCCCAACCACACGGTGCTCACCGACTGCATGCGGCTGTTTGCCGGTCCGGTTGTTTTGGCTGAGCCGGGTAACCAGGCAGCACCACCGATAACAGTTCCAGACCTGCTCAAGTGTTGTGCCCCAAGCGGACCACCGCCCTTGGTCGTCGATGCCGGTCCACTGCCACATGGGGGCCCGGTCTCAACGATCGAGATCGCTGCTGGACGGTTCACGATGCGGCGGCAGGGTGAACTGGATGCAGCCACCCTCCAGCGAATGGCACGGCTGTTGGTGCTCTTTGTCTGCACGGGGAACACCTGTCGCAGTCCTATGGCTGAGGCGATCTTTCGAGACTTGGTCGCGCGGCGGCTGGGGTGCGGGCCGGCAGAACTTGAGGCCAACGGCGTCATGGTGGCCAGCGCCGGTCTTTCTGCCTGGGGTGGGAGCCCCGCCAGTGACTCAGCCATTGCGGTGGTGGGTGAACAGGGCATCGACTTGTCCGGGCATGCCAGCCAGCCCCTGACGGAACGACTGGCCCGTCAGGCCGATGTGATCTGTACCATGACCGCCGCTCACCGGGCGGCAATTTTGGCCCAGTTTCCCGACCTGGCTGATCGGGTTTGGATGCTTTCGCCCGGCCGTCGTGATGTCATTGATCCGATCGGTGGTTCCCAGGAAACCTACCGGCGGTGTGCCGCCCAAATTCGTGAGCATTTGGAGTCACGAATCGATACACTGGGGCTCGCAGCAGGGTAGCGGCTGCCGGCGTCTCGCGTCCGGTCACCGTTCGGACCGTACCTGCCTGGGGGCGTGCACCCCCGCAGGAACTGCCGGTCCTGCTTGCCAGGATGCACCTGGTGCCATCGAGGCTCTGGGTTGCCTTGAGAATCAGCTGCACGACGACTTATGAGGCCCCGGCGTTGCCCGGAGTGAATCGATGAAAATTGCGATTGGAAGCGACCATCGCGGCGTTGCTGCCCGCCGTCGTTTAATCGGTTTTCTGGAGCGGCAGGGACACGAAATCACCGACTGCGGTAGCCATGATGAGGCGGCGGTTGACTATCCCGATGTGGCTGCTGACGTTGCTCGGCGGGTGGCTGATGGCAAGGCGGACCGAGGCATCCTGCTGTGCTGCACCGGCGTGGGCATGGCGATTGCGGCCAACAAGGTTCCCGGCGTACGGGCGGCCACCTGCCATGATGAGGTTGCTGCCGAAATGAGCCGGCGGCATAACGACCTGAATGTGCTCTGTCTGGCTGCCGAAATGGTCGGCGCCGAGCAGCAGGAAAAGATGACCGAAATCTGGCTGAATACCGGTTTTGAAGGTGGTCGGCATGAGCGTCGTCTCCACAAGATTACCGAACTCGAGGCAGCCGCCTGCACCGAACGTTCAAGCTGAAAATGCCGGTTTTCTGCCTCGTGTGACCGGCGGGTGGACGGTTTAGCCCCCGCTGAGGCACAGATTCCGCTGGCTGGGAACGTCGGGTAAGAGCGGGGAAACGGACGGCCAGCGAAGACTTGTCGCGTCGTAGCGGTCGTGCCGGAGCGACCGGCTATTTTCCGAGAAAAAAAGCCTTCCGATTCGTTGCGTCAGCAATCCCCGTTGGTACTGTCGACGGTGAGAGTTCTGCCTTGGCATCGTCTGGCGATGCTCAGGCCTGAGCCATTTCCCGTCGAAGGTTTATCCATGTCTTTTGCTGACGCACCCAGCCCCGCCGAGGTCGACTGCCTGTTGCGGAATGCCGAATTGCGAGATGCCATTGAGCCCTATCTCGATGATGACACACATGGCGACATCGATTTTGCTGGCATGCCGACAGAGGTCGAAAACCGCTACCTTGAATCGATGCTGGCCTGGGAGCACGCCCCGCTGACGCCGGTGGCCCATTGGTTCAGCCCGCCACTGGTGCTCTCACCTGCGGTAGGACTCACGGAAAGCCAACTGCGGGAGCGGCTCTGGGATGTGATCGATCGGCTCTATGCCGAGCGGATCGTGCTCGATTTCACTGATCACCTGACTGACCGCGAACTCTACAACCTCATTAGGCGAGAGATCTTGCCGACCCCAATCAAGCGGGTCGATTTACCCGACAATTATTTTCACTGGGACTGCAGTGCGATTGGTGAACTGCCAGAGTTTGTTGTGGGACAGTGGTACCCCGAACCCGTCCTCGACTCGCTGATCTGGCTGACCTATTACGCCGATGATGCTGAGCGAGCCGAGTGGGAGGCAGACTTTGGTGTCGATTTGCCACCACGGGAAGTGCCTCCCTACCCTCGGGCCCTGCCCTCGGCACCGGTCTGAGTGGAAGCAGTTGTGACTGCGGGAAAGCCTGCGTTGCGGTCGGTAGGCTTTTTCAGTTGACTCTGACCCTCAGCCTGCAAAACTTCTTGCCGGCGTGATCAAGCCCGTCGCTCCCTCCTGCCTGCGGGGCGTGGTTGGTCAACGCACTCTTCTGGAGGTCTAGTATGAGTCGCTCTTGTGGCCAGAGTAGTTGGTGCAGTTGGTCTCGAATAACGTGGCTGGTATTGGTTGTGATGGTGGGCTGTGCCTGGCCACCTTCGGGACGGGCAGCCGCACCGACTCTTCGTGATGCGGCGATCACTCGTGCCACAGCATTTCTGATCGAGCAGGGACAGGAGCCAGATGGAAGTTTTTCACCCCAGGCGGGTCCGGCCGTCACGGCGCTGGCGGTGACGGCGCTGGTTGAGTCAGGCATATCTGCCGACCATGAGGCGGTCAGCAGGGCAGTCGGCTATCTGCTGTCCTTCCGACAGCCGGACGGTGGCATCCATCGCCCAGAGTCAGGCGTGGCCAACTACGAGACAGCCATTGCCTTAATGGCGTTGGTCGCCTGCAACACTGATGGTCGGCATGCGGAGACGATTACGGCAGCGCAGCAATACATCACGGGGATCCAGTGGGATGGTGGCGAGGAGGGGCGTGCTAGCCCCAACTATGGCGGCGCCGGGTATGGCAGCCATCAGCGGCCTGATCTTTCGAATACAGCGTTCTTGGTGGAGGCACTGCGAACGGCCGGTGCCGGAGAAGATGATCCGGCGATTCAGCGGGCATTGGTTTTTGTCTCACGGACCCAAAACCTGGAGGGGCCTCATAACACACTTCCTTTCGCAACGAAAAATCCTGACGGTGGCTTCTATTACACGCCGGCCAACGGCGGAGAGAGCCAGGCCGGCACGACACCGGCAGGCGGCCTGCGAAGTTATGGTTCAATGACGTATGCCGGACTCAAGAGCATGATCTATGCCGGGGTTGCTCCGGATGATCCGCGGGTGGTGGCTGCGACGGAATGGCTGCGGCGGCATTACGGCTTTGCTGAAAACCCGGGCATGGCCGATGCGGGGCTGTTTTACTACCTGCACACAGCAGCCAAGGCGCTCGATGCATTGGGCAGCGAGACCTTTCGTGATGCGACGGGCACTGAACATCGCTGGCGGGAAGAACTGGCGGCGGCAATCATTGCCCGGCAGCAGCCTGATGGATCGTGGGTCAACGAGAACCCACGGTGGTTTGAGGGTGACGCCAATCTGGTCACCAGTTATGCGTTGTTGGCTCTAAGCCGCTGCCGCTGACTGGCCGCTTCTGTTGTCAGTCGTCCATGGCATTGCCAATGAGCCCATCAGCGTGAAGCTGGTGCCAAGGAGGCCGGGCTCTGGGCGGGCTTTGCTGCGGCAGTCGCAGCTTCGTTTCGTGCCTCGGCGTGCTCCCGAATCCTGCGATTCGCTAATGTGAGTCGCTCAGGCCAGACGAAGGTTGGCGCGGTCAACGGGTCGTAGCCTTCTAGGTGTCCGGTCAGCCGTGTCTGCGGCTTTGTGTAGCGTAGTTCCGTGTCGCCGAACACCTCCCGGCACAGGGCTGCCAGCCCCGGATCGTATTGAACTAACTCGGTGCGGGTGTTCACGTGATTGTGGTCGTGGTCGTTTTCTCGGTTGTTATCGAACCATGACTGTACGCCCTCGGCGAAGTATTCGTGATGGTTCACGCTGGCGTACTTGCCCCGCCAGAGGCCAGCATTCATCGCGTCGTTGTACGCCCGCTTGAGCCGATCATCGAACGTGGGGTCAACGTTCACCATGCCACGCAGGTGGATGTTGTGGGCAAACTCGTGGATCAGAATGTTTTCAGTGGAGTATGGGTCGCCAGGATAGCAGAGCAGATTTTCCTCCCCGCAGGAGCAAAACGGGTCGGTCTTGCTACCACCCAAACCGCGGGCCCGGGCGTCCCAATAGTCTTTGGGGTGCAGGCCGGGAAAGTCGGTAACTGGATGATCGCCAAGCCGGCGAAACTCCGGCTGATCCGTCGTGAACTCGTTCCAGCCGATGATGCATAGCCGTGATCCGCTCTCAATCATGGCCTGACGGACATCGGGCCGTTTTGCCAGCAGCAGTTCGATCAAATAGGCAGCTTCCTTCAATGCGTAGGGGTTTACCCGTTCGGATGCGACGATTGGGTAACCCCCGGCGGACACCCGTCGCGTGTACCGGGCGGGGATGCCCATCTCGTCGACGAAGTCGAATCGGCGTGCCTGCACGAGTTGTTGTGATGTGACGGAGACCTGCTTGCCGTCCTGCTTGCCCGTGATCAGGAACCTGTGGCCGAGCGTGGTGTCGATCGTTCGCTCTTCACCAGGTGGGATTGTTTCAGTGAGGACCTTCTCTGCGTTGTCCTTCAGCCAGAACACCTCGGCAGCCTGATCACTGCCGTTGATCAACTGCAGGCGGGGGCGTGGTGCGGTGGCGTTGCCCTCGGTGGACAGGGCTATGACCAGGGCAAGGGTCGTAGCCAAACTATTCCATTTCATTATGGCTAAATGCTTATTGAGGGAGGGGGCATGTGGGCCGTGGAAGTCTTAAACTTGCTCGCAGGTGAATTACTGTCGGCCGAGGCTGTCTTTTGGGAGAAGATAGAACGGTCAACGGTTCTATCGCAAGCGTTGCGTGAGTAGGGACCAGCCGAACAGTCGAATGGCACTGCCACATCCGGGGCACGGAAGTGGATCCTGCCGTTTGGCACTGCGTCATTAACCGCCGCAGGAAGCGGCGGCAGCGAGTTGGAAAAACCTTGGCTTTTTCCAACTCGCCCAAGTGGACAAAGGCCATGGAGGGCTTTGTCCACGTAAAACTACCCCCGCAGAATTGACACCCGCAGCGGTGGATAGCTGACCGTTGACTGTGCCAGCGTTGCCGAACCGGCCCCTGATGGCGACAGGCTCTTCTGCACTCCATCGACTGTGCCGAGCAGACCCTGCACGTTGAAGATCGCGGCATCATCGATGGCAGCGGAGAAGACCTGTGCTCGGTCGTTGCCGTAGGCCTGGAAGAAGGCCTCGCGTGTAGAGCCAGTACCCGAGTAGGTCTCGACTAGTGAACCTCCCCTCGGGCCGGCTGAGACCAGCAGTTTGTCTGCCGCGCCAGGCGTGCTGGATGGCAGCCTGGCTACCGAGGCTCCAACTGTCGAGCCACCAAGGGGTTGGAAGCTGTTGAAGGCCACCGGTGCCGTCGGCTGGGCGTTGTAGCCTGTGACTGTCGCCGCGATGCCAACCCCGCTGCCGACGAAGAGTTCCATGATGCCGTCGGGGGTTGTGGATGTCTGCGTGCCGCCAGAGAACGTGCCGACGTCGGCTGTCTCGACATAGACACCGCCCAGATAGCTACTGCCAAAGGGCTGGAGTTGGCGGCTTGGCGTGCTGGCGACAGGGTTGGCCGCACTCGGGGTTACTTCAAAGACGCTCACGGTTCCGCCACGGCTTTGGCTGGCGACAATCTCGATTGCTCCTGCAGCTGTAACTGAACCGGCGGCGATCTCGATACCACCGGTGTATCCCGGGCCGAAGGGGAAGAAGCTGTACTGGGGCAGCGGACTGCCAGTTTCGGTGAACACTTTCACTTCGCCTGGGCGGCCTGGCCCTGGGGCGGTGATGATGTTGGGGAAGCCGTCACCGGTTACATCAGCTCCGTAGACCCGAACGCCACCACGGAACTCCGGCTCGTAGGCAAAGAAGGGTGTGATCCGGTTAGCCCCGGTGTCGGGGTCGATCACCCGCACAAACGGCCCGGTCACGCAGCCGACGTCGGTGCCAACGATGACGCCCCGTGGCGGCACCACCACCGTGACAGTCGAGGTGTTGTTGGTTCGATCGGGATCCCAAGTGCCTGAGGTCACGGTTGCGGTGTTGGTCACTGGTCCACCGCTGTTGCCGGTGGTGACCCGTGCTGTGATGGTGAGTACTGGACGATCAGCCGTGGTGACGGTGCCGATTGTCCAGATGCCGGTGCCAGGAACATACAGCCCCACGCTTTCATGGTGTGAGACATAGGTCACGCCGGTTGGTAACAGATCAGTCACGCTGGCATTGGTCGCAGTGTCGGGCCCGAGGTTTGACACCTCAATGGTGTAGGTGAAGGTGGTGCCGATCTGCGGCTGACTGCTGCTGGCGGTCTTGGCCACCGCCAGGTCGGCCTGTAGTGGCGTTACCGTTGCTGAGTCAGTGTTATTTCCCGGATTAGGATCGACCGTTCTGGAAGTTGCTGTACCGGTATTGGTTGAGGCAGACACGGGCCCGGTACCACCAGTAGGCTCGAGCACCCGTGCTGTGATGTCGAGAGTTTCCTTGGCGCTGGCAGCCAGTGTGCCAATAGTCCAGACGCCGGTGCTGGCGTTGTAATTGCCCGGTGGGTTGGCGGAAACGAATTGCAACCCCGCTGGCAATTGGTCGGCAACTTGCACACTTTGGGCAGCCGTGGGGCCGAGGTTTTCCAGCGTCAGGGTAAAGGTGACCTGATCATTTACCTCAGGCCGGGCATTGTCGACTGTCTTGGTCAGAGAGAGATCAGCCTGCTGTGGATTAGTCGGGGTACGGGCCTGGTTGTTTTTGCTGTTCGGATCCCAGACATCACTATGGGTGATCGTGACCGTGTTGTAGGCGACGCTCGCCGAGGTTGCTTCAGCGATGATCATCAGCACTTTAAAACTGCCCGGTGCGATTGAGGGGATCGTCCAGGTACCGCCGGTCGCCGTTTGGTTGAAGTTGGTTTGGCCCAGTGCGTTCACCTGACGCACCGATATGTTGTTAGGGAACACTTCAGTCACTTCGACATTGGTTGCCGTAGCCGTACCCAGGTTCTGGAGGGTCACCGTGTAGGTGAAAATGTCCCCGACGTTTGGCTCGACATTAGTAGTGACCTTGGTAATAGCCAGATCGGCATACTGCG
>Ga0181592_10005387_pt1 | contig 10515 bp, 9 predicted proteins | sample 071ome_20_FD_133755 | JGI IMG/M metagenome (GOLD analysis project Ga0181592, IMG submission 133755) | Coastal salt marsh microbial communities from the Groves Creek Marsh, Skidaway Island, Georgia - 071412BT metaG (megahit assembly) | ecosystem: Environmental > Aquatic > Marine > Intertidal zone...
CATCCTATATGCGGGCGGCGCGCTCGCTTGGGGCGACGCCAACGCTGGCCTTTATCAAGGTTTATATGCCGCAGACGGTCCCCGGTATTGGCGCAGGGGGATTGCTGGTGTTCATTCTGGCGATTGGTTACTACATCACACCGGCCCTTGTCGGCGGTCAGGACGGCCAGCTCATTTCAAACATGATTGCCTATCACATGCAAAAGTCGCTGAACTGGTCTTTGGCTGCGGCGCTTGGTGGCATTTTGCTCGCTGGCGTGCTGTTGCTCTATTGGGCATATGACCGGATCATCGGCATCGACAACATGAAACTCGGATAACCCATGGCACAGCTACCTCCCTATACCACGACTGCAGAGCGTATCTGGCACTACACCTTTCGCTTTATTTGCGGGCTGATCTTCTTGTTCCTGATCTTGCCGGTGCTGATCGTTCTGCCGCTGTCCTTTAACGTAGAGCCGTATTTCAGCTTTACCCCGGGGATGTTGACGTTCGACTCAGAGGCCTATTCCTTGCGATGGTACAGGGATATTTTCCACAATGGCATGCAGGCGCCTGACGCGCCATTGGATTGGGCGTGGCTTGCCGATACATGGAATAACGGCCAGTGGATGCGCGCCATTCGCAACAGCTTCTTTATCGGTGCCTGTGCGACTTTGTTGTCGACGGCCCTTGGCACACTTGCCGCGATTGGTCTTAGCCGCTCGGAGATGCCCTATCGCCGTTTGATTATGTCGATCTTGATTTCGCCGATGATTGTGCCTTTGGTGATCACTGCCGCCGGCATGTTTTTCTTCTATTCAAAAGTTCAGCTCAGCCAGACCTATATCGGTGTGATCATGGCGCATGCGGTGCTTGGCACGCCCTTTGTTATCATCACCGTGACAGCAACGTTGGTTGGTTTTGACAAATCGCTTGTGCGGGCCTCGAACTCACTTGGAGCCGGGCCTGTGCTAACCTTTTTCAAGGTGCAGATGCCGTTGATTACCCCCGGCGTTATTGCTGGCGGTCTATTTGCTTTCATCACCTCTTTTGACGAGGTTGTTGCGGTACTGTTTCTGGCCAGTCCCGAGCAGCGCACGATTCCACGGCAAATGTGGTCGGGGATCCGCGAACAGATCAGCCCGACGATCCTTGCTGTTGCGACCTTGTTGGTTCTGTTGTCGATCATTTTGCTGACGGTGATTGAATTGTTGCGCCGCCGGTCTGAACGTATGCGCGGTATCACCCCCGGTTGATCCTGATGAAATGACTTTCTGATCGCAGGTGAAGGCGTGCCAAGGCGGCATGTTTCGCCTTGCAGACCAGCATTTAAATGGTCAAGAATGCCGAATCTCCTGAGGCGGAGAATCTTGGGAGGGCTTAATGCCTGCCATCTTGAAAGACATAGGTAAGAGCGTCTGGGAAAATCCGCATCTGGTTTTGGCGCTGGCGGCGTTGATGTGGGGCGGTCACACGATCGTTGCGCGTGCCTCGGTGGGCGAGGTGTCGCCGATGCTGCTGATGGCGCTGCGGTGGTTGTTATGTTTGCTGGTCCTCGCTGTGTTCCTGCGCCGTGAGATCAAGCGGGATTGGCCGATCTTGCGAGCCAATATGTTGTGGCTCATGCTGATGGGTGGTGTGGGCCTTGCAGGCTTTACCATCTTTTTCATATCAGCAGCGCAATATACCTCGGCAATCAATCTTGGGATCATGCAAAGCTCCATCCCTGCCTTTGTGATTCTGATGAGTTTTCTGTTTCTTGGAAAGCCTTTCGGACTGATGCAGACATTTGGCTTGTGCCTGACAATTATCGGTGTTGTCTATTTGACAAGCGGCGGGTCTCTTGACGCCCTTGCGGCACTGGCGATCAATTTCGGTGATTTGTTGATGCTGGTCGCCTGTCTTTGCTACGCCGGTTTTGCCGTTGGACTAAGCCGAAAGGTCGCATCAAGCCCATTTGTTCTGTTGGCGTTTTTCTCACTCTTTGCTCTATTCACCCTTGGAATTTGTGCTGTCGTTGAATATCTGCAGGGCTTACAGATATTGCCGAGTTTTAAAGGTGTTTTACTGATAATCTACAGCGGTGTTGTCGCTTCGTTGACAGGGCAGCTGTTTTTTGTCAGGGGAGTGAGGCTCGTTGGGGCCAATCGTGCAGGGCTTTACATCAATCTCGTGCCGGTTTTCGGCGCGTTAATGGCTGTAGTGTTCCTTGGTGAAAGCTTGAAAATCTATCATGGTATTTCGCTGATTATGGTTTTGTCCGGCATTTATCTGGTGGAAAAGTTCAAATCGAATGACTAAATATCAAAGCAACAAAATGTTTGTGATGGAGAAGAGACGAACATGATCGACAAGCGCAATTTTTACATCAACGGCGCGTGGGTCGCTCCGGTTGACGGACAGGATTTTCCAGTTTTGAACCCAGCGACTGAAGAAGCGTATGCTGTGATATCGCTTGGTGGTGCCGCAGATGCTGAAGCGGCAATCATGGCGGCGCGCGCCGCGTTTCCATCATGGTCGCAAACCACACCATCCGAGCGTGCGGAATATCTGAAGGCTCTCCTTGCTGCCTATGAGAAGCATTCCGGCCAGATGGCGGAAATGATTTCGGATGAGATGGGTGCGCCGATTGATATGTCGCATTCCGATCAGGCTTCGGCAGGACGGTCACATCTAAAGGCGTTTTTGCGGGCTCTTGAAGGTTTTGAATGGTCACGCCCTGTCCGCCCTGGCCTGGAAGGTCAGGAACTGGTGCATGAAGCGGCTGGAGTGGCGGCTCTTATCACGCCATGGAACTGGCCGATGAATCAGGTTGTTCTGAAGGTTGGTGCCGCAATCGCAGCAGGCTGTACGATGGTTCTCAAGCCCTCAGAAATTGCCCCGATGTCGAGCATCCTGTTCGCCGAGATGGTGCATGAAGCCGGACTTCCTGCCGGTGTCTTTAATATGGTGAATGGTGATGGTCCGGGTGTTGGCTCCATTTTGTCATCGCATCCGGAAATTGACGTCGTGTCATTCACTGGATCAACCAGAGCCGGTATCCTGATCAGCAAGGCGGCCGCCGACACGGTAAAGACGGTGTCTTTGGAGTTGGGCGGCAAATCACCAAATCTTGTCTTTGCCGACTCTGATCTTGAGGCGGCAGTGGCACGGGGAACATCGTTCTGCTTTGCCAATACCGGGCAGTCTTGCAACGCCGCCACGCGGATGCTGGTGGAACGCAGCGTTTATGATCGGGCGGTAGAAGTCGCCAAAGCAACAGCCGAGGCAACAAAAGTTGATCTGCCGAGAAAATCGGGCGATCACATCGGTCCTGTTGTATCAGAAGCCCAGTTTGAGAAGGTGCAACGCCTGATTCAGGCGGGCATTGATGAAGGCGCAAGGCTGGTTGCCGGGGGTGTCGGACGCCCTGACGGTCTTAATCGTGGTTGGTTCGTAAAGCCGACTGTGTTTGCCGATGCAACGCCCGACATGACCATTATGAAGGAAGAAATCTTCGGGCCTGTCTTGGCCATGATGCCGTTTGATACCGAAGAAGAGGCGATCGAAATCGCCAATGATACGCCTTATGGTCTTGCCGCCTATATCCAGACAGGCAGCAATGAGCGTGCTCGCCGCGTGGCTGCCAAGCTGCGTGCCGGCATGATTCAGGTAAACGGCGCCAGCCGTGCGTCAGGAAGCCCGTTTGGTGGTTTCAAGCAATCCGGTGTTGGTCGTGAAGGCGGTGTCTGGGGCATCGAAGAGTTCCTTGAGGTCAAGTCAATCAGCGGCATTGTCGGCGACTAGCAAGGGCCGCCGATGACGGCAGAGTGTTTTTGGGGGTTTCATGATCGGTGATGATGAAGAGGGTATTCGGCTTCTCGAAGGCGCATATGCTCTGGAAACCCCCGATGACAATCTTGCCTATTACCGCGATTTTGCCCGTCATTATGACCAGTCTTTTGCCGCAACGCTGGGCTATATCTATCCAAGCGCAATCGTGCGGTGCCTCGCCGGTCTTGATTTGCCGCAAGGCCGAATCCTCGACATTGGATGCGGTACCGGCCTTGTCGCAGCACGGCTGAAAGAGGCGCGGGCAGATCTGGTCATTGACGGGGTTGATATCTCGCCTGAGATGCTATCCGTGGCGCGTGACAAGAAGCTATACAACGCGCTGTATGAGGCTGACCTGACGGCGGATTTATCCGGTTTGCCGACCGATTATGCCGCGATCATCAGCGCTGGCACCTTCACCCATGGCCATCTCGGCCCCGCGCCAATAGCCGGTCTTGTCGGGCATTGCTGTTCGGGTGCGCAGGCTGTCATCGGCGTCAATGCACAGCACCATGCCCAACGTGGCTTTGGTACCTTTATGGACGGGCTCGTTGATGCCGGACTGATCAGTCCGCCCACCTATGAAGAGGTGCTGATCTATCAGGGTGCCGATACTGAACATGCCAATGACAAGGCCTTGATCATGGGTTTTACCGTCATCTAGCCGGTATGCCGTCCTTTACCTGAAACTCACTCAATCATTATCGCTCAACCCCGCGCCAGCGCCGGCAAGACGCGAGGCTTCGGTCGCGGGTGCATAGGTGTTGTGGGCATAGCGCGTCAAGACCGCGATACATTCGGTCATTGTTGAACCGACTCTGGTAACAGGATGCGTGGTAGCGGGCAGATCATTATCTGCGATGGAAGCGATCCGGCACTCGGCTTCTGCGATCAGCAGGCTGTGAGGGATCATTTCACTGTGAAAACCGTCTGAAGAAATGTCGATGGATATGTCGCCTATCGTCAGCCGCACAGCGCCCGAACCGGCACAGGCGGCCAAAAAGGGGATCAGGATCATCGGCTCGCGCAACCGGAATCCACCATCCGGTAAATTGATCGCCCCGTCAGAAAGTGCTGTGCCAAAACCAAGCGGGCAAACCCAACCATCACCCTCTGTCCCCGGCATTGTGACAGGGGTTCGGCCTTGCTCAATACCTGTGGCATAGAATGACAGATAGCGGCACATCGCCGTCACGCCGGGTGCGCCATGGCGGACCAGCCAGTCGAGCGCAAATCCTGCTTCCTCGGCGATGCCCCATGGCATGCCAACGCCGCGTGCGGCTTTGACTGTCAGGCTGCGTGTCTCTCCGACAGACCAGCTGTGTGTGGCTGTTGTCACAGGGCGCGGCTGTCTACTGCTGGCGGGTAGACAAGCGCATCGGGATCAAGCTTTGCAAGCTCATCCGGAAAAGGTGCTCCCTGAAACATGGTGATCCGCAACCAGCGGTCTGACCGGGGATCGAACTTTGTGGCACCAAAAAATGACAATTTGCACCGTAACAAATCAATCGGCAGCATATCGGCGGCGATCGTGTTGTCGCGGATCTCACCATAATCACAATGCTGAACCAATTGCGCGCGCCGGGTAATGTGGCGGTGTTCAGGGTGTGCCATCAGAAAACCGGCGATACTGTCTTGCGGATCAAAGCGTTGAAGATCGCCGAGTGCCCGCTTTGCATCACGCCCGGGGGCCAGTGGCTGTTCATAATCCGCAATCGGCTCTTCAAAACGCTCGCCGAGACGTGGCTCCAGCTTTTCCTCAGAAACATACCACACGCGTGCCTGCGCATCGCGGCTGTCGAAATCGAGGGCCTCGGTCCAGTCATAGATCTCGCGAATGATGCCGGTGAGTGTTGCCACCTTCATCGTGCCATCAATGCGGAAACGATTGCTTTCATCCGCTGACATCGTTGCCGCAAGTTCATCGACAAGATGCGGATAGGGTTCGAGAAGCAAGGACACGAGCTGTTCCTGCCCCTCAAGGCTCAGATTGGCCTCGGCCCATGAATAGAGCTTATCCCACGCATGGTCAGCGGCAAGGTCACTTTGCTCTATATGCGCAATCAATGCGGTAAGATCGGCGCGTAAACCGGATATTTTTTGCGCCTGATATTCGTGATCGACATGCCAGTCATCGGCATTCAGCGCGGCGCGTTTGACCAGATCGACAAACAGGGCAATCTCTTCACTTGTTGCCTGTTTGACGTCACGCACCCGCGCCAATGCTGTTTCGCGGGCCGCAATCCATGCATGGATCAGCGCCGGATGATTGACGAGAAACGGCGCCATGCCAAGTCCGGTAGAGTTGCCAACACCGATCCGCCGCCGGATATCAGGCGACAGCTTTACCGCCGTGTCAGGCGCGCGGCTTGCCGCCATATGTTCAACCATGTCGATGGTAAAGGCACGGATCAGCCACACCGAAAGCAATTCCGGCTGGAAAGAGCCGGCAAATTCAGGCCGATCAGCCCAAACATCGCGATCGGCTGCACCAAATTTGCCCGATCCATAGACCGCGGTCGTTCGCATCAGATAACCGACAGGTTCAATCTGTGCCAGATCAGGTTGCTCACCCTTGGCAAGACATTTGGCAACATAATCGAACAGCCGGACAGATCGGTTGGCCCGCGAAAGCACCAATTCGGCACCGGAAATGCGGCCTGCTTCCTGATAGGGAACATTGGCATGAAGCCGCTCAATATCATCTTCGCCAAGGTCGCCGTCATGAAGTGTGAAGGTGGCGTCCCATGCCTCGGCAATGACCCGGTCAGACCGTTGGTCATCGGGCAGATCATGCGCAAAACAGACGAGTGTGTAGCTGCGTTCTGGCCCGCGGGCGCGGTAGGTGGCAACACCAACGCCATTCGCGTCAATGCGCCAGATTGGCCGGTCAAACTGCCAGTTCTCGCGTTTCAGACGGCGCAGCAAGACCCGCATGAAGCTCAACCGGCTTTGATGGAATGATCCCATGCGGGCAAGTCGCATCACCTGACTGGCCGGGCGAAGCGGGGTGTGTTGCGCGCGCTGTGGATTGTTTTGCTGATTGTCCATAATCTCAGGCACCCTTCGGGCCAAAATTATTGTCATAAAAGCGCAGCCAGTTTTCCCCCATGATGGCCGCAATATCTGTCTCGCTGAACCCGTGTTGGCGTAGTCCAGCCTCGATATTATCAAAATCCCTGTTGTCCTGAAACCATTCAGGCATTGGCGGGAAACCGGCATCTGTCGCTGAACCCTCGCCATAGTCAATCTCTTTTGACCAGCGTCCAACCCGCATCCATTCGACAATCGAGTCAGGTTGATCCTGACACAAATCAGAGCCAAGGCCGATATTGTCTATGCCCATAAGATCGGCGGTGCGCGCGATCATCTCGCAAAAACTCTCAATGCTGCAGGCACTCTTGTCTTTCAGGTGATGTGGATAGAGTGAAAAGCCAAGCATGCCGCCGGATTGACCAAGTGCCCGCAGAATTTCATCAGATTTATTTCGCCTTGCCGGATGCCAGAATGCGGGATTCGCATGCGTGATGGCGATAGGTCTTTCTGAAATCTCTATGGCCTCAAGGGTTGAGCGGTCGGCCGAATGACTCATATCAACGACAAGCCCGACCCGGTTCATTTCCTTTATAACCTGACGGCCCATGCGGGTGACGCCGGGATCTTCGGCTTCATAGCAGCCGGTAGCCAGCAGCGATTGATTGTTATAGGTCAATTGCATGAAACGGGCGCCAAGGCTGTGCCATATCTCGACCAGCCCGATATCGTCTTCAATCGGGGACGGGTTTTGAAAGCCAAAGAAAATGGCCGTTTTGCCCTCTTGTTTGGCTCGCCTTACATCGTCACCAGTACGTCCATGAAAGATTAATTCGGGGAATTGTTCAAACCAACGGTTCCAACTTTCAACATTGGCCACAGTCTCGCGGAACATCTCATGATAGGCGATGGTCACATGCACCCCATGAACGCCGCCCTCATTCATCTGCCGGAAAATTTTCTCCGACCAATTGGCATATTGCAGGTTGTCGATGCGATGCATGCTCGTCTCGTCCGGTTCGGGGCAATCAGCTGGGTGTGCCAGAACTGATATATGCGGTTTTCACCGTGGTGAAGAATTCAACAGCATAGCCACCCTGTTCACGCGGTCCATATGACGAGCTGCCGCGCCCACCGAATGGCACATGATAATCGGTTCCGGCGGTTGGCAAATTCACCATCACGCAACCTGTCTTGGCGTTGCGGCGGAAATCTGTTGCGCGGGCAAGATCACGCGTGATGATCCCTGATGTCAGGCCAAAATGCGTGTCATTGACCAGATGCAGCGCTTCATCATAGCCACTCGCCTTGATCACACAGGCGATCGGCGCAAACATTTCTTCACGATTGATCCGCCATTCATTGCTTGTTCCGGCGACCACAGCAGGGGTCATGAAATAGCCTTCAGTGTCGCGCTCTACACGTTCACCACCACACAGAACCTCACCCCCTTCGGCGCGGGCAAGGTCCATATAGGCCAGATTTTCGTCAAGCTGGATCTGGCTGACAACCGGACCAATCTGCGTGCCGTCTTTCAAGGCATGATCGACAACCATTGCCTTTGCCCCGGCTACCAGCCTGTCGACAAATTCATCATGCACGGCCTGATGCACAATCAGCCGTGACGATGCGGTACATTTCTGGCCAGTGCCGCCAAAGGCGCCACCAAGCGCCGCCGCCACCGCCAGATCAAGATCGGCGTCATCCATGACCGCTAGCGCGTTTTTCGATCCCATCTCCATCTGCACTTTGGTCAGATTACCAATCGCCGATTGCGCGATCTGTTTGCCAACCTCGACAGAGCCAGTAAAGCTGATGGCGTCAATAGCCGGGCTTTCAATCAATTTCTGGCCAATAGTGCCGCCAGCGCCCATCACAAGGTTAAACAATCCGGCAGGCAAATCCTGGTTGGCGATAATCTCGGCAAGGGCAACGGCTGAGGCTGGCACCAGATTGGCAGGTTTCCAGATCACCGCATTGCCGAACGCCAGCGCCGGAGCGATTTTCCAGACGGCAGTAGCTGTAGGGAAGTTCCAGGGGCTGACAATGGCAACAGTGCCTACCGGCTCGCGGCGAACGTCAATTTCGATATTCGGGCGCACGCTGTCGGCCGTGTCACCGATCTGGCGCAGAACTTCAGCCGCATAATAGGTGAAAAATTGTCCGGCACGGTAAATTTCGCCTTTGCCCTCGGCAAATGGTTTGCCTTCTTCGCGGCTGAGGAGTGTGCCAAGCTCTTCGCAGCGCTGCATCAGTTCATTGCCGATATTCATCAGGATGGTCTGGCGGGCCTCAAGGCCTTTGGCCGCCCATTTCTTCTGCGCCTGCCGCGCCCCGTCCAGAGCTTTGTCCAGTTGTGATGCGTCTGCCTGAGCGAAATGTCCGATAACATCTGCGAGGTCTGACGGGTTGATGTTTTCTATGGTCGAAGGCCCGTCAAGCCAGTCACCGGCAATATAATTGAGTTTGGTTTCAGACATCATATTTTCCAATTTTGTTGTGGCCGCGGTTGTCGCCGGATTATTCATCGTTATCGACAACGCTCATTTTATGACCTTCGAAGGTCGGCACGTCGCCAAGGTCGGCAATATCAAGATTTTGCACGCATCCCGCATTATAGCCATATTCCGGAGCCGAGCGGCGCCAATGGTGCGTATAGATCCCACAATGCTTACAAAAATAGTGCTTCGCGGTCTTCGTATTCCATTGATAGAGGCCAAGATGCTCTTCCCCTTCGACAAGGTGGAATTCCTCTTTCGCTGCGGTGAGCATGATCGCGCCTTTGCGCCGACACAAAGAACAGTCACAACGGCGTGGATCACGGATTGGACCGTGGATTTCGAACTTGACCCGCCCGCAATGACAGGTGCCTTTCGATATATCCATAATTGCCTCCTGCCTGCCGGTCATTTTCACAAAAGAATTGTGAGTGGCTCACCATACGTTTGAACCTTGCCGATATTTACCTTCTAGGCAACCCAAAATAGTCCTTTCACGCCATCACGTTTGCTGTTAAGCGAGGCATCAGCGATTAAGGATCAACGCGGAGCTTTGGATGCAGAAATTTGCCATTTGGTTTGCCAAACCCTATGTCGCACTTGGTTTTCTGGCGCTTGGCATGGCTGTCATTCCGGTCAATGATGCGCTGATCAAATTACTCGGCGAAACGCTGCCTCTTGGTCAAATTGTGGCGATCCGCTCGATCATGAGCATTGTCCTGATTGCGTTGTTCAGCGATGGTCTGCGCCGCATGCTCCACCTCGATGCAGGCACCTTCTGGCAATTTGTCGGGCGTGGCATGTGCCTTGTTGTGGCGATGGTGCTGTTCTTCGCCTCCCTTGGCAGCCTGCAACTGGCAACGGCGGTTTCAATTTTCTTTGTCTCACCGCTGATGATTACCTTGTTGTCGGTTCCTTTGCTTGGTGAGAAGATTGGTGTCCATCGCGTGATGTCGGTTTTGGCGGGCATGGCAGGCTGTGTCCTGATCATTCGTCCTGGGGCGGCTGATTTTCAGATTGAAACTTTGCTCGTGCTGGCATCGGCGCTCAGCTATGCGCTATTCCAGATCTGGACAAGACGTCTGAAGTCGGCAGGTGATCTCTCGGCACTGGTCGCCGTGCAGCATTGCTGCTATGCGGTGACAGGCTGTGCGATGCTGCTGTTCAATTTTATCCAGCCGATGAATGA
>Ga0181592_10005394_pt1 | contig 10508 bp, 9 predicted proteins | sample 071ome_20_FD_133755 | JGI IMG/M metagenome (GOLD analysis project Ga0181592, IMG submission 133755) | Coastal salt marsh microbial communities from the Groves Creek Marsh, Skidaway Island, Georgia - 071412BT metaG (megahit assembly) | ecosystem: Environmental > Aquatic > Marine > Intertidal zone...
ACGTTTGAAGCAACGCTCAACGCCCAGCAGTACCAGCTCAGCCGTTACGCTGAGCTGGAGGCCATGGCTGACCTTCCTGATGATGAGTTCCGTCTGCGTTACGTTGATCCGCAGGCCATTCTGAATCGCGAAATCGCTTATGCCGGAGCGCCCATTGCCCGTCAGATGGAAGTACCGGATTCGCGTCAGGATCTGATACTGGAACTGACCGAAGAGTACGAAGCTCAGTCGGTGATTTTTAAAAATCGCCTGACAAACTACGGCTTTGAAGCGCTGCGCGAAGTGATTGATGGCCAGATTGTGCAGGAGCAGAAAAGTCAGTTACGTGCTTTGTTAGCCAGAATGGAACAGGCGCGGCTTGTAGTAGACAGCGGTGAGATTACCGCACGCCTGACGCTGAATAGCGTGTTTCAGTCACCGACGAGTAGCGACGACGCCGCCTTACCAGAGGGCGCTAACGTGAAATCAGCAGCGCTGATGTCAGGCAGTGCCGATAGCAGTGGTGATCAGCAAGTTACAAAAAGCGCGGCGGAAGACTCAGGTCCTGAGACCAAGGCTAACACCCAAGCGATGGCAAGGATGGCAATAGAACCCGCTCGTCTGGCGGCGGAGGCTGTGCTGAATAGCCCGAAAGTGCCTGCTGATGGCAGTGCGATTGACGGAGGCTCTGTCGATCCTGCGCCGAAAGTACCGGTGGATTCCGCGCCTATTGATTCGGGATCAGTAAACCCTGAGCCTACATTGCCCGGTGGTGACACAGCCATTGGAACGAAAGAGCGCTACGACGGCATTAAGATGCTGGAAGACCCGATCAGCAAAGAAACAACCCTGCTATTCGATAAAGAAGTCCTCGATAAAGCAGTGAACTCAGGCTCTGATGCACCGGTGCGCATCACCGCGAAGCCGGTGAACAGCTCGGCGACCAGTGCCGTGTTCAGTGAAGTCACGATACGTTTTAAAACCGTATGAGTGATGGGCCGGTGGCGGGCATTCGCCCGGAGGAACTGCCTCAGGCCTGGCGCGCTGAGTTTCAGCAATTGCGCCAGGCATTGGCGCATCTGCCGAAGATGATGCTCGAGATCGAAGTACGCTCCCGCGGTGAAGCGAAGGATTCTTCTGATTCGATGCCCGTGCGATTAACGCTTGAGGTGGGCGGCGGTCGCTGACGGTTTCTGCGCTTTCACACCGGCGCCTAACGCCGAAAAATAGGCCGCGAATGCGCGATTACTGCGCAGGCGTTGCTCTCCTTGCGGGTACAAACCCAACTCCGCCTCTTCCGATTGCTTAGTGCCTTTCACCAGAAAATTGTTCTTAATCGCGGCATCCTGCACAAAAGCCTCAAAGGCGCGTGCGCACATTTCTTCTGGCTGCGAGTAATAGAGAATATTGTGGCGTTTGTCCTGGGCGGCGGATGCACGAAACTGCGGGCTGGGGGACTCACCGTCATCATCCAGCATGACACTACGAAAACAGGCAAACAGCAGGTCGTTAATGCGATGCACCGCTGGTGTGGCATCACCGAGCCAGGCTGACGATGCAAAGCAGCGCGCGGGTAAATCCATAAAGGCGTGCTGGCCAATATAATGGTCGAACGCATGAAACCATTCATGGGCAATGCTGCCCGGACCTGCGTTCTTCGCCAAGGCAAACACGCGCTCGGTGGGGCTGTAATGTGCTGCAACGCCGGGGCGTCCACCGGTGCCATAGTGCAGCGCCAGCGATCCTCGTAATGAAATAACGTCTTCCGGCACCCCAAGGATCTGCATTAAGTCACACAGCGCGTCGTAGAAATGAACAGCTGCGGCCTCCTGCTCGCGTTGAGGAACCCAGCAGCCAATCTTGATGCCGTAAAAATCCAAGCGGTCACGGACTTCACGAAACGAAATGTATTCGTCGTCAGAGCGATGTTTCGGGCCGCGGCGGTATGGTTCAAACATGCGCCTATGGTAAGGGAGTGACCCGGCCAGTCCAAGCCTTGTACAATGTTTGCCCAAGATTGGAGGGGACGTGATGCCTCAGTCAAACCTGTCAGCGGAGACACCCAGTATGCCGCAGCGACTCAATGAAGCCGATATCTCACGCATTATTGAAATGGCGTGGGAAGATCGTACGCCTTTTGAAGCCATTGAAACCCTGTACGGCCTCAATGAAAGCGCCGTGATTCAACTGATGCGTAAAGAGATGAAGGCGTCGTCATTTCGTATGTGGCGCAAGCGTATGAGTGGGCGCACCACCAAGCATGCGGCGATTCGTCATCCGGACATCAGCCGCGGTTATTGCGCCACCCAGTACAAGCATCGCTAATGCTGACCTGAAGTAAGTGCGGCCTGCCAAGTGCACGGGGCTGACAACTGTACGGACTCGCAAGTGCACGGGGTGGCGTGAGCGCAGATACGTCCTGGAGACAAGGCTCACTCCAGTGTCAGGCACAGGGCTTGGTCTTGGGCCAATTTCACCAGACTCATTACTAAACTCCCTTGGTTTGATGTCTCGTCTTTTGCTAGTTTGTGTTATGTTATAACAAAATAAACCCGTGCGCGGTTTGCCGTGCCTGCTGCAGTGATCAAAAGGCACGGTCAATAACGAAACATGCAACCAGCCGAGAGACCCTCATGACATCAACGCCTTCAGATGTGTCGCTTCAGAGCGACGCCCATCCGACAACTAAATTTTCGCCAACCAAACTTTCGCCAGACGCTAAGCTGCCCGTGACCGTATTGTCTGGTTTCTTGGGGGCAGGTAAGACCACCGTTTTGAGTCATATCCTCAATAACCGCGATGGACGTCGTGTGGCTGTGATTGTGAATGACAGGAGCGAAATCAACATCGACTCTAACTTTGTGCGCAATGAAGTGACCCTCAACCGCAGTGAGGAAAAACTGGTGGAAATGAGCAATGGCTGTATCTGCTGCACCTTGCGTGAGGACCTGCTGGTAGAAGTCAGCCAGCTGGCTCAGGAAGGACGGTTTGATTATCTGGTGATTGAATCCACCGGCATTTCTGAGCCGCTGCCGGTTGCGGAAACCTTTACCTTTGAAGATGAAAACGGCGTGTCCCTGTCGGATGTGGCGACCCTGGATACCATGGTGACGGTCGTCGACGCGCTGAATTTCCTGCGTGATTACGACGAGGCCAAAGCCCTGAGCGAGACAGGGGAATCTCTGGGCGAAGAAGACGAGCGCAGCGTCAGTGACTTACTGGTGGATCAGGTTGAGTTTGCGGACGTGATTCTGGTCAGCAAAACGGATCTGGCCAGTGCAGAGGACGTTGAGCGCCTGACGGCCATTATTCATAGCCTGAACACGGATGCGCAGGTGATTCCCATTGCCCACGGCCAGGTGAACGTAGATGACGTATTGGGTACCGGGCGTTTTAATTTTGAGCGCGCGCAACAGGCACCGGGTTGGTTAAAGGAGATGCGTGGCGAGCACGTGCCGGAAACCGAAGAGTACGGCATCGGTAGCTTTACCTACACGGCGCGCCGCCCCTTCCACCCGGAAAAGTTTCATCACTTCCTGCACCACACCGGTGATTTCGGCAAGCTGATTCGCTCAAAAGGGTACTACTGGTTAGCCACTCGTCCTGAGTTTGCTGGGCAATGGAGTCAGGCGGGAGGCATGGCGCGTTATGGGTTTGCCGGCATGTTCTGGAAAGCCATTCCAAAATCGCAGTGGCCCCAAGACCCGGAGTATCTCGCTAGCATTGAAGAACAATGGGTAGAGCCGTTTGGCGATATGCGTCAGGAGCTGGTATTTATTGGTCAGAACCTGGATCAGGCGGCCTTTATTGCGGCACTGGATGCGTGTCTGCTGACGGATGACGAGCTGCTGGCGGGTAAAGCCCATTGGCAGACGCTGCCCGACCCCTTTCCTTCGTGGGAACGAAGTGGTGATAATAGCGAGGAATCGCAGCAAGTCACTGAGACGGAGCACGCATGACATCATTGACCTGGCCGCAGCGGCTGCGTCGTTTTTTACCGACACTCCTGATCGCGTGGGCGCCACTGGCGCTCGCGGGTGAGCACGACCATCACTCTCATGATCATCACTCGCACGGCCATCAATCGCAGGACCACAGCGCGCATGCGAGTCATGACCACGATGACTCTGGGCATGACGATTCTGGGCAGGATCAGGAAGCTCATGATAATGCCGGGCACGAGTCGCACCAGCATGTTGGTGAGCACCATGGTGCGCACATGCACGGCGTTGGCCACTTAAATGTCGCTGTCGACGGAGCTCGTGTGATGATTTACCTGCAAACGCCAGCAGCGGACATCGTTGGCTTTGAATATGCGCCGACGAACGCCGAGGAGCAATTGGCGCTGTCGACGGCCCATAGCACCTTGAATGCCGCCGCTGAGTTATTTCATTTTGTCGAGGCAGACTGTTCGGTGACGGCGGGTTCTGGCGTTGAGGTGCCAGTGAGTGGGCAATCGGGCAACCATGCTGCGGCGTATTCCGATATCGTTGCCGAGTACACCTTTGTCTGTGCTGATGAGCCAGCGACAGCCATCGACGTGCATCTGTTTGACGCGTTTCCTGAATTACAGGTGCTCAAAACCGTGTGGTTGCGCGAGGTTAACGGTGACTTCAGCCAAGGTGTACTGGAGTTGAATCGTCATCAGTCGCAGATTCAGTTTTAGGCGCGCTGACAGGCTCTGCTGCAAGCTTTATTCGTAATAGGGCTCAATGTGCTGCAAACGCAGGCGATAGGCCGATTTTGCAATGCTGTTCTCAACGATGCCGGTCTCCAGGGTGCCGTATAACCAGAATGGGTCGTACAAGGCATCGACCTGAACCCCTTCCGGATGGTGGATGTAGATAATCTGGTTGGGCGGCGGTGGCGGTAAATGCAGACAGGCGCCAAAGTAAGGCACCAGAAAAAACTCGGTAATGGTCTGATCGTCGTCAAACTCCAGCGGCACAATAAATCCGGGCAGCTTGATGTGCTGTCCTTCCATGTCATTGACCACGCTGGTGGACACCAACGCTTGTTGGAAGGCGGTCGGCGCTTCGCCGGTGGTGTCGCCATTGCTATCGTTCACGCCACCACTAGGCACCTGACTACTCAGCTGGCTGGCAATCACATCCTCCGCTGAACCATCTTCAATCTCATTGAGTGACTCAGGCGGGTTTTGCAGCGCCAGTAAATCCATCTCGGGCAATAACGCGATCCACTCAATGCTATTGAACGCCTCTTTCGGGAGCTGGGTCAGTGGTTGTGGCTCAGGTGGCAGCTCGGTTCGGGCGCGATATTCTGTCGCGTCTGCTGAGTTTTCAGCGGTACTTGCTGAGGTTGTACTGCTGTCCGTGGCAGGTGATTCAGTACAGGCCGACAGTAACACGCTGCTGCTCAACAGCAGGGTAGCCAATCGCGCAGAACGCATGATGTTTCTCCCATCAGAATGACAACCCGGGCTGTCATGGCATCTTCATAGGTGTGTTATGTTATAGCACTGTGCTGGTGGGGCAAGAGTAAGGAATCAGGAAGAGCGAATGGCGTTATCAAAAACAACCCGTGGGGCACCGTCTGCCTCTGATGATTCGGCAGCCGTGTATTTGCGCGATGTTCGTTTCGCCTATCCGAAGACGTCCGCGCCACTGCTCTCCATTCCTGAGTGGCACATTCAGCGTGGTGAGTCGGTGTTTTTGCAAGGGGCGTCTGGCGCCGGAAAATCCACCTTGTTGAATATCATTGCGGGTGTGTTGCCGGTCAGTGCTGGGCAGGTATCGGTGCTGGGCGCGCGCTTTGATCAGTTGAGTCAGCGTCAACGGGATCGTTTTCGTGCCGATCACATGGGGTACATTTTTCAGCAGTTTAATTTAATCCCGTATTTGTCGGCACTGGATAATGTGTTGCTGGCGCAGGCGTTTTCATCGAAAAAGCACCCCGATGCCAGTACTCGTGCGCGCGAATTGCTGGATCGTTTAGCCTTGCCAGAATCGTGTTGGAACCACGCCGGTGACCAGCTGAGCATCGGGCAGCAACAGCGCGTGGCCATTGCTCGGGCGCTGTTTCATGCGCCGGCATTGATCATCGCCGATGAGCCGACGTCGGCTCTGGATGCAGACAATCGTGATGCCTTTCTGGATTTACTGATGCAGTCTTGTGCGCAAGAGCAGAGTGCGCTGCTAATGGTCAGTCACGATACTTCATTAGCACCGCGGTTTGATCGCGTTGAGCGTCTGAGTGACATCAATCAGAGCGTCATTAACCAGAACGCCATTAACCAGAGCGCAACGGCGGAGGGTCCCTCATGCTGATGACCTTGGCTTATCGCAGCCTGATGGCGCGCAAAACCTCGGTGTTGATGACGGTTCTGGCGTTGTTGGTCAGTATCAGTGTGTTGATCAGTGTCGAGCATATTCGGGTACAGAGTAAGACCAGCTTTGCCAATACCGTATCGGGTACCGATCTGATTGTCGGTGCTCGTACCGGCAGTCTGAATTTGTTGTTGTACTCAGTGTTCCGGGTTGGCTCACCAACCAACAACATCGCCTGGTCAACGTTTGAAGACATCAGCCAGTCGGCAGAGATTGAGTGGGCAATTCCTTTGTCTCTGGGGGACTCGCATCGTGGCTATCGGGTGTTAGGGACGGACGAGCGCTACTTTCAGCATTTTAAGTACGGCAATAAGCATGCGTTAACCTTTCGCGAGGGGCGGGCATTTCAGGCTGGCTCGGGTTTTGAGGGGCTGGGTTCTGAAGGGCAGGGTTCTGAGGGCAAGAGGTCAGTCGATCAAAGCCACTTAGAGGTGGTACTCGGTGCGGCGGTCGCGCAGCAGTTGAACTATGCCCTCGGTGAGCAGATTTTGTTGTCGCACGGTATTGCCTCGGCCAGTTTTAATCAGCACCAAGGCTCACCATTTACCGTGGTTGGGATTCTCGACCCCACCGGCACCCCGGTCGACCAGACAGTTCATGTCAGTTTGCAGGGCTTGAGTGCGGTGCATCAGGGAGGACAGTTCTCCGCTGATCCAGACAGCATTACGGCGTTTATGGTGGCGTTGAAGTCGCGTATGGGCGTGTTCTCATTGCAACGCCGGGTGAATCAATACCGGGCTGAGCCCATCATGGCGATTCTGCCCGGGGTCGCGTTAAGTGAGCTGTGGCAGATGATGGGGATGCTGGAACAGACGCTGCGCCTGATCAGTGGTCTGGTCCTGGTGTCGGCCTTACTCGGCCTCAGCGCCATGCTGCTGAGCGCAGTGCGCGAACGACGTCATGAAGTGCAGTTACTGCGCATGGCCGGGGCATCGCCGCTGGTGGTGTTTTTGCTCAGCGAGCTGGAGGTGGTGCTGATGACGGTTACGGCCACCGTATGCGCCTGGGGCCTGGTCAGTGCAGGATTAGTGATTGGTCAGGCACTACTGGCCAGCGAGTTTGGTGTGTTTATCAGTGCGGACATCGTTACGGCATCGTCGCTGTGGATGTCAGGCGTGGTACTGGGCAGCGCAGTGTTGATTGGTGCGCTGCCCGCAGCGGCGATGGCCTTGAACACCCGGCGCTCATAGCCTGCCACTGACTTTTCTCGGAGGCGTCAGAATGCCCAACGTACCCCTAAGCGAAGGTCGCGGCCCGGCAGTGGCGCCGCACGTTTAAGGTAGGACACATGATTGACGGCGTACTGATCGGTGAGATTGTTGCCGTCCAGCGTGAAGGTCAGCTCGGACTCTTGCAAGGTAAGCAAGTAACCCACCGATGCGTTCAGCATCAGGTAGCCCTCAGAATTGCTTTCGTTTTCAGCTGTGTTGCTCTGGCTCGCTACTGCGCGCAATTCAGTACGGGCTTCCCACTGATGATTGCCCCACTCGAGGCCAGCTAACAGGCTGGCTGGTGGCGTACGCGGCAGGTTGCCGCCATCGTTCAGGCGTGCGCGGACAACGTCGGCACTGATGTCCAGTGACCAATGCATCGACAGCGAGTGCGCCCAGCTGGCTTCGGCACCGATGAAGTTGGCGTCGGCTTGCTCGTGGCGATAGACATCATTGCCATGGAAAGGGTCGGTCTCGGCTTTGAGGTCGTTGTAGATGAAGTCGTCAAACTGGTAGTAGTAGGTGGCAACACGGAACTCGTTGTCGTCTGAATTCCAGATCCAGTTGAGGTCGAGGGTATAGGCGGTTTCTACGCCGAGGTCTGGGTTGTCCAGCTGAAACGCAAATGTCGCGTGATGATCGCCATTCCAGAATAACTCGGGCGCTTCCGGGGCGCGTTGTGCGCGAGCCAGACTGATGCCGATACGCTGGCGGTCATCCAGCAGCCAGGTGCTGGCGGCGGACAAGGTCACTGGCGTAAAGGTGTAATCGTCGTAGTAGCTTTGATCCTGACGCCATACCGGGCTGATCGACGTTGGGTCGGCAGAAATGGTGATCTGATCAATACGCGCTCCTAACTCAATCGAGCCGAAGTCCGTGTCACGGTGCTCTACCAGAAACAGTCCCCACTGCTGCGTGATAGTCAGCGGCATAGGGGTATCGTGCGCGTACAGGTCGCCGTTACGTTCGCTGTTTTCAAGGTTAAAGCCGAGATTTCCGTCCCACTCGCCGGTGTTGGACGGGATACCATCGCAGCCGTCGTGATCGTGGCAAAGCTTCAGATCCTGATGGCTGTATTGCAATCCGGCGTGGCCATGCCAGCCGGCGATGTCGGCATGACGCAGGCGCGTGACGAACTCCCAGGTCGCCTTGTCGAAGACGCCAATATCCACGAAGGGCAGGTTGGGGTTGTCATTGCGATGGCCGGTTTCGGCGTGTTCGTAATCGTTGTAGGTAATTTCGGTGCGCCATTCTTCGAGCAAGCCGCTCATGGGTGTCCAGGCGCCCTTGAGGTCGTAGCGGATTTGTTCTGGAGTTACCCGGAAGCTCTCGTCATCAAGATTCGGCACGGCGTAATCGTAAGACAGTGTGCTGATTGAGCCGCCCACAAATCCGTCGCGGCCATTCGCCCAGCTCACGCCTACGGCACCACCGTTACCAGAGGTGTCGCTGTTCTCAATTGTGCCGGAGTTGTTGCCAGCAGGGACGTCGCCTTGTTGACCACTTTGGTAATTGGACGACTGGCGGGTAAAACCATCTAAGTGCAGATTCCAGTGGCCTTTCCCCATATCGATGGTAGCTTCGAGGTGTTGGCCATCGTCGACGGTCGACTGCTTGGCCGATACCTGCCCATTCACGCCCGGCACAATGAGTTCATGGGTACGGCCATCAATGACGTTCACCACACCGCCGATGGCGCCGCCGCCGTAGAGCAGGGTGGCTGGACCGTAAACAATTTCAATTTGCTCGCCGGCACTGGGTTCCGCCATGGGGCTGTGATCCGAACTCATGGCCGACAGGTCGGCGGAGTCGGTGCCGTTTTGCAGAATTTTGACCCGACTGCCACTCAAGCCTCGAATCACCGGGCGACCCACGCCGGCACCGAAGGCGGCGTTGGAAACCCCGGGGATGCTTTCCAGCAGCGTGCCGAGGTTATCTCCTGCATTTTTATCGATATCGTCACTGCCCAGCACCGTGACCGGTTGCGCGGTATCGAACACAGAGCGATCACCGCCAGCGGTAACGACTAAGGTATCGAGTGAGGCTTCGGAATGCTTTTCAAGCGGCGCGGCAGCAACGGGTGTGGCGACGCTGATGATGCTTAACGCGAGTAACGAATAACGAAAACGCATGGTTCACCTGAGATTGGCAGCTGGATAACTGAGAGTGGATCAGCCCTTTGATAATGAATCAGTCGGGGCTGTCGGGCGGCGATTATAAACGCGAAACGCCCGGGTGCGAGACCCGGGCGTGGTTACATGCAGCTTAGTAAGCTTGTACCGCGTCAGTTCCGGCGCCTTCTTCCTCACCTTCTTCGTGAGCGTGGCCTTCCTCTTCGTGCTCACTTTCTTCGTGGGCGTGCTCATCGCCACCTTCACCGGCAAAGGCGAATACCGCGCTGGCAACGTTGCTCAGGGCAGAGTCACTGATTGAGGTATGTACATGCAGGTCGCCGTCTTCGTGACCGTCGATCAGGTACAAACGGTTGTCGCTGGAGTTGAAAGCAAAGAAGCTGATATCGGAGGCATACAGTGCATCGTCGCTTTCCCAAGTAGCGTCAGCGTCAATGACGAAGGCATCTTTGCTGGCGTAAGTAATGGCGTGACCCTCAATGGCGTAATAGACGCCGGTGAAGACACCGTCAGTCCCCAGTACACCAAATACGTTGGAGCCTTCTTCGGCCAGGGTCGCAACGCCAATGAAGTTGGTAGATGTGACGTTGTCAGACACGTCGACGATGTGAGTATGGTCGCCCATGCCGAGAGTCAGCGTTAATTCACCGGAAGTGCTCCAGGCGGCAATCACATCATCGCCGGAGGTCGCCGGGGTCAGGGCGGTAAAGTCAGTGTCGGCGGCGCTCTCGCTGTTGAAGGTTGTGTCTGTAGACCCTTCCTCAGCGACCAGCGTGAGCAAGTTACCGTTGCTGCACAGGACTTGAGTCAGAATTTCAGTCTGGGCCGTCGCAGCAATG
>Ga0181592_10005395_pt1 | contig 10508 bp, 3 predicted proteins | sample 071ome_20_FD_133755 | JGI IMG/M metagenome (GOLD analysis project Ga0181592, IMG submission 133755) | Coastal salt marsh microbial communities from the Groves Creek Marsh, Skidaway Island, Georgia - 071412BT metaG (megahit assembly) | ecosystem: Environmental > Aquatic > Marine > Intertidal zone...
CCACCATTCCCAAGCCCGCCACCACCGCCGCCGAACTTCTTCCCAGATATTTCTGCAAATGGTATCGATCTAACTGGTAAGGGAATGGGAATGCTTATGATTCCACCAACGCCTTTCGGATTGATTTATTTCTTGCTGTCACTAATTAAATTTGACAACACAAGCCAGCCAAACATAAATATTAATGTTACAGGCGATGGCGTACAAAATGCCAACTCAGTTGGTCAATCTGGTGTTCCTTGTGACGATGCAGCTGCGCCCCAGCTAACACAGGAAGATTCTGAGGAAGATTGTCAGTAGGAGAAATGTAGATGGCTTCAGGATTATCACCAAAATTACCATTAACAGTTAGTGATGTTTTTGGACCATACAATTTAAACACTACATATGATGAGTTGGCAAAGCAAAATCTTAAAATGTTGGTCCTAACCAATCCGGGCGAGAGGATCATGAATCCTAGTTTTGGCGTAGGAATAAGAAAGTTTTTATTTGAATTCAATGGTGCTGAGACGTACAACCGAATATCTAGCGCTATTCAGCAACAGACATCGATTTACTTGCCTTATATTCGCATTGACAACATCAACTATGGAGTGCCTGAGAACAATCCTGATCTGTTCCCACATGACCTAAGAATTAGCATTACATTCACAATTATTCCTTTACAGGAGAGAGCAACTGTAGAAATACAGTTGGATAACTAATTATTTGAGATTCTATTATGGCAAAAAAGATACGACCAATTGATTACACTAGCCGAGACTTTGCTTCTATTCGTAGAGACTTAGAAACGTACGCTAAAAGATATTACCCAGATACGTACCAAGATTTCAACGAGGCATCCTTTGGATCCTTAATGTTGGACACTGTTGCCTATATTGGTGACATTCTTTCTTTCTATCTCGATTACCAGACAAATGAATCGTTTCTTGACTCAGCTGTGGAATACAATAATGTCCTTCGATTGGCCAGACAGTTAGGATTCAAGCTAAATAGAAACCCATCCTCCTATGGGATGCTGTCGTTTTATGTAAGAATTCCCGCAGCCACCGGAGTATCCGAAGGTCCAAATTATGACTATGCCCCTGTATTGCAGGCTGGGACACTCTGTACGTCTTTGGGAGGAGGAACTTATACTCTCTTGGAAGATGTGGATTTTGCCGCCACGAATAATCAGATTGTGGTTGGAGACACAGACCAGAACGGTGTTCCAACTAATTTCATCATCAGGGCTCAAGGAAGAGCAGTATCCGGCCAGACAAGCTTTATAGAAGTTGAGGTTGGCGCATTTCAGAAGTTTTTAAAGGTCGATCTCAAAGCTGCAAATGTGTCAGAGGTAGTTTCTGTTGTGGATTCGGAAGGTCACGAATATGTTGAAGTTGATCACCTATCTCAGAATGTTATTTATAAGGGAATTCGCAATACCAATACAGCTACAAATGGCACAGTTGCAAATGTTTTGAAAGCTGTCCCAGTCGCGCGAAGGTTTGTCGTTGAGCCAACCAACACAACTACCTTTTTGCAATTTGGCTATGGGTCAGACTCTGAATTGCTTGGCGACTCTGTAGCGGATCCAACCAATGTTGTATTGGATCTTAATGGAAGAGATTATGTTACAGACCTAGATTTTGATCCAACAAATCTTATTAGCACCGATAAATTTGGTATTGCCCCAGCAAACACGACATTAAGAATTGGATTTAGGATCAATACAGTCGATGATGTTAATGCTGCGGTACAAACAATTACAACAGTTAGTAGCCCTCTAGTACGATTTACATCCCAGGGTTCTCTGTCTGTTCCGCTTAGAAGAAATGTCATTTCTTCCATTGAGGTTACTAATGAGGAGGCATTCGTTGGGTCTGTAGCGCTTCCTAACTCTGATGAAGTCAAGCAGCGTGTGTTGGGATTTTATGCCGCTCAGAACAGAGCAGTCACACTAGAGGATTATCAGGCCATAAGTTATGGAATGCCAGCAAAGTTTGGCATGATTAAAAGAGCCTCTGCAGCCAGAGATTTTGATGAGCTACGTAGAAATATCAATCTGTATGTTATTTCTGAAGCTCCGGGTGGCAAATTGGCTGCTCCGAACATAACTTTAAAAAATAACTTAAAAACTTGGCTTTTACAGTACAAAATAGTTAATGATACCATAGACATTTTAGATGCTACTATTGTTAATTTTGGCATCAATTATGTTGTAGTGATTGATACAAATGCTAACAGGTTTAACGTGCTAACCAAAGCAAACGAAGCAATTACAAATCATATTAACAACAACCAGTATGATATTGGTGAGCCAATTATTATTACTGACTTTTACAAGGTTCTGCAGAAGGTCAAGGGCATTGTAGATGTTGTTGACTTAGAGATTGTTGGCAAGACAGGGACTATTTACAGTCAAGCAGATTTTGATTTTAACGATAAGCTAACAGTTGATGGTAGAAGAATTTTGGCAGAACAAAATACTATTTTCGAACTTAAATTTCCAAACCTCGACATCAAAGGATCTATTCAGTAATGGCAATTATAAGATATACAGCTAGTGCTGATAATACCATTACAAACGCTTTTGAAGCAAATCTTGTAACAAGAGGTACTGGCTCCAACATGGGCTATGCCGATTCTCTTGAGGTATTCTCAATTTACGGACAAGAGTCGGGGTCCAATGGGCAATCGGCTGAGCTATCAAGAATCCTAATTGAGTTTCCGGTAACTCAAATATCTGCTGATCGAACCGCCGGCACTATTCCAGCATCAGGTTCAGTTTCGTTCTTCTTAAAAATGTATAATGCAGAGCACCCATTTACTCTGCCACAGGACTTCACTTTAACAATAGCACCTATCTCCCAGTCTTGGTCGGAGGGTACTGGCCTTGATATGGATGAGTACAAGGACATAGGAGTATCAAACTGGATTTCTGCTTCTTCAACTCAGCCTTGGACAAACATCGGTGGTGATTACATCTCTAATGATAACTACAATGTTAGATTCCCACGCGGGTACGAGAATTTAGAACTTGATGTCTCTGAAGTTGTAGAAAACTGGATCAAAGGATCAGGCGGTGGAGAGTATGACAACTATGGCTTTGGCATTCGACTTACGGGATCACAAGAAGCGTATTTCTCCTCCTCGGTTGGAGGAACGTCAGGCTCCGTTCTTCAGAACACTAATGGTGCGCGACAATCTTACTACACAAAGAAATTCTTTGCCCGATCGACAGAGTTCTTCTTTAAAAGACCAGTTATTGAGGCTAGGTACGATTCGAGAGTTACAGACGATAGAGAGAATTTTTTCTACTCAAGCTCTCGCGCCCCTGCAGACGACAACTTAAACAGCCTGTACATGTACAATTATGTCAGGGGGCGATTGAGAAACATCCCCGGCGTAGGTACGAATGACCTTCTCGTATCGTTCTACTCGTCCTCTGCTGGGACTCCAGCCGGCTCTAAACTTAATATTTCAATAGGCGGTGGAACCGTCGCAGCGGGCGATCTAAATACTACAGCTAGCTACGTTAGCCCGGGTATCTATTCTTGCTCTGTGGCGCTTACAGCAGCAACCACAAGGCTTTTGGAAGTACATGATGTCTGGCACTCAGGCGGTGTAGAATTCTTTACAGGGTCAATCTTCCCAGAATTAATGCCCACTTACGATAACGCTCCCACATTTAATCGGATTACATCTTGTAAGAATTTAAAGAAAAGCTACTCACGCAAGGACACATCTAGATTTAGGTTCTTTGTAAGAGATAGAAACTGGTCGCCCACACTATATACGGTTGCTACAGCCAATAACCCAACAGAAATTATTGAAAGTGCTTCCTATGGAATTTTCAGAGTAGTAGATAACCTAGCAGCAATACCATACGGCACTGGCTCGAACTACAGTACATACCTTTCTTATGATAAGGAGGGTAACTATTTTGACTTAAACATGGAACTTTTAGAGCCAGACTACATGTATGAAATTAGATTATCTTACTACAACGACAGCATTGGTGACTGGCAAGAGCAACCACAAACGTTCAAATTTAGAGTTGAAGAATAATTAATATATATGAGCATCAAAAAGTATTTTGATCGGGCCCAAAATCTTCAGGCGCTCGCAAACAAGTCAGCAGAAGATATCGCAGGACAAGTAGAATCTGTTGGATATCATGAGCAAGATATAATAGACGAGGAACGGTTTATTCCACGGGTGGATTTCTCCGATCCGGCTAATTTCGCTCGTTATGGTTCGGCCCAGGAATATTATGATCAAACTATAAAAAGAATCTACAATGAGTATCCATACGATGGATCTCTAAGAGAGCGCTTGGTTTGGAGAAACGAATCAAATTATCTAGATCTGCATGTTTTTGATAACCTTTATCCACGTACAAACGGTTACATAATACTGTCAGCCCTCGGCGCCGCTACAGATAGTAAAGAAGATGGATACGGCGAGCCATCAACACCAGAGTATATTTTAGTTAAAGGTGGCCCAAACTCCCATCCCGATGGTTCAACACCGATAATAAATCAGTTTACAGGGTCAAACTATTACGAACCAGATAAAAATAGAGGCTCCAACTTAGAATTTGATTTAGCAACAAAGGGAGCCACTGTAGAGTTTTGGCTAAATAAATCAGAATTTGTTACATCTGATACCGAAAGAGAAGTAATATTTGACCTATGGAACGGCCAGCTTTCTTCTTCTGCGGATTACTTTAGATTTAGAGTTGAGTTATCCGCCAGCGGCCCAGCTACTGGAGGCGAAAATCCATTTCTTGTCACAATTCTTAGTGGCACTACCGGCATATTTAGACAGCCAGTTGCAGCATCAACCTTCACAACTGCTTCAGTTGCAGACGGCAACTGGCACCACTATGCACTGACATTCGCATCAGCTTCAGCTGGTATTGAGACAAAGTTCTATGTTGATGGAAACCTCAACAACTCAACAACTCTGGGATCCAATGGAATTAATAACACATTGCACAACGGATTCCGAGCACACATCGGTGCTCTAATCACCAACATTTCAGGAAACGCCTATGGCGCTTCGACAATGGCAGGTTACGGCAAGCTCTCTGGATCCATTGATGAGTTCAGGTACTGGAAGAAGCGACGAACATCGCAGGAGATTGGGCGCTTCTGGTTTACCCAGGTTGGCGGCGGCGTCAACACAGATCCAACACCATTTACAACAAATCAAGAAACAGCGAATGTTGACTTGGGCGTATACTTTAAATTCAACGAAGGAATTACCGGTCGAACTGCAACCGATAGCACCGTTCTGGATTACTCTGGCCGCTTCTCAAATGGAACATGGACAGGATATAACACAAGTGCCAGAAGCACTGGTTCGGCTATAGTCCTCTCTAACGCGGCCACAAGCGAATTCCAAGATCCAATTATTTACTCTTTCCATCCAGATGTCGTCACGCTAGCCACAAACTTAGATTTATCTGGCTCCTCACACGATGGATATAACAATGCTTCGATCTACAAGACAATTCCTTCTTGGATCACGGAGCAGGATGAAGAGGGCGAGAAAAATGTTAAGTACCTAACACAGATCATTTCAAGCTACTTTGATACTTTGCATCTACAGATTGACAGCCTCAACAAGCTCAAGAATATAGAATATCCAAGCGGAAGCCAAAAGCCGCTTCCATTTGGCGAAAGGTTGTTGTCTGGTTACGGTTTTGTGGCACCTGATATTTTTGTCGATGCTGACGTTCTGGAAGTTCTGGCAGATAGAAGTGAGGACAGAGTATATGAAAAGTCCTTACATGACATCAAAAACATAATCTACCAGAATATCTACAACAACCTAAACTACATTTACAAGTCTAAGGGTACAGAAAAAGCATTTAGAAACCTTATAAGATGCTTTGGAATTGATGACGAACTGGTAAAGATTAATTCGTACGCCAACAATATTCAGTACGAAATGAGAAACAACCGTCGCAATGTTGTTTCGGCAGATCGCTACGCTAACTTTAATTCTGGCGGGAACACAGACGCTAACGTATACAACTTTACCGATGTTTCCAATGCTAACTCAGTTGGTTTTATTCCAGCAACAGCTGAATTGTTCAACGGATATGCCACCACTTTAGAAACAGAAATTCTATTCCCTCTTAAACGTGAGTCCAACACCGTAAGTTATGCGAATACAAACACAATTAGTGCATCTTTGTTTGGTATTCACGGCGCCAATAGCGACGGGACGGAAACAACATGGAATGTTGAAGATTATGTTAACTTCCAAGTTTATGCTGTAAGAGACGAAATAGATTCAACAAATGTTAAGTTTGTTCTCACAGGTACTACTCATGGTTTGGTTCCAAGCTTAGAATCAGATCTGTATCAAGACGTATATAACAACAAGCGTTGGAACCTATCTGTGAGGATCAAACCGCAAGAATATCCATTCAAGTCTTTGATCTCAGTTACAAGCTCAAATTATGTTGTAGAGCTTCACGGTGTTCATGCTGAAGCCGGCGAGATCCTTGATGAATTCACAGTCTCTGGTACTGTCGCTGCACCAAACATGGGGTTCCTCACGGGCTCACGACGTGCTTATGTAGGCGCCCACAGAACTAACTTCACTGGCACTCTTTTACAATCATCTGATGTAAAGGTCAATGCTTGCAGATTCTGGCTTGATTCGCTGAGCGACCAAACACTAAGAGGGCACATATTAGATACGGAGAATCATGGAACACTGCAGCCTGATTTGTATGCCTTCCCGTTTAATACTTCGGCATCTGCCGGCGATGTAAGAAAGATTGATACACTTGTATTCAATTGGGAGTTCCTAAACAATACCGGCTCTGATGCTAACGGTAGATTTACCGTAGCAGACATAAGTTCTGGTTCAGCAGCTTTCACACGGTTTGGTGCTCTTAGTTCGCTTTTGAACGGACAATACACTGCCCGGGGTGACAATTTTACTCCTTCCTCAACAACCGCGATTGATAAAGACTTTGTTATGTCTTCGCGACTTAACTTGCCTGAGAATGTGCAGTCCGAGGACATGGTTCGTGTGCTCACGGCACAGGAACAGGACGTATTTACAAATGAGTCACGACCAGTAAATTACTTCTTCGCTTTCGAGAAGAGTATGGCTCAGGTTATTTCGGAAGAGATAATAAACTACTTTGCCGATTTAACGACATTCCACAACTTAATCGGCGCTCCTGTTAATAAATACCGTGAAGAATACAAAGAAATAAAGTTGCTGCGCAACCGATTCTTTGAAAAGGTCGGCAATACCGAAATTGATTTTGATAGGTTCTACGAGTTCTACAAGTGGTTTGATTCTTCAATGTCAATAATGCTGAACCAGCTTGTGCCTGCATCAGCTGAGTTTAGCGACAGCGTAAGAACAGTTATTGAAAGTCACGCCTTAGAAAGATCCAAATACAAGAATATTTTCCCATTCTTGGAGAGAAAGGGCGCAGTTGATCTTAGCTCTTCCGTCGATGGTCGAAACACCATTGATGGTACGGCTGGTGCATCTCCGGATGATTTCCCTGCTGGAACACAGCTGTTCTCAAATACGGCATTTACGAAGCGTCAGATTGGTTCATCCCGCGTCAATCAAATGACAAATTGGAAGCTTTATCATGCACCTCCAGCTGCGAATAAAGCCGCCCCGGTAGAAACTGAAAACCATTACTGGCACAAGTATCGTAAGGAGCGAGAAGAAGCAGGCCGAGCTGCCATTTATGGTGCGATAACCCAATCCTATAATCGAGTTACCGACTCACCGGTTAAATTCGATGTTGAGGGAGCGATTGCGCTTGGTGGTGTTGGCAAACACCCAGCTTATAAGCCTAACTTTGCTTTTAGTGCAACCCAGCCTTACGGTCCTACAGTTACATCAACGAATATTCCAAAGAATATTATGCTTTCATTTGATATCGATGTAGAGGAACTTATTGAGACATCAGATGTTTATTATCCGACTCTAAAGCAGCGTCTTGGTTTCGGCTTGAATCCGTCTATCAATAGAGTGGATGGCGATAAACTTAAGTTTGATGGCAATATGTATGCGCCATTCAGTTTGTATAGCTCCTCAGTAACTACAGGCTACAACAAGGAAGTTGTTGAGAACTATAAGTCTGGGACAATGGTTACAAATCTACACAACGATTTTGTTAATAGCGCAGACACATCCTTGCAGGGACCATTTACAGAGAAGTTTGTTGGCGGTAGATATTATCGACATACAGAAATCAACGACGGAACAGACACAAGAGAATCTAGAGCAGAAGGTTTCCGCCTAGCGCTTGGTCTCAATCCAGCAAGCTCTAATATCCCTGTCGGCGCCTCTGGTGCCCTTGGAGTGATTCCACCAAACTATCCGTTCCTTGATTCACCGGCAGGCTCCGCGCCTTTAGGTTGGCTTCCGGAGCTTCCTACGGCACAACGCTTCCGCGATGAAACAGCAAAGCGTCCTGTAAACATCAAGAACATTTTGATGACGACTGCTTCGGTTGGGACACGTCTTTCGGGAACGATTGTTCACAACCAAATCGGCAACTACCAAAAGAACTATCAAGTTGTTCAGACAGCTGGTCGCTCTATCAATGACCCATTCTTCCAAGATCAGTCGTTTAGTTTCGCTCCATACCCGGAAACACTTGCGACAAGAGGGCGCTTCCCGCTTTATTATGCCTTTACGCCTGCAGTAAAAGCGACAGGTCAGATTCAAATTAAGGCGAATCCCCCATCATCATCCGTTCAGGCTCTTAATATACCATTCTTAAGAAACGATGGAGTTCTTCAAAGCATAGCAATCTTTTTTACAAGCGCCCCAGCACCCACTGATTTCTCAGGCTATCCAACCATAATTGTGCAACGTCAGGGCTCAGTAGCCGACACCCGTCCTGAACTAGCCAGCGCTTTGACCCGCTCTGCTTTCGGAAGCACTTTCGGCGGGCTCTCCGAGGACGGCGGCGCTGGCGATGTCTCACTAACACAAGGTCTTGGCGGCACAGCGGGCAATACGACTATTTCAGGGTCCTCTGCTTATTTTAACTTGACTTCCTTCGCCGGCGGCGCAGAAGCTATAACAGACACCGGAGAAGATAACGCAAATACAGGAGGCAATCTAAACTACGAACTTCCAAACAGAACCGGAGCAAACTCAAACGAAACAGTTATTGTTAACCGTTTTGCTGGATGTGGTTATGAGGTTATGTCTCGCGGATATATGGATCCAGCACACGAAGAGTTGTCTGTTTACAATGTTTTGCCTTACCGCAATCTTTCTGTTAGAGACTACGGTCTACAAGGATCTGCATCTGTCGATGTGACTGCTGGTAGAACAATCACTGTTGTAGATCAGATTGGAAAGAATCGTGGCTTAAATCAAAGAGCGGCCCTTCACGCTGGCCCTTACGGTATTGATTCCGCGTACGGCTCGATTTCACCAGACTCTTACGGCTATGCAACAGAGCCTTCATGGCACAAGACAAATAGAAACCGCCGACGCAGAATAGAGTTGTCCGGGACAACATTTATTACAGCGTCCGTATACGATAATCTTTTTGTTCAGCACGCAATCCCGCGCTCTACACAGCAATACTCTTGGGTAACTGCATCGTTGGCTGAGGGTCAGATTATCTACGGTAATGATAGACCATCTTGCTTTAGCGCAAGTGTCTTAAGCCAACTTATTGTTTCGGGCACTTATGAAGATGCGACGTTCGTAGGTTTAACAACTGCGTTGGTAGATCCTGTTACAGCGTCTTCTCACATTGTAGGATTCCCGCTATCAGCAAACGCTATTTCCTCTTACATCAATGCAGATTATTGGGAGTCGCCGGCGTTAGATAATGATGAAGATTATCTAAATGTTCTCAACACAAACCGCAATGGACCATACGGATACCCAACTTGGAAACAAATCCGTGCTGGTGAGACAAAGATCGCGAGAAAGTTAAGAGAAACAAATAAGATTGGTACTGTTGTACCTCCAAAGAAGATCGCGGAGATCATAAACGGAAACTTCGCAGGCTTCGTTCAGCCAACAAGGCCCAACACATTTGTAGATTATTTTGAACCACCAGTTGATTCAAGGAACAAGCCGATCGTATTCTCATTTGAGGACAACACCGAAAACTCAAATCCGGAGAACAACATTATTGTTTCTGTGCCGTATGGAAACGATATTGAATATTTTAACAACAACGGTCTGAATAACCGTTTGGGCCTAACAGTAGATATGGATCGTAGAAGATCTTATCACTCGGTTAGAGACTTTGCTTTGGAAAGCAACCTTAGTGTTGTAGTAAATTACGGTGAGAGAATATACCCGTCAGCAGAAAACGCTTACAAGCCAGCGCTCCGCTCACGCCAAAACTTTGTAATTGATAGAATTTGGGATAACGATAGAACCGATAGAAGCTTAAAATATGGTTTAAGCCATACATCTTCAACAGGATTTAATGTTAGTGGCGCCAGCACTTGGCCGCTTGATGCTCACTTGGACTTTAGTCTCTTACA
>Ga0181592_10005403_pt1 | contig 10502 bp, 7 predicted proteins | sample 071ome_20_FD_133755 | JGI IMG/M metagenome (GOLD analysis project Ga0181592, IMG submission 133755) | Coastal salt marsh microbial communities from the Groves Creek Marsh, Skidaway Island, Georgia - 071412BT metaG (megahit assembly) | ecosystem: Environmental > Aquatic > Marine > Intertidal zone...
CCCCGTGGGCAAGGTGGCGGCATAGCAGGAACATACAAACGACATAAAAGATGGAAATGGCATCCACCCGAAATCCCGCAAGAATCATGGTATAAACATCATGAATTTCTGATCCGTCTGGAGAACCGACCGTGGTTTTGAGATCGTTGTACTCCGGAAAAATCGAGCGGATAGTAAAGTGCAGCAGGTGAAAAACTATAAAGGCAAGCATGAGAGAGCCTGTCAGCCCCATACGAAGAGAGGACCACCCCGCCCTCTTGGTGACTTCTATTTCGTTGGAACGGGGACGAGCGGCCCGGTTCTCTTTAATTAGCTGATATGCGGTAACCGCATGAATCACTACACAAACCAGCAAAAATAACCGGGACCCCCAAAGGATGGGTGCTGGTAAATTCTGCAGGGCATGCGCATATGCATTAATTGCTTCCTGACCGAGCAACACCTGGAGGTTGCCAGCCATATGGACAAAAACGAACCCCACCAGCACGATGCCGGTAAGGGCCATTAAATATTTTTTGATCAAGGAAGATTGCATGACTAATCTATTTTATAGAAACATAATCTTTCCACACAAATGCTTGACGAGAGAAAAGGCGGAAAGAATCAAGGTATTAGATATTAGAATCATGAAAATTAATATTAGCGCAAACACAAATACGACGCCCGCTTTGAAGGTGGATTTTCGATGGTGAATAAAACTTGGTTGCCACCCCCTTCTTGCCTACGTCATGGGTAAGTATTGTTTTTAAGAAGATGAAGTATATTTTTATAACTGGTGGTGTGGTATCGTCCTTGGGGAAAGGGCTCACATCAGGAGCCCTGGGAGCTTTGCTTGAACAACGCGGATTGACCACTCGAATCCAAAAGTTTGACCCCTACTTAAATGTTGATCCTGGCACCATGAGCCCCTTTCAGCATGGTGAAGTTTATGTTTTGGATGATGGTGCGGAAACCGACCTCGACCTGGGTCATTACGAACGGTTTACGTCCGGGAAATTGAGCCGGTTTAATAACCTCACCAGTGGCCAAATTTATGAATCAGTCATCCGCAAGGAAAGAAGGGGCGATTACCTGGGAAAAACCGTTCAAGTTATCCCTCATGTGACCAATGAAATAAAAGATCGTATCCATGCGGCGGGGGAAGGAGTCAATGTTCTGATCACTGAAATCGGCGGGACCATTGGTGACATCGAAGGACTCCCCTTTACTGAAGCAATGCGACAATTTGCCAGCGAAGTGGGTAAAGCCAATGTGTTGTTTATTCACATGACCCTCCTGCCCAGTTTGCGGGCAGCTGGAGAGCTCAAAACCAAACCCACCCAGCAAAGTGTTGCCAAGCTAAGGGAGATTGGTATCCAGCCAGACATTTTGATCTGCCGCACCGAGCAGCCCATCACCGAAGAAATTCGCGAAAAACTAAGCCTTTTCTGCAGTGTTCCCAAAGAGGCTGTGATCGAAGAGATGGATGTGGCACACTCCATTTATGAACTTCCCCACATGCTCAAACAGGAAGGGCTGGACAGGTTGGTCACCCGCTTCCTCGGTTTGGATGCCCCTGCCCCAAAACTGGACGAATGGGAAGAAGTGGTGCACCGGTTGATCCACCCCAAGCACCGGGTAAAGGTTGGGATGATTGGAAAATATATGGATCTGCAAGATTCCTACCTTTCAGTAAATGAGTCTTTGGTTCATGGAGGTATTCGAAACGATACCGGTGTGGAAGTGGTTCATCTGGATGCTGAGGCAATCGAGAAGGACGGTCCCGAAAAACACCTTCACGGACTGGATGGTATTCTCGTGCCGGGCGGATTTGGTGACCGTGGAACAGAAGGGAAAATACTAGCATCCAAATATGCCCGGGAAGAAAAGATTCCCTACTTTGGACTGTGCCTGGGTATGCAAATCGCTGTGATTGATTTTGCCCGCAATGTATTAGGCAAAGAAACGGCCAACAGCACCGAGTTTGATTCCAACACCGCCGATCCTGTCATCCACATCATGGATGATCAAAAGACGGTGACCGATAAAGGTGCGACCATGCGCCTCGGAGCCTGTCCATGTCGCCTCAAGCCAGGGACTGCATCCCGTCTGGCTTACGATAAGGAAGAAGTTTCTGAAAGGCACCGCCACCGCTTCGAATTTAACAATGCATACCGGGAAGAAATGGAAGCGGCTGGATTGATCGTGGCTGGAGTGAACCCGGAGAGGGATTTGGTGGAAATTGTTGAGGTCAAAGATCACCCATGGTTTGTCGCGGTGCAATTTCATCCCGAATTTCAATCGAAACCAACCAAGGCCCATCCCCTTTTCGCTGCCTTTATCGAAGCTACTTTAACCGGAAAACTTGCGGGAAAAGAAGCGGCGAAAAAATCCTGACCTTGTTAAATTTTTGAGCTTTACCCAAAGCTCAACTATCATCGGAATGTAGGACTGGTATGATTGTCGATGCCCATACTCACCGCTACCCCGATGAGGTAACCGCAAATCCCACTGCTTTCGCCCGCCGAACCATGGAACCCATCTGGTTGCAGATGGTTGCTCCCTCCAAGCAACCAAGCTTACAAGGTTGGTCCGACCGTAAAACAATGCTTCAGGATATGGACGATGCAGGCGTACAAAGTTGTCTCTTGCTTGGATGGTACTGGGAAAACGCCCGTACTTGTATCGAGGCGAACCAGTGGCATCAACAATGGATGGGGCAAGACCCCGATCGTTTCATCGCTTTCCTTTCGATAAAACCAGGGATTCCTAATCTTTCAGATTATTTGAAGCAGGCAAAAGAAGATGGGTTTCAAGGGATTGGGGAATCCCACCCCTGGGTACAGAACTTTTCGATGGAAGACCCCCAGTGGATGCAGGCAATGGCATTTGCATGCGAACAGGGGTGGCCGGTAAATTTTCATGTGACCGACCCTCAGGGCAAAGACTACCCCGGTAAAACTCAGACACCCATGCAAGATTTTATCTGGTTGGCCAAGGAACTGCCTGATTTAAAAATCATTCTGGCTCATGCAGGTGCTCTTTGGGCACTGGAGCATGATTTGCCCTCTAATATTTATTTTGATTTGGCTGCCTGTCCATTGCTCTACCCGGCAAGCATCTACCCAAAACTGATCGATGCGGTTGGGGCCGAAAAAATTCTCTGGGGGACCGATTACCCCTTACGAATTTATCCGTCCAAACAGGATAAGCCAGACTTTGCCTCCTTTCTCCACGAATTCAGGGATTCGATCTCAGTAAGTTCTGAAGAACTCGCATGCATGCTGGGCAAAAACCTACTCCACCTGCTCCCATGAGGATCACGCTTCACCAACTGGTTCCCACCCCTCTGCCCGATGCGAGCATTCGATCATCTGAGGTATGGGGAGAATCTGTATCTTTAGAAAATTCTAAATGTGTCCGACTGGTGGCACAATCCGGCAAAGGAAAATCCACCCTATTGCACATTCTTTATGGATTAAGGTTTGATTACAAGGGAAGCTGCGAAATCGAGCAAGAGCAGGTGTCCACTTTTTCAACCGGAAGGTGGCGTGAGTTGTGGACAAATCAGCTCTCCCTCCTCTTCCAGGACCTAAGGTTGTTTCAACATATGACCGCAAGGCAGAACCTGGAGCTTTTGCCCAAGGTTTATCCATCAGGCCCCAGCCTTGAGGAAATGTGTAAAGTGCTGGAAATAGATCACCTCCTCGATCGTGCTGTCAGCACCCTCTCTCTTGGGCAGCAACAAAGATTTGCCTTGGTCAGAAATTTGCTCAAACCCTTTAAATGGTTACTGCTCGATGAACCGTTTAGTCATCTAGATGATGACAATGCGAGGCGGGCTGCCCGGTTGATTGAAACAAGTGCCCAGATAAGAAATGCCAGTGTGCTCTACACCTCCCTCTCCCAAAGCAGCCCACTCCCTTGTGACCTTTGTTTGTCTCTATGAGCACCAAACTGCCAACAATCCTAAGGCTCTGCTTACAAAGCAAGACCACTGGAAAGGAATTGATCTTAGCAGCTTTAGGCTGCCTTCTTGGTTCCTTCCTTTTTCTTTTCGCCGTACAATTTTATACTGATTCCCAAAACATTATCGGTGAAAAGGAACCAGGTGGTAGCTTTTCCACCTTGAACAAAAAAGTTGAGGGTGGGTTACTCCAGAACTTATCCACCAACAATAAATCATTCTCCCAAAATGAGATCCTAGAAATCCAGCAAATGGAAGGGGTGGAGGACATCGGTTCTTTTTCGAGAAATCATTTCCCCGTAACCGTCCATGTCTGGCCAACGGGCAAAATTGGATTGGGAGCCGCCGCCCGTGCAGACTTGTTCTTTGAATCGATTCCGGATCGTTTTTTGGATCAAATCCCTGAGGAGTGGGCTTGGGAAGAAAATGACCCCATTGTTCCCATTATGGTGCCTAAGTTCTACCTCGACCTTTGGAACTTCGGACTCGCTCCATCCCGGCAGGAGTACCCTGCCCTATCACTGGAAAGCGCCTCTTCTATGCCCGTGGAAATTTTCATAGGAGAAGACCGCTCCCAGCGATTAGTGGGCCGATTTGTTGCCTTCAGTAAACGAATCAACAGTGTGCTTGTGCCTCCCCAATTTTTGCAGTGGGCCAATGCACAATTCGCTGAGGAACGAAGTGAAAAATACTTTTTTGTGTGGGAGGGAGATGAAATAAAAAACCAACCGGTCTCGTTCACCGAACTTAAGAATTTACCTGAATCCACTTTGGATGGACTGGTGGTTTCCCCCCTCGAAGAACCAGCCAATCAAATCGTTTTTAAAAACCTTTCCCTGAATGAATCTGAGCGACAAGAAGCGGCACGATTGATTGTAAAAATCAAAGATTCCTACGCCCAAAGGTTTTCTGAAAAGGTTGACCTGCTTGGATACGAAACCAACCGCGAAATGCCTGAACAGGGCTGGGTCCGGCAAGCCATTGAGATGATGGCCTGGGGAGTAGCCAGTCTCGGCGGACTGCTGTCCATTCTCTCGATCGCAACATTTACCAGCAGTTTTAAATTAATGATTGCTCAGTCCGCCAGCACCGCCCGCAACTTACTTCACCTCGGTTTCTCCCAGAGCCAAATATGCTGGGTATTTTTTCAAAGGTTTAGTAAATTATTCCTTTGGATCTGGGCCGCTTCTCTCTTGCTCTGTCTTGGTACCCAAAGCTTTGTTCATAAAAAGATATCCTTGTACGGATTGGAAATTACCCAAGGTTTAAGTTGGCAAACCTACACTGTTGCCTCCTTCTACGCTGTTTTATTTATGGCGGTCAATTACTGGGTGATTCATCGATCGGTCCGCCCATTTTGCCTAAGCCAAAATAATTAAGCTATGGACATCTTTAATTGATCATCCTTCACCGTAAACGCGACTTCACTACCCTCATCGATCTCTCCTGCCACCAGAGCGCGGGCCAGCTGGGTTTCCACCTGTTTTTGTAAAAAGCGCTTGAGTGGGCGGGCCCCATATGTTGGATCATAACCTTTCTCCCCGATCCATTTTTTGGCAGCGGGGGTAAAGGTTATCGAGACTTTTCGATCTTTTAACCTTCGGTTTAAACTATTCAAAAGTAGATCCACGATTGATGTAATCTCTTCCAGTGACAAAGGTTTGAACAAGACAATATCATCCACCCGATTGAGGAACTCTGGCCGGAAATGATCCCGTAAATCTGCCATCACTGATTCGCGTGCAGATTCTGAAATCTCCTGGTCAAGGAGGTTATCTTGCAGGTAACGACTTCCCACATTGGAGGTCATGATGACCACAACATTCTTGAAATCGACCGTGCGCCCCTGAGCATCGGTCAGGCGGCCATCGTCCATCAACTGGAGCAATACATTAAAAACATCAGGGTGGGCCTTTTCTATTTCATCAAAGAGAATGACGGAGTAAGGCTTACGGCGCACTGCCTCTGTCAATTGCCCCCCCTCTTCGTAGCCCACATATCCCGGAGGTGCACCAAGCAGGCGGGCAACAGAATGCTTTTCCATGTATTCAGACATATCAATGCGAATGACATTATTCTCACTGTCAAACAGACTCTCCGCCAAGGTCTTGGCTAATTCTGTCTTGCCCACACCAGTGGGTCCAAGAAAGAGAAAAGAGCCTATGGGCCGTTGTGGGTCTTTGATTCCAGCACGGGCACGCAAGATTGCTTCAGAAACTGCATCGACCGCTTCATTTTGCCCAATCACACGGTCATGTAAAATGCTTTGCAAACGCAAAAGTTTTTCACGCTCTCCCTCGATTAATTTGGTCACAGGTACGCCTGTCCACCGGGCAACAATTTCCGCAATTTCTTCGGAAGTGACCTCCTCTTTTAATATCGCATCTTCCTTTCTTTCACTCTGCTCCAACGCCTCAAGCTCCGCTTCAAGTTTTGGGAGTTTGCCGTGCTTTAGTTCGGCAACCAAGTTGAGATCATAGGCCCGTTCGGCCCGTTCCATTTCTGCACGGGTAGACTCGATTTGCTCCCGCAACACCCGCACGTCATCAATTCCTTTACGCTCATTTTCCCATTGTCTTTTGATGGTTTCCATTTTGTCTCGGGCATTGCCAAGCTCTTTGCGTAAAGTTTCCAACCGATCCTGGCTGGATTTATCTTTTTCCTGCTTCAGGGCGGTCTCTTCAATTTCCAACTGAAGAACCCGGCGGCTTACCTCATCCAACTCTGCCGGCATACTGTCGAGTTCGGTGCGGATCATTGCACACGCTTCATCAACTAAATCGATTGCTTTATCGGGAAGGAAGCGGTCTGACACATAGCGGTTGGAAAGAACTGCAGCTTGGACCATGGCCTCATCCCTGATGTTTACCCCATGGTGAATTTCAAAGCGCTCTCGCAACCCGCGGAGGATTGAGATGGTGTCTTCCACATTGGGTTGGTCTACCAGCACAGTTTGAAAACGGCGCTCCAAAGCCGCATCCTTTTCCACATGTTGGCGATATTCATTTAAAGTCGTCGCACCGATACATCTTAATTCGCCACGGGCAAGCATGGGCTTAAGCATATTACCAGCATCAATGGCTCCTTCAGCTTTTCCTGCACCGACAATCGTGTGCATTTCATCAATAAATAAAACAATCCGCCCGTCCGATTTACTCACTTCAGTTAAAACTGCCTTTAAGCGTTCTTCAAATTCGCCACGAAACTTGGCCCCTGCAAGAAGAGAGCCCATTTCCAAAGTGAATATAGTCTTATCTTTGAGCCCTTCTGGTACATCACCACGAACAATTCTTTGGGCAAGACCTTCCACAATCGCAGTCTTTCCAACCCCGGGCTCACCAATGAGCACAGGGTTGTTTTTCGTTTTTCTCGATAAGATACGAATGACCCGGCGGATTTCTGAATCTCTTCCAATCACTGGGTCCAGCTTGCCGGACTTTGCCTGTTCGACTAAATCGATCCCATATTTACGTAGGGCACGAAAAGAATTTTCGGGTGTTTTGGAAGTGACTTTCTGCCCCCCCCGCACTTTGAGAATTGCTTCCTTAATTTTCTTCTCGGAAAGATTAAAGTTCTTAAAAAATTGTTGAAAAGTGGAAGGTTTACCAACTGAAGACAATCCAAGCAAAAGGTGTTCGGTGCTGACATAGTCATCCTGCATATCCCGGGATATTTGCTGGCCTTTCTCGACCGCCTCAGTCAACGCCCCGGACGCATAGGACCGAGCCGTATTGATATTTCCTGCAATCCGGGGAAGGTTTTTTAACTCCCTTTGCAAAGCGAGCTGAATCGGTACGGTGCCCACCCCCATTTCATCGAGTAAAGCAGGTACAATTCCATTTTCCTGGTTGATCAAGGCGGCAAGTAGGTGCCAAACATCAACTTCCTGCTGCCCATTCCTTTTCGCAACTTCTGCCATTTCCTGAATGGCGGATATTCCAAGTTCAGTAAATCTTTCGGGGTCGACATTCATAACAACCTACCTTGTGCATAATACATACCAAATACTTATACCCGAAAAGTATAGATAAACACAGGCTAAGGAGTGGGATGCTTCTTATTAAGCAATGAAATTATGTGACGGATTCACAAAACTTCCGCACAAGGTGTGTCAAGTTGTCCCTCTTTTAACCTCCTGAAATTAATCCGTGACAATTGGGTGCTCATGCCTACAAGATTGCACTTTAACTTGCCAACAAGAAAGACCCTTACATATGAAAATACTTTGCGTGCTCTATGACGACCCCAAATCTGGTATGCCCAGCAGTTATCCCCTCAACGATTTACCAAGTCTCGAAAAATATCCTGATGGAATGAGCTTACCCAGCCCCAAGGGCATAGATTTTACCCCTGGGGAATTGCTTGGCTGCGTTTCCGGGGAGCTGGGCTTAAGGAAGTTCCTGGAAGATTCAGGACACACCTTAGTCGTGACCTCTGACAAAGACGGTCAAGGGTGTGAGGCAGACAAGGAATTAGTAGACGCTGATGTTGTTATTTCCCAACCTTTTTTCCCCTACTACCTGACCCGTGAACGCATGGAGTCAGCCCCAAATTTAAAAATGGCAATTACCGCGGGCATTGGGTCGGATCATGTAGACTTACAAGCAGCGATGGACCATAAAGTAGATGTGGTTGAGGTGACCTACTGCAATTCACGATCCGTTGCCGAACATGTCGTAATGATGATCCTTTCCCTGGTGCGAGACTATCACAACCAGCACCGTATCGTGAATGAAGGTGGCTGGAATATTGCGGATGCGGTCCAACGCTCTTACGATGTTGAGGGCATGCACATCGGCACGGTGGCAGCCGGGCGTATCGGACTCGATGTATTGCGCAAGATGAAACCCTTTGATGTGCACCTTCATTATTTTGACCGGCATCGCCTGCCTGCGGAAATTGAGCAAGAACTCAACCTCACCCATCACGAGAGCGTGGAATCGATGGTATCGGTATGCCATGTGGTCACTATCAATTGCCCATTGCATCCCGAAACGGAGCACTTGTTTGACGACAACATGATTTCCAAAATGAGAAAAGGTGCCTACATCGTAAACACTGCCAGGGGGAAAATTTGTGACCGTGATGCGATTGCCCGGGCCTTAGAGTCAGGGCAGCTCAGCGGGTATGCTGGAGATGTCTGGTTCCCTCAACCTGCACCGAACGATCACATCTGGCGCACCATGCCCCACCATGGCATGACTCCCCATACCTCTGGGACTTCGCTTTCTGCTCAAGCCAGGTATGCCGGTGGTGTTCGAGAAATCCTTGAATGTTTCTTCGATGGCTCACCCATTCGCGACCCGTACTTGATCGTACAAGATGGACAACTTGCCGGTATGGGTGCTCACTCATATTCCAAAGGTTCCTCAACCTCTGGTTCGGAAGAAGCTGCAAATTACAAAAAGTAAGGAAGGCACCTCGCACTTCCGGCCAAATCAATGAATCTTAGAGAAAGAGTTCAGTACATCGATCGTACCCTCAATGAGTTGTATCCCCAACCACCCATTCCTCTTGATCACCAAGACGAGTACACACTTTTGGTCGCTGTTTTGCTATCCGCACAATGCACCGATGAAAGAGTAAATAAGATAACCCCAAGTTTATTTGAGCTTGCGGATAACCCGACTGCTATGGCCAAGCAATCGGTCGACCAAATTAATACGATTGTGCGGCCGTGTGGGTTGGCACCGCGAAAAGCTCAAGCCATTCGGAACCTTTCCTCCATTCTCATCAATGAATACGGTGGCAAGGTACCATCGAGCTTTGAGGAATTGGAATCATTGCCCGGTGTTGGCCACAAAACTGCATCGGTGGTCATGAGCCAGGCATTTAATTATCCTGCTTTTCCGGTCGATACCCACATTCATCGATTGGCTCAGCGCTGGAAACTAACTTCTGGGAAAAGTGTTGTTCAAACGGAAAGAGATTTAAAAAGACATTTCGCCAAGGAAAGATGGAACGCCCTCCACCTCCAAATTATTTATTACGGCCGGGAACATTGCAGTGCCCGTAGTTGCTTTGGGTTGGAATGCCAAATCTGCCAAACCTGTTTTCCGAAAAGAAAAACAAAGGTGCAAACAACCAAGTCCTAGCCGGCATTCACGAACATACGTGGCCGAGCGTCCTTCAGTTTCTGGATTGCATCGCTTGATAAACCGGTTTGGTAAAGAAACACCTGTTGTAATCCACTCATTTTGGAGAGGATATCAACCACGGAGTCATCCAATTTCAAACGGATTAAGTTTAACAGTTCCAGGCTAGGCATCATCGATATATTCTGGATCCCTTGGATGGTGATTTTTTCCGAACCTTCCAAAATCAACTTTTTAAGATTGGGAAATTTTTGTAATACTGCCAGGCCTTCATCGGTCACTTGTGAATTGGTTAAATCAAGAATGACCAAATGCTGTGCAATATACTGAAGAATTTTCAGGTCGTCATCATTCATTGCCAATTTTGGGTCAACAGGTGAAATAACCTGTAACCCATCTGCCCCTTCGACAGGCATAAGGGTAATCCCAGAGGAGCGCAAATGATGCCATTGTTCAGGAGC
>Ga0181592_10005409_pt1 | contig 10497 bp, 9 predicted proteins | sample 071ome_20_FD_133755 | JGI IMG/M metagenome (GOLD analysis project Ga0181592, IMG submission 133755) | Coastal salt marsh microbial communities from the Groves Creek Marsh, Skidaway Island, Georgia - 071412BT metaG (megahit assembly) | ecosystem: Environmental > Aquatic > Marine > Intertidal zone...
CCCACCACCACACCAATGGTCAACGCTAAAGCGAAGAAATAGATAAGCTCACCACCTACGACTAACAGTGCAATCAATACCAACAAAGTGGTCAAAGAGGTCACTAAGGTACGACCCAGGGTTTGGGTCAATGATCGGTTGATGATATCAATCGGGGCCATCTGACGAATGATGCGGAAATTCTCACGAATACGATCGGATACCACGATGGTGTCATTCAGTGAGTAACCAATCACAGCCAACAATGCAGCCAACACGGTTAAATCGAACTCCAATTGGAACAAGCTATAAACTCCAAGGATGATGATCACGTCGTGAATCAATGCCACAACCGCGCCCACAGAAAACTTGAACTGGAATCGCGCGGCAACATAGACCATGACGACCGCAAGCGCTAACAGTAAGGCTAAGCCACCTTGGTCACGCAGCTCTTCACCCACCTGAGCGCCAACAAATTCAGAGCGACGCAGCTCCACTTTATCCGTCGTGCTTTCTTGGAGAGCGACCAAGACCTCCTCGCCCAAATTAGGGCGATAGGCTTCGCTCATGCGCACAAGAATGTCTTGCTCGCTACCAAAGTATTGCACCACCACATCACGATAACCTTTTTCGTCCAGCGTGGAACGAATGTCGTTCACGCTGGCCGCGTTTTCGTAGGCCACTTCAACCAGTGTACCGCCAGTGAAATCCAGACCCAGCTTTAAACCCTGAACAGCCAGCGACACGATGGAAACGAGAATCATCGCAATCGAAAAGGCGGCCGCTACTTTGCGGACACCCATAAAGTTAAAATCTTTAGATTCGCTCATGATTAAACGCCTCCACCAATAGAAATACGTTGCAGACGACGACCACCATAAATGAGGTTAACCATGGCGCGCGTCACCATAATGGCTGTGAACATGGAGGTAATAATACCGATCGACAGTGTGACGGCGAAGCCTTTCACAGGGCCGGTACCCACTGCGAACAAAATAATCGCCACAATCAAGGTCGTTAAGTTAGCATCAAGAATGGTTAAAAACGCCTTGTCATAACCACTGTGAATGGCCTGCTGCACGTTTAAGCCTTCTTTCAACTCTTCACGTATACGAGCAAATATGAGCACGTTGGCATCCACCGCCATACCTACGGTTAAGACGATACCGGCAATACCTGGCAAGGTTAACGTAGCGCCCAAGATAGACATAACCGCCACCAGTAGAATCATGTTAATGGCCAGTGCGATATTGGCCACCACACCAAACACTCGATAGTAGACAATCATAAAGATCAGAACCAAGGCCAAGCCGAATTTCACCGAATCCATACCCAGTTCAATATTTTCTTTACCTAGGCTCGGGCCAACCGTTCGCTCTTCGACGAAGTACATCGGCGCAGCTAATGCACCTGCTCTTAGCAATAACGCTAATTCAGACGCTTCTGCAGGCTCCAAACCGGTAATACGGAAGCTACTGCCCAAGGCGCTTTGAATCGTGGCTAAAGAGATAATTTTCTTTTCAACATACTTGTCTTCGATGGGCACTTCTTCGCCATCTCTCACTTCGTAACGGGTACGAACCTTATGCTCAACAAACAACACACCCATACGACGTTTGATCGCCGTTTTCGTCACGTCACCCATGATCGCACCCCCGCGACCATCGAGATTGATATTCACTTGAGGCTGACCATTTTCATCAAATGAGGGTTGTGCATTGGAAACATTGTCACCTGTAACGATGATGGTTTTTTCTAGGCGAGCACTCGCACGGCGATCTGGGTTTTTAAACTCAAATTCTTCTGAACTGAAACGGCTCGCGCCTGGTAGCGCCTCTAAGCGGAACTCAAGGTTGGCTGCTTTACCCAAAATCTTTTTCGCGGCTGCTGTATCTTGCACGCCTGGCAGCTCGATTACGATTCGATTACGACCCTGACGCTGTACCAATGGCTCAGCAACACCTAGCTCGTTCACACGATTGCGAATGGTGGTCAGGTTTTGTTTAACCGCATAGTCTTCAAACTCTTTAACCTTGGCTGGCGTCAAGGCCACGGTAACTTCGAACTGCTCGTCCGCCTCCGAAGTGGTAGCGACAAATTCAGGGAATTCAGCTCGTAAAAAATATTCAGCCTTGTCTCTTAGCTCTTCTTTGGTGAAGACCACTGACACACCGCCGTTATCCGCCATCATGACGCGCTTATAGCGCAGTTTTTCTTCACGTAATTTACGCTTAATGGCTTCGCGATAATTTTGCATGCGTTGGTCTAAGAATTCTTCCATATCCACTTCCATTAAGAAGTGAACACCACCGCTAAGGTCTAGACCTAACGTCATTGGACCGGCACGCAAATCCATCAACCACTCGGGGGTGGTCGGTGCTAGGTTTAACGCCACGATATAGTGATCGCCCAACTCTTTTTGAATCACGCCTTTGGCTTGCAGTTGTAAATCCGCATCTTTGATGCGAATCAGACCGGATTTCGATTCTTGGATTTCTTCACCGAAATATTCGATACCGGCGGTTTTCAAGCTGCCTAACGCTTTGTTTAATGCGTACTCATCCACCGCATCGCCACTTTTGGCTGGGGTAATTTGAACCGCTGCATCCGGTGGATACAGATTTGGAAGGGCATATATGACGCCCATGGCGCCTATAATAAGAATGAGGAAATATTTCCACAAAGGGTACTTATTCAGCATAAGTGACGTCCTAGTTTGGCCGCGGTGCTCGACCCCTAAGGTCAGGCCAAACACATTTATTATTAATTCTTGATGGCGAGGAGATAAAAACGCAGGGGGCTAAATGCATAAAAGGTTCAACCATCTTACCTAGGTTGAACCTTTCGGAGTGCCGCTGCGTACCGACCTACCGTTACTCTTTAATAGACTTGATCGTACCCTTTGGCAGAGCAGCGGCGATCGCTTGCTTCTGAACAGGGAACTCAACGTTATCACCCACTTTGACCACAACAAAGTCATCGGTCACTTTGGTGATTTTGCCTACGATGCCGCCAGAAGTAACCACTTCAGCGCCTTTTTCTAGGCTCGCCAATAGAGATTTATGTTCTTTGTCACGCTTAGATTGTGGGCGCCACAAAAGGAAGTAGAAAATTAAAACGAAACCGCCAAGAAAAATAAGCTGTTCGATGCCCGAACCTTGCGGTGCTGGTGCACCTTCTGCAAATGCAGAGGCTGAAAACAAAGAGGCCAAGAGCACTGTCAATTTAGACATGGTTTTTCCTTACTCACATGAGTACTACTAAGTTATTAACGTAAAGCCCCATAGTTGGGACGAATTCGCGTATTTTAAAGGGCCACGTAGGGCCCTTTTTTAAAATTCATTGGAATCTCGCTGATACTGTTCACTCTTTGAACACATTGCCTGATTGGGGACTGAGATGAGTCCGTTAGGCCAGCGGCGGTACGTCCTTTCCGCGCTTGCGATAGAAGTCTTCCACAAAGGCGTCCAATGTACCCTCTTCCAAAGCCGCGCGCAAACCTTCCATCACTCGCTGATAAAAGCGTAAATTGTGGATGGTATTAAGGGTACAACCCTGAATCTCTTTACACTTATCTAAATGGTGTAAATAAGCCCGACTGAAATTCTGACAGGTGTAGCAGTCGCAAGTGGGGTCCACAGGCCCGTGATCTGTCTTGTTTGAGGCGTTACGTAACTTCAACACCCCCGTATCGATGAACAAATGACCATTACGCGCGTTACGAGTTGGCATCACGCAATCGAACATATCCACACCACGGCGCACCCCCTCAACCAAGTCTTCTGGCTTGCCCACACCCATCAGGTAACGAGGCTTGTCTTCGGGCATCTTATGAGCGAGGTGATCCAACACGCGGATCATATCTTCTTTTGGCTCACCCACAGATAGGCCACCGATGGCGTACCCATCAAAACCGATCTCAGTTAAACCTTCTAGGCTCACATCACGCAGGTCTTCGTACATGCCGCCTTGAATGATGCCGAACAATGCAGAAGGGCTTTCTCCGTGGGCGTCTTTCGAACGTTTGGCCCAACGCAGCGACATCTCCATGCTGTCTTTGGCTTCCTTATGGGTCGCCGGGTATGGGGTACATTCATCAAAGATCATGACAATATCGCTGCCCAAGGAGCGCTGAATCTCCATAGATTTCTCAGGCGTTAGCTCGACCTTGTTGCCGTTCACTGGGCTTCGGAACGTCACGCCTTGCTCGGTAATTTTTCGCATTTTGCCGAGACTAAAGACCTGGAAACCGCCGCTGTCCGTCAAAATCGGCTTATCCCATTGCATAAAATCGTGCAGATCTCCCGCCTGCTCGATAATCTCGGTGCCAGGGCGCAACCACAAGTGGAAGGTATTCCCCAATATAATCTCGGCCCCAGTGTCTTTTACGTCACGGGGTAACATGCCCTTCACACTGCCGTAGGTGCCGACAGGCATGAAAGCAGGTGTCTGGATATCCCCTCTAGGGAAAGACAGGGTGCCTCGACGGGCCTTACCCTGAGTGGTTTTAACGTCAAACTTCATAAAGCTCATAACAATTCCTTCGACCGACCTAACCCAACAAAAATGAGTTGGCCTTGTTTGCGAATGTTAAGACGCCCTATGTCACCTCGGGCAGATCTCATTTATTTATCCCACAAATCCTTCGCATTCGGATTCTTGGTTAAAAACATAGCGTCGCCATAGCTAAAGAAACGGTAGCGTTCGTGTACCGCTGCATCGTAGGCATTGAGTACAGGGCCACGACCGGCGAATGCACTGACCAACATAATCAGCGTAGACTCTGGCAGGTGAAAATTCGTGATCAATGCGTCTACCGTTTTGAACTCATAGCCCGGATAGATAAAGATCTCTGTCTCTCCAGCGTAGGGTTGGATAGCGCCTGCTGCTAAGGCTTGTTCGCTGTTGCTGGCCGACTCAAGTGAACGCACACTGGTGGTGCCCACCGCAATGACACGCCCACCGTTGGCCTTGGTCTTAGCAATGGCGTCACAGGTGGCTTGATCCACTTCTAGGTATTCGCTGTGCATTTTATGTTCATTAACATCATCGACCTTAACCGGTTGAAAGGTACCTGCTCCCACATGCAAGGTTACAAAGGCCTGCTCAACCCCTTTGGCCCGTAAGGCTTCTAGCATAGGCTCATCAAAATGCAGTCCAGCGGTCGGTGCTGCCACCGCACCCGGCTTTTCGTTGTAGACGGTTTGATAGCGCTCACGATCGCTCAATTCATCTTCACGCTCCATGTAAGGAGGCAACGGCATATGACCCACCTGTTCGAGCCAGTTCACGAGAGTCTCCCCCTCAGGCAAACGAAAGCGCAGTTCAAAAAGGGCGTCCTGACGTCCAACCACTTCGACTTCTAAGCCTTCGAGTAGAATAACGGTACCGGGCTTAGGACTGCGGGAGCTGCGGATATGGCTTAAAGCGGTCTCATCTCCCGTAACGCGCTCAATGAGCGCCTCTAACTTACCGCCACTGGCCTTTTCACCAAATAAACGGGCCGGAATGACTCGGGTGTTATTGAACACCATCAGGTCGCCAGGTTGCACCAGCTCTAGCAGGTCGGTGAATTGGCGGTGACTTAATTCACCGTCATCAAGGCATAGTAGACGGCTGCTGGTACGCTGTTCAGGTGGGTAGCGCGCAATCAGCTCGTCAGGTAAATCAAAGTGAAAATCACTGGTTTTCATGGGCATTTACTACTGGACCACAGTGGCAATATTATTGGGGGCCCGAATTATACCCAAGCGGTCAGCTCTTGACCATTTCACACCGCTACTCTAAACCCTTGTAACTGTATTTTTTTCAGCTAAGCCATTGACTCGTAAGTCTTTACTGGTATTATCCACCCCCACTTATTTCATCGGTCTGCGGGCCAGCTTTCAGTGCGAAGCGAAATGAGTCAGACCTAACGACGTCTGTAATAGTACGTTGCCAGTGTGGTGAAATTGGTATACACGACGGATTCAAAATCCGTTGCCTTCGGGCGTGGCGGTTCGAGTCCGCCCACTGGTACCATGATTTTTAAAAAGCCGATGTGATCATCGGCTTTTTTTATGGGCGCTAGAAACCTAGATATCTCGTCACGAAATCGGTATAACTCGCCTAGCATCTCAAAAACCCAGCATAAGGACATAATGGAATGACTATGCGCACCCTCGCTCTTAGCGGCCTGCTCGCCCTATCTTGTTTTGCCCAAGCGGAAGACATCATCTATAAGAAAGATGGCTCGATCCTAAAAGGCACCATCACTGAACAAGACTTCGAAAATGGCACCTACAAAATTCGTTTGGCGGGCGGCAGCTTGTTCGCCGTTAAGCAAGAAGACATTAGCCGTATTGAACACGACAACACGGAAGCGGAACTAGAGGCCGTTGCGGCCGAGTCTCGTGCAAAGTTACAGCCTCAAACACCCACTGCAACCGCAGCTGCCGCCCCCGCGCAGCAACCGACGTACATTCCATTAGGTCAATCCCCTTACTCGCCTTACCAGCAAAAAGAAGTACAGCACGTGTTTTACGTGGGCCTAATGGGGAAAACCATTACATTTGATAGCGGTTATAATGACGTAAGTTACCGCTACTCCGGCCTCAACCTTGCCTACCAATACAACTTTAGCAAGCACGTGGGCATCTACACAGGGTTAAACACAGGCTCACTCAGCACTATCGAAGAAGACGGTGTTGACTACGACTACGACGGCCCGGATGTGGATTACTCCTCTCTTGAGGTCAACGTCTTGTTGTCCACCAACCTGTACAAAGGCTGGCAGTTCTATACGGGTCTAGGCGCGTTTAGCGAATCCTTCAGCGCTGAAGGCTACGAAGACGACGATTACCAAGGCACCAACTTTGTGTTTGGCATGGGTTACGACTGGGGCCAAGTACAAGCCCAACTGCGCGTTGCCATTCAAGACAGCAGCGACTATGAAGACGATGAAACGAATACCTCATCTGCCTTACAGGTTGGTTTTAACTTCTAATCATTCATCCAAGTGAATGACCAATAAAAAAGCCCCACTCTTTCGAGCGGGGCTTTTTTTGTTTCTAGACTTTCGAAAAAACCTTAGCTTTCGTTAGAAAAGAACACATCGTCATTATATGGGTACCACCAATCATGAATCTTTGGTTCATGATCTATGATCACCATCTTAGACTGGCGGAAGGCGTTCAAACCTTCACGACCTAGCTCGCGACCTTGGCCAGACATTTTCCAGCCACCAAATGGCAATGCATCGTTGTCGATCAGTGGATTGTTCACCCATACCATGCCCGCTTGATATTCTTCGGCGGCCATCATGGCTTCTTTCAGGTCAGTGGTAAAAATAGAGGCCCCAAGGCCAAAATCAGAGTCGTTTGCAAACTCAAGGGCTTGCTCGACGCTGTCTACCTTACAAATGCTGGCCACTGGGCCGAACACTTCAGAACGCATGATTTCCATATCGGGCGTCACGTCCACTAGAATAGTCGGCTCGTAAAACCACCCTGGGCCATACTCCGTTGGAATGCGTCCACCGCACGCGATACGCGCCCCTTTTGCCACCGCGTCGTCCACCAAACGCTGTACTTTGTTTCTCGCGGCTTCGCTGACTAATGGACCGATCTCCGTACGCTCAAGACCATGGCCCATGCGTAACGCTTTTGTTGCCTCAACAAAACCAGAGACAAACTCTTCGTGCACCTCTTCATGCACAAAAAAGCGTTCTGCCGAAGTACAAATCTGGCCCGATAAATGGAAGGCTGAGCACACAGAACCGGCCACCGCCACATCCATCGGGGCATGCTTTGAAATGATCATGCTGTCGTTACCGCCTGCCTCAATGATGCAAGGCTTAAACTGTTCCGCACAGGCCATGTTCACATGCTTACCCGCTTCAACGCCGCCGGTGAACGCCACTATGTGAGTTTGTTTATGGCGAATCAAAGCCTGCGCAACACCTGCACCACCCGTGACACATTGAATTAAGTTCACCGGTAGATCTGAAAATAATTCTAAGAAACGCAGAGTACATAAACTCGTCGTTTCCGCAGGCTTCACGATACAGGTGTTGCCCGCCGCCATAGACGCCGCCAGTGTCCAGCAGGTTAACAGGATGGGAAAATTAAACGGCATGATATGAACACTAACACCATAAGGTTCATAACGGCTGTACTGGAACGAACCTATCTGTGTGGTTCCCGCCACATGACCGGCATCATCACGGGCCATTTCGGCATAATAGCGAAAGATCGGTGCCACGTTCGCGAGTTCACCCATGGCTTCAGGAAATGGCTTACCCATTTCCATCGTCATTTGTTTTGCGATGTCGGTTAGATCGGCTGTTTCAATGCGATTGGCTAAATCGTGCAATACCGCCGCTCGCGTTTTTGCATCCACTTTCTTCCAGTGTGCTTGTGCCACATTGGCTTTCTTAACGACCACATCCGCTTCAAGCTCTGAACAAAGTGCAATCGCACCTTCATTTTTTAAAGTGGCAGGATTAATCACTGCCTGACGTTCAGCGCCATCCGCGATGACATACTGATTATCGGTAAAAATCATTCCCGCATTGGGATCAAAGGTTTTCATATTCATTCCTAATTTTGTTCCATGGCATGCATCAACGTTGTTGGCAATGTCGCGTATTCGGGCACATGAGCCTCTAGCCAATTTCGCACAGGGGCTAACTCCGGATGCGTCAAATGCTGTTGTAAATAAGTCATCACTCTCGTCATGTGCCGCAGGTAATGGGCTTTACCATCTCTTCGATACAGACGGGTAAAGATGCCAATAATCTTCATGTGTCTCTGAGCACTTAAAATGCGATAACTCGATTCAAAGTCGGCCTGGTTGATACCCGAGCGCCCACCAAAGTATCGAGTCAGCATTTTTTGACGAAATACTTCGCTAATGTCTCTGCGTGCATCTTCCAAAAGAGACGCGACATCGTAAGCAGGGCTACCAATCAGGGCATCCTGAAAGTCCAGCAGACCACAATTTTTAGGGCTAACTTGATTGGGCAATAACATCAAGTTATCCACATGAAAATCTCTCAGTACGATGGTTGGCTCCATTTTAGGTAGATACGACAAAACCTGTTTCCAGGCGTCACGAAATTCATCTCGATTCGCACTGTGTTTTTGCGCACCTGACAGCTCAGGCAAATACCAATCAAAAAATAGATCCACCTCTTCCATGAGTGGCGACTCGTCATACAAGGGTAAATCCACGTCCGCATTGCACTTGTTGTTGTGCAGCGCAATCAACGCATCAATCGCGGTTTCGTATAACACGTCTTCGCTCATGCCTTGATTTAGTAACTGTGTAAAAGTCGAATTACCAAAATCTTCGAGTAACAAGAATCCTTGATCTATATCTTGGGCATAGATGGACGGCGCACTGAACCCTAATCCTGTTAAGTGACGGGCAACTTTAACGAATGGGCGCACATCTTCTGTTTTAGGTGGCGCATCCATTAACATGCTTGACATACCATTCATGGTTAATCGGATGTAACGACGAAAGCTGGCGTCAGCCTGCAACGGATCACGAGCGGCTGCACTCCAACCCGCGTTTCGTAAAAAGTCGTCCATGTTATAGGCACGTTGATCGAGTAACTCAGAATGAGCGAGTGTGACGGCCATACCAATACCTCCTAGCGGATCATGTAGACTTTACGAACCGTTTCATGAACTCGGCAGGTGCCTTTCCAATCTTTCGGAAAAAACGCCGCTGTATCTGGATAAATTTCGATTACTTCGCCGTTTTCGTGCACGTAGGTCGCTCGTCCGACCAAGAAGTGACACATTTCATCTTTGGTTACATGGCACTGCCAGTAGCCAGGCGTGCAGATCCAAATACCCGTTTCGGCCTCACCATTCGGACCTTTATGTAAAACCACACCAGAGGTACGAGAAGAACCTTCGATCATGGTTGGAATTTCACCCCAGTCCACCACCTCTTCAATGGCAGTTGGGTCTTTCATTACTAGTGCATTCATCTTTGTCATCTCAACTTGGGTGGATCAAAGATCCACCCATATTCTTATTAGTAAGGGGTAATCAACATGTAAACGTTGCGAATGGTTTCAAGCACTTCGCACTGACCTTTCCAGCCTTCTTTAAAGTGCACCACCGTGCCGGGCGTCACTTCTGTCACCTCGCCTGAATCACTGGTGTAAATGGCATGCCCCTGAACGAAATGACATAACTCGTCGGCCGGGATTTCAAGACGCCAAATGCCAGGCGTGCAGTCCCAAATGCCGCACTCAGCGCCTTTTCCATCCTTCCATAGAAGCTTTCCAGAGCTTTGGCTCACGCCTTCCAGCATGTTCGGTTGCTGCCCCCAGTCATCTTTCCCTTCAGAGAAAACACTCGCCTCGTAAACATGAGGTGCGCTGGACTCCACTTTAAGTACTTCTGCGATCGTCATTATGCTGGCTCTCCCGTTTTTTCATTGGCTTTGGCTTGCGCTTCGGTTAGAAGACCGTCGAGTAATCGAGCAGCCTTGCTTGGGCCATGCTCTTTGTGCATATCA
>Ga0181592_10005410_pt1 | contig 10495 bp, 13 predicted proteins | sample 071ome_20_FD_133755 | JGI IMG/M metagenome (GOLD analysis project Ga0181592, IMG submission 133755) | Coastal salt marsh microbial communities from the Groves Creek Marsh, Skidaway Island, Georgia - 071412BT metaG (megahit assembly) | ecosystem: Environmental > Aquatic > Marine > Intertidal...
AAAATACTTCAAGCATATTGAAGATGAGATAAGAAGTGACTTTACTTTTAAGGAAGATCTTTTAAAACTGTGTAAATCTTTTATAACCGAAGATACTATCTCTCTTCATATACGCAGAGGTGATTATGTTCTGAATCCAAATCATCCAGTTCAACCAATGAGTTATTATGAACAAGCACTTGCAGAACTTCCTGAACTTCCTGTAATTATATTTTCTGATGACTCTGAGTGGTGTAAGGAGCAGGAATTATTCAGCGATGATAGATTTATTGTTGCTGAAGGCAATTCTACTGATTGTGATTTGTGCTTGATGTCTCTCTGTAAGTATCATATAATTGCTAATAGTTCTTTTAGTTGGTGGGGTGCATGGTTAGCAAACAGTAAGAAGGTAATAGCACCAAAGAATTGGTTTGGTGGTGATTGTGCTAACAAGAGCGCAGAAGATATGTCTTTTGGAAATTTTGAGTTTATCTAATGTCTGAACTAACTGTTATACTTCCTTGTGCGGGAGAGGGAACCAGACTTTCGCTCCCTTATCCAAAGGAAATTCACTCTATCGAAAAAAACAAATCCCTGATTGATTATAGTTTTGATCTTTTTTCAAACTATGGTCGAAGGGATGTTGAGTTTGTAATTACACTCAATGAAAATAAGACGGAACTTGTAAAGTATCTGAGCCGATACAAGTCTAGATACAACATCTCATTTACATTCTTTAATCCTGCAGAAACTGAGTACACGGGATCTATCAAGAGTGCGAAGCATTTATTTGGTGAGAAGAATCTTGTTCTTCTTCCAGACACTTTCATGAAGTTAAAATCATCACAGGATATTGTGAATCTTGTGAGTGATAGTCTGAATGAAACTGGATTCACCTTCTTCTTTAAACGGGAGATGAATGATGATGAAATGCTAAAAACCAAAGGTGCTCTCTGCATTGATGTAGATAATTTAGTTGAAGAATATGAAGATAAACCTCAAGAAGGATTGGAAAGGTTTAATGCTTTCTGGACAGCCTTTGCTTTTAGGAAGCGTGTCTTTGATAATTGTATTGAGTTTATGGAGAAGTCAACTCTGAAACATCGACTTCTTGTGGGTGAGATCAAAAATACTCCCATATATAATTCTAAAGCAATCGAGGTTGATGAATATATTGACCTTGGAACTTGGGATCAAATTTGTAAATTTATTAATAGAGAAAAGGTATGAACTTTATTATTAGTCAAGGTGGTTGTTCTTCTTGGGCAATTATGAGATGGGCAGGAACTCCATTTCCAATTATGATTGATGGATTTGAGTACAATGCTCATGGTAGAGATCCAAATTATATTTCTTTTTTACAAAACGCTCATCCAATTGATAAAAAAATTTCTTACAAAGAAAATGATAGAGTATTATATGTAATCGCAAATCCATATGACTACACAATTTATTGTTTAAACAAAGTTCTAGGATGGACACTTTCTCATGTTGCTCAGGCACAATCTGACTTTGAATACTTTGAAAAAAATAAACCAAATCTTATTGAATATTTGAGAGATCCTTATGATGCTTTTCTGTATAAAGAACATGCTGAAGGTTATTTAAATAATGATTCTAGAAAATATGATTTGATGTTTATCAAGTATGAATCTTTGAAAGACAATGATATAATGAATAGAGTTAAAAAGTTTTGGAATCTTTCGGATTCTCACCCAGATTTTGAATTTAAACAAAGAAGTAGTAATTGGATGGATTGTAGTGAAGAGATTAAAGAATTGTTTGATAAAAAATATGGCAATCTAATGAAATGGTATAATAGTCTTCCCGATTATTCCATTTTAAAATCAAATGGATAAAAAAATAATTCTTGACTGTGATGGGGTTCTTTTAGATTGGGCATATGCATTTGATGTGTGGATGGGTGGGCATGGACATCAAAGAATTCCCAATACTAATCACCATTACAGTCAATCTTTAAGGTATGGAATAACAGAAAAAGAATCCTTCCGACAGATTAAGCGTTTTAATGAATCTGGATGTGTGGGATTCATTCCTGCATTTAGAGATTCTGTGGAATACATCGGTAAACTATACCGATTGGGATGGAGATTTGAAGTAATAAGTTGTCTTGATAAAGATAAGTACGCTCAAAAACTGAGAGAAAAAAATCTTGTCCACTTATTTGGTGATGTATTTGACTTCATTGATTGTGCTTTAGATTTTACGAGGGGTAAGGAAGAATATCTTCTTGACAGATATAAAGGAAAGGAGTATTATTGGATTGAGGATTCTGTAAATCATGCAGAATCTGGTAAGAGGGTGGGATTGAGAAGTATATTAATGGATCATCCATATAACCAAGAATGGGACGGTCCTAGAGTAAAAAATTGGAAAGAAGTTTACGAAATCATTACTAATGACGCCACATCTTGAAGCACGACTGGATGATTATCATCGCACTGTTCTTATGCCTGGAGACCCACTCAGGGCAAAATGGATTGCTGAAAATTTTTTAGATGATGTAGTTCTTGTAAACTCTGTTCGTAACTGTTTGGGGTATAGTGGAACTTATAATGGAAATCCTGTATCTGTTCAAGCAAGTGGGATGGGACAGGCTAGTCTTGGAATTTATGCTCACGAACTATACAATTCATATAATGTAGATACTATTATTAGAGTTGGTAGTTGTGGTGGTATTGCACCACAATTGAAAGTTGGTGATGTTGTAGTTGCAATGACTGCTGCAACTGATAATGCAATGACTGAAAGACTCGCTCCTGGATTTAAGATATCACCTTGTTGCGATTATCAGATGCTCCAGAAATACATGAAGACTAATACTGAAGCTCATGTTGGACAGATGGTATCTAATGATTACTTCTACCAACCAGATGAAAATTGGTATAAACCATTAGAAAAGATGGGTATCCTTGCAGTTGATATGGAGACCCACGTACTTTATAGTATTGCTAACCGTTTTGGTAAAAAGGCACTATCAGTAAATACAGTATCTGACCACTTATCATCTGGTGAACAGATGAGTAGTATGGAAAGAGAGCAAGGTCTTGGGTATATGGTTGAAACTATCTTTAAAAGTTTATGAAAATTTGTATTTTTATTTCTGGTAACGTTAGAACATTATTTTATAAATTTCATGAGAATCTTTTATTGATAAAAGAAAAGGTGGGGAATTGTGAGATTGATGTCTTCTATTCTTTTTGGGATGATTATGGAAGAAGTGATTCTATTAATGACCCTTGGCACTATAAAGCAGATGATTTTGTTCAGCAGGTAGTCAATCATGACAATATTGTTCGTTATTTGAAAGGATGTGGTGGTGCAAATAATGTTTGTGGTGAGATAGAACCTGTTGAAGTAATGCAAACCGTTTTAGAAAAAACTCACTTTAAACCAGAATCTAATGGAAAAAATGCACTATCTTCTCAGTATTACAAAAAGCATAGGGTAGTTGATAAATTCTATACTGATGAATATGATTTCTATATTCAAATGAGATCTGATATTAGTATTAGTGATTTTTTATCTAAAGAAGATATTGAAAAAATTAAAGACACAAAAACCCTTGTTGTAAACTCTTATTACTGGTATAATGAAAAATATACTGGGGGACCATGTAATGAAATGATATGGTGTTCTGGTAAGAACGTATTCAAGCAATCTAGCGAAATGTATCTTAATGAAAAAGTTCTTACAGAACAACTTCCATATCAATATGGCGAATTGGTAACAGGAACGTATTTCAATAATCTGGTTAATTCTGGGTTTATAGATAATGTGATGGCATTTAATTTTGGTTATAGGGTTATACGATGAAAATTTGCATTCTGACAATCGCAACAAATAAGTACATTCAGTTTGTTGAGAGACTTCTTAATAATATTGAAGAAAACTTTTTGAATGGGCACGAGATTCAATGTCTTCTCTTCACAGATCATGAGATTGAAGAGTCGTCTGATAATGTAAAGATTAGTCAGATTGAGCATGAACCTTGGCCAATGCCTACCCTGAAACGGTATAACTACTTCGTGAAGGAAAAAGAGTTTATCTCTCAATTTGATTATTGCTATTACTTTGATGTGGATATGGGTGTAGTAGATAAGGTTGGTGAAGAAGTCTTTAGTGATCTTGTAGCAACAATGCATCCATATCAATCTTTTTATCCTAAAGAGCAACGCTCATATGATAGAAATCCTAAGAGTCTTGCTTACGTTCCTTCTGGTGAAGAGGGTGAGTATTATTATGCTGGTGGTTTCAATGGGGGATCTACTAAGAGATTCCTTGAAATGGCAGAAGTTCTTGCTGATCGAGTAACCAAAGATCTTCAAAATGATGTCATTGCATTATGGCACGATGAGTCACAGATGAACCGTTATCTCATTGATAATCCCCCAACACTGAGTTTGACACCATCTTATTGCTTTGCTGAGGAGCAAATGGACAATCCTCAGTATCCTTACGAACCTAAAATTATTGCTTTGAAGAAAAATCATAGCGAACTTAGATCTTAATTTTTATATGAAAATTTTAATTACTGGGCACAAGGGATTTGTCGGAAAATATTTCATGAGAAAGTATTCCGATCATGAAATTGTTGGAATTGATATTAAGGATGGAAATGATTGTAGAGACTATTTCAAATCATCCGATGATAAATTTGATTTAGTTATTCATCTTGCTGCTATTGTTGGTGGTAGACAAACTATTGATAATAATCCACTTTCAGTTGCTACAGATTTATCTATTGATTCTGAAATGTGTCAGTGGGCATTAAGAACTAAACCATCTAGAATTGTTTATTTTTCATCTTCTGCAGCATATCCAACAAGACTTCAAAAAACGAAGTATCAACTTAAGGAAAGTGATATTGACTTGAGTGATATTAGTAATCCAGATATGACATATGGATGGTCTAAACTTACTGGAGAATTTTTACTTCAGTTTTTGGGCAGAGAAGGAATTAAAACTCATGTGTTTAGACCTTTTTCTGGATATGGTACAGATCAGGATTTAGATTATCCCTTTCCGTCTTATATTAAAAGGGCAAATGATCTTGCAGATCCTTTTGATATTTGGGGAGATGGTAATCAAGTTAGAGATTTTATTCATATGCGTGACATTGTTGATGCAGTTGATACTGCAATCAGGGAAGATATTACAGAACCTGTGAATCTTGGGTGGGGAATAGCAACATCTTTCAATGAACTTTTTTCTATTGTGACTTCGTTGAAGGGGTATAGTCCAGAACCAAATCACATACAAACTGCACCAGTTGGAGTTCAGTATAGGGTATGTGATCCATCAAAGATGCTCAGTTTTTATACACCTAAAATAACACTTGAAGAAGGAATCGCAATGGCATTGAGAGGTGAAGTATGAAATTTAAACTAACTGATATACCCGTTGTCTATATTAATCTAGATGAGCACACAGAAAGAAGAGATTCTATTCAGAGTAGTTTAGAGAATCTAGGATTTAAAAATATTATTAGAGTTTCTGGATTTAAAGATCCTATTGGCAAAAGAGGATGTGCTTATTCCCATGCTCTCGCATTGGAAGAAATTGATCCTCCATTTATTCTTCTTGAAGATGATTGTCTTCCCTTGAACTTTATTGATGAGATTGAAGTTCCGGATGAGTCTGATGCTGTTTATCTTGGAATTTCTTCTTGGGGAAGAATGAATTCTCATTCTGGACCTTGTGTTCAGTGGGAAAGTGTTGAAGGGCATTCTGATCTTGTTAGGATTTATAATATGCTCAGTGCTCATGCAATTCTTTATATCAACCCAGATTATATTGACTTATGTAAGAGAATATCTTACAATGGTTATCTGATATCTGATCATCATGATATTGGATTTGCAGAAGTTCAGAGATATTATGATATCTTTGCTTTTGATTCTCCAATGTTTTATCAAACAAGTTCCAACGGAACAGATAAAAAATTGAGTAGTTATCCATCTATTGAGTTTATGATGCCTGATACAAGATTCTGGTTACCTTTGGGGATTAAGTGATGAAAAAAATAGTTATATGGGGTCATAAGTTAGGAACCCATACACACTCATATGTTCATTATGGATATTGGAGGGCTGCTGAATACATTGGGTATGATGTTGAATGGTATGATGATAATGATGATGTAAGTAGTGTCGATTTTTCTGATACTATTTTTATTACTGAACATAATGTTTGTAAGAATATGCCAATCAGAGATGATTGTGTATATTTTAATCACAATATAGATCGCCCATTTGAAAAAACTAATAGGAGTGATATAACACATCCAAGGTATTTCAACTTTGTTTATTTTGCAGATATATGGCCAGGTGATATTACTTGGCCACCTAATGATGAGTTACAATACATTGATTTACATCATTATTTCCACGCAAAAAGTAATACTTTGACTACAATGTGGGCAACTGATCTTCTTCCTGATGAAATAGATCAAGTTGAACCAGAACTATTTGATGAGTCCAAAGATAGTATATACTTTGTAGGTACACCTAACGGAAGCAACATCAATAAGTTTATGGAGATATGCTCCAAGAATGGTAAACCATTTAAGTTAGTTGGTGGATGGAGTGGATTATATGCTAATAGTGCTCCAGATATTAATCAGAACATTCAACTTGTAAGAGACTCTTACATCTCTGTTGATATCAGAGATGCTCCACATTTAGTTCAAGGTAGATACTACCCTTGTAGATTGTTTAAGAATATTAGTTACGGTAAATGGACTGGATCAAATCACCCAGAAATCGCTGATGTATTTGGAGATCATTTTACAACAGATTCTAACTTAGATAATCTGTATGAAAAACTTGTTGAAGATTCTAGGAATTGCACCGAACAGAAAATGAGAAGTGCGATGAATTTCATTCGAGATGGACATACTTATGCTAGTAGACTCAAGAACTTCTTAAAAATTATTGAATGATATTCTATCGTTATGAAGGCACTTCACTTATCACATCACTATGGTTGCTTGAAAGACCATCAATACATTTGTAATGAACTTGGAATTGATTTAGAAAGCAAGTATTCTAGGTGGGGTCAAGTAATTCCAAAAGATACTTATGTTATCACTAAAGATATTGCAAACAGTATTTGGTCTGAACATAAAGACTATTTTAATACCTTTGACTATATTGTAACTTCGGATACATCACCACTTTCAAGAATATTTTTAGAAAACATTGACTCTTTAAAACCCAAGATTATTATCTGGGTATGTAATCGTTTCAACTATAATATGGAGAACGATATTGAGTATCATAATTTAATCAGAAATTATTCCAATGATAATAGAGTTAAGATTGTACCTTATACTGAATTTGAAAGGTACTGGTTAAATCGATTCGACATTCAAACCCAATATGAAACTATTAGACCAATAGGACTTGTAAATCCAGATCCTATTAATAATTCTGAAGAACATAATGTTGGATTGGATGGTGATTACAAGTTCGATGACTCTGCTGGTGATGTTTTAGTATCAAGATATCATAATGATAATATTTTTCAAAATTCAAAAGAAAAGTGTGAATCTTTTGGATTAGTTGCTAGACATGCAAAATATCGTGGAGCAGTAGAACTTGAAACATTGGTAAAAAACTATGAATGTTTTCTGATGTTTCCTGATGCTTATTCTAAGTTTACTGCATTTGAATTAATGCAGTTTCAAATGCCAGTCATTCTTCCATCTGAAGATTTACTTCTCAAACTTTCTAGGCAACCAAATTATTTTTTCAGTACAGGAGTTGTTTCTGAAACAGTAAAATATTGTGAATGGTATAATGAATACTATGAGCAGTTTGCTGTTTATTTTGAGGATTTGGAAGGGATTGGTGATGCTGTTCAGATGGTTAAAGACAATAGAGAACAAATTTGTGATATAATGAAAACATGTTCTCAACAACACAAAGAAAAAACCCTTCAACAATGGAAAGAAATTTATGACTGAAAAACAATATAACCTAACAGTTGCTCAAGATTGGGTTCCTTATTTCAAACAGTTATTTGATACGATTGAGATCAATTCTTTTCTGGAGTTTGGACTTGGTGTTGGTACAGAGTTTATTTGTGACAATGCTAAAGAAGTTACTTCGGTTGAACTTTCTCTTGGTGATTACAATCTGAAGTGGACTAATCAGACTAAAGAAACTTTAAAAGATTATACAAACTGGAAACTGAATTATATTCAAGTTCCTGATGAGATTGTCAAATCTAATCAAGATGCAATCAATAATCAATATCCTCTTTCTGATCTTTCATATCTCCCAGTTCTTGGTGAATTGGTAACTCCTTTTATGACTGAAAAGGAGTATGATGTAATTTTTGTTGATGCTGGAATTCATAACAGAGGAGATATTGTAAACTTTGCATTTGGTCATGCTCCCATTATTGCATGTCACGATAGTGATAGAACTGGTAGAGTTATCAAAAATATCTACGGTTATAATATCGTGAATCCTCCAGAAAACTATATTGAAATTCATAAACAAAATAGTTATTGTGGTACTACTTTTTGGGTAGACTCTACTCTTGAAGGTTCTGATGTTCTTATTGAAGTTTTGAAAAACGCATGAAAAAGTATAAGAAGTTTATGGATGGTGCCTTTTCACCATACTATTCAGATGAAGTGTTTATTGAAAATTATGGAAGAGTTCCTAAATTCAGATATGATACTTTTAAGAGTTGTTGGGATTTGGTAAAGAAAAATAAGTTTAAGACCATTGTTGAACTTGGAACATCAAGAAGTTTTGTTGATGGACAATATCCTGGATGCAATTCTGATGATACTTCTTTTTGGGAACCAGAAAATCCAGAAGTATGGGATTGGTCTGCTGGATGCTTCACCCGTGTATTTGGTGAATTGATTCAGGGGACTGATATTGAAATGATTTCAGTTGATCTTATGCCTAATCATATTACTCGTTCAAAGATTATGACAGAGGGTCTTGAAAATATTGAACACTTTGTTTCGTCATCTGAAGACTTTCTTGAGTCTGGTGAAGGAAAAATTGACTTCCTTTATATGGATACTGGAGATGTAACTCCTATTGAACCAACTGCACAACTTCATTTGAGGGAGTCTAAGATTCTTGTTGAAAAGAATTTGATATCTGAGAATGGGTTGATTTTGATTGATGATGTTCGCAACCCACAATCTATGAAGCAGAATGATAATGAATATGGAAAGGCAAAGTATTCTATCCCATACTTGCAGAATAATGGATATGAAATTATAATAGATGAATATCAGGTTCTTATGCAAAAAGTGAAATGAAGAGTTTAGTTACTGGAGGCGAGGGATTTATCGGATCTCACGCTGTAAAGCGATTAAAAAATCTTGGACATAATGTTGTTGTCGTTGACAATAAAAACTCTTCCAATGACATTAGAGATTATGAATTAATGAAGTCTCTGATGAAAGATGTTGATTTTGTATTTCATTTTGCAGCAGAGTCTAAGATTGGAACTTGTATTGATAACCCTGTTCAAGCAGCAAGCACCAATGAACTTGGCACTTGCACTCTTCTTCAGGCAGCAAGAGAGAGTGGTGTGAGTAGATTTATCTATTCATCTACTTCTGCTGCTTATGGAAACAATTCCTGCCCTAATGTAGAAACCCAACCTGATGATTGCCTCAATCCATATTCTGTAGCTAAAGTAAATGGAGAAAAGTGGTGTAAGACTTATACTGATTTGTATGGGTTGAAAACTGTGATTCTTCGGTACTTTAATGTATATGGTCCTGGGCAACCCACTAGTGGGCAGTATGCTCCTGTGATGGGTATCTTCACACGTCAGCGTGATGCTAGTGAACCTCTAACTATTGTGGGTGACGGGGAGCAACGTAGAGACTTTGTTCACGTTAGTGATGTTGTAAATGCTAATATTATGGCAGCATTATCTAATCAAGAAGATGAATATTATGGACAAGTGTATAATGTTGGTAGTGGAGTCAACTATTCAGTAAATCAAATTGCTGCTATGATTTCCGACAACACAACTAATATTGCTGAACGTCCAGGTGAGTGTAGAGTTACTCTAGCGAATTGCGATAAAATTTATAGTGCTTTTGGATGGAAGCCTCAAATCGAACTTGAAGACTGGATTAATGGATAAGAATAAAGCATCGTACAAACTTAAAGGTCTTCCCCCCATTTATTGTATTAATCTTGATGGGAAACCTGATAGATGGAAGTCTATGGAGGAACAGTTTAAGTACTGGGAAGTTGAAAACTATCAACGTGTTTCTGCGTATGATGGTAGGGGTGATAATGATTTGAGTGAGATTCTCAAGGGTAAGTATCCCGATCAAATGACTTCAGGTGAAGTTGGATGTGTCACTTCACATCTCAAAGCAATGCAGATGTTTCTGGAAACAGGTGAACCTTGTGCTTTGATTATGGAAGATGATTGTGATTTGGGGACAGTGTTCCACTGGAATTTTACTTGGAAAGATTTTTACTCTAAGATTCCT
>Ga0181592_10005421_pt1 | contig 10485 bp, 9 predicted proteins | sample 071ome_20_FD_133755 | JGI IMG/M metagenome (GOLD analysis project Ga0181592, IMG submission 133755) | Coastal salt marsh microbial communities from the Groves Creek Marsh, Skidaway Island, Georgia - 071412BT metaG (megahit assembly) | ecosystem: Environmental > Aquatic > Marine > Intertidal zone...
CGCATGATATGAGGCGCAAAGCGGCGCCCCTTGCCCACCTGCAGCAACATCATCACTTCGCAGATCAAAGACCACGGGAACCCCAAGGTGACGCGCCATCAGTCGGCCATCGCCAAGCTGTCTGGTGCGCCCAAAGCTGTCAGGTGTTGGAGCACGGTGGAGAACAGTCTGTCCGTGAAAGCCGATCGCAGCAATCGATGACAGGGACACTCCCTCACTGGCGGCCAATTGTGCCACCGCATCTGCCTGCGCGATCGACAAACGCGCTTCGGCCTCGGCGAAAATATCCGGTTCCGGCCCGGTGAAATTCCATGCCCTTGCCGCGTCAATTGCCTTGGCGATCAGGTCGCGAATATCCTGCGGATAGGGGATCAGCGCATAGCCGCCACATTCAAAAATATCCACCCCGTCTGTGCGCAAAAAGGCAACATCAATATTGCCATCCAGAACCGTTCCGGTCATCAGGCCAGCATACCATTGTGGTGACACCTTATGCGCCGCCGCCAGAGTTGATCTGGCATCAATTTTTGAGTCACGCACGACACTTTTCATCCAACCGGACTCCGTTCTGCATTGATGATTTGCTCACACCCCAGCGCGACTGTTCATCTTGCATCCACTCATTCTCGATCCCAGAGACTTCGAAAAATTAGGTTAGAGACAATTTCCAGCAAGCCGCAAGGTGGTTTGTTTCTAACATTCGGGCCAGTTCATAAAACCGCCGGGCTGCGGACCGCCATACTACCAACATGCCCTTTGGTGAAAACAATTCACAATACATTCAAAAAAATAGACATCTGCGTATTAGCAAAGCATAAAATGCAAAATGGCTGGTCAGTCAATTTTTTGAGATAATACACGCATGAAAGTCGTGATACATGACGATGCCGATACGGCAGCCGCTCACACCGCGGTCATTGCGGCCAGAAGCCTGCAAAAGAAACCATCTGCAGTTCTTGGCCTTGCAACCGGAGAGACTATGCGTCCCGTTTATCGGCATTTGCGTGATCTCTTTGTAAAAGAAGATATTCCAACTGCCAATTTCACAAGTTTCAATCTGGATGAATTTATCGGCGTCCCACCATCGCATCCGGGTAGTTTTCACTATTTTATGGCCCGCGAATTTCTGGATTTTCTGGACAATACCGGCGCGCGCTGCTTTCTGCCCGATGGCATGGCACCGGATCCAATGGCCGAAGCCGCAAGATACGAAACAAGCATCAAAATGCATGGCGGCATTGATCTGCAGCTTCTTGGCATAGGCCGAAATGGACATATCGGATTTAATGAGCCCGGAACCGCCTTTGACAGCCGAACATCCTGTATCAGCCTGAGCGATCAAACAATTTCAGCTCTCCAGGGCTTTGCACCGCAGATTGATCACGCCGACCTTCCCAAATTTGCAATCACCATGGGTATCGCCACGATCATGGACGCAAAGCGCTGTGTTCTGCTTGCCACGGGAAGTGCAAAAGCATCGGCCATTCGCGCCATGCTGGACGACCCTGTGTCGATTGCCTGTCCAGCAAGTGTCCTGCGCACCCATCTTGATGTGACAATAATACTGGACAGAATGGCAGCCGAAGGCCTTACTGAAGCATGTCTGGCGAGACTTCAGCCAATCTTTAACCCCAAAGACTGGATGCTTCAGACGCCATCAGATTATGAGAAATAGTCATGCAAAACGATACAGAAACACCCCCTGAAGCGGGACGATGGCTTGACCAGCTTGATAATCAGGCTGCGTTGGAAATGATGCTCGATGATCAGGCGCTCGCCATCGCTGCCAACCGGCAAAGCCTTGGTCAAATTGAACAGGCAGTGACCGAAATAACGAATAGGATGAAAGCCGACGACAAGGCGCGCATCATCTATGCCGGTGCAGGCGCATCCATCCGCATAGCCGTTCAGGACGGTGTAGAATTGTTACCAACGTTCAACTGGCCAAGGGAACGCGTGGCCTATGTGGTGGCCGGCGGCGACAAAGCCTTGATCGAGTCGATTGAGGATGCGGAAGATAATGAAGTCGCCGCAAAGAAGATGGTCAATGATCTGGATCTTTCGGCGAATGACGTTGTTATAGCTATTGCTGCCAGCGGGCGAACCGCATTTACCTGCACCGTTCTACGCGAGACCATTAATGCCGGTGCACTGGCAATTGGCATATCCTGTAATCCGTCCACGCCGCTTCTGGATGAGGCGGATATCGGCATTCCATTGATTACCGGCGGTGAAGCGCTGGCCGGATCAACCCGCTTGAAGGCCGCCACTGCACAAAAAATCTGTCTGAACATGATTTCAACATTGGTGATGACGCGTCTGGGCAAGGTGCGGGACGGCAAAATGATTGCAATGCGCCCAACCAACGCAAAGCTGCGCGAGCGATTTTCACGCATTCACGGGACTGATAGATAGGATACGGCACTATCATCTTCAGACATTTGTCAGGATGTTTTGACAGGTGCTGTAGATGCCAACAATTCAAGACCAAGGGAAATGGCACCGCGGAGTCCATCTCCCTCGGTGCTGGATAGAAGTGCTGTCAAATCATTGCCGAGTCCGTCAATCGTCCCTGTTTGAAGCAGTCCTCTCAGCCGCTCACCAATGCTACCACACAGAAAAATCCGTCCGGTTTTGTGAGCGTCAAGAGCAATGAGAATCTGCCGCAAATCATCAATTAGCGACCTGAAGATTGCGGTTGCCACTTTATCACCTGTCGTCTGCGCCTCGAAAATGTCCGGGGCAAACTGACCAAAATCCTGGGGGGAGGCTGTTTTGGCAAACAGCACGATATTGCCTGCGACACCCTGAAATCGGTGCATTACATCACGGGTGAGAGCCGACTCTTCAATGAGCCCATCATACGCTTTTATTGTGCAACGCAGCAATTCCCGCCCAAGCCACGCACCGCCGCATTCATCGCCCAGTTGCAAGCCCCAGCCACCAATCTGTTTTGTCACGCCCTGACATTGACTGACAAAAAATGAGCCTGTTCCCATTTGCGCCAGCGTGCCATCGGCTTTACCCAACACCCCGGCAATCGTGATTTCCCGATCCGAAACAACACGAATTCTGGCAAAATCGAGATCTTCGGCGAGCCGCACCGCGACATTGCCTACATTGGCACCTGCAATCCCCATAACGCCCACATCATGCTGCCATGAGCCCGCAGGCAATTGGGCGGATTCATATATCTGCTGGATAGCGGTCATTATATTGGAGCGGCTTGCCTCATAGTCGCTGGTTAGATTGGCAAAGCCGCCTTCAATCTGGTGTTTGATCACGCCATTATCGTCTGCCAACGCTATTCTGCTGCGCGTTCCACCACCGTCAATGGCCAGAATATGCCGTTCCTTTTTCATCTGTGTGGCGACCTTTCCAAAACGTCTCGAGCAGCCTTGACCCGGATTGTGTAATGCGGGTTGATCAGATTTTTGAGTGCATCAATCAACTAACATATGCCGCATGGTACAGGACTGTCGGCAAGTTTGTACATGATTGACGGAACCGAATTCTAGGCTCAGAATAAAACTCAATCTATCGGTCACTTGGATCACATTGTGAAGTCAAACCGGAAAATTGACATCCCAGACCGATAGCAAGTCCGTAATCAAGTTTGGGGAGTAGTTACTATGAAATTTAAAGCTTTAGTGGGCGCTACCATGGCGCTGATGTTGGCCGGTGTCGGGAGCGCGTCAGCGGATGTCACCCTCACCATTGAAAGTTGGCGTAATGACGATTTGTCGATTTGGCAACAGAAGATCATTCCGGCTTTTGAAGCACAAAACCCCGGAATCAAGGTGGTTTTTGCACCAACAGCACCTGCACAATATAACTCGGCACTGAACGCGAAACTTGAGGCGGGAACAGCAGGAGACCTGATTACCTGCCGGCCATTTGATGGATCGCTGTCACTTTACAAGGCAGGACATCTTGCCGAAGTCGGTGATCTCGACAACATGAAAAATTTTGGTGCTGTAGCCAAATCCGGATGGAGCACTGACGATGGTTCAGCCACATTCTGTGTGCCGATGGCTTCAGTGATCCACGGGTTCATCTACAACAAGGATGCCTTTAAGGAAGTCGGTGTTTCAGTGCCTGAAACCGTTGACGAGTTTTTTGCCGCTCTCGAGAAAATCAAACAGGACGGCAATTATGTCCCTCTGGCGATGGGTGTTGCCGATCAGTGGGAAGCCGCAACCATGGGCTACGCCAATATTGGTGTGAACTATTGGAAGGGTGAAACAGGCCGTCAGGCTGTGATAGCTGGCAACATGAAGCTGACACATCCGGACTGGATTGCGCCTTATGCCCAGCTTGCCAAATGGGGCCCATACATGGGTGACGGCTATGAGGCACAATCCTATCCTGACAGCCAGAACATGTTCACACTTGGTCGGGCAGCAATCTATCCGGCTGGTTCATGGGAAATTTCCGGCTTTAACGCGCAGGCTGATTTTGAGATGGGCGCGTTCCGCGCACCGGTTCAGGCCGCCGGTGATGAATGCCACATCTCAGATCACGTGGATATTGCGCTTGGCATGAACAAGGCGACAAAGAACCCTGAAGCCGTGCGCACCTTCCTGAACTGGGTTGGTTCCGCAGAATTTGCCGATCTCTATGCAAATTCACTCCCGGGCTTTTTCTCATTGTCCAACCATAACATTGCCATGACTGATCCACTTGCACAGGAATTTGTCGGGTGGCGCAGCAAATGCAAATCCTCGATCCGGCCGTATCACCAGATCCTTTCGCGTGGAACACCAAATCTGGCGAATGAATATTGGGTCACCTCGGCGAATGTTATTCGGGGCTCAATGACACCAGAAGAGGCCGGTGCACATATGCAAAAGGGTCTCGCCAGCTGGTATGCACCACAGCAATAGGTTGGATTGGTAAAAAATGAAATTGGTGGACAGCCCTGAAATGTGATGGGCTGTCCATGTCTGCTACGATTTCGTTGCAGGGGTCATATCTCAGGCCTTGCCAATTCCATGCCGTCCTTTACCGCCCACCTCTCTTTTCACCGGCATCAGTAAAGTGGAGCCAGCATCTTGATGCAGACACAAAAGACATCTCATCGGCAGCGCAAAACCCGATGGCATATCGCGATTTTTCTGGCTCCGGCGGTGCTTGTCTACAGCACCTTCATGATTTTTCCTCTTTTCGGCACTTTGCAACTTTCGCTGTATACTACGTTTGAACAGCAAACCTCGTTTGTCGGATTTGGCAATTTTAAGACCTTGTTTGGTGACCCGCGCTGGTCAGGTGCGTTCTGGAATGCGCTGGTAAATAATGTCTGGTTTTTCATCATCCACATGCTGGTGCAAAACCCGATTGGCATCGTTCTTGCCGCCGTTCTGTCAAATCCCAGATTGCGATTGCGAGGCTTCTATCGCTCGGCAATTTTTGTGCCGACAGTCATGTCCTTTGTCATTGTAGGATTTGCCTGGAAACTCATTCTCTCGCCGCTATGGGGAATAGCACCTGACATGCTTGACGCTGTCGGCCTGAAATTTTTGTTTGCTCCTTATCTTGGCAAAGAAGAATATGCCCTCACGACCCTGGCGCTGATCTCGGTCTGGCAATATGTCGGCATTCCAATGATGCTCATCTATGCGGCGCTGTTATCCATTCCGCAGGAGGTGATTGAAGCAGGCGAAGTTGACGGCGTAACCGGCATGTCAGCTTTCTGGAAAATCAAACTCCCTCTGATTCTTCCGGCGATTGGCATCATTTCGATTTTGACCTTTGTCGGAAATTTTAACGCCTTTGACCTGATTTATGCGGCACAAGGGGCGTTGGCAGGTCCAAATTATGCCACAGACATACTTGGCACATTTCTCTACCGAACTTTTTTTGGCTTCCAGATGCAGCTTGGCGATCCAAATATGGGTGCAGCTGTGGCCATGATCATGTTCCTGATCATTCTGACAGGTGTTTGTATATATCTGTTTGGGATTCAGATGCGCATGACGCGATATCAACTATAGGTGGGAAGGAGCAACCATGCGGCGCGTGAAGCACAATATGTCGAATATCCTGCTCGCCCATGGGGCGTTGGCCGCCTATACGGTGGTGGCGCTGTTTCCGATTTTTATCATCATCATAAACAGTTTCAAGACACGTAAGGCGATCTTCCGTGACCCTCTCTCCCTGCCAAATAGTGATACATTTTCACTCATCGGTTTTGAAACAGTGTTTCGGCAGGGGGACTTTTTTCTCTATGTCCAGAATTCGCTGATTGTCACCGTGGCATCGCTCTTTTTCATCCTGCTCTTCGGTGCAATGGCCGGCTTTGCGCTTGCTGAGTACAGGTTCAAGGGCAACACGCTAATGGCCCTTTATCTTGCCATCGGAATCATGATTCCGATCCGGCTTGGCACGGTATCCATTTTGCAAATTATGGTTGCAAGCAATTTGGTGAACACACTGACGGCCCTGATCCTCGTCTATATTGCGCAAGGCCTGCCACTTGCCATTTTCATCTTGTCCGAATTCATGCGACAGGTTTCGGATGATCTGAAAAATGCAGGGCGAATTGACGGATTGTCTGAATATCGAATTTTCTTTGTTCTGGTGCTACCGTTGGTGAGGCCAGCGCTTGCGACGGTGGCTGTTTTCAACATGATTCCCATCTGGAACGACCTGTGGTTCCCATTGATCCTTGCGCCCGGTGAAGCAACAAAGACGCTTACGCTTGGCTCACAGGTATTCATCGGCCAATTCGTTACCGACTGGAATGCGGTCCTCTCGGCATTGTCGATGGCGATGTTTCCGGTTCTGGTGCTTTATCTGATTTTTTCCAAGCAATTGATCAGAGGAATAACTTCAGGAGCCGTAAAATGATCCGTGTTCTGGTAGCAGGCATTGGCAATATGGGGCGCAGTCATGCTCTGGCCTATCACGCGCAGCCCGACTTCGAGATTGTCGGGCTGGTAAACCGCACCCCTCCATCATTGCCGGATGAGCTCACAAACTACGATTTTTATACAGATTTTGACGAAGCGCTGGCGCTGACGAAACCCGATCTTGTCTGTATTGCCACATATTCTGACAGCCATGCTGCATATGCAATTGCGGCGATGAAAGCAGGCGCACACGTCTTTGTTGAAAAGCCGCTGGCAACGACAGTCGAAGATGCCATCGCGGTGGCCAAAGCCGCGGCAACATACAAGCGCAAGCTCGTTGTCGGATATATCCTTCGTCATCATCCGAGCTGGCAACAGCTCATTCAGGAAGCGCGTGCGCTGGGTGGCCCCTATGTGTTTCGTCTGAACCTCAACCAGCAAAGCAAAGGCGCCGAATGGGCGACACACAAGCAATTGATGGAGACAACACCACCAATTGTTGATTGTGGTGTCCACTATGTCGATGTCATGTGCCAGATCACCGATGCCAGCCCAACACAGGTGCGTGGCATGGGGCTGCGCCTGTCGGCGGAAATCAACGAAGGCATGTATAATTATGGCCACTTTCAGGTCATCTTCGCCGATGGATCGGTCGGTTGGTATGAGGCTGGCTGGGGCCCGATGATGTCTGAGACCGCCTTTTTTGTTAAGGACGTAATCTCGCCAAAGGGTGCGGTCTCTATAGTTGCAAAGGACATTGCAGGATCATCCGACATCGACAGCCATACCAAAGTTGGCCAGCTTTTGGTTCATCCTGTCGATGGTGATGACAGGCTGGTGGAGCTTGCTGACGAGCCAGGCCATCAGGCGTTGTGCGAGGCTGAACAGGCGTTCGTTGCCAGAGCAATCAAAGACGACATTGATTTGTCGCGTCATGCGCTTGATGCAGTTCAATCACTGGCAATTTGCCTTGCTGCGGATGAAAGTGTGCGCCTTGGCAAAGCTGTGGATCTGAAATCACTGGAATTATAGATTGGTCGCTTGGAGGTTACATTGGGGTCGCTAGGGTTACGAAACATCCATATGTCATTTGGCAACAATCCAGTGCTGAAAAATATCGATCTGGATTTTGATGATGGAGATTTTGTTATTTTTGTCGGGCCGTCTGGCTGTGGCAAATCTACCCTGCTCCGGATTATAGCCGGCCTCGAGGACCCGGATCAGGGCGAAGTCCTGATTTCCGGTCAAACGGTAACCGGCTTACCGGCATCCAAAAGGAAAATCGCCATGGTTTTCCAAACCTATGCCCTATATCCGCATCTTACGGTGGAAAAAAATATGAGCCTTGGCCTGCGTCAGGCCGGAGAGGCGGCTGACTATATTGATCGGCGCGTTACCCTGGCTGTTGAGATGCTTCAGCTTGAACCCTACCTCAAACGAAAACCCGCCGAACTTTCGGGCGGTCAACGCCAGCGTGTTGCCATAGGTCGCGCAATCGTCCGTAACCCGGAGTTGTTTCTGTTTGATGAGCCGTTGTCCAATCTTGATGCGGCCTTGCGGGTGAGCATGCGTCTGGAAATTGCACGTTTGCATCGTGAATTGAAATCGACAATTGTCTATGTAACGCATGACCAGATAGAAGCGATGACGCTTGCCGAAAAGATTGTTGTTCTCCGTGATGGTTGCATCGAGCAAGTCGGCTCGCCAATGCAGTTGTATAAGGATCCGGACAATATGTTTGTGGCCGGGTTTATTGGCTCGCCGGCAATGAACTTTATTGAGGCCGGGCATTTTGGCACAGGTGGCAACGCAGCGACCATCGGCGTACGACCGGAATGTCTTGAGCTATCACGCCGTGGCCGCTTTGCGGGCACCGTAAGCCATCTTGAACATCTGGGTGCTGAGACGAATATTTTTATCAACACAGAAGGCGGCTTGATCACTGTTCGTCAATTTGGCGATGTCAGTTATGATATCGGGGCCAAGGTCAATCTGAATTTCAAAGACGAGGATTTACTCTTCTTTGACAAGAATGGTGACAGGCTTCGCTAGCGGACAAGGGGCCAGATGGTGGTTACACCGGAACAGCATGACAAACACAGCAACCCGACGGACCAGTGGATTTGGGCGGAGCGGCTGTTTCCCGGTGGTGCGAAAGAACCTCTGGCAGACCATCTGATCAGGATCAGTGACGGGACAATCACCGAAATCAAGCCCGCCACAAATACCGATGCGCGAACTCAAATACCTCGCTTTCCTGTCGTTGCACCGGGTTTCATTGACATCCAGATTAATGGCGCAGGCGGCGTCATGTTCAATGACACCCCCGATGCCAGCACGATTTTGCAGATGGCACAGGCGGCATCGACCGGTGGCACCTGCCATATATTGCCAACTTTCATCACAGCACCGGGCAGCGCCTATGAAGCGGCGCTCGAGGCGGTTGCTGCCTGCAACCTTGCCAACATCCTCGGCGTGCATCTCGAAGGGCCGTTTCTATCGCGCCAGCGTCCGGGCATTCATCCACCCGACGCCATTCGCGGCCTGACCAAGGCGGATATAGATCTTTTGACGGGTCAGATAGCCGCAGAATATACACCACAGGGTAAAAAATTGCTGCTTACGGTTGCGCCGGAAGAAATCGACCTTGCTTATCTCGAGAGGCTGGTTGAGGCGGGTGTGATAGTCTTTGCCGGTCATTCGAATGCGACGATGGAGCAATTGGCAAATGCAACCGATCGGGGGCTTTCGGGCATTACGCATCTATTCAACGCCTGTTCACAAATCACCGCGCGGGCGCCCGGGATTGTTGGCGGTGCGCTCACCGATGATCGCCTGTTTGCCGGCATCATTGCCGATGGCTTTCACGTTGCCCCACGCCTTTTGAAACTGGCCGCACAGATGATGGCCGGACGGCTTTGCCTTGTGTCGGATACGATGCCGACCTTCGCCAGCGATATCACCGGCTTCACTATCGGTGATCAGAATATCACCCTTGTCGATGGTCGTTTGCAGGCCAGCGATGGAACCCTTGGCGGGGCGCATCTTGGCCTTGATCAGGCGGTTGCCAATATGTGCCAGTTTGCCGATATTTCGCTGGCACAGGCCCTGCACATGGCCAGCGGCGTTCCTGCCAGAATTCTCGGCCTTGACGATCGCTATGGTCAGATCGCTGTCGGCAGACCTGCCAGCATCACCTGTCTTTCAGATGATCTGAGATGCCTTGACGTATTCGTCCATGGCAACTGCCAACAGCCTGATTGAACATTGTGGCCCACAGTTGAACATTTCAGGCACTGGCCGCTTTGCGCATGCGATGTCCCGTTGGATCAAACGCAGGCCCGGTCACAACCCGCGCCGCGACATGACTGCCAGCAAGATCAATGTCGACCATTTCATCATCGCGCGCATATTCAGCGTCAATCAATGCCAGCGCGACCGGCTTGCCAAGACGATAGCCAAATGCGGCTGATGTCGTCTTTCCGATCAGGCCACCCTTGCCAACCACAGGTTCATTGCCAAGCGGCGTGACCATCTCATCATCAAAAACCAAACTGACAATCCGTTTTGTCGGCTTGCTGCCAGCCGCCATCTGCAACGCAGACTTGCCGATAAAATCACTTGACCAATCAAG
>Ga0181592_10005445_pt1 | contig 10459 bp, 6 predicted proteins | sample 071ome_20_FD_133755 | JGI IMG/M metagenome (GOLD analysis project Ga0181592, IMG submission 133755) | Coastal salt marsh microbial communities from the Groves Creek Marsh, Skidaway Island, Georgia - 071412BT metaG (megahit assembly) | ecosystem: Environmental > Aquatic > Marine > Intertidal zone...
AGAGATTGGAAAAATAACAGAGCTGTATGATCCAACATACACCGAAGCTCTATGGAGATCTGCGGGATATGATACTTCTGCAGATGATATCATGTTACCTCTATCTAGCTTAAATATTAATTTAGGAATAATAAAAGATGTGGATCTATTAGATGATGACACTTCAGATACCGTTAAAGTTGCTGTTGACATTTCTTCAAATACAGTAAGTCAATTGATAATTCAACCAAAATGGGAAACACCGATGTTTAATTTCCAACACTATAGTTCTGCTTCACTTGTTACATTACCGAACATGGGATCTCAAAGTGCCCCTAGAGGAATGTGGCACCAATATGGTGCAATTGAAACAGATCCAAGAAAAGGTGTATTCATGCAAGTAACTCCCGGAGTCTCCAATGTTGGTGTAAATAATCTTGTAATTGCGGCAACAGGTGACTCGATATTAGATCTATCAGAAAAACTAAAATTGCCCACAGAGCCTGTTAAGCTTGGTAAAACCGCTGAAGCGAAAGTGATTAGAGAAGCTATAGTTGCAGTTCCTTTTGCAAAATATGATAAAAATATCACAGATGTAGAAGATAGAAGAAAATTCTTTAAAATATCTAGAGAAGAAATTGAAGCTGCTTTGCTGAACAAAACAGACTTTGTTGATACTAGTGTGAAAAGTATGGTTGACAAAATGCAAAGATATGTAATGCCGCCAATGTTTAATTTTGTAGAAGACAAAAATATTAACCCTGTGGCCATGTATATTTTTGAATTTTCACATACTCTAGACCAAGAAGACCATGCCGCTATTTGGCAAAACTTACCACCAAAGATAATTGATAGTTGGGAAGAAGAAGAAGTAACGGTTTCCCATAATCTAGATTTTTCTGAATTATTGAGAACAAAGATGCCAATATATAATCCTTTGAGTGGTAATTTAAAGAAAAATCATCCGGATGCTGATGCTGGAAAAGCTTTGGATAGTATAAAGTGGCTGGTGTTTAAGGTTAAACAGAAAGCCGAGCAAAATTATTATAATAAAATAGTTGGAGAAACACAGCAATTAAATAAACAATCACCCTATTCTTACAATTGGCCGTATGATTATTTTTCGCTTGTAGAATTGGCTAAAGTAGAAGTTGACACCACTTTCGCAAATCGATTTGAACCAGGTTCCAATCAAGACCAATTATATCAAAATGAATTGCCCAACAGCATATCAAACATTCCTGCTGTGACCACAAGTTCACGACCAGATTTATCAAATCTTCCAGCGGTGCTTGGCCAATCAAATGTTCCTCAAGTTAACCCTAGAACATCTTTTGTTTTACCGGTTAATGTGAGTAATATACCAGCGACACCTCAAAGAGAAACTGTTTTTGATGGACCGACACCTTCACTAGAAACGCAAGAGCAGATTTTAATAGAAGAGCAGCCGACTTTGCAAACAAAAATTGAAAAAACAAAAATCTCTTCAATACAAAAATACACGCCAAGAAAATTTAGAGGACCAATAGAATGACGTTTTTTAACAAAAAAGAAGATGTAATAAAAATAGAATTGACTCCTCACGGCAGGAGACTTCTTTCTAAGGGTATGTTGAATCCTACTTACTATACGTTTTTAGATGATAACATTATATATAACCCTATAAACGCTGGAATTGAAGAGTCTGGTGTGTTAGCTAAAGATAGAATTCTTAATGAAACCCCATATTTAAAGCCACCAACAAACTATAAAGGAGTAGAATCTTCTATTAATGCCCTTGCTTCACAATTATCAGATAATTTTAATGATGGAAATTTGTTTCCGGAAAAAATGGAAAAATTACAAAATATATTGGGGAAAGCTCCAATAACTAATAAAAACGCCTCAGAAATATCTGCTACTTTTTTGATTGGGGAAATTTCTTCTTCTGCTCTTATCTACTCTGGTTCTGGTGTTGCTCCTGTCGACATCCCACAATTGGAGTGCGTTGTCGAAAATGAATTGTCTGTAAGATTTGTAGACCGAGTTTTTGATTATGGAATAAGTAATATTAAAAAACCTGATGGATCATTCATAGAAATGCTAGAGGGAGAGTTGCTAATAATGCTTAAAGATGCTGAGGGTTTTAATACAACCGATAATTTCAATATTGAAGTGTTTCAATACGATGAAACCAATGACGGCACTTTAGTTCCAATGAAAATGCAAAAAGAAAGATCAAGAATCGTAGATGATATACTGATTGATGAAGACACTAACCGTATTTTATATGAAGGCAATATTTATAGTAATGATTATTTTACAATTTTGTTTGATGATGGTATTAATAAAGCAAAAATATGTCAGGGGATTTCGTCTTTGAAGAAAGAAAATATTTTAGTTGATTTAAGAATTGATTGTGAAGATATAGCCCTACAAGGCTTTGAAGTAGATTTATATAATTCTGTTACAACAAATGATGACTTGGAGGATTGCTAATGTCTACTGAATTGATTGGAAATGGAAACTTTCCTTGTGTATATACAGAAAATATTGTCGCTCGTGAAGCAGAGCGAGTTATAAAAATTGATTGCAAAATACCAGAGATGAAAACTAGTGATGGTTTATATTTGTGGAGTGATGTCGAACTTGTACAAAATTCAAATATCAAACTTTATTCTCTTGTTGTATACAATCGAATTGGTGAATTAAGTCAATTTATTAATGATCATAATCAAAATAATGTCACACTACAGCAGTTAGGACCAACATCGACATCTCCTATACAGTCATCAAGTCCATCTACATTTGAATCTTCATCAGAAACACCATTCGGGTCTCCATTAAGATCACCATTCGGGTCTCCATTGGGATCTCCGTTCGGATCTCCATTGGGATCACCATTCGGGTCTCCATTGGAATCTTCACTAGAATCACCATTATATACACAATCCATACCGACTTCTGTCGCGACTTCTGCTAGATCAATATCGTTAAATCAAATTTTAGGATTACAACAACGGATTTCCCCTGTAATACCTGATTTTCTACCAGAGAATACCAGCTTTTTTTATGAACACTCGTTTGAGCATGATCAAATTGATTTTAATCAAGACAATATTTACATACTTACTTTTATTTCATATAATATAGAAATAGATAGTAATACAAACATATTGCCTAGACCATATGACTTCTTCGGTGGCCCTGTAAATGTTGATATTGTGAAAGAAGCGGGCAAGTATAAGCTTTCAAGTCAAATTTTTTATAGCAGTGGTGAACTATACAAAGGGGCAATTCACAAAATGGGCAACGGAGCTATGGCTGGTGCTGTTCATTATGAAGATGGAGAAATTTTAGTTGAAGAAAATAACTCTTACAATCCAAAGCTTTTCATAATAAGAGATTATGATGCGTACAGCAATAGAAGTCTATATATTTCTACGCCACAGCAAAATCAATATTCAGCAGCCATCAGTAAACCTATGTGGTCTTTTTATTATGATGAACAATCTAACCATGCTAGAGTTAGATGCATTTTCAAAATTGACTCAATTAATTTGACTCCTTTTTCATTGGGCCCGTTGGCTTCTTATAATTATAAAAAAATAAAAGATAAAATGACTGTTTCTTTAAAAATTGGTAACGAACTATTGGATATAACTTCTCCTTTGAGAAAAATAAAGATTAACCATGGTGATTCATCAACCAATGGTCAAGAATTTTTTGAAATTGAAGCAGAAATCCCTAATAACTATGTACTAGAAAGCGTAGAACTATTAATAAATGTACCTTTAATTACTTTATCAGCTTCAGATATTATAGATCTTTTGTGTAACAATCCTGCTTCAATAAAATCAAATTTTTTATTAGGTTCAAACATTCAACACGACAAAGAGTTTATAAAGAAGTTTTTATTATTGTTTTCTGTCAATAAAAATATTAACTTTTCTGATTTGCAAATAGAAAAAAATATATTATTAAACAATATCTCTGGACAGGCAACTCAAGAATATAGAGATTCTATGGTTCAACTTTTTACAACTCAATATGATGATGTTGTAAAAAAACTCCAACCGCTTGTTTCTAATGAAGAATTATTTTCAAAGTCTTTTGTTTCTAATCCAAGAAATTTTGTACGAATTAGAAACAATTATTATCCGCAATATTTTGATCAATCCGGTCAACCGCAACAAGGGGCACATTTAGTGACTGGTAATGGAAAAAATTATATTACAATAATCGATCTTCAAAAAAGACTATTAGAAGAGAGCAATAGAGTTGTTGACAGGTCGCAACAAATCGTTACTGGAAATCAACAGCTTCAGCCATGGAAAATACTGAATAAAGGAATAAAAAACTTTGAAGATATAGTGACTGTTCCTGACTTACAAACAAAACTAGGATGGTATGCTAATGATGGAACAACCTTATATATCGGTACATATCCTAATTTTACTAACAACTCTGAGGATTCCGATATGATCCTCACAGAAGAAAACGACGCAATTATAACGCAAGACGACGGCCGCAGAATAACTGAAAGAGATCTAACTATTTTAAGAAGAAATACAAATTTCAATATTGGGTATCAATAGGAGAAAAATATGCCGCAGAAACAAAAACAAGTAATAAACGAGCAAGTAAACGGAAATGAAGAATTAGAAGTTGTAACCCAATTAACCACTGATCCTTTGGATCCATGGGATATCTTGGGAGATAGATCTTACCATCCATTTCGTGTTGCTGCAACGATGCTATCATCTAATGTAGATCTTAGTTCTTTGCCCATGATCTTGAATGATCTAGTAGATGCTGATTTTAGAGATGATTTTTTTAAAATGTTTTATTCTAGAAAAGGTACCAATCCTGGGAATGGGAGATTAGGGGATTATGCTAGAAATGTATATGGCTCTTCCGATGAAGAAGGTGGTTATTATTTTTTATCTCATTTAATATGTAAAAATATTCTTTTTAATACAAAAGAAATATATATCCTCAAAGACTCTCCTGGAAGAGACCCAACCGGTTGGACATGGGAAATAGTCACACATCAAACGTTGGCTGATATTTTATCTACTCCGAACAAATATTACATCATAAAGCTAGATCTATCGCATAGTACAAGACAAATTTTTGATTCTTTTGGAATTACCACATCTAAAACTGGATATCCAAGTCACGAAAGACACATGATCCCACAAAATCAGTACATGATACTATCCTCAGAAGATATAGGACTAGAAAACTATTATAACTTAGTTCCGCAGCCTCTGACTACTCCTACTCCGGATATTGAACTTCGCGATACTTTTTTTAATTCAATTGATAATTATCCTATTATTGAAACTAGTGAAAATTACTATTATCACACTGAGGGAGTGACTGTTTATAACGACAGTTATTCTTACATGGATCAAGAAGCAAACTCAGATATAGTTACAGAGTCGGAAGGTGTAGATTATGTACAGAGGTAGAAGATTACAAAATATTTCATTTCCGAATGGTTTTTCTAGAAAAGACAATGCTTATAAAATAGAAATTGTATCTTCAAACATTGTCAACAACCTTGTTGATCAAAAATACGAAGTCAAGTTTAAAATTAATTCTAATACTAATTTAAATGCAGCCGATTATTTGGAGGATTTTCCTGAGTCGAAAACATTTGAATATTATGATACAATTCTTTATGAACCAAAAGAACAGAGAGAAGAAGTTTCTACGCTACCTGGATATCCTACGTATAGATTCAGAGACCAATTTAATTATAGACCTTCAGCGTATGTAGAATATGCATCAAAGATAGAAGAGTTAGATATACCAAATTTCTACTTAAGCATCATGGATGAAGGAAATGATAAATATGAGTCATCATTTGTTTTTAAAAATAATCTAACCAGCAGAGAAACTTTTTTGGACACAGCCAATTTTGTTGCAAAAAAACAAATAAGATCGATTGAAGCGTCACAAAGAACTAAAAACATTCTTTTAACAAAAGATGCTGAACAATATAAAGAAGGTATAGATATCAATGGAGATAGTAAGACAGATATAAACAGTTTAAGAAACTTGTTTCCATTTGCTATTGATATGAAATATCAATTTACTGATAATGATTTATTTAGTAATTTATTAGACAAGTATAATTTACATCAATCTTTCATGAATTATTTACTGCATGAAAACAAGCAAACATTTCAATTGCAAAAAACAGACAGAGATTTTGATATTGTAAATCAAAAACAAATGATAGATTTAGAGTTTTTGGATTTTGATAAATTCTTGACAAAACTATTTTTTAAAAAATACTACAATTACATAATATTACCGGATCAAAAAAACGAATCAATATACATGCACAACATTAGAAAATTTAAAGCAAATATTGAATTACAGAATTCAGGCGATAAACCGATTAGTTTTGAAACAATAAAAAATAAATTATCAACAAATTCAGAATTACTTTACTTAAAAGTGGAAAAATTTATTGGTAACAGTGATGTTGGAGAGCCATATCAGACATTTTATATGTCCGGAAATAGCAGTATTTATGAATATTACGATACCCAAGTTAAAAATAGGCAGTATTATACTTATAAAATTTCAGGTATATATCTTCTGTCAGGAGCAGAGTATGGTTTTACACACGAACAAAGCGATTCAGTCACATGTACTATAACTCGTAAAAGAAGAATTATTGAGCATCATATTCTCACAAGATCAGTATATGTTATGCAACCTCTTCAACTTCCTCCCAAAGTAGAAGTGTATAAACATAGTAATAAAAATAAAGTATTTTTTCACCTTATGCTGAATAGAGAACAGCCTAGATATATTCCTTTTGAGGGTTTTACAGAAAGTGATAAGCAATTTACGCAGATCCTAAACAATACAAAACAATATGAAAACCCAGAACACAACTATACATTAGAGCCGGCAAAATTTGAAGTCTTTAAAACAACAGTGGAGCCCTATAGTTTGGATGATTTAAGTGATTCTTCTTTGCTAGCAACTAGAATAATAAGAAACAGAACAGATCATTTATTTGCAGATTTTATAGAATATGAAAAGGATTATTACTATTTATTTAGAGCAATCAATCTAGAAGGATTTCCCGGAAACCCAACAAAACTTTATAAAGTTAGAATGCAAAAAGGAGTAGAACAAAACATTCTACATGTAGAAATAAAAGATTTTATTGATAAACCAGAAGAGTATGATATTAGCAAAAATTTTAATAAATTGATGCATATTTTTCCAAATGAAAATCAAAATATCATGACTAATTTAAAAGATATTGAAGGAAATTCTTTTAAAGGCAAAATTAATATAGTAGAAGTTGGATTAAAAAGTGTACCATCTGTATGGGGTAAAAAGTTCAAATTCAGAATCACCAGTAACAATACCGGCAAAAAAATGGATTTCAATGTTAAGTTTTCAATAAAAAGAAATATATTGGACAATAATTAATTAAAAGTCTAATTAGTAATATCAAATGGAGAAAAAATAAATGGGTTTTTTAGATAACAGTGGCGATATAATTTTGGACGCAGTTTTAACTGACTTAGGTAGAAAAAGACTATCAGAAGGCAATGGTAGCTTCAATGTCACAAAGTTTGCACTAGGCGATGAAGAAATCAATTACGGACTATGGAATGGTAATCATCCAAGTGGATCAGCTTATTATGATTTAGAAATTATACAAACTCCAGTCTTAGAATCTTTTACCAATAACACTTCCACAATGAAATCAAGATTAATGAGTTATAATAATAATGAACTATTTTATCTACCGATTTTAAAGTTGAATACATCCTCAGGACTCATGGGTCAAGTACATAATGAAGAAAAAGTGCACCTAGTTGCTGTTGATGCTGCGACACAAGGAACAGTTGGTTTCGGAGGAGAGCCAAAATCTCTTGGTGGAGCAGGCAACAAATCAGGCGTTCTTTTTGGATTCACCCCGGCGGATGTGGATCATATGATTATAGTTGACCAAGGAATAGACAATAGCTTGTATGTGAGTAATCTAGATAATGAAGGATTGAGAGAAGCCGGCTATATAGTTGAAATAGATAAAAGATTTGGTAAAATAGTTGATCCCAATGGTGATGTTATACAGGTAACTCGTAACAATGAAACTAGCAACCTTGCAGTGCAAGACGATGATGGTATATTGTCTTATACCATCACAGCAGATGAACAAACTGATATTATTGAACTCTCACCGACAGGGCCATTTGTTTTTGATGGATCTAAAGGTAGTAGACTTAAATTTAAAATACAAGCCAGTGAAATACTTTCTTCTAATGATTCTTATTTTGATAGATACGGATTTTCAAAATCAATCGCGATGTATCAAGGTGGTTCCATTAGTATGAAATGTATTGATACCATTGTAAGAGTAACTGGTGTTAAATTGGGCAATTCAATAGACATACCTGTTCGCTTTGTTAAACACCCAGCACAATCATAATATAAAAAGAGAGAATAAAAATGAGTTTTAAACCCTTATTAGCAGCAGATAAAGTAACTACAAGAACACTTTTGCACGAAGCAATACCGCTAACAGGAACAATTGTTTCCGGAACATACGGCACAGCAAATATTAAAAACTTTGCTCATGGAATGTTTCAGTCAGTATATGACTATCCATACTTAAGTTCTTCTGCGAATCATATTTTTGATATCACAGTGGGTGTTGGTGCCAACTCTTCATTGTATAGTTCTGTTACAAATCAAAAGTCAAAAAAAGCAAACATTTATAATCAAATGTCTCAAGTACTTGTTGGATATGATGTAACAGGATCTATTTTGAGATTTGACGAAGATGGAAACATATCAGATGGCGGAACTAAACTTGATAATGTTATGGTTTTCAATTTTGCTCGCCTTCTGTCAAAAGATGAAATTAAAAAAGGCTCTTTTCGAATGGACCTCGGAGTAACACCGACATACTCACAAGATGGTGGTGTATTCGCTAGTCGACTGAAAATAACAGATACTAGCGGATCAGACGGATATCTGGTTAACTCACCTGCTGGAGAATATGGAATTCTCTATGCTACTCAATCCGCTGGAACAAATGTGTTGGCTGCTGATAGAGATTATGCTGTTGGTCTAGTTTATTATCAAGCAGGTATCGCGATAATTTCTGGTTCTGTATTTAACGACACAGATTTAGGTGGTATCCTCAATACATCTCATGGTGAAGTAGAATTTAGTGATAACGGTACCGGAGAACATTTCGATGCGATACTAACTGGCTCCCAGATCTCTGGTGCATGCGACAATATTAGAAATCGTATTAACAATATTCAGTTCAACAATACAATCGAATTGAATTCTTCCATTTACTTCTGTCGTGCAATGAATAATGAGTTCAATTATTCCGCCAATCCAACGTATCTTTCCGCTAGTCAAATTAGAGTAAAAAATGTATTATCAGACAACCCAGTATCATACATTACCACTGTTGGTCTTTATAATACCAACAATGAATTGTTGGCCGTTGCGAAGCTTAGTGAGCCTCTTAAAAAGTCTCCAGATACAGAATTTACAATAAGGGTCAGATTGGACTACTAATGTCTTATTTTAAGTTTGAAGATGAAGATATATTTACCAACACATTAGAAACTTATCCAGAATACAGTTTTTTTGTGCATAGTGGTACTGTATTCATTGACGGACATAAAGAGCTGCCTGGAACATACACTGATAATATATTGGGTGTTCCGGATGGCTTTGTATCTTTATATGAGTACAATATCGACAGACCTTCTAATCAGAGAATTTATCCTTTCATAACAAAAGGCGGTCTCCGTACAACCTTAAGAACTGTTTCTAAAGTTGATTACAACACACAATTTGGATATGGTGGAGAAGAAATAACAGGTAGATATAATCTTTCTGCTTCAATCACAAGAATACCTTTCAATACAACTAGTCGTAGAAAGATAGGTGCTTTACAAAACTCATTAAATCACTATGCCTTTATGTCTAGACACTTTGAGTATTCCGGTGAATATGGCGATAAATCAACACAAGATATCAATCTTATAAATATTCCGCACATCCTTTATGGCTCTCAAATTAAGAAAGGAAGCATAAGCTTAAAATATTATATAAGCGGAAGTTTGATTGGAGAGTTAAAGGATGAAAATCACAATGGAGAATTAATACAAGTTGGTCCTGCAGGATCACCTGGCTCTGGCTCTGTTGCTGGTGTAGTTATGTATAATGAGGGTTTGATGCTACTCACCGGGTCTTGGGAGCTGGATAGTAAATCAATAACCTATGACGGAGCAGGTGCCGCTAGCAAATGGTATTACTTTGGAGCGGGAGCAAATGATAATCAGACAGTTGACAGCTCGCATTTAAGTGCTTCATTTAGTATAGATTATAAAGGGATCAACAGGATTCAAACTTTAAACATGTTCTGTCATGCTTCATATTCGGATCTTAATGATTCTTCAAATCCAACTTTTGCATCTGGCTCTAT
>Ga0181592_10005446_pt1 | contig 10459 bp, 9 predicted proteins | sample 071ome_20_FD_133755 | JGI IMG/M metagenome (GOLD analysis project Ga0181592, IMG submission 133755) | Coastal salt marsh microbial communities from the Groves Creek Marsh, Skidaway Island, Georgia - 071412BT metaG (megahit assembly) | ecosystem: Environmental > Aquatic > Marine > Intertidal zone...
GGCAGCAGATCCCTGCTCATCCCTGGTGAGACATACCCACTCGAAACAATCTCCGGTGCCGTTAGAGCTGATATATTCAGCTTCGCACATCGGAGCTTCTTTTTTGACAAGCTCCTGTCCGACTTCATCCTCATCGGGTTTTACAATGATAGGTTCGGGCATTGTGATAGGCGTTGGTTCAGGCTTTGTGATCTTCCAGACAACAAGGCCACCGCCAGTTCCACCAATAGCTAGTCCAAGTAAAATTGCTTGCAGTACGGTCATAGTTCCACCTCTTGATTGTACCAGTCCAACAACGGAGTTAGCCAGTCGTAGTTTGGTCTTTTCGGGAATTTTGGATTCTTCTGCCATTGAAAAGCTCCAATTTCATTTAATTTTTGTAGATCTAGTTTTTCTCGGGTTGCCCACAGTGGTTTGAGGATTTTCCAGGGAATGATCCAGCGAGAGCGATCAGGCATCCGTAACAGTACGCAGGCTAGGCCGCCTTGTTTTTCGTGTTTGTTGAACGCCTCTGCTTGGTGCTTTTTGAGTTGATATGATCCCCAGGGACTTTTTTTGCAATCCTTGTCGTCACCGAGAATCGATAGGTTGTTGTGAAGAAGAATCCAGTCGGGAGGACCTTTCCCTGTATATACAGCCAGGAATGATCCCTTTCGATTCTTTTTTCCTTCTCCAACCTTTAGGATCGGTGGATATAGGCGAATCCAGTGAGCAATTCCATCCTGCTGCATCGCATCTCTGGAATTGTCGCAGACCTCTTCCCAAGCTCTCCCCTTTCCCTTTCGTGGCATTATGTCCTCTTAATATCTCGTATCTCGGCCTTTATTTCGTCAATTCCTGATCGTATATAGGCGATGTCATTTTTTAACACATTAACGTCTGTTCTGCACGATGCGAGATCAGTTGTGATATTAGATATTTTATCATTCGCTAGATTCAATCGTTTCGCGTGTTGTTCTTGGATGACCTTCATCCTGGTTTGAGATGTTACCGTTCGCCACAGAATACCAGAGACTGCTGCAACGGCAGTAGAAATTAGAGGTAGAAAAACTTTAAGAAGAATCGTATCAATTGTTGTCATTATCCAACCCTCACGAATTTACTTTTAATATCCTGGGTCGCTTCTAATATTTGATCCGTTTTCTGCTCCAGGAAGACGAGTCGTTTGTCAATCTCAGTGATTTCCTTTCCGAATGTTTCCCGGAGCTTGTCCTCCTTGGCCATGTATCCCTCGATCACCTTATCGTATCGAGCTCGCAGTTCTTTTTCTCGAACATCATTTTTCGCTTCTCTTTCGTCAGCTCGTTTTTGCTGCTCCTTGTATTGCCAGTACAAAAACATACCGAAGGCCACATTCGGACCACCAGAGACAAGTAAATTAAGAAGATCCGGTTCCATCATTTCCTCCGTTTGTTTTAGGTGAGAATTTTTCTGCGGTTGTTGCTCCAAGGCCAAAATAAACAATGGAGATCATTCCATCAAACACAAATTCTTGCAGTTTGATATCTAGGAAAATGTTGGACAGGAAGGCGACCAGTACAGCGAGAAATGCAAGGAGTGTAATTATTCGTTTGCTGCTTATTTCTCTATCGACATCTTTTACCATACTGATAATAAATTTACGCATTGGCTTCTCCATAAGTAATTATAGCAGATGCGATTGCGTTTGCGAGATCTTGACAGCCATCGTCACTCAGATACTGTTGGTGATCGGGATTGTCCATAAAAAGTGGCTCACAACAGATAGCGACTGGACGACCTACACCTCGTATGGTGTAGTATGCGTTTTTCGTCCATCCGTCCGATTCCGCAGCGATTGATAACTGCTTTGGAATAGCAGGACAATGCACTAACATTTCGTGGCACAGCATCTCTGCAAGCTGTTTTCCCTTGGTACTAGACGGGTGATAAAAAAATGACGAGTAGTTTCCGCCTCCGGCATTTAAGTGGAGAGCGAGGTAAATTTGAGCTTCGTTCGGATATCGAGCAGCATATTCATTGACTCGTTTGTGTCTCTCAGAATATGATCCATCAGAAAGAGGAATCACCTTGATTCCAGAATTGATCAGTTTTGTTTCCAGGTGCATAGAAATGAATCCGGTTAGGATAGCTTCTCTTTCCTGAGCTTCGATGATTCCATCACCATCTAGATCAGCTCCTGCTCCTCTATCGTTTATTTTACTGGGTTTGCCAGCGTGTTGGCGGTCTATATATACAATCATATTTTTTCCATAGAAAAATAGGATGGAACGTAACGGCTGTCACATTCCATCCTATTGGAGGGGTCTAAGAAATTATCCTACATCAACAGCAACGCGTGGTTGAAATAGAACTTGATACAATGAGTCGATAGCAGTAGAGCTCATCAGAGTACCGATTTCGACTAAGAGATCACCAGATCCAACAGACGGAGCTGTCACAGTAGCCTGACCTGCGGTTGCATCAAGATATACAGCCTTACCAACATCACCGGAAGCAGGAGCAGAGGTGAATTTGACAAGAGCGATACGTCCCATAGATGCCATTACAAGTTTTTCCGCAGCAGATCCAGTAGAGTTAGCCTCTGCTGCAACAGCAACAACGCGATGAGCGCGATCACCACCAGCATCATTGTCTGCTTTGGCCATATTTCCGGATGAATCAACGTGAAGGAGATTTCCGGCAACAACACCATCAACAACATTGAGCTTGCAGTATGTATTTGATCCTGACTCATATACAATCTCAGCAGCATTTTTAACCTGGAATTGGTGATTTTCACCGGAAGCATCTGATTTTACAACAAAATTAAATGCAGCAGTGTTGTCCTCATTTTCAATCAACAGAGCAGTGTCACTGTTTTTCGTATGTACAGTGGCGGCCTCTACAGTCAGCGATTGAGAGATCAGAACTCGTTCAGATGAGTTTGTTGTATCAATCGTGACGTATGCGTTTGATCCCTCTTTAATTTCAAGAGCAGTACCAGAGTTATCTAGTACCAAAATATCAGAGGCTTGGTTGGCAACAGAGAGAGTTGCATTGAGCAGATGGAGAGCTTGTCCAACCTCTACTTTTTCTCCTGAATTGGTTGTAACAGCTTTGATATAGCTGTTCGATCCTTCTTTCAGATCCCAAGCAGCGGCTTCATTGTCTTTAATTGTGAATGATGTCGCTTGCGTATCCATCTCGAAAACGGATGCGTCAAGATCGATTTTCTTTCCAACAATGATTTTTTCAGCAGAGTCTGTGGTATCGAATGTCATATACGCATTGACACCCTGTCCGATGATCAGAGCAGAAGACGAATTGTCAGTGATTGCAAAAAGCTCATCTTGACCAAAATACAGATCTTTGAAAATCTCAATTTTTTCGTCTGAATCTGTAGTGTCAATCGCGATGTACTGGTTTGATCCTTCTTTCACTTCCCAGGCATCAGCAGTATTATCAATAACGCTCATTGAAAATGCAGCAGAGCTCACATCAACAGGTTGATTGATTGCTACAGAAGCTCCTGCAACCTCGATCACGTTAGATCCATTAATTTGCAGATCTACTGATTGTCCAGTAGGAGCGTCAATGAGAACATCGCCTGACGTGGTAGTAATTTCTACAGCAGCATCACCAGCAGTAATATCATCAGCAGCAATCGAGTCTGCTGTGATTGTATCACCAGAATGTACGATGTCGTTATATGTGATTGATCCACCAGCAGTACCGTATCCGATTTTCATATCGTTGTTGGCAGTATCCGATTTGAGGATCATAATTTTGGTTGGAGCGAATTCTACTGTATCATCATCAGCGTTTGCTGTGAAGGCAGCAGTTTGCACGATGCCAAGCACATCCGAAGATGGAGTATTTGTCGTTGCATCTTTGAACGTGATCGTTGTGTCTGTAGAGAATGAGGATGAATGAACCTCGTACAGACCATCGTTGGCAGAGTCCTCAGCTCCTGAAACAATTACGAGAGCGTTGGCTGGGAATGATGCTGTAACATCTGAGCCAGCAACAGTGATTGTGGCACCAGAGAAGGCAATATTTCCAGTTTGTTTTTTCGCATTGTCCGGATCGACATTGAATACGATACCAGCGTCTTCTGCATCAGAAGCTCCAGTACCAGTATGGTCAGCATTGAGAACGATGAAACGATCACCGAGATTGACGTGAGAATCAATCGCGATAACATTTCCGCCAGTGGTGATAACACCATCGACTTTCAGATCACCGGGGATTACAGCTCTGTCAGACGTACCGAGAGCTCTTGGAACATTAAGAGTTTCATTAAACCCTAAAACTTTTCTATCATTTGGCATAATAAATTACCTTCCTATTAGAGAGTGTGCGTTTATACTTTCTCGCATATTTCTAGGAATGTCAATAAGATATGTCACCCATTTTGAACCAAAACATCAATATCTAACATTACGAGTGGTTTATCTGTAACCCCATCAGCCCCAATTAGATATCCGATGAAAATTCGTAGTGTTTCACTAGATGTGGCAGGAGACAATGATCCTTTTCCTGGATTTGCCTCCGAGAGATAAATTGGTTTTCCGTTATCAGATTGCAGAGGTATCGTTTCCATCAGGACATTTGCCTGACCTTTCTGTACAATGTTTGCTATTTTTCCGAGCTGTACATCATACTTGGAGATCCCAATTACACGATTGACATTTACGTTTGCTTTACGCAAGAGGCCATTTGCACCTCCGCTAAATATTGCTACAATCTGCCCTTCCTCGATTGTTTCATTGACTGACAGCTCAAAATCAATGTTATCGGCAGAATTGTCTGCTCCTCCTAACCAGAAAGAGGGGGTTGCGTTACTCATGACCTATCCCTTTGTCATATCATGCCAATACATTCTCGCTTTTTTTACCGTTGCGGTTGTCCCTAAATTACGGGTTTGCACCCAAAGATAGATAACATCTCTGCTACCGTCAGGCGGTAGAGTCGGAGATACGTCAAGTACACCCGATACCATATAATGTTTATTTGTTGTTCGGCCTGGTGTCAATGATAAAAAATTCTGTGTCGGTCCTGCTGCTATGTTATCACCCTCAGCATCCCAGGTGATCATCATCCTGCATTGAGCAGCAGCAACATCGGTTTCCTCGTCTCCGTGTTCGATCACAAGCTCAACGTGTGACCATCTAACCATACCGGACGGCAGTCCTAAATACTTGTCTCCTTCAAGAGGAATCAAAGGAATAGAACCACCCCAATATGTCAATGATGTGGCATAGTCGTGATTTGACAATACCACATCATTTTCGTTTTCTAGAAAACCACTAGACATTAAGCAGAAAGCTCGCGGAAGTACAGCTCTACGGTTGCTTCTGAGTCAGCAGCATCTCCACCGCCAAAGTCTCCTGCGGCTTCGATAGATACCGGTTGATTGTATCCAGATAAAGCGGTAGTTGAGATAGCAAGACTTTCTGCCGCTGTCTCAACAGTTGTTCCATTTGCTGTGAATACAGCAGCAGCCATTGTGATAGCAGATACGCTATTCACATCAATGGTTACATTTCCACCACCAGTATAAACAGTTCCAGAAGACACAACGCGTGCATACAATGGAATGATCATATAGTCAGCAGAAGCAGGAATGATGGTAACACCACTTGCTGCCAAACCATCAATCTCAGAATGAGTCAGTTTAATAGTGTGCTTGCGGATGTCTGTTTTAACAACATACTGAGATTGAGAAACACATAATACCTCAACCATCTCACCGAATCCGATCAAACACAGGTGATTTGCACCAGAATCTTGTAGAGTGATCAGCTCTCCTTCATCAGAAGCAGCATTGACAATTTTCAATGTACGACCAGCGAGATCATCATTGTCTAACGCAGCAGGCAATTTCAATGTACGATTGCCAGCAGGATCAACAGAGAGAATAGATGCGAACATTTTTGTTTTTCCATCTTCTGTGATCAGTGATAGTTCTGTGGTGGCAGATGATAGTGTGAGTGATTGAACGCCTTCTGAAATTCCAGTGAGAGGAGCATTAGAATCCGCAGCGAATTTCATTGAGTGTTCGAGTTTATTTCCATGTAAGAGTTGAGGAATTTTTGACATTTTTATTTTCTCCAGAGTAAAGTTCAGTTTGAGTATAACACAATTTTATTATTTTTTAATATCGCCTACTTCCTTCTTGTATTTTTCATTCAGATCTAGGTAGCGAAAGAGAAGCAGCATATTTTTAGATTCATCATCATTTGGACTATACTTCATTCTCATACTGAATGTTGTCAGTAGCATATCATCAATTGTTGTTCCCGGTGGAAGCTGTAATTTAGTACCGAGAGCTTTTGCTTTTAACATATCGTGAGCGTGTTTGTTCGACTTTGCGGCACGTCCAACCAGAGTGTTTCCAGCGACGCGTACCCCAGGTACAGTTGTTACCATTTCTAAAAACATCATATATGCCGCGAGATCCCCTGTTGTTTGGAACTCGTACATTTCCTCTTGTTTTCGCAGATCCGAAATATATGCGTTCTCTGCTAATTTCAGATTGATATATGCTGGATAGATGTCCTTTTCCTTTTTGAACAACGGATTGAATCCCATAGCGGTGAGCGTAGAGTTTATTTGATCAACCTCAGTTTTTGAAATTCGTATTTTATCAAATTCTCTGTCGCCAAACAATTGCTTCCCTTTCAAATATTCAATACCGACTTTCAATCCTGGAGCTGTTTGAACCGCGAACATATCTACCGTTTCCTTCACAGCTTGTGCTAACCCATAGTTATTCTCATACAGCATACCCAAAGAAAGATTGGCCATTGGAGCTAGAATTTCAAACCCATCTATTGTGGAGATTGCCGGAGCGATATAAATTTTAGATCCAACCCTGTTACTAAATGCGATTTCCTCTGCAATCGTATTCCAGCGTACCTCTCCTCGAAACATCAATCGACGTTTATCGTATTCACTGAGGTAGTCTCGATCATCATCCTGTAAGGCGATTCGCTGTGAATTCATAACGAATTTGAGTGTGTTCAGAACCTTTTGAGGATCATCTCGGAGTAGCCTAAATATTTGCACCTGGTTACGTCGCATAAACGAATAGAACAGGAATACCTGTCGCATATATCTCTTCTCAAATTCAGTGAGAGATGCGTAGTCGAAGTAGGTATCGCGAGTAAATTTCGCTGCATTTTCTGGTGACTCTCCTTTTTTCAGCAGATCCATAAATGTTGCAACACGATAGAAGTTATCAGAGAGATTGGCCATTTCAGCAAACGCTGTCTGGATCGTACCATCTATACCGAGAGTGTCTAACGAGAGGAATTTGTTTGTATGGTATTTTCGAATATCAACAGCGAGCTCGTTGGCAAGCTCCGAATGAATGAACGCTGATCCTACACCATTTTTCGCAATCTCGTCAGCGATCATTTGGCTGGTGTAGAAACGACCATTTCTCGTTATCATCACGCCATTGAATTTGGCTTCTGTGGATTTGCCAAACAGTTGTCCGATCACATCAAAATAGATGCCAGGATGTTGAGCAGCCGTTACTAGCATATCCGATAGGAGAGACAGGCCACCCATATTGTATGCCTGAAACAGAGGACCGAAGAGGTTATTCATAAAGTATTGAACAGGTGGCTCACCAATACCAACAGTAACAGAAGACTTTCTGATTCTGTTGATTCGCTCTAAAGAGTTCAGTACTGTTTTTCCACCCTCATTTTTAATACCAAGATCTTTTCCACCAACGCCCCACAAAAAGAAAAAGAAGTTTCTCTTGATTGCTTCTATTTTCCCACCTCTGTAATTGAGGTTGGAATCGATATATAGATGATCCTTAGAACTTAATACATCGTCAATCGATTCTTTGGTATCTAACACTCGATTGACAAACTGATTGACGACACCAGGCTTTTGATCCCGTTCTGCTTTTGCTTGCTGTTTTCGCTCTTGTCGTTCTTTTTGTAAGGCGTTCTGTGCATCTTCAATGTTAGCTTGTGTATATCGAGCTTCTACCATTTCATATTTGGAATTGAGGATCGTCTTTATTTCCTCTCCAATAGGCACCACTCTCATATTTTTTAAGTTGAGTTTGGTGATATCATCAAGCAAGTTTTTTACGTCTGCCCTCACTCCTGTTTCTAGATCTCTGGTCAATTCTAGATAGATTGATTCGTGAGTCAGATCTAGATCTTTCAATGCCTTTTGCACCGATTGTTCTGGCGACTGATCGAGCATAAATGAACGAACGATTGCCTCTCTGTCAGATTGTTTGATATTCTCATATGTACTCATTGTTCTCAACAGAGATTCTTCAACATATAGGGAATAGGCATAGCTCTCTCTGATTCTACTGAGATTGTATGTTCTTTCCTTAAAATCTTTTGCAGAGATGCGAGATGTGGCTTTGGCTTTTCCAAGTGGGGAAATATCAGACAATATATTTTCAGCCTCGACATTGATTTCCTCCGAAATGATATAGAGCTTGCCGTCAGGCCCCCTCACTTCCTGAAATTTTCCACCCTTTGTCGGCTTAAATCCATATGTTGTAATAATGTCGTTTGCTATATCGAGAGCGATTCTTTTCTGTGGAGTGATTGTTTGCTTGGCCGGTCCTACACCCTCTAGAAACACATCCATTACCTCTTTACCCTGTAGGTAGTCATTCAGGATATTCACAACATCTTCAATGGTTTTATCCTGTTGTGTAATTGGATTCAGTCCTGCCTGTACAAGACTTTCTCGCGTTACCTTTCGGATATCATCGAAAACGTGAAGTTGTGCAATATCTGTGAGGAGATTCTGATATTTTTCCTCTGCCAATAGACGTACCACCATTTCCAGGTAGAGTTTCGTTAGATCATTTCTGCTGGTAGAGACATCCAACGGTAGAGCGATGTCGCCCTCATTTTCAGCTAGTCCAAAGAGAGTGGTAGCGTGTCCCTCTGGTGGCGTTCTGACAATGCGATTTGCAACATCAACGAGTAGCTCCTGATGACCCTCTGGATCAGTGTTTTTCATATTTTTGAGTGACGTTTCATTCAGTTTGTACTGATTGAGCATTACTCGTTTAGCAGAAGGAGATCGAATGGATTCTTTCGGCACATATCCATATTGTTGATATAGGTTAGCGAGATCATCTATTGTCCATTCGATGCCGTTCGGTGCATCATTCACTGTGTATTGCTTCGCTTGTTTGATACGCTCCATATCAATATCGCCAAACATAATTCGACCAGTGTAGAACTTAGTGTAAGCTGATATCGCCTTGTCATTTGGAATCTTTTCAAGTTTTGTTCCAGTGGCAGCAGCATAAAATCTTTGTCCCATTCGTACAGTATGATCATATCGCTCCTGCACACCATTCATAATAATTGTTATGGCATGTTGTACTGCTAACAGATCTTCCGCAGGTAGGTTGGCAATCTGCTCGCCAGTGTATTGTATGAGCTGTTCTTCCAGGAAATTGATAGCACTTTCTTCGAGTTCTGTTTTATGCACACCGAGAATTAAATCACAATCATCTAACAGGCCATTTCTCCAAGAATCAACAGTCAGTGGATTTCTAGGAGAGATTGTTTTAATTGTTGATTGTACAGTGTAGTATGCTGTATGGAATTGCCTTAATTCCTGTTCGGTTAAGGACATATTCTCATTTCTAGTCGCAGGAGCTTTGGCTGTCAAAAAATCAACCTCAGCAGAGATGTCGATTCCAAACTTGGCTGCAATCTCTTTTACTGCCTCACTTTTACTCACTAGATATGGATCATCAATAGACAGGTTCAGCAGCGATTCATAGTTATTGACATCTCCAATATTCTTTGAGAGGTTCAGTGTTTCGATTGTTTTTGCCATTTTCGGAATGTAAAATGGATCGATTTTCAACATTCCCAACGTATATCTACCCAGTAGCCTGTTCAACTCAAGCATACTCGTTCCAACCGATTTCAATTCATTTCTCTGTGTCCAGGAAAGTTCTCTACCGTACATCGCTGTGGCTTGATCAATCAAGCTCTGCGTGTTTTGTTCGAGCAATTGATTGATAACAAGTTGGATTTGTCGTTTTATACCTCGTAACTCGTCCTGATACTGAGACAATCTCACTTCTATTTTTTGTGAGCCTGGCTGATCTGTAATGTCTCGTTTTCGTAGAGGATTGTAGTTTTCGAATAGTACATCCGGAATCGACTCTAGAATGTTCTGAATACTGTCGATTGCAGATCCAGTTGTAGATGTTCGAGCCACAGACAATAACTCTGTTGTAATATTCCACAATGGATGAGCGTGAGACGATATTTTATCAGCGGCTTTCCTCGCTCCTAGTGGAGCAGCCATATCGATCAATCGCTCTCGAATATGATTGATATCCTCTATGTACAGAACCATTGGAGAGCCAGCATTGATTCGGGTTGCGAGATCCCCATCAATCGGCCGAATACCAGGTGTGATTTTTGTTTGGCGATGAAATGATCGGAACTGAGCTATTATTTTCGGATCATCA
>Ga0181592_10005448_pt1 | contig 10456 bp, 8 predicted proteins | sample 071ome_20_FD_133755 | JGI IMG/M metagenome (GOLD analysis project Ga0181592, IMG submission 133755) | Coastal salt marsh microbial communities from the Groves Creek Marsh, Skidaway Island, Georgia - 071412BT metaG (megahit assembly) | ecosystem: Environmental > Aquatic > Marine > Intertidal zone...
ACGACAGCGTCTGCTTCAATCGCCTCTCCCATCCGGGCGTAATCTTCCGGCCAGCAGATCGTACGGACGAGGCCGTCCATATCTTCCAGGTCAAACATCGCGTAGCGGGTGTGCGTCGATCCCTGCCGTGGCTGCTTCACGTTGGAGAGTTTGATCGAGGCGACCAGGCCACCAATCACAACCTCACTCTTCGGTGGAGCCTTGGCAAGATCGGCCGTGCCATGCGTACGGACAGCCGAGAGAATCTCTTGATACTCCGCCAGAGGATGGCTGTGCACGTAGTAGCCGAGCACTTCCTTTTCAAACGACCGTGTCTCCGGATCAGAGAGCGGCGGCACATCTGGCAGGGTCGATGGTGGCGGCTCATCGGCCGGCGTGTCGTCGGCATCGAAGAGCGACTTCTGGCCACTCTTGCGGTCGGCCAGCTGCGCGGCGCCCGCAGCCATCGCCTTCTCAATGCCTGCGAGGATGGCCCCCCGATGGCTCTCTCCTGCGAGGCCGTCGAGGGCACCGGCTTTGGCCAGGTTTTCGATGGCGGTCTTGTTGACGAGCGAGGAGTCGAGTCGGCCGCAGAAGTCGTAGAGATCCTTGTAGGGGCCGCGCAGCTCCCGCTCAGCGGCAATCGCGGCGGCCGCCTGCTCGCCACAGCCCTTGATCGCCGAGAGCCCGAAGTGGATTCGCCCGTCGCGAACCGTGAAATCACCACGGCAGACATTCACGTCGGGTGGCACCACATCGATCTCCATCCGTCGGCAGTCTTCGATGTGCTCGACGAGGGCGTCCTTCTTCTTGAAGTTGCGGCCAGGAATGTCGCCCGAGAGCAGGGCCGCCATGAACTCAACCGCATGATGCGTCTTGAGGTAGGCCGTCTGCCAGGCCAGCAGGGCGTAGGCCGTGGAGTGGCTCTTGTTGAAGCCGTAGCCGGCGAACTTCTCGATCAGGCCAAAGAGTTCCTCAGCCTCCTTGGCTCCCAGGCCCTTCTCCTTCGCACCCGCCACAAACTGCTCGCGGAAGGCCGCGATGATCTCAAGCTTCTTCTTACTGATCGCCTTGATGCAGGTGTACGCCTTGGAGAGCTCGATGCCGCCGAGCCGCTCCAGGATTCGCATCACCTGCTCTTGGTAGACCATCACACCGTGGGTCTCTTCGAGCACCTCCTTCATCACCGGATGGGGATACTCAGCCGCCTTGCGGCCATGCTTCACCGCCACATAGTCGTCGACCATGCCGCCTTCGAGTGGGCCTGGACGGTAGAGCGCGTTGACGGCAACGATGTCGAGAAAGCTGTCTGGCTTCATCCGTTGCAGCAGGTCACGGATGCCACCACTCTCGAGCTGGAAGATGCCCTTCGTCTCACCGCGGCAGAGCAGATCGAAGGTCGGCTGGTCTTCCAGCGGGAACGCGTAGGGGTCGGGCTTGGTGCCCGTGGTGTCTTCGATGATTTCGATCGTCTTGGAGAGCACCGTCAGGTATCGCAGGCCGAGGAAGTCCATCTTCATCAAGCCGGCGCGTTCGACGTCGTTCATCGACCACTGGGTGATGACTTCCTCTTTGCCGGTCACACGCTGGAGGGGTACATACTCCACCAGCGGTCGGTCGGCGATCACCACGGCCGCCGCGTGCGTGCCGACGTTGCGGGCGAGCCCCTCAATGCGGCCGGCGAGGTCGACCAGTTCGCGGACTTCCGCATCCGACTCGCAGAGCGTGGCCAGCTGGCTTCCCTCGGCCGTGGCTTCCGCGATCGAGATGCCCAGCTGATCTGGCACCAGGGCCACCACCGCATCGACCCGCGGGATCGGCATGCCAAGGGCCCGCCCCACGTCACGGATCGCCGCTCGGGCCGCTAAGGTGCCGAAGGTGCCGATCTGGGCAACGTTCGCCTCGCCATACTTCCGCTTCACATACTCGATCACCTCACCACGGCGATCCTTGCAGAAGTCGATGTCGATATCAGGCGCCTCGAGTCTGTTGATGTCGAGAAACCGTTCGAAGAGCAGGTCGTACTTCAGCGGACAGACATGCGACATGTAGGTGGAATAGGCCACGAGCGCCCCCACGCCTGAGCCTCTGGCGCAGGCCGGAATGCCACTGTCGCGGGCATGCCGCACGAAGTCCCACACGATCAGGAAGTACGTGGGGAAGCCGAGCGTGTTGATCACGCCGAGCTCTCGGTTGAGCCGGTCGATCACATCGGCATGCAGCTTGTCGGGCGTTCGCTCGACATCGGGCAGATCGGCATGAGCAGGATCTGTCCACCGCTCCGGAATCCCCGCATACCGTTGACAGAGTCCTTCGAGGCAGAGCCGCTCGAGCTCCTCCGACGCACTCCGCCCGTCAGGCACCGCAAAACTGGGAAAGTGTCGCTTGCCAAGATCGAGTTCGAGATTGACCGAGTCGGCAATCTGCTGGCTCCGCTCGAGGAGGTCGGTTCGTCCTCCCATCGATTCCAAGACTTCGTCTGGGCTCTTGAGGAAGAACTCGCTCGTCTCCATCCGCATCCGAGAGGTGTCGTTGCGAAAGCGGCCTGTGTTCACACACAGGAGGATGTCTTGGGCCTCGGAGTCTTCCCGATTGATGTAGTGGCAGTCGCAGGTGGCCACAGCCGGAATGCCGGTCGCTTCGGCGACACCGAGGGCCGCCTCGGTCACCTGCGTTTGGATATCGAGGCCGTTGCTTTGCACCTCGATGAAATACCGCTCCCCAAACACACTGCGAAACCAGCCGGCGATCTCGTGGGCCTTGGCGAGATGCTCTTCCTGGCCTGCCCCCACGCCGATCAGCGAACGGGAGAACTCACTGGAGAGACAGCCGGAGAGACAGATGATGCCCTCGGAACACTCCGCCAGAATCTCACGGTCAATCCGTGGCTTGAAGTAGAAGCCCTCCAGCGACGCGGTCGTTGCCAGCTTCAGTAGGTTCTGAAAGCCGGTGCGATTCTCCGCGAGGAGCGTGAGGTGGTAGCTCGACTCCTTCTGGCTGCCGGCGTCTTTTTTGAAGCGACTGCCGGGGGCGATGTAGGCCTCGTAGCCCACGATCGGATTGATGCCAGCCCCCTTGGCAGCCTGATAGAACTCGAGGGCCCCATGCAGGTTGCCATGGTCGGTCAGGGCCAGGGCATTCATGCCCAGCTCCACCGTGCGGTTGACCAGCTGCTTAATCTGGCTGGCCCCGTCGAGCAGGCTGTAGTGGCTGTGGCAGTGAAGGTGCGTGAAGCGAGGGCTGCTCATCCGTGTGCGACTCCGCGGTGCGAAACCGGCAGTGTATACGGCGGCACGGCAGACGGCGGCACACGCCCGCGGCAGGCGAGCCAGCAATCGGCCACTCTCGCTGAAAACCGCCCGTGCCGAGCATGCTCGTGCCGAGAATGCCCGTGCCGTGAATCTTCGTGCCGCGAGCTGTCAGTCGGCGGGGTTGCCGATCGCCCGCAGCATTTCGGCGAGTCGCGACTGCAGATCGAGCACGGTTTGCCAGTCGGCGAAGTCGAGTTCGACCTTCTCCGCCCCCGGGCGGGCCATCACCCCTTCGCTGGCGTTGCGGAGCACGCTCTGGATGTAGTCAATCACCTCGGCAAGTTCCGCCGCCTGAGCAGGCCCAAGCCGATCGGGGAGAGGCGGGGGCTCAGCAGGCAGCAGGGGCGACCGCATGCCGCTGGCGTCGGCAACCACATCAGAACTGCGGGCGATCCGCTCGATCCGTTCGCTGATCTGACGCGCGTGATCGTCGTTCATCGAGGCGTGGCGGCTGGCAACTTCCGCGATCCGCTGGTCGATCTCGGTGCGGGAGCCAAACAGCAGCAGCGAACGCCCCAGGGCGATCATGTCGCCGTGACGAACAATCCGCACCTGCACATCTTCGCCGTTGACCTTGGTGCCGTTGGTGCTCTCAAGATCCGTCAGAATGACCTTGTCTTCGTCTTCCTGGAGTTTCAGGTGGTAGCGGCTGATCCGCTCGTCATTGAGCTGGATCGTGTTGCCTTCCTCGCGACCCACACTGACGGGGGTGGAAAGGCGTTCGAAGACCTTCCCCCGGTCGGCGCCATGGAGTACGCGGAGCGTGACAAATGCCATTGAAAGACCTACTTCTCCCCGAAGGCCGCAGTCTCTCAGCCGCGGCCTTGTGCTCCCTAATCATACTTTACGCATTTGGGCCGGGCTTGGGTCAGGGGGGCAGCACAACCGCCATTGCCGGGTATACTTGGGCTCGACGCGTCCGTAGCTCAATTGGATAGAGCATCGGTCTTCGGAACCGAGGGTTGCAGGTTCGAGTCCTGCCGGGCGTATTTCACGCTTTTATGACGCGTTTCTGCGTCCTCGATGGTCATCTCTGCGACCTCGGCATGCGACGCCACCCTGCACAGGCAAAGGCCCGGTCACTCGGCCTCGAGCGACTCTGGCTGTTCCGTCGGCACGTCCTCATCATCGCTCGGGTCAGCCGTGCCGCCGAGCCAGGCGACGATCCTGCCATCTCTGTCGAGCAGTTCGATCCTTCCGCCGCCGGCGGTGGCTGCGTTGGTGTCGCCGTCAGCCTCCCGACCGATGTGGACGAGCACCTCCCGGTCTGGCCCCACCACCACGATCTCCTGTGTCGAGAGCACGGCGCACTCGAGGCTCTCCACCCGGGCTGAGAGAAACTCACCTGTCGGGACAACGATTGCCCGCACGGCGAGGCCGAGCGAGAGAAACAACAGCGGGTAGACCGTCCAGCGTTCACGACTGGTCATCGCGTTCCTTTGAGTGCGTGGCAGTGGCGGCTGGCAACCTCAGTCACCATGCAGCTGCCGCAGGCGACCGGAGAGACGCAGGATCAGCTGCACCCGCTCAAACTCCTCAAGCCAATCGGCCACCACCGCAGCAATCGAGTCGTCGGCATGCACGAGCCCCGTCGGGCAGCTCGGGCCGAGCTGAGCGGAGGCCACCGCACGGTAGGCGGCGAGCGTCTTGTCACCGTAGAAGACCACGGGGTGGTAGTCCTCACTGAGGAACTGCACGGCCGGCACGCGGTTGCCACCGCAGACCTTCAGCAGGGCCGCCACATCCTCATTCACATCGCGGTCGAGATAGCGAACCTCAAGCTGCGGACAGGCAGCCGCGAAGTGCTCGAAGATCGGGCACTGATTCACGCAGTCGCCACACCAGGCGCCAGCCAGCACCACAACCGGCATCCGCCGTGTGAACGATCCGAGAAGTTCCTTCTGCTCGTCGGTCAGCACCACCTTGCCACGAAACGCATTCCACCGCTCACGCTGATCAGGCGTGGCGTGGGCCTCGAGAAAGGCTTCGTAGGGAAGGGCTTGCTCGAAGGCTGACTGCCACAGCTCAGGCGTCGGGGCTGCAATGGTGGGGAGCGGATTGGACGGGGAACTCACGGCGGCAGCCTCCAAAACTCAAACAGGGGCATTTTTTCAGATCGACCTCGCAGCACCGACTGGGGCCGAGGTGGTGGCGAGCATACCGTGCAGGGGTCGGATTGCGGAACGAGGAAACTTTGGCAAGAAGCCTGGCAATCCCGGCAAGAAAAACACGCGGTGGGCCGCCGATTTTTTTCTGTTTTTTTGAACGAAAAGCCGCCTTGACCCCCCCAAACACGATCCCTACTTTCCGCCCAACGTTGATCGACACGGATTCGTGAGAGCGATCAACAGACAACACGACGACGCGAGTGCGTCACCCGCACCGCAGACCGACCAATCGCTCCCGGAAACGGTTCAGGTTCTCCGCCCCCCTGGGACCTGGACCGTTCCGGGGGCCTTTTTTTTGCGTGCTGATCGCCGCCCGCAGCCGCGGCGACTACAACGGAAACAGCAGTCGAAGCGTTCCTGCGATCCGTTTTTCTCGTCCTGCACGCAAAAGGCCCCTCATGTCCGGCACACCACAGGCCCCGTCGCAGGCCTCGCCCCTCAGTTCCGACCAGCGTGCCGACGGTTCGGTCACGGGCGGGCCAGGGCAGGCACCCGAGAAAATCATCCGCGGCATCATGCTGGCGCTGGTGGGCTGGGGTGTGACCCAGGCGTTGGGAGCATGGATGTTCAACTACGACCCCAGACGCGGCCTGCTTGTGCTGGTGTGCGTGGGGGGATTCCTGGGCTTCTGGCTCGCAGCTCTTTCTGTCCGCAGGCGGCGACTGCAGGCGAAGTGAACGCTACCGCAGCACTTGCAGCGATGCCGTGAAGCGGCTCTCACGGGGTGAGGTTCGGGACGCCGATTGCTCGGCCGTAGACGATGAGCAGTTCGTCGAGAGTGGCCCGATAGGTGGCCTGCAGTGCGTCTTCAGCAGAACTTCCCTCCTTGACCATCTGCACAAACTGCGAGAACCGCTTGCGATCTCGTGACACGAGAAAACGCACGAGGCTCGAAGCAACCCCGTACTGCAGCGGTGCAATCCTTGCCCCGGGATCGTCCGCGAAGAAGTTTTCCCCGACGCGGCCACCGGCCCGCATCGCTTCGAAGGCTGCCGCTTCTTTGGCCCGAATCTGTCCAGAGCCTGGCACCACCTGACTGCCGACCCATTCCGCAAGCCCCTCGTTGAGCCAGGAGGGAATCCGGGCCGGCGAGAGCCAGCGATGGTTGAAGCCGTGGCTGGTCTCATGCACGAGGGTGTGGGCGAATGCAGCGGGATCGTTGCCTCGGTAGCAGGCCATCACCACCCGGCCGTCGCTCCGCTGATGGCAGAGCCCATGCACACCCTGTGGCTGGGTGTTCATGAAGCGGCCTTCAAACGCCAGGAAATCCTCTTCGCGGGTGAAGGCAAACACCAGGCACTTGCCCTTCCAGACCGGCTCTCCCTGGGGAATGCCGTAGAGCGTGCAGAGGAAGTCGTGCATCGAGTCGAGGCTCGCCACAAACGGAGCCACCTGCTCCGGCAGGATGTCGGTGGCCACAAGAAACTCATGCGTCTCAACGAGTTCCAGCGCCGGGAAGGAGCCGCGGACCTGCTGCACAAACGCCGTGAGCTGCTCCACCTCCGCGGCGTGCTCCTCAGCGGTGAGTGCCGGCCAGGGCTCAATGCCATGCTCCCGCATCCGTTGAGCCGATTCGCGGAGTTCTTCCTCGTAGAGCTCGCGTTGCCTGCGAGCAAACGTGTTTGATCGCCCACGATCCGCCGCCTGATAGAGCACCTCTCGGCCAGCCATGATCCGTGAGATGCCCTGCAGCCGCACACTCTTCACGCCGGTGAGCCCCTCAGGCACCAGCCGCAGCGCGGTGATTTCACCAAGCCGTGTGCTGATGCCCTGCAGGGTGGGCCGCACAAAGCGGCCACCGGTGCCCAGCTCCACAAGGTCGAGTACCTGACCGACATAGGGCGTGAGCTTCGCCTCAAGCTCGTCAGACGCCTTGATGCCCTCAGCAGAGCCGGTGCGTCGCGTCTGGGCAGTCGCGGCAGGAGCCCACAGCAGGAGCATTCCCGTGACTGCAATCAGCAGCACGCTCACGAGGCGGATGAATCGCATGCAGCCTCCTCGCGTTTCGCCCGATTCCTGCGGAGTGCCGTGCTGGAGATGTCCATGCGAAACTCGCGGCTGGAGACGAAGTAGCACTTCTCGCGGAGCAGCTTTGGCATCTTCAGGCTTGCAGGCTCCACAAACTCGCCTTCCTTCTCACGCCCAAACACGATCAGCCCCTCCACCCGGTCGCCAATCTTCCGCACCGCCTGCCGAGCCGCATCGGCTGAGCCGCCGTAGAAGGCCGGATCGAACAGCCGCAGGAAGGTGTCAGCGCCCATCACGAAGGTGGCCTTCGGAAAGACGTCGGTCTTCTCCAGAAACGTTGCCGCCCGGGTCAGCCAGACAGACCGGTCGGTGTCAAAGGCCGCCAGGCGACGCGAGATCTCCTTGTAGTCGACTGCCGGCTTCTCGACGTTTGTCACCGAGATCTCGTACTGCACAGCCCGCTCGGCAATCTCCTCGGCAATGCTCGCCATCTGGCAATGGCCTTCGTGGAGCGGATCGTAGGAGCCGGGAAAGACCAGCATCCCCGGCTGCGGTTCGTCAGGCTTCTCCGCGGGCACGCCGCGGTGATGCTCCTCATGCTCCTCGCGTTCAATCGCCAGCACCGCCCGGCTGCGACCAGCAAGGAGTTCCTGCCACGCATCTGGTGCGGTGAAGGCGGCGTTGTCTCGATGCTCGCCGTCTCGCAAAGGCAGCACCGGATGGGGCAGCTCTGTCGGCCCGACCGCTGCCGGCAGCATCGCCTCAAACGCGTTGGCATCAGCGAAGTCGCGGTTGCAGCTCGTGGCGAGCACATCACAGACCAAGGCCGCTGCGAGTGCTTCTTCTTCCTCTCGGCTGCGGGCTCCCTTGGCGAGTCGCAGCGACGAGGTGCCCGTTGAGTGCAGCGTCTGCACCGCCACATGCACCCGATGACCGCCCCGCTTGGGTCGGTTGGTGGCCAGGCTCGCTGTCACCGCTGCCCCCACGGCCTGCTCGGCAGCCACGCCGGCAGCAATCGCTCGCTGCCAGGCAGCCACGGCCAGACGTCGGGCCGCTCGCGGTGAGCAGTACTGCTCCTGCGGTCCACCGAGCAGCTGGTCGACCGCACCACGGGAGTAGGGCACGAGCCCTTCGACGAGCACATCACTCGCCCCGGGCGTGCCCGCGAGACTGCTGATGGCCTGCGAGCCGCCACCGGTCGCTGCGATCACGAGCTTGAGATGTTTGGTGGCAAGCGCCGCAAGCATCGCCGCGGGATCAAGCAAGTTGTGTGCATCGTCCATGGATTTTGGCTTTACCTTCTCGCCGCATTCTACGCGTCTTCACGAGGCCTTCGCGAGCATGCCGCCCGGCTTTCGGGATCGCAATCGAGCCTGCAGGAGGAAGGTGCCGATAGTCACAGCAGGAGGACGCATGATGCGGGTGATGCAGAGAGCAACGATTCTGGGGATTGGGGTTCTGAGTGTGGCAGCGGTTGGTGCGATGAGCTCAGCGGCCGCCTCTGACCTCGGTGGCATCGCCTCTGTGCCACTCTTAGCCGGGGATCCAACCGACGCACCCGAAGTCATCCCTACACCCGGCACGCTCAGCGGATACTGGGCTGCAACGGTCGAGTGTCTCTACGCCCCCGGTGAGCCGAGGGCACTGCCACCCTGCGTGCCCCCGCCACCATGCCATCCCAGTGCTCCGCCGATGCCCTACGACCTGGTGGGCGTGGCCGGCGTGCCCAGCTGTGGGCCGATCTATCGAGGGCCATGCGAGCCACGAACGGGCACGCACGACGATCTCCCCTTCTGGCGGCTGCATCGCGTGCGTGACCGCCTCTTCGACTGGTTCTACACAGCCAAGTAGAGCCGCCGGCAACAAGCCAGTAGAACAGGGGCCAACTCGCAAGAAGGGGCCCTACACATGAAGGCGGCGATCATCGGCATTGGTGCCATCGCAAAAATGCACGCGATGGCCCTGCGGGACATCGACGGCGTGGAACTGGTCGGAGCGACCTGCCGCACCGAGGAGAAGGGGCGGGCCTTCGAGCAGGAGTTTGACTGTCCGTGGCACGCCGACACGCAGGCGATGCTCGCAGCGACCAAGCCTGACTTTGTCACGGTGGCCACGCCCTCTGGTGCCCATCACGACGCGGTGCTGACTGCGATTGAAGAGGGCGTGCATGTGATCTGCGAGAAGCCGCTGGAGATCACCCTGCCCCGCATCGATGAGATGATTGCCGCAGCCTCCAAGCGTGGGGTCACTCTCGGAGCGATCTTCCCGCAGCGGTTCAATCCCGTGATCCAGGCGGTGCATGAGGCCGCAGCTGCTGGACGCTTCGGCAGTCTCGGTGTGGTGGCCACCTATGTGCCCTGGTGGCGGGACGACGCCTACTACGGCCCGGGACGCTGGCAGGGCACGCTCGCCCTCGATGGCGGCGGTGCCCTGATGAACCAGTCGATCCATGGCGTCGACTCGCTGGTCTGGATTGCGTCGGCCGCCATGCCCGACCTACCTCGCGATGAGAACCCGGTCGAGAGCGTGATGTCGATGACCGCCGTGCGGGCCCACGATGCCAAACGCCTTGAAGTCGAAGACACCTGCGTGGCGATTCTGCGACTGAAGAATGGTGCCCTCGGACAGATCCTGGCAGCCACCAGCATGTACCCCGGCCAGCTGCGACGGCTGCAGGTGGGCGGTCGCGATGGCACGATCGAGGTGGTCGAGGAACAGCTCACCTCCTGGCAGTTCCGTGACGAACAAGAAAGCGATGCCGCCACCCGGGACCGCTTCGGAGGTGCCAGCAGCACCTCCGGTGGTGCCGCCGATCCGATGGCGATCAACTACTCGATGCACACCCGCAACTTCGAGAGTTTTATAGAGGCACTCAACGAGGGTCGCGAGCCAGCACTCGATGGACTCGAAGGCCGCAAGGCAGTGGCCATCGTCGAGGCATGCTACGAGTCGGCCCGCAGGGGTGCGGCCGTGGCGGTGAAGTAACCGCAAGAGCACGACGAGCTGAGAAGAACGAGCCGAGGAGAATCT
>Ga0181592_10005450_pt1 | contig 10454 bp, 9 predicted proteins | sample 071ome_20_FD_133755 | JGI IMG/M metagenome (GOLD analysis project Ga0181592, IMG submission 133755) | Coastal salt marsh microbial communities from the Groves Creek Marsh, Skidaway Island, Georgia - 071412BT metaG (megahit assembly) | ecosystem: Environmental > Aquatic > Marine > Intertidal zone...
AGTTTGGCCTTCCGGTTCGGATTGCCTTACTTCAACATGTGCAAGAACCATGGTCGTTGCCTCACGCATGCTGCCGAGCAATTGCTCAAACATCGCAAACGCTTCGCGTTTATATTCGTTGAGCGGGTCCTTTTGCGCATAGGCACGCAGCGAGATCCCCTGACGCAACTGATCAAGGCGCAGCAAATGCTCTTTCCACTGCTGATCCAGCACCTGCAGAAGAAGTGATTTTTCTGCCATGCGCATGATTTCGGGGCCAATCCGCACAGCCCTTTCAGCCATATGCCGGTCTGCCGCGGCAATCAACCGCTCTTCGATTTCCTGCTCGGCCACACCATCCTCGGCAAACCATTCTGCCGCGGGCACCTCAACACCCAGAATGCGTCTGGCATCCGTTTGCAGTTGCTCTGGTTGCCACTGGTCATGATAGCTTCCCGCCGGGATTGCTCTGGCGACAATCTGGGCTGCGGCCTCGTGGCGCATATCGGTGACGGTTTCCTGAACCTCGTCAGCGCGCATGATTTCCTTACGCTGTTCGAAAATCACGCTCCGCTGGTCGTTCATCACATCATCATATTTGAGAAGCTGTTTGCGGATCTCAAAATTGCGCGCCTCGACCTTTGACTGTGCCTTTTCAACGGCCTTGTTGATCCAGGGATGGATGATCGCTTCCCCTTCTTCCAGACCAAGCTTTTGCAACATGCCGTCAAGCTTTTCAGATCCGAAAATGCGCATCAAATCGTCCTGCAGAGACAGGAAGAATTTTGAGGCGCCGGGATCACCTTGACGACCGGTACGGCCACGAAGCTGATTATCAATCCGGCGTGATTCATGGCGCTCGGTGCCGATGACATAAAGTCCACCAGCGGCCAGAGCCTCGGCCTTCAAAGCTGCGACTTCTTCGGTAATACGCTTAGTTTCAGCGGCATCGAGATCGCCCTCGGCAAGCCGCATTTCAAGATTGCCGCCAAGCTGAATATCGGTTCCACGTCCCGCCATATTGGTGGCGATCGTTACCGCGCCCGGCACGCCGGCCTGAGCGATAATACCGGCCTCTTGTTCATGAAATCTGGCGTTCAGAACTTCATGCGGGATCTTCCGCTTTTTCAATTCATTCGACAGCGCCTCTGATTTCTCGATGCTGACGGTGCCGACAAGCACCGGCTGGCCCCGATCACGGCAATCAGAAATGAGTGCGATCACCGCATCGTCGCGCTCGGCACTGGTGCGGTAGACCTCATCATCATGGTCTTTGCGTTGCACCGGCTGGTTGGTCGGCACCGAAGTAACATCAAGATTGTAGATTTCGGAAAATTCGCCCGCTTCGGTCATCGCCGTACCGGTCATGCCGGCAAGCTTTTCATACATGCGGAAGTAATTCTGGAAGGTGACTGATGCCAGCGTCTGGTTTTCCGCCTGAATATCGACCTTTTCCTTGGCCTCCAGCGCCTGATGCAAGCCATCGGAAAAGCGTCGACCTTCCATTGCCCGTCCGGTGAATTCATCAATGATCACAACACCGCCATTCTTGATCATGTAATGCGTATCACGGTGGAACAGCTTGTGCGCACGAAGCGACTGATTGACGTGATGCAACAGGCTCACATTGTCGATGTCATAGAGCGTGCCCTCGGTAATCGCCCCTGCATCACGGAGCAACGTTTCGGCATGTTCCATACCGTCTTCGGTCAGCGAGATGCTGTTGCCCTTTTCATCAAGATCGAAATCCTCTTCGACCAATTGCGGCACAATACTATTGGCCAGCACATAGCTTTCGGTATTGGTCTCCGCTGGTCCGGATATGATCAGCGGTGTTCTGGCCTCATCAATCAGGATGGAGTCAACTTCGTCGACGATCGCAAAGTGATGGTCTCGCTGCACCATGTCTTCGAGGCGGAACTTCAGATTGTCACGCAGATAATCAAAGCCGAATTCATTGTTGGTGCCATAGGTGACATCGCATCGATAGGCGGCGCGGCGCGCCTCATCATCAAGACCGGCGGTGATGCATCCCACCGTCAGCCCGAGAAATTCATAGATCTGGCCCATCCATGCCGCATCACGCGATGCCAGATAGTCATTCACCGTGACGACATGCACGCCCTTTTCCTCGAGAGCGTTCAAAAACACGGCCAGAGTTGCAACGAGAGTTTTACCCTCGCCCGTCTTCATTTCGGCAATTTGACCTTTGTGGAGCGCCATGCCCCCCATCAACTGCACGTCAAAATGCCGCTGGCCAAGTGCGCGTTTGGCTGCCTCACGAACGAGTGCAAACGCCTCGGGCAGCAGATCGTCAAGCTTTTCACCATTCGTCAGACGTGTTTTCAGCTCTTGCGTCGTCGCCGGAAAATCGCTGTCCGCAAGGCTTGCCATGCGGTCTTCCAATGCGTTGATCGCCTGAACTGTCGGGGCGAATTTTTTGACGGCACGATCATTAGAATCGCCGAACAGGCTTTTTGCCAACGAACCAAGCATGTGAACTCCAGAAGTCTGGCGGCAGACCTGCCCCAAATGTCCCCGGCCAGACTGCCATATTGGCTTCTGGCCCCATCGCCTTGAGATAGCCATCACCATATATTTTGTCAATGTGGCGGCATCATCACGGATCGTATCGATTGTGCGGCATTTTTGGTGATTACCGCTTTTCAACCATTACTGAGACGTCACGAGGGCTTGCGTTGGACCCTTGCTTCGGACAAAATATGGCCGTCAGTCAGCCGGTCATCCGGACCAAAGCGACCACGCATCATCATCTCGAACCTCTCGCATTAAAGGGCCATACCCTATGAAAACCTTAATCCGCCTCGCCATGATCACATCGCTCGTATTATTTTCTGGTCATGCCATTGCCCGCGATGAAATCGCTGTCGCGACTGTTGATGGTGAAGTGATCTCGCTTGAAGATGTGATGGCGGCCGCGCAGGAAATTCCGCCAGAATATCGTCAGGCACCGATGGAGACCTATTTCGACCAGCTTGTTGCCGAACTTATTGACACGCATCTGGCGGCAGATGCCGCGCGCGCGGCAAAGCTGGATGATGATGAAGCGGTGATCAAAGCAATAAAGCGGGCAGCGGACCGTGTCCTTGCACAGGCCTTCCTGACCGCAACTGTCAACGAAGAAATCACCGAAGAGGCGATCAACAATGCGTATCAGGCATTGGTCGCCGACACCGCATCGCGGGAAACCGTCACCGCATCGCATATTTTGGTTGAGTCGCGGGATGCGGCGATGGACATCATCGCCAAGCTCAATGATGGCGGCGACTTTGCCGCGCTGGCGAAGGAATTCTCGACAGGGCCAAGCGGTCCAAATGGTGGCGAGCTTGGCAGCTTTGGTCGCGGCCAGATGGTCCCGGCATTCGAAACCGCGGTCTTTGCCATGCCTGTTGGCAGCTTTTCTGCAGAACCCGTGCAGACGCAGTTTGGCTGGCACATAATCAAGGTTGCCAACCGCGAGGTGCAGCCTGCACCCGAAATTGATGCTGTCCGCGGCCAGCTGGTTTCCAATCTGCAACGTCAGGTGCTTGGGCGTATGCTTGAGAGCCTGCGGGCCAAGGCAAATGTTGAGCAGCGCAGCTTTGATGACATCCGTGCGGATGTTGAGGCCGCCGACAAGGCCGCCAGTGGGACCAATTAATAATGACCGTCTCGCCGCTTGCGCCTGATCGCTTTCCCGATATGCCGACGATCTCGGGTGTGCGGCTGGTTACTGCCGCTTCGGGAACAAAATATAAGGGCCGTGACGACATGATGGCCATGCTGCTTGACGAATCTTGTCAGGTGGCTGGCGTCTTCACAATGTCTGACACCGCCGCCGCGGCCGTGGCATGGAGTCGGACCAACAGCCAAAATGGCGTTGCGCGTGCCATCATCACCAATGCCGGCAACGCAAATGCCTTTACCGGTGCGCATGGTCATACAGACGTCAAAACTGTATGCTCGGCGCTTGCCACGCGGATCGGCGCTTCTGCTGAAGATGTTCTCATTGCCTCGACAGGGGTCATAGGCGAGCGGCTCAATTGTGATCTGTTGATCAACCAGTTTGATGCGATGTTGCAAGCGCCTGACGCCAGCTGGGCAGATGCCGCGGCGGCGATCAAAACAACAGACACATTTGCCAAAGGTGCCGCCGCAGATTGCGAAATTGAAGGCCAAAAGGTACAGATTTGCGGGATCGCAAAGGGCTCGGGGATGATTGCGCCGAACATGGCGACAATGCTTGGCTATGTCGCAACCGATGCCAATATCGCGGCAGACGCACTTCAGGGCCTCCTCCGTGCCGCCACAAAAACAAGCTTTAACGCGATCACCGTGGACAGCGACACCTCGACATCAGACAGTGTGTTTCTGGTTGCCAGTGGCGCCACTGGCCATCGGCAAATTCAGGACATGAATGATCCAGCCCTGGACGGTTTTCGCCGCGCTCTTGATAGCGTGATGCAAGATCTGGCCAGGCAGATTGTCCGTGATGGCGAGGGGGCCAGCAAATTCATCACCATAGATGTTACAGGCGGCACGGATGATGCCAGCGCACACCGAATTGGCATGGCCATCGCCAACTCACCGCTGGTGAAAACCGCGATTGCCGGTGAAGACGCCAATTGGGGGCGCATTGTCATGGCGGTGGGCAAGGCCGGTGAAAACATCGACCAGTCCATGCTCAGCGTGACCATGGGCGGTGTGACCATTGCCCGCGCCGGCGGCCCTGTTGAAGGCTATGACGAAACCCCGGTTGCCGCCCACATGGCCAATGCCGAAATAGATATTGCCGTCAGCGTTGGCACAGGGAGTGGCACCGCCAGAGTGTGGACTTGTGATTTCACCCACGGCTACATCAGCATCAACGCAGATTACCGAAGCTGAGATGTCGGGCAATGATGCCAAACCGCTGGTCCATGTCAGCGCCGTTGCGTTGATTGACGTTGACGGACGCGTCCTGCTGGCACAGCGACCGGAAGGCAAATCAATGGCTGGCCTGTGGGAATTTCCCGGGGGCAAAATTGAGCCGGGCGAAACACCGGAAGCGGCGCTGATCCGCGAACTGGACGAAGAGCTTGGCATCAACACAAAGGAAAGCTGCCTTGCCCCGATCAGCTTTGCCAGCCACAGCTATGAGACATTTCATCTCGTCATGCTTGTTTATGCCTGCCGCAAATGGCAAGGCCACCCCCGGCCGATTGAGGGCGGGGCGTTGGCATGGGTGCGGGCAAATAAATTGCGTGACTATCCGATGCCACCGGCAGATCTGCCGTTGATTGCCGTGTTGCAGGATCTACTCTGAAAACCATCGCACGCTGGCAGTTAAAAACCGTGCGTGCTTGGCCAATCAAAGCGGGCCAATCAACGTGGGCCAATCAAAACGGGCGAATAGGATCAGGCTTCCGGATCATGCTCTGTAGCATCAAGACTGGCGGCCAGTCGATGCGCTGCACTACCCGGACGAAGCGGTTTTTGCTGGCTTTAATGCGGCGCCCACCCGGTCAGGGTAATGATCTCAAAACTTGCGGGAATGGTGCCGTCATCATGACCAAATCTTTCCTGATAGATTTCTGCCGCCCGCAGGAACAGACGCCGCGAAGTTGGCCTGCGAATCCGTCCCAAAAGTGCATTCTGCTCACCCATACCACGCAAATCAGCCATCAGCCGAAACATGTCAGGATAAGTGACGGTCAATTTGTCGGCATCAGCCACCGGCAGGGCAAGCCCGGCACGTCCAAGCAACCCGCCAACATCACGAATGTCAGCCATCGGCGCTGTACGCGGGCTGAGCCCACCGCTGATCTCGGCCTCTGCCTCGCCAAGCGCAGCGCGTAATTCCTGCAATGTTGCGCCGCCAAAAAAATTCACCAGAAGCAAACCATCGGGCTTCAGCATGTTCCGCATCTGCCGCAGCAGGCCCGGCAAATCGTCAACCCAATGCAGGGACAGACACGAAAACACCGCATCAAAGGACGCTTCGGCAAAAGGCAGGATTTCTGCCTCGCTGACAATTGACGGCCCCATCGACAAGGCCTGCCGGGCAAAATTGAGAGCCGGATCGGCCTGAATGACTGTGCCGACCTTGTCATTTTGCACCAGCGCGCGTGTCAGGCTGGCGTCATGACAGCCAACATCAAGACACAACGGAAAGTCACGACGCATCAGTTCGAGCCGGTCGACAATGCGCAAAACAGATTCCTGCTTTAAAAAATCAAAGGCGGTAAATCCGCTGGCCGCGCGTTCACGGTGGCGTCGGTGAAGCGCATAATCAAACAACCGTGGAATGGTTGCGCTGTTATCCTTGCTGTCGTCTGTCATGAGCGCACAATCATCGACCACCGGAAAAATGCAAGCAAAAATACAAAAACAGTACCGGCTGGGCACGACTCTTAACCAAGTTTTTACCCGCACCATGCTATGCGCAAGAGATGCTTCATCCGGTTTTCGCCCGGCTGGCCAATGCTGTCCTGCCGCATCAATGTTTGCTTTGTCGCCAATTTGCCGAAACGGCTGGCCTGTGTGGAACATGCTGGACCGGGCTTAAACCGATTTCAGCGCCGATGTGCGACATCTGCGGGCGGCCTTTGCCACATCAATTGCCACAAGGGCGATGCGGACATTGCTGGCTGCGTCCCCCGCCACTGGAGAGGATGCGGGCATGGTGCCTCTATAACGACACGTCCCGCGATCTAATCCTGAAATTCAAACATGGCGGAGGACTGTTTCTCACACCCTTCTTTGCCGCGATGATGACTGGCTTGTGTCGCGAGCTATTGACGCCTGACACCCTCATCATTCCGGTGCCTTTGCACCGCTGGCGATATCTGAAAAGACGCTATAATCAATCGGCGGAGCTGGCCCGCGCCCTTGCCGCCAGACACGACCCCCAACAATTCGCCCCAGATATTTTGTATCGGCGCAAAAGGACACCCAGTCAGGCCGGACTGAACCGGCGCCAACGCCAGCAAAATCTGGCAAATGCGTTTGATATAAATCCGAAGGCGCACAGCCGGCTGGAGGGACGCGCTGTTCTGCTTGTTGATGATGTGATGACCACCGGTGCCACTTTGCACGAGGCCGCACGCACATTGCAGAGGGGCGGCTGCCAGAGGGTCATGGCTATGGTCATCGCGCGAACGCAGTAAGGCCAAAAAGAAATTTACACCATGTCAGATTTGCCTTGTTTTACCGCTTGCAGCCCTCGACCTTATCACCTACATCAATGGACATGAGCACATCACCAAAAGTCGAAATATATACTGCTATTGCCTGTGGTTACTGTTCGAGGGCCATGCGCCTTCTGCAATCGAAAAACGTTGATTTCAAACAGATCGATGTGTCGATGAGTTCTGACCTGCGCGCCGAGATGACCAGCCGATCCGGCGGCAGACGAACCGTCCCGCAGATATTCATTGGCGACATGCATGTTGGCGGTTGTGATGATCTTTTCAGTCTGGAAAATGCCGGCCATCTGGACAAATTGCTGGACGCATCATGACCGATGCGCTGCGAGTGGCCGCCCTGCAATATTGCGCAGGTGGAGACGCGGACGCCACTTTGGCGCATATCACACCGATGATCAAAGCCGCCGCCAAAGACAAGGCGAAGCTTATCTGCCTTCCTGAAGCAGCCAGCTTTCTTGCTGAAACCCGCAACGCACTCCAGGAACGTGCAGAAGATGAAACCAACAGCGCCAGCCTGCGGCATTTGCAGGAGATCGCGCGCGGTCTTGATATTTCGATCCTGATTGGCTCTTTGATGATCCGGCGCACCGATGATGCGCTGGTCAATCGAAGCTATCTTCTGGATCCTGACGGTCAGGTACAGGCATTTTATGACAAGATTCACATGTTTGATGCCGATGTCGGGGACGGCAAATCTTATCGTGAATCTGCCAGCTTTACCGCCGGAGACCGCCTGAAGCTTGCCACCTGCGGTCCGGCACACATCGGCATGAGCATCTGTTACGATGTCCGCTTCCCGGCATTATACCGTGACCTTGCGCTGGCGGGCGCCACCCTTCTTTCAATACCAGCGGCTTTCACGTTCGACAGCGGCCGGGCGCACTGGCACACATTGCTTCGTGCAAGAGCCATTGAAACAGGGTGTTTTGTCATCGCCCCGGCGCAATGCGGCATTCACGCAGACGGACGGCGCACCTATGGCCACGCGATGATCATCGGACCGTGGGGTGAAATTCTTGGCGAGGCCGCAACAGATGATCATGTCTCTACCGCCGGTGCAAATGATGATGTGATCATTGCTGATCTGGAAATGGATGCAACCTTACGCGCAAGGCAAGCCATCCCGTCACTTGCCAACGCCAGACCGTATCATCGGTAAAAATGGTTTATTTCAGCGCCGCGTTGCCCATCGAGAGGTATTTCTCGGCGCGGTCAGCAACAAGTGCTTTGGCGTCCATGCCCTGCATGCTCTGCAGCTGCTCAAAACAGCAATTGCCAAGGCTGCTTATGGCCGCCTTTTGATCGCGATGTGCACCGCCAAGCGGTTCTGGCACGATAGCGTCAATCACCCCTAAATCCTTCATATTGTCCGAGGTGATCCGTAAAGCTTCAGCGGCCTGCTTGGCATGCTCACCACTGCGCCACAGGATCGATGCACAGCCCTCAGGAGAAATCACTGAATAGATGGCATGTTCATACATCACCACGCGGTTGCCTGCGGCGAGCGCAATCGCCCCGCCAGACCCACCCTCACCAATGATCGCAGCGACCATTGGTGTCGGCAAACGCAGGCAGGCGCGAATAGAGGTGGCAATCGCTTCGGCTTGCCCACGCTCCTCGGCACCGCGGCCGGGATAGGCGCCTGCCGTATCGACAAAGCTGAGAACCGGCAGATCAAACCGCCCGGCCAGTTCCATCAAACGTGTCGCCTTGCGATAGCCTTCCGGACGGGCCATGCCAAAATTTCGCTTGATACGCTCTTCTGTGCTGCTTCCCTTTTCGGTTCCCATCACCATCACAGCCTGTCCACGGAACCGCGCCATGCCACCGATTACGGCGTAATCCTCGGCATAGTTCCGATCACCGGCAAGCGGTGTAAAATCCTCAAACAGCTGGCTGATGATGGCACTGACACGCGGCCGGTCGGGGTGGCGTGCCACCTGCACTTTTTCCCACGGGCCAAGCTTTTCATATGTCTGTTTCAGCTCACGCTCAATGCGTGTCTGCAACTTGCCAATCTCATCAGCGATATTAATGCTGCCGTCAGAGCTCATATGACGCAGCTCTTCTACCTTGCCCTCAAGGTTGGCTATTGGCTTTTCAAAATCCAGAAAATGTCTCATTTCAGCAAGGTGCCCTTATTTTGGGTGCGCTCTGGTCAACATCAGCGTCAGTCTACTCGTCGTCATCGGTGCTGGCAAGCGGGTGCGCTGTTTGTAACAACCCGGCCAGCCGTTCCGGCCTTGTTGCGGTATAGATCTGCGTGGTCGCTATGTCGGCGTGACCAAGCATCGTCTGAAGCGAACGCAAATCAGCACCACGGTTGAGCATATGTGTGGCGAATGAATGTCGCAACACATGCGGGCTGACCCGTGCTGGATCAAGGCCTGCGTTGATGGCTATTTTCTTCAACAGCGCGGCAAATTGATGTCGTGTCATGGCCATGTCGCTGGACGCCCTTTTGGTGGTCCGGCGCATGGATTGCGCAGATAGGTCGGGTGATTTGCCGATAATGTCATCATGCGGAAACATGAATTGTGACGCCACATAAGCCGGATGTGTGTCGCGTTCCTCGGCCCATATGCCAGCCGCTTCAATGGCGGCGCGACCCAGCGGGACAACGCGTTCCTTGCCGCCCTTGCCGGTGACAAGAAGGCTGCGCTGGCCACGCCTGAACTGGTCTATTTTCAGGCCGACCAGTTCCGATACCCGAAGGCCTGTTGCATACAGAATTTCAAGCAAGGCAACAGCGCGCTTGGCTTGCCAATCCGGTTGCATTTGCCCGGCGGCCGCAATCAGCGCGACAATTTCTGCTTCCGACAGGCTCTTTGGCAATGTCGAAGGTAGCTTTGGATTATCAATCCAGCGGCATGCATTGTCGCTGCGAAGGCCTTCTTCCACCAGCCATGACATCATCTGGCGCAGCGCACTCAACCGCCGCGCCACCGAACGTCCCGATAGCCCCTGCTTGTGCCAGCTCACCATCAGGCGTCGCAAATCATCTGCGCCGCAGTCAATCAATGACGTGCGCGTGCTCTGCAAGGCTTGTTCTGCCGCACTGAGATCACGGCGATAGGCGGCTATGGTGTTGGCGGCCAGCGCCCGGTCAGCCGACATGGCATCAAGGAAGGCCGTAATTACTGCGGCATGTCCGGCGGTATGTCCGGCGGTCTGCCCGGCTTTAGTGACGTTGGACAGTGTCGCTACTCCTGCGCTTGAACGGTTCCATTCTGTTGGACAGTTGTTGTCACCGCCTGAATGCCGGTATCCGTATCAGTCGATGCATCA